>MKWU01004535.1_pt1 | contig 16254 bp, 13 predicted proteins | sample 809101 | NCBI WGS metagenome assembly MKWU01 (sample SAMN05860141, study PRJNA318959) | sponge metagenome | host: Aplysina aerophoba | place: Slovenia: Piran, Adriatic Sea, Gulf of Piran | collected 2013-05-07 | reverse complement strand
CCCGGCCGGTACCTAATCTTGCAGGAGAACCAGGAGTTAACCCCAATCCGACAGGTGTCGGTGGAAGGGACTATGCATCCAATTTAGGCGATTTCCAACCTCTGGAAGTAGATGATCTAATCAACAAAGTCGGCTTTTCATTTGAGGCCACGGATGATCTGTTGTTGTATGGGTCTTTATCAGAAGGCTACCGACCCGCAGGATTTAACCGAGCGGCTGCAGCAGGAGTAGCAACTGCAGAGGGTGTCGCGGCTAGAGCGAACGACGGTCCCGGAGGATTCCCAGACTATTTCATTCCGCTGATTTTTGATTCAGACACTACGACTAATGCAGAATTCGGTTGGAAATTTGTCGGTCTGGATAGACGGATTCGAATGAATGGGTCGGTTTACTACATCGATTGGAAAGACATTCAGGTGTCCCATTTTGACTCTGCAAACATATCGATTTTCACGATCGTTGACAATGGTGGGGATGCTGTGATTAGAGGGTTCGAAACCCATGTGGAATTCTGGGCATCTCCGCAGTTGAGCCTATTTGGTGGAATTTCTCTCAACAACACAGAACTGACAAGAGTGAATCCAGCCTTTGCGTTTGTGATTGCAGATGAAGGTAGTGAACTACCCCTAACTCCAAAACTTCAGCTATCTGGACGCGCTCGTTACGAGTGGGACAAATGGGGCGAAACTGCATTTTGGCAGTTATCTGGCAACTATGCAAGCAAGAGTTTTAATTCACTGGTCGATACAGAGGGTGAACCCAGAATAGAGCAAGATGCTTGGCTGATGCTAAATGGCTCAATTGGAATTAACTCAGGCGACGGATGGGGTCTCGAACTGTTTATGAATAACATCACAGATGAGCGTCCGCAGTTGCATACGATGCGTCAGTACAGGGTAGACGAGGTCACTACGGCCCGTCCTCGAACCATCGGTGTCCGCATGAAGTACGCGATGTAATTTTCAATTTCTCCAGCGCGTGTTCCTGACTTTGTGCGAGTGTTTGGTGCTGGTCAGCTGATATGCGCGCTCGGTAGAGAGAAGTGGTTGAAGTTTCGTTGGCGAATTGCTTCTGATAGCTCAGACCCTTGCTGGTTGGCTATATGTCGGCTAAAAAACAGAATTCAAAAAAGCGACAGCAACGATTAGCCGCTCAAAACAGAGCGGCTGAATTGATCTCGCAGAAAAAGTATTTTGCCGCAGTTGTTCTGTTACAGGAACTGGTTCAGAAGTATCCGCAGAATCCAAATCACCTCTATTCTGTGGCAGTTTGTCAACGGAATCTCGGTCAAGCAAAGGTTGCACTACAGACTTTGGAACGTCTGGAAAGACTTCATCCGAAGTTTCCTGGTACCTGGTTGGAACGAGGGCGCATTCACGACGCCTCGGGCGAGATCGAACTGGCGGTCAATGCGTTTACCAACTGCGTCAGTCTGAATCCTGCCTATATTGGCGGTTGGCAGGGGATTCTTGCCCTGTCAAAGCACATTGTCGATCCCAACCTTCTTAACGCGGCAAAAGAACGTTACGAGCACCTAGCCTCACTCGATCAGGCATTGGTACTCATTCTGCGTGCGTTCCACGATGGTCAAACCTACAAAGCCGAACAACTGTGTAGGGAATACCTTAAACACGAGCCTCAAAATGTCGAAGCGATGCGAATTCTCGCTCGAATTGGCACCCAATATGGGAGTTTGGACGACGTTGAATTCCTGCTGGAGAGTGCTTGTGAATTTAGCCCGAACAATCGAGAGTTAAGGCTAGAGTACATTGATGTACTACATAAGCGACAGCAGTACAGTAGAGCATTGAAAAATGCGGAAATTCTCGTGGAGCAAGATCCAGACGACCTACTGCACAAAATGGCACGGGCAAACCAGCAAGTGGTATTAGCTGATTTTGAATCCGCACTGGAAACCTATGACGAGATACTGGAAAAGCACCCTGATTTGCAACTCGCGAGTCCACAGCTGTTTCTTTCCCGCGGACATGCACACAAAACTCTAGGAAATACCGAGCAATCAATTGAAGATTACCGTTCTGCTTATCACAAGCGGATCGACTTTGGCGACGCTTATTGGAGTCTGGCGAACTTAAAAACCTATCGGTTCACACCAACAGAAATGGATAACATGCTGAGCCTTGTTAAACAACCTGAAGTGGATGAGTTGGATCGCGTGCATATCGCCTTCGCGTTAGGGAAGTCCCTTGAGGATCAAGAGAACTACGAGGAGTCGTTTCGTTATTACCAGTTAGGCAATGACCTCAATCGCAAGCGACTGAAGTACAAAGCAGAAACGATGACTCAGAACCTGAGACTACAACGAGAGATATGTACTAAGGAACTCTTGGAGTCGCACTCCCGACACGGAAATCATGCGCCAGATCCCATTTTTGTAGTGGGCTTACCGCGTGCCGGTTCAACATTACTCGAACAGATTCTCGCATCTCATTCTGAAGTCGAAGGCACACGGGAATTGCACCATATCGGGACATTTGCACAGAAGCTCAATGGGCGACAGAAGGTGAATGAGAAACAACGATACCCCGGAGTTCTCAAAGAAATTACGCCCACACTCATAAGAAAAATGGGTGATCTTTATCTTGAAGAGACGCGAGATCACAGAGTTGAGGACAAACCATTTTTCATCGACAAGATGCCAAATAACTTCAGACATATTGGCTTGATTAGCTCGATACTACCGAATGCCAAGATCATTGATGCTAGACGACATCCGATGTCTTGTAGCTTCAGCTGTTACAAGCAACTATTCGCATCTGGCCAGGAATTCACGTACGGTCAAAAAGAGATTGCGACGTACTACCGAGACTATGACCAGCTTATGGATCACTGGGACAAAGTGCTACCCGGAAAAGTCTTAAGGGTGTACTACGAGGATGTGGTCGACAACCTTGAAACTCAGGTCAGAAGAATCTTGGACTACTGCGGCTTGCCGTTTGAAGAGTCTTGTCTTCAGTTTTACAACACCAAACGCGCAGTCCGCACACCGAGTGCAGAGCAGGTTCGACAACCGATTTATCGTGAAGGTCTCGACCAGTGGGAGCATTACGCTCCTTGGTTACACTCGATGCGTAGAACGTTAGGCGAGAGTCTTAGAAACTATCCGTATAGCTGAGTTGAGACGTTAATCAGCTGTTTTCCAGATACCCACGAATACGATCCAGCGACTCTGAAATCTCATCTAACGATGCGGCGTAGGAAAATCTGAGGTATCCCTCACCTAGCGCACCAAATGAGGTACCAGCGACCGTTGCCACATGTACATCCTCAAGAAGGTTGGACTGAAGCGATTTTGCATCCTGGCCTGTACCTTGGATATTTGGGAAGGTGTAGAAAGCGCCACCTGGATTTCGACAGGTCACACCCGGTAGATCATTGAGTCCATCTACGATAATCTGGCGGCGTTCGTCGAATGCTTTGACCATTTCATCGACTTGATCTTGAGGTCCTTCTAGTGCGGCGATTCCAGCGAACTGTGCTGAGGCGTTTACGCAGCTATGGCAATTTATTGCCAGTCGAGTTGCATGATCAATCAGACTGGCTGGCCAAACTGAATATCCCATTCGCCAACCAGTCATCGCATAGGTCTTGCTCCAACCATCCAAAATAATCAGACGATCTCGTAATTCCGGATATCCCAAGAGGGTCACATGCTCGTGCCCACCGTAGCAAATACGGGAGTAAATCTCATCGCTCATTACCACTGCGTCTGGAAAGTCCGCGAGTCCGGCCACTAATTTGTCGATCTCGGCCTTTGGCACCGCGCCACCGGTGGGGTTGGCAGGTGAGTTCAGAATCACCAGCCTCGTCTTCGGTGTCATCAATGACAAGACGGTTTCCGCGCTAAACGAAAAATCAAGCTCCTCAACCAGAGGTATGGGCACAGCTTTCGCGCCGGTGAAATTGATCACTGACTCATAGATGGGAAAGCCAGGGTTGGGATAGAGGATTTCGACTCCTGGATCGCCGAACATTAGAATCGCGAAGAACATCGTAACCTTGCCGCCCGGTACGATAAGCACATTGCCTGGGTCGATCTCAACGTTTCGGTATTTGAGAATATCTGCCGCGACCGCTTCTCTCAGAGCTGGAATACCAGGTGCAGGCGTATAACCATGGTGTCCGTCTTGCAGTGCTTTGATCGCAGCTTCGACGATGTGTCCGGGTGTTTTGAAATCAGGTTGGCCAATACCTAAGTTAATCACATCCTTACCTTCTGCCTTTAGAGCTTCCGCCCTTGCTAGAACTTCAAAGGCGGTTTCAGTGCCAAGACGAGACATTTTTTCAGAGAGTTGCATTTAGTTTTCCAAATCAATCTGGGAGGTGAGAGAGCTACCTAAACAGGCGTGAATTTAGAATTGACACGCTCATTGCTCCTGCAAGCGCAGGGTGGTTGGTCATTCTAAAGGTGCGAATTTAACCAAATTTTCACTTTAGATGGGTATTCTCGTTTAGAACACCCCGTCCATTCCATCTACTCATCTACTTTGAACCTATAAGAATCGACATGGACTGTCCCGATTTTGAGAAAAATCCCTTGATACCTACCATCACACAAGATGCCGAAACAATGCAGGTGCTCATGCTTGCCTACATGAATGCCGACGCGTATCACGAGACTCTTTCGTCTGGGCATGTCTGTTATTTCAGTCGATCACGGCAAAAGCTGTGGAGAAAAGGCGAAACGAGTGGACATACCCAGGAACTCAAACGTATTTTCTATGACTGTGATTCCGACACGATCCTGGTTCAAGTAAAGCAAAACGGCGGAGCCGCGTGCCACGAAGGATATGCCAGCTGTTTCTTTAGAGAAATTGAACCTTCAACAGGCGCATCCCAGATCATCGCAGAGCGAGTATTCGATCCCAATAAGGTATATTCAAAATCATGAGCCAAACGATACTCTCATTTGGGATTCCAAGTGGCAGTCTGCAGGATGCCACGAAGGAACTGTTCGCGCGAGCAGGCTACTCAATCACTTTCTCTAGTAGATCCTACTATCCCACCATCGACGATCCAGAGATCGAGTGCATGCTTATTCGAGCCCAGGAGATGGCCCGTTATGTTGAGTCAGGTGTACTCGACGCAGGTATCACCGGACTTGATTGGGTCATGGAAACTCGAGCCGACGTGCACGAAGTTTGTGAACTGATTTTTTCTAAAGTAAGTAGACGACCCGTAAGGTGGGTACTTTGTGTGCCGAATGACTCTGAGGTTCAGAGTGCGGAAGATCTACAAGGGAAACGCATTGCCACTGAAGCAGTGAACTTAACGAAAGATTGGCTCGAACAGCAGGACATACAGGCTTCGGTAGAGTTTTCCTGGGGTGCCACTGAGGCAAAACCTCCAAAATTAGCGGATGCCATCGTAGAGATCACTGAAACAGGTAGCTCGATAAGAGCCAATAATCTCAGAATCGTAGATGAGGTTCTACAGAGTACGCCAAGGTTAATCTCAAATCACGAGTCGTTCAAGGACGCATCTAAGCGCAAGAAAATCGAGAATATTGCTCTGATGCTCACGGCTTGTTTACATGCCGAAGGCAAGGTCGCCATCATGATGAATGTGCGGCAAGAAGACGTATCCGCAGTGACTGCACTTCTACCCGCACTTCAAACGCCTACTGTCTCCCCGTTATCAGATACAGGGTGGGCAGATGTCACGTCGATCCTAGATGAGACGGTAGTTCGGCAGATTGTTCCGCAACTCAAAGCGGCTGGCGCAAGAGGTATCGTCGAATACTCAATCAATAAGCTGATCGACTAGAAAGCTTCTTGTTTTCTAAGAACTGCAAGACAGCATAGAGCAACCGACTCGAGTACGCGCCCACTCTGGACGCTTGGTCGCGAACCCTTCTTTACCAGATTGTTCGGTGTAAGGGTTCTTCAGCACTTCAAGCCAATCTAGTAAGTAGCTGGTGTCGCCTCGTTCCACTTGATCAATCGCGAGCTGAGCGAGGTAGTTTCGAGGTACATAAAGTGGATTAACCGAGTTCATCCGAGCTTTGCGTTCATCGGCGCTGTAACCGCAACATTTAGTGAGTTCGCCGTACTTATGCAGCCAGCGATTAATTTTTTGTCGGACATCAGAGTTGATGTTCTCGTAGTCGTAATAGACACTGGAAATTTGCTCGATTGGGTCGGAGTCTTGGTCAAGAGCTTGGGGGTCCAACTTTCCTAAATACCGGAAGAATAAAGTCATATCCGTCTCGGTCAATCGAAGCATTTGCTCCATTTCGCCTAGAAACTCCTGGGGGACCTCATCGCAGTTTTCTAGTCCAAGTTTGTGGAGTAGAGCACTCCCCCATAGTTCGCCATACTGTTTACCAAATTCCTGAAGAATTTCCTCTAAAGGTTTGGTTTCTTTGACAAGAGGCACGATTGCATTCGCGAGTCTGAGAAGGTTCCATTGTGCGATCGCCGGCTGCTGACCATATCGATAACGTCTAGTCGACGCATCCGTAGTATTCGGTGTCCAATCCGGATCGAAGTCTTCCAACCAGCCATAGGGACCGTAGTCGATGGTCTGGCCAAGAATCGACATATTGTCGGTGTTCATTACACCGTGAACGAAGCCTACCGCCATCCACTTGGTAATCATGGCGGCAGTTCGGCGACTGACTTCAGCAAACCATTGGATATATCGATCCGGACTCGAAAGGTGCGAAAACTCAGGAAACCACGAATCGATCGTGTAGTCTGCTAATCGTGCAAGAAGATCAATTTCTCGTCGAGCGGTAAGGATTTCAAAATTACCAAAACGCACAAACGAAGGTGCTACCCTACAGACCACGGCACCAGGTTCCAAGGCTGGATGACCGTCATACAACATGTCACGCATGACTTGATCGCCGGTAAGAATTAGAGACAACGCGCGCGTAGTTGGTACTCCTAAATGATGCATAGCTTCGCTACATACATATTCACGAAGAGAGCTACGCAACACAGCTAATCCATCAGCAGAACGCGAATAAGGAGTTGGTCCTGCACCTTTAAGCTGTAGTGAGAATAGCCCATTGTCTGTCTGAATCTCACCTAGGGTGATGGCTCGCCCGTCACCGAGTTGACCAGCCCAATTACCGAATTGGTGTCCACCGTAGCACATCGCGAACGGGCGCATGGCGGGAAGGAGTTCATTCCCAGAAAAGACCTGCAGAAACGTCTCTGAGCTACATTCTGCTTGTGAGAGTCCTAAAAGCCCCGCACAATCCGCAGAATACGCGATGAGTCTTGGGTTAGAAACCTTCGTTGGTTGTACCTCGGAATAGCATGCACCGCGAACTTCCCGCAGGAAATTCTCCTCTACCTGATCACCTGGAAGGTTCGTTGTGAATTGGTTGTCAAAAACCAGATTGTCGAGACTCAGTGGATTGTCCTATTTCGTTAATTTAAGAAGGCTCAGCATAATTTCCTAGTACGGTCTCTTAGTCTCCTAAGAAACTAAAAAATCTTGTGTTTCTCGACTTCATGTGGGAGTGATTTGTCGACCATTCAAGAAACAGATACCCCTGTGAATGTTACTAGATGAGTGAGTTTGGCTAACTGTTTTCGCTAGCTTCTCGATTACACACGCGGGCAAGGACTGTGCCTTTAGCTGGCTGCTGACACAGTAGAGAAGAGATTTGTTGAGTCTAGTTTGCAGAGCGAAGAATACCCATGAACGAAGTACCTCATATCAACTCTTAGGTGGCGATAATTTGTAGTGCCAGCTTTTACTTGAGTAACGACTATGACCACGCTCAATTCTGTTACGGGACCAATAGACTCTAAGGACCTAGGGTTCACCTTGATGCACGAACATGTGATGGTGAGTGCGCCAAATATGTTCAGGACCTTTCCCGATCTGTTTGGACCGGAAGATCGAGTCCAACGCGCGATTGATACGTTTAAGCGTGCAAAAGAGGCAGGTGTAGATAGCATCGTTGACGCAACCACGTATGACCTAGGGAAGGATCCGCAATTACTAAAAGAGGTTGCGGAAGGTTCTGGTGTAAACATCATTAACACGACTGGTTGGTGGCTAGATGTACCTCGTTTTCTGAGAGGCGTATCTCCTAATCAAATGGCGCGGGAGTTCATCCGCGACGTAGAAGAAGGCTTTCGAGGTACAGATATCAAGGCAGGGATTCTCAAATGTGCGGCAGATTTCCAGGGAGTGACTCCTGAGCTAGAACTCATGACTCGCGCGGTGTCTCGTGCACACAATGAGACCGGTCTGCCAATCATGGTGCATAGCTACCCGACAGGTCAGGTTGCCAGAAGACAGATAGCAATCTTCAAGGAAGAAGGAGTCGATCTGACACGAGTAAAAATCGATCACTCAAACGACACCACAGACACCGAATATCTAAAGTGGATATTGGATCAAGGGTGCTACCTAGGTTTGGACCGCTACCCAGGAAGTCTGGTAAGTCCAGAAATGCGAACTTTCACGATGAAGCGATTGATCGACGACGGATATGGAGATAGATTGTGCCCGGCACATGATTGCATATGTCTACATATTCACAAAGAGCGACCAGACGGTACGATGCCAGAGGAGCATGAGTTTCTGCGTAGCAATGTCGATCAGTATTTGTACATCCACCGACATGTGATTCCTGATCTGCAGGAAATGGGATCTTCGCAAGAAGAAATAGACCGACTCTTTGTTGACAATCCAAAGAATTTCTTTGAAGGATAGTGAACCCAGCTTCTTGTGCAATTCTGAACGAATAACGAGGAAAATGGTGCTTTGAAAAACGAACGTTTGGAGGGTCAGTTTGGTGCGGTTGTCAGTGAGCTAGATCCAGAGTCCATGACGGATTCAGAGGTCAAATCACTTCTAAATCTGCTCTACGAACAACGAGTCGTCGTTGTAAAAACAAACGGCCTCTCTAAGTTTGGGTACATTGCGTTTGCTAAACGACTGGGAACTCCTATTCCTCTAAGTGGTGGGAACGAATTTCAGGAAATAGCCGAGATTTCGAATCGCGCCACGGATACCAAGAAGAAGCGCTTGGGTGCAGCCCATTGGCATACTGATCAGTCATTTCGATCGACGGTGTCCTCAATCACCATGTTGCACTCCATTCACGTACCGGCACAAGGTGGTGAGACTAGGTTCTGTAATATGGCTGCCGCGTACGATGCTCTACCGACCTCGCGCAAGAAACAAATAGAGGGTTTGGTTGGGATTCATCGACATGGTGTCTCCATCGTTGCTCGTCCGGGCGACCATGTGCCACTACCGCCGAAAGGTTGGGATAAGACGTATACCGCGTACCATCCGTTGGTCAGGGAACATCCAGTGACGAGGCAGAAGACACTTTATGCGGTGACAGGAACAATTCAAGGCATTGTCGGCATGGCAGAGTCCGTGGCAGCCGAGCTGCTTGAGGAACTCTGTCAGCATACGTTTCACGAGAGATTTCTCACCAGCTATGCACACTATAAACACGATATCGTGATGTGGGATAATCCCACGACAATGCATAGTGCGACTGAGATTGAACAGGGTACCAATACCTCTAACACCAGGTTACTTTGGCGAATTAGCCTGAAAGGTGCACCTTTGGTTTACGAGCACCTTTACGATGAGAATCTTCTGGATCAATCGCTGTATCGAGCTCAAGTCAGTAACGCTTAGATTCGGTTCCTAACAAGAACGAAAACGACGCAATATTCATTTCCAAGCAACTAATAGAAAGGACTAATCGTTAGTCATATGCAGTCAATCCTCGAGAATCTCAAACAAAATGATCCGACATCTGTAGCTATCTCAGCGCCAGATCGGCCGGATTTGACGTATGGTGAATTAATCAACCAAATTGAGCGAATTGGTTCTTCCCTTGCTCTCCTCGGTCTTGTCGGAGAATCACGCGTAGCAGTAGTCCTACCCAATGGTTTTGCAATGGCAGCTACGTTTGTCGCGCTCGCTCCGTGGTGTGCAATCGCACCTTTGAATCCTGCCTATACCAAAGAAGAATTTCGTTTCTACTTAGAGGACTTAAACGCAGATGCTGTAGTGGTTGCTAATGCAAGTGATCCTGCAGCTGAGGTCGCCTCGGAGTTAAGTATTCGAGTCTTAGAACTTTCAGAAGGTGAACATGCAGGAGCTATCTCACTCGGTGAGAGTGGCGAAAATGCCAAGAATCGAGACTTGGGAGCAACCTCGTTGATCCTACATACCTCCGGCACGACCTCTCGTCCGAAAATGGTGCCGCTCAGTGAGAAGAATCTGTGCCAATCAGCACAAAATATCGTGCGGACCTTGCATCTGACTCCGCGAGATCGTTGTTTAAACATCATGCCTCTCTTTCACATTCATGGCTTGATGGCACCAGTACTCGCGACTCTGTGCTCTGGTGGTAGTGTGTACTGCTCACCTGGATTCGATGTTCTGAAATTCTTTTCCTGGCTCAAAGATGCCACACCCACATGGTATTCCGCTGTACCGACCATGCATCAAGCGATTGTCGCTCGAGCTCCAAGGAATGAGGACGTGATCTCCAATGCGAACCTCCGATTCATCCGGTCATCGTCAGCGTCGTTGCCACCTCAAGTGTTGCATAGACTCGAAGATGTCTTTGGGTCCCCAGTAGTGGAAGCCTATGCCATGACCGAAGCGGCACACCAAATGTGTTCAAATCCGCTCCCACCTAAGGAGAGAAAGGCGGGTACCGTAGGTCCCGCTGCAGGTCCTGAAGTAAGAATTTCCAGTCCAGAAAAACTTCAGTTCCTAGATACTGGTGAGGAAGGTGAGGTAGTCATTCGCGGTGAGAATGTCACAAGTGGCTATATTGCTAATCCAGAAGCCAATGAGAAAAACTTCACCGATGGATGGTTTCGTACGGGTGATCTCGGCATCATGGATGAAGACGGCTACGTTAAGATTACAGGTCGACTGAAAGAACTGATAAATCGAGGCGGAGAGAAAATAGCGCCGCTCGAAGTAGATGAAGTCCTTCTTGACCATCCAGCGGTAGCCCAGGCTTGTACTTTTGCGGTTCCGCATGAGAAACTAGGCGAGGAAGTGGGTGCGATAGTGGTGCCAAAGGATGGCAGCGAACCCGACGTGCGGTCGATTCAGGAATATGCGCGAACACGACTTGCAGCGTTCAAGGTACCGCGCACGATCATATTCCGGGAAGACATCCCAAAAGGTGCGACTGGCAAAGTTCAGCGAATTGGTATGGCCGAAAGAATTGGATTGATCTAGAGATCGTGCCGTTTGGGTTCACGAATCTCTATTCTTAATTTAGTCTCAACCAGCTCTAGCTGCTAGATAATGTAGTCATAGAAAACTTCAAAACGAGAAACGAGGACAAAGTTATGGCGTATCAAGATGTCGTCTATGAATCTGAAGGACGAATCGCAACAATAACACTCAACCGACCTGAGAAGCTGAATGCTCTCAGCAACAATCTCCGCGGCGAACTCATGGAAGCCATGCGAGATGCTGAGGCTGACGATCAAGTTGGTGTGATCATACTCAAGTCGGCGGGACGATCGTTCTCTGCTGGCTATGACTTGTCACCTGCAAGATCGGCAGATACCGATGAGCATGTGGATAAGCGTTCAAAATTGCCGGTGACAGGTACAACCCACCCAGGCGCTACTCAATGGGCTAGGCATGTGGTAATGACCAACTGGACGATTTGGGAGTTAGCTAAGCCAGTAGTTTGTCAGATTCAAGGTCACTGTTTAGCTGGGGGTACGGAGCTAGCTTCTGTGTGCGATTTCAGAATCGTTGCTGAAGATGCGCAGATCGGTTATCCTCCTGTCCGAGCAATGACCACCATGGATATGATGTGGACACCTTGGCTGTTACCACCTGCGAAGGCTCGGGAATTTGCCTATATCGGTGACTCATTTTCCGGCCGCGAAATGTGGCGTCTAGGCTGGGCAAACTATGCGATGCCTAAGGAAGAACTTGACGAGTTTGTGCGTACCTTTGCGGAACGAATGTCTCATATCGACAACGAAATGCTGATGTATTCAAAGCGAGCGGTCAATCGTCAATACGAAACCATGGGAATCCGTGAAGCCTTGCATTCGGGAACCGAAATTCAAGCATTGAGCGCACAACGTGCTGCTGCCTCTGCTTGGGGTAAGAAAGTTCGCGACGAAGGACTGAAAGCAGCGCTTGAATGGCGAGATGGACCATTCCGAGACTTTCGTGGTGCCTACGACAGTGCTCCTAAAGACAGAGCAGTTGCTGGAATGGAGAAGTCCGAATAATGGCGCGGCCGTTAGAAGGCAAGGTCGCGCTGATTACCGGTGCGGCAAGTGGTATCGGCGCCGCAAGTGCGAAATTAATGGCACTAGAAGGTGCCAGAGTCATGTGCGCCGATATCAACGAGGAAGGTGCCGCAGAAACCGCAGAAGCAATAAACCTCGAACAAGGTACGGCTGAGTCAATGATTGTGGAGACATCCGATGAGCAGTCAGTTGTGGAAGCACTGGATCGAACAGAATCCGCATTTGGCAACGTTGGCGTTGTTTTTAACAACGCAGGTATCGCAGGCGGGGAATGGAATCGAACCATCGACATAAACCTATCTGGTGTGTTTTATGGTCTGAAGCATGCAGCTCCGCGAATGGCAAAGCAGGGAGGTGGAGTGATTCTCAACACTGCTTCGGTTGCCGGATTGGTTGGACTGCACGGACCACAGGGAGACCAGCTACCTGATCTCAGTACGATTGACACGGGATCAATCAGTAGCTATGTCTCTGCAAAACACGGAGTTGCGGGATTGACCAAGCAGTTCGCGATCATATTTGGAAGATTTAATGTGCGCGTGAATGCGATCGCACCCGGTTACATCGAGACACCTATGACTGCTTCAATTAGGTCGATAGATGTTGCGCGAGACTATATGGCAAAACTACATCCACTCGGTCGATATGGCAAACCAGAAGAGATTGCGAGTGCAGCGGCTTTCTTGGCTAGCGATGCAGCGAGCTTTATTACAGGTGTGGTATTACCGGTAGACGGAGGCTATACAGCTCGTTAAGAATAGCTAGACATCGCGCCAGATTTTTCCTCGTGCGCGTACTGGGTCCAGGAGATTGAAGTCACCTTGGGGCACTTCGTGTCCCTTGGGATAGGGTGGTCTTGGTTCCATGCCGAGTGATTCCATGACCTGATCGTTACGGTAGTAACACTGTACGGTAACAGAACTTAAGGTACCGTAAAACGCACCATTGGTTGACCTCATCAGCTCGAAAAGTTGGACGCGTATAGGATTGCTCAGTGAATCGAACTCTCTGGCTAGCTGTTCAAGCGCTAGTTTTCTTAATTCGTCTAACCCGTCCGAGATCATCTCAAGTGCGGATATTCGTATGGTGGCTTGGATATCTTCGAATACGGCGGCGTCGTTTCCAGGTGGTACACCCAGCTGCTCATTGCCTGGGAGGAGTGCGCTCAATAGAGCGCTGAGTGTGGTTTGATCTTCGGTATTCAGACCGTCGGAGGTAATTAGTTCGTCGCTCATTTTCGTACCTCAGTCAAACAGATTAGCAAGACGCTGTTTCATCGAATCGGCGACGTACAAAGCGAGTGCTTGAATAGTCCTTGTTGGATTTACGCCAGCACTGGTAACAAATAGACTTCCGTCGACGATGAATAGATTTTTGACGTCATGGCTACGTCCCCATTCGTTAACGACTGAACGATCCGGGTCGGTACCCATTCTTGCGGTACCCATCAGATGCCAGCCACCTGCTCCGATTGGTGATTCGGTCATAATGTCCTTTGCGCCAGCGGCTTCGAGAACTTCCGTTGCTCGATCTACTGAAAACTTCAGCATGTTGAGGCTGTTCTCACTCAAGGTGTAGTCCACTTTCGGTGCTGGGATGCCATTCGAGTCTTTGAGATTTTCATCAAGTGTGACTGTATTGGATTCTTCGGGTAGGTCTTCACAAATCGAGACCATTCCTGACATACGGTTATGCATGTCCAGATATGCTTCATGATGGCCTTCACCCCAAGGAATATGGTTTCTAAAGACACCGGTCATAGCGGTTGAGACAGGACCTCTACCTCGGTTGCACTCATAGGTAAAACCACGAACATGCCCACGATTTAAGTCTGTCTCGTAAAACTCTTGACTCCATATACAGACTCCAGGACCGCGATATCCATCCAAGGGTTCGTCGAAAGTGCCATAGATTGACGCATAAGGATGGAACATGAGATTCTTACCAACCAAGCCGCTTCGATTGGCTATGCCGTCAGGAAATCGTTTGGACTTTGAGTTAAGCAATACTCGCGGCGTACCGACTCCATTACAGGCAACCATAACTACCTCAGCTGCTTGGAACTGCTCCTTTCCGTCTTCATCGAAATAAACCACGCCGGTTGCCATATCGTCTTCATTGACGGTAATCTCACGTACTCTACATCGCGTTCGTAACTCAACACCTGCTCGGATTGCATGTGGCCAAAACGTGATATCGGTGCTTGCTTTGGCACCTTGTGCGCAACCCAGCGTACATGCACTTAGATTGATGCACTTATCCCTTCCATCGTGCGGAACAGTTGCAACAGCTGCATCAGAAGGCCACCAGTGCCAACCCAATTTGTTGAAACCGGAGGCTAATTTCGCACCCGAGAGTCCGAGTGGAACCGGCGGCAAGAATTCTTGCTTCGGTGGATACGCAGGATCGCCAGCTAATCCTGCAACCCCTGTGAGTCTGTCACTTTCGTCGTAATAGGGTTCGAGGGTCTGATAGTCAATTGGCCAATCATCACCCACACCGTCAAGAGTTTTGACGCGGAAATCAGACGGATGGAATCTCGGGAAATGCCCGTTGTAGAGAATCGTGCTACCTCCCACTGCATTGAAATTAGCTACATGGATGGGTGAGTTCGAGTCGTTGACGGGGTAGTCGGTGATTCGACCTCGTCGGTTCGGACTGATGCTGAAGTCTCCTGAATGGCGAGATTCCCAATCTCGTCCTGTACTTGGATACTCCGACGGGTTCATCCACTCGCCCTGTTCTAAGCAGACTATCCGCATTTTCGTGTCGGCGAGGCTCCAAGCAGCAGCTGCACCGGATGCACCAGCACCAATAATGAGTACGTCGACTGGATCTGAACTCACAACTATCTCACCTCAATACTGTCTTACCAATACATTAGATTGTATTTTTAGTGTGGCAGACTGACAAATCTTGTCAGCAACCATAATTAGATTGAAATTGACCCTAATTTGCGAGGTATTTTCATGGCATCTCCACCTACCAACTACCATTGTCCAAAGTGTGGACATCGCGCATGTGATACAGGCGAGATGCATGTCGCTGGTGGCATGTGGTCGAAGATTTTCAATGTTGAAGGCCGCAAACTCACGACGGTTACATGTGCTCAATGTAAATACACAGAGCTTTTTGCCGTGGATTCTTCAAAATTGCAGAATGTCTTTGACTTCATAGTGAATTAACGAACACTAAGCAGGTGTCCCAGGGCTCTCAGGATTGATTGGGTGATTAAGACCTTTGGCTACTCCGCCTGACGAAAGGTAAGCGGTCAAGGAATGAAAGCTCGTGTCAAACGCGTGTTTAGCGTTAAAGGGAGAGCTTGATACGCGTAGCGACATAAACGAGAACAGTGCTTCCCACAGGAGAACTCGTCCAGGCTAGGTGCTGTCAGCTAAGCAGACCACTTTGTGGATCTGATCTCTCTTACAATTGGTCGGGAACTGGCGAGGATGAGTCCGTAGAAGATGACCACGGGGACACTTTCGCATGGTCGACATTGATTGTATTTCCATCCACCGTTAAGAGAAATATCTAGTAAGTAGTTGATCTAGATTACTTCAATGTGGAGATTTCGGAACGAGGTGGTTTGAAGCTGGAAACCACTGACAATACGGATACTCTTGGGATTCTCTTTGACGGCAATTAGGATCACCTCGAATCTGACGATGAAGTCGAACCGGTACCGATTTTAATATGGATTGATTGCTTGACTTAGGAACGTACTACCTTGAGGTGCGCCGTATTCAAGACAGGATAGGCACCTACACGCTATACACCAGTTTCTTTGCAGATGATCGTGCTAGAGATGGTATAACCTACGTAGTTAATGGCAAAGGCAAAATTAACAGTTTGCTCCCTAGCGCTTGGATTCGCAATAGGATTGTTGGGTGATCTTCCGAAATAGACGACGGAGTTGTAACCATTGCGTTTAATGTTGGTGGGTTCCTAAAAGAAGGTGCTTACCGGTATCTCTGTGATCATTTTGGTG
>MKWU01004534.1_pt1 | contig 16254 bp, 16 predicted proteins | sample 809101 | NCBI WGS metagenome assembly MKWU01 (sample SAMN05860141, study PRJNA318959) | sponge metagenome | host: Aplysina aerophoba | place: Slovenia: Piran, Adriatic Sea, Gulf of Piran | collected 2013-05-07 | reverse complement strand
ACTCTCCCGGGTGAGGATTCCCGGTGGTTGGAAACCGGGTTGATCAATCAATGTTACCAACGTTTACGTCGCGGGGGGCCGGAAGTGGATGACGTTGGCCACGCAGCGCTCCCGCACGGGCGATTTGGGGCCGGCTTCGCCCAGACCGGTGTCGGCGACGTGACGGTCATCGACGTCCGCCTCCGCGGGACCCGTCGCCAGCCCAGCTCGACCAGCCCACCGATAAATCGCCCCTATCGGACTTTTATGAGGGGCCAATGTTCTCGCTCCAGGCGGCACCTCTTCTGCAACGCTTAGCATGGCTGGCCGAAGCAACCGTGACCAGCGGCACATCAGTTCATCCAGATGTGGGCGGTATTAGAACGCTGGATGACAGGTCGTTCGGTGCCATGGCCTGCGAGATCCCAAGTGGGTCAGATCATTGGGCACCCGTCAGGACAGGATAAGTTGGACCACTGGGATCAATCAATTGGGCGATTTCTTCGAGTTGAGCAACCACGGAGGCGATCCTTGCCTCGTCGTCGGCACCCGGCGGCGGCATCTCCAGAGGCACACAGTAGTCATCAGCCCGATACAGAGGCCATTCCGAATTGCCTCGACCACCCAGTTTCACGCGGACCTCTGCGGTCGGGACGCGTTCACGGCTGCCGCCGTACCTGTTGAATACCAGCCACAAGGGGCGATCTGTCGCTCGCCAAGCTTTGCGGTTCACGCCGAGGAAGGCGTAGGTTCCAGCAAGCAGCAAATATCTGCCAGCGAACTCACCATGTCCACCGCTGCTCAAGTTCTCGGTGTTGGCCCATCCGCGTCGCGCTGCCCGATTGAGAGCCTCCCGGATGAGATCCTGTAAAACCCGGTCCCTACGGAGATCGGTTTCATCGTATTCACGCCTGGTGACACCGCGGAGTTGTTCGATTTCAAACTGGGTTTTTAGATCCTGAGCCGATCTCGCTTGTTCTGTCAACCGGTCCAGCAACTCATCCCAACTGATCAGTATCAGGTGTCTTGGGCTCGCCGTGTCCCGAACCGTGATGAGGTTAGTTGCACCGTGCTGATCGCCCATCCGGAAGCCGACTGCTTTGAGACGTTCGGTCAAATCGCCGAGCAGATGATCCAACCGGTCAGCTGGAGCTAGGAAAACCAGGGCCGTTGGCCTGTCGGACGGCAGACGCTGCCAGTAGGTGTTCGGTTGATGATGTGTCAAAGGCGCCGAAAATTTGGCCTCTATGAGAGCTTGGACTTGACCGGCCACGTCGAAACACGCCACATCAGGAATGCCTCCGTCAGCGTCGGAGAGTTGGTTTTCGACCCTGGCAACCGGCAATATGTTGGGCACCTGCTCGTGCAAGATGTCCGTGAGTGCTTTTCTGGCGACCTCCGACCGGTTCAATATGAACCCGAGCGCATCGGTGGCAGCGTCCTCTCGGGCGGTGATGTACCGCCTGGCGATGAAACTCAACAGCGTGTGTTCGTTGGTCATTTCCAATGGGCTCCAGTAGTGTTGGTCATCGGCTCAGCTCTTCTCCAGCGCCGCGGCCGTGGTGAGCGAACGGATCGAGCGTCGCCGCGCCCAACTGCTCGAAGTCTCGAACGTTGCGCTTGACCACGATGAGCCGGCGCACGACAGCCACTGCGGCAACCAGGCGTCCCGCGGCAAGGCGTCCGATCGCCGGTGCATCAGCCTAGCCCATTCCCGAAAGGCCGCTGCGTTCACCGCCAGCACCTGATACGTATCCAGTACCCGTCCCAACTACTCGTCCAGTTCTGCCGCTTTCGTGGCGTCCTGCTCTCGCGTTATCTCGATGCGAGACTGGATCTCTCCGATGCTCTCGGCGCATCGGAGGTAAACCCAAGGGACCGCACCCCCTGAAGGGGCGGTTCAGAACCAGCGGAACCGACGCGGCGGCCGCGTGGCCTGCCCCAGGAAACTGTCCAGTGTTTCCTTCTTGAGCACGATCTGCCCCGAGATGCTCGCCGGTCGGTTCAGTATCCAGTTGGGAATCTCGTCCCTGATCCGCCGGGCGCCCAATGGCTCTATGCCGATGATCACCTGGTCTCCCGCGATGGTCCAGTCCCCGATCCCCGGCCGCCGCGCCCGGGTGTACTTGTCGGGATGGATCAAACCCTCCAGCACCGAGCGGGGTTGCTCGAAGGCCCGGTTCTGATATTGGTGCAGCGTCATGGGCGCGCACCACTCCGGCAACTCCACTCCCGGCGGCAGGTGCTCCTCGAACAACCGGCACAGTGCCGTTGACGACACCTCCAGCACGTCGGCATCCTGGATGTCCTGCTCGTCCATCTCATCCAACAACTCTCGGGTCTCTGCCAGATAGCGCCGGTACAGCGCCGTGCTCATCCGGTTGGTGATCCCCGTTACCGAACGCCGCAACTGCCTGATCGACGCGATGGCGTCCCCGGGCAGCGACGTGGTCGTCCAGATCATCAGCGACCGCTTCACGATCTCCGGCTGGAAGTTCCTCGCGTCGGCGTTCATCGACAGCGCGATGCACGGGTACTCCGCATAGGGTATGTGCTCGTCCTTGATCACCTCCGGCGCGTGCCGCCGGAACCGGTCGTCATGGATATCGTCGAACACCACCGGAAACCTTTGGTACGCCGCCTGCAGCGCCCGCAGGTTACGACGGGTGAAGTACGGCGTCTCCACGATCCGCGGATAGTCGAACATGGACGTCATCAGCGTCTCGATCAGGCTACTCTTGCCGCAGTTGCTCTCCCCATACACGATGGCGAACATCGGCCGGTCAAAGCTGAAGGTGTTCGCCCTCAGCGCCGCGTTGCGCAGGTCGCACATCCACGGACTGAAGTAGAACCAGCACATGAAGGTGAAGTAGTCCCGCTGCATCCGGGGCACGTCTCCCACGAAGCCGTTCTCGTAGTTGCCGAAGAACTCCAGCCATGCCGCCACGTCGCTGGCCACCTGGTCGGCGTCGGCATCCAGGGACATCGCCCGGCCCGACAGCCAAAGCGTCCGCCCGTCGTAGGACAGCGAAGTGGCCGGCTTCGCCTCGTCATGGCGCGAGGTGGCGATGCGGGTCATCTGCTTGACCACCTGGGGCACTATCTTCAGCATTCCCTTGCGGTCGGGCCGCAGGTCGGCCAGCACCTGGCGGTGCACTGGAGCGATGCGCTCCACCTCCCGGAGCACATAAGGAGCGTTGAACTGGACCTCGTCCTCGGTCTGGGCCGGCAGGAAGATGGTCACCCCATCGGGACGCTCCTCGGCATCCCTGAGAGCCGGCGTGTTTTCCACCAGATCGCCCGGCAGCGGTTCCTCCCTCAAGGGCACGTTGCTGGTGGCCACGCTGCGCACGTCCTCGTACTGGCGGCTGAAGTGCTCCCACGCCACCGCATCATCGTCAAACACCGTTAGCGTCTCCGCTTGGCGGCCGGAGAAGGCGTTCTCTGACAGGTTCGCCGAGCCGACGATCACCCGCCGCTTGTCCTCCCGCTCCAGCAGGTAGATCTTGGCGTGGGCCACCGCGTCCTTCACCACCAGGAACCGGGCGCTGCCCTCGGCCGCCCGTCGGTAGATCACCTCCCTACGCTCCGGCGAAATGCCGCGGGCGCCCACAAAACCTTGATTCAGCTTACTCTGCACCACGCTCTGGAACGCCAACAGGTCCGCCGCGTCCCGGCTCAGCACCCCACCGTGGCCGAAGACGCACTCGAAGTCGTCGTAGTCGTAATCCCTGAGCAGACGGAGCACCATGGGAATGCTCGAGGTATAGGTGAGCGCCCGCATCCTGGTGAATCCGGCGAACAGGTCCATATTGAACGGTTCCACGCGCTGGGCCTCGGCGTACACCACCTGGAGCTGCGGTGACCGGGTGCGGGAGTCGGGGTCGTCAAGGGCGAACCCAAACTGCGGCATGGCCTCCTGATCGGCGACGTTGCGTACGTTACGGCTGGTCATGATTGAGGAACCGTCCTCCCGGCAGACTGTCGGACAAATGAATTGCGGTGTAGTGCCCACCTGGCCGGGCCATGCTAACACGGTGGCTTTCTCCCATCGGTCTGGTATCAGCGGGTGTCAGGCATTATCATGGATTTCTGACAATCTTGCGCAGGATACCGCCATGGCCAGTTTGCCCCAACTGATCACCCAACTAGCTGAAGCATCGCCCGAAGGCACTCCCTTGTGTTCCAACGCTCTGCTGGGCCTGGGCAAAAGATCCGCCGTGGATCAGGCGCTTTCTCGACTCGCCCGCAGCGGACAGTTGCTCCGAGTTGGCCAGGGCGTCTACATGAAACCGGTGGCCACGAAATTCGGCCCGCGCCCGCCCGCGGTGGAGAAGGCCCTCCCGGCCCTCTCGGAGTTATGGAACGAGACCATAGTTCCCAGCGGCGGCCACGCGGCCAACACCCTGGGCCTGACCACGCAGGTGCCGGTGCAGCCCGTGTACCTAACGTCGGGGCGCAATCGCAATCTGAAACTCGGCGAACAGACCATCGTCCTGCGCCATGCTCCGGCATGGCAGCTGGTTGCGCCGCACCGGCCGGCCGGAGACGCCGTCCGAGCCCTGGCCTGGCTGGGACCGCGGGAAGTTGCAGAGAACATCGGCGTGGTCAAGCACCGGCTCTCCGCTGATGACATCAGGGAGTTGGCGGCGTCCCTCGCCCGGATGCCAGCATGGCTGGCCGAGCCCGTCAGCCAACTGGTGGCCTATGCCTGACGAGCCGTTTCAGATGCTCACCCACGACGATCAACGGGAGGCCCTGCAGGTTGCGGCCGGCCGGAGCGGACGACCGGCTTACCTGCTCGAGAAGGACATCTGGGTGGTCTGGGCTCTGCGCGCCCTGGTCAGAGCTCCCTTCGGCGAAAACCTCACCTTCAAAGGCGGTACGTCGTTGTCCAAGGCCTACCACGTCATTCATCGGTTCTCCGAAGACCTGGACATCACCTACGACATACGGGCCATTGCTCCGGACCTCGTTGCCGGCAACGACGGGAACGACGTACCGCCGTCACGTAACCAAGCGCAGCGCTGGTCGCGGGAAATCAGGACGCGCCTGGCGCAGTGGGCAAATGATCAGGCGCTGCCAGCACTCCAGGCGGGCTTCGGTGAGGCGAACTTGAATGCCAGGCTGCGGGTCGACGGCGACCGGGTGTTCATCGCCTATGACCCACTGTTCCAGGACTATGGCTTCGTGAAGCCGGAGGTCATGGTGGAGTTGGGGGCCCGCGCCTCCGGAGAGCCTCGCGAGGAGTTGCCGATTGAGTGCGACGCGGCCGATCATCTGCCCGGGATCGTCTTTCCATCAGCACAGCCTCACGTCATGCTGGCCGAGCGCACCTTCTGGGAGAAGGCCACGGCTGCCCACGTCTATTGTCGCCAGCAACAGGCACGCGGAGAGCGTCTTTCCAGGCACTGGCACGACCTCGTTCGGCTGGACGAGACCGAATATGGGCGGCAGGCGCTGGCTGACCGGGACCTTGCGCTTTCCGTAGCCCGCCATAAGGCAATGTTCTTCCGGGAGAACGACGCCGACCGTAACCCCATCGACTACACCGCGGCCGTGTCGGGCGACCTACAACTGGTTCCGAACGGGCCGTTCCGGGACATTCTGGCTGACGATTACGCGCGGATGCTGCAGGGTGGAATGCTTCTTCTTGACAACGTTGAGGAATTCGATGAGCTAATGGGCCGTTGTGCTCACATCCAAGAAAGGGCCAACACGAGGCCTTGAACACGTCGCCGATACGGCTTTTTCCTTCCCGCAGGAGTTCGAGTAGCGGTCTCACAGTGTCTCCATTAACTCTTGCTGACGCCTTCACCCGCGTGGTCCCGCAGCATTTTATTTGAGGCAACCACTCGCGTTGGGGAACGTTTAGGGTGGGGCAATGTGCACCACGAGTGCATTCCGACGCTCGCGTACATAAACGCGCAAACGCGTTGACGTATTGTCATAAAGACGTGGCGATACACCAACGTGCACACTGAGCAACGCAGTACCGACGGCGGAGATCGATGGAATGGCGCGCCCTGGGCTTCTTCCCGGAACGACCGATCAGGCTCGTGATGATCGCCACGGCGCAAACGCGCGATGATGATCACAGACGCATATGCGTTGACGCATCTACACGTAGCTGTGTCGATTCATTCGAGAATCAACGTGTGATCTCGTCTATTAGTCACGATATCGATCCGTCGAAAAACGGACGTGAGGATAATGCCTCGCAACATTGTCGCCCGGCAGCAGGTCCCACGTCCGGGGCACGTTGCTGGTGGCCACGCTGCGCACGTCCTCGTACTGGCGGCCGAAGTGTTTCCAAGCCACCGGATCATTGTCGAACACCGTCAGCGTCTCCGCCTGACGGCCGGAGAAGGCGTTCTCCGACAGGTTCGCCGAGCCGACGATCACCCGTCGCTTGTCCTCCCGCTCCAGGAGGTAGATCTTGGCCTGGGCGATGGCATCCTTCACTACCAGGAACCGGGCGGCGCCTTCAGCGGCTCTCCAGTAGATCACCTCCCGCCGTTCCGGCGAGATGCCGCGGGCGCCCACGAACTCCTGGTTCAGCCGGGCCTGCACCACGCTCTGGGCCGCAGTAGGTTCGCCGCGTCCCGGTTCAGCATCCCGCCGTGGCCGAAGACGCACTTGAAGTAATAGTAGTCCCGAATCAGACGCAGGACCGTGGGGACCCAACACCCAGGTGCATCATCGCATCGACGATGAACCATGACATGACGCGCCTACGACTACGCGCATGCGCGTTAATTCAGCGATACGCTGACGCATTGGCGCAACTATGTAGAAACCGATCAGCGCGAGCACCAGGAAACGCGGCGTCTGCAACAGAGGCCAATGGAGCGGCGGGATCTGGACTTCGTCACGGAACGACCGGTCATGCTCTCGATGATCGCCAAGACACGTTCCCGCGACAACGACCAGGCGCGTATTCGCGTCAACGCATCAATGCACACGCGCGATGATGCGTTAGCTTTTCGGCGTATAATCACGCCTATAACGCGGCGCAATAACGCGACGAGCAGTCGACGTGATGATGATTCCTCGCAACGTTGCGTTGAAATGTTGCTCAATCAGCGCGTAGGGATATCACCGCACTTATTGGTCTTTCTGCTAACTTCTGTCGATCACAACGATGCTGACGTTTGGGAGTTGCAAATGGCGCACATCATTGGTTTCGCGTCCTTCAAGGGAGGCACTGGGAAAACGACCTTGGCTTACGCAATGGCAGAACGCGGACACGCCAGCGGGATGCGTACGCTGCTGCTGGACTTTGATCCCCAGGAAACGGCTATTGGGGTTGCCTACCTGCGGCAGGAGCCAGGATGGGAGATCCGCCGTTGTCAGGTCAGTGTCGCCGGCGCCGAGGAACTGAACGATGTTGCCGGTTCGGGAGATTACGACGTCGTCGTCTGCGATCTGCCAGGCAGCGAGGGAGCCACTCTGCAGCGCGTATTGGCCAGCATGGACCTGGTGCTGTGCCCGGTTGGACTGGGCGCGCCGGACCTGCTGGTCGCCAGCAACTTCGCGTGGATCGCCCGGCGGATGTCACTACCAGTAGTTTTCGTGGGCAACAACCTATCCCCGGGACGGCGGCGGCGCGAGGAGTTGATACAAGAGCTGGAGGCAATGGAACTGCCCGTGTGCCCGGCGCTGGTGCAATCTCGCGTTGCGCACCTCGACGCCATGAACCGGGGTCAGAGTGCTTCGGAATGGGCCCCTGACAGTCCGGCCTCCCGGGAGCTGCAGGAACTATGGCGGTGGATCGCAGAGGAACTGGGGATAGCCGCCGGAGGAACGGCGCAGGAGATTGAGGCTGTATGACTACGCAAAGACAAAACCGCTATCCATCCCGTGAAGAACGCCGGGCTGCCGAACAGGCGTCCGCCCCAGAGCCGGCTGCGGACGAGGTCACCCTGGGCGCTGCTGCGAGCACAAGGTCCCGAGTCGCCGAGGGTAAAACGCCGACGACTTTTCACCTGTGGGACGAGACCCGTTTTGCCCTGCATAACGCCCAGTGGGAATTGGGAATGAACCTCTCCGAGATTGGAGAAGCGGCCATCAGGCAATACCTCGAGGGAGAGGGCATAACGGTCGCAGAGCCCGGGACCGGCGCGGTGCGCAGGCGCCGTCGCAAGAAAGTCAATGGCGTGGTGCGAGGCTGACAACGGAGTTATCGCTCACCAGATCGATGAGGCCACCCTGGCACGCACGTCGATCAACGCAGCCATGAACGGCATGGTCGGATGCGGTGAAAAAGCGCTATAATATCCGCATATGATGCGGAGAATATACATACACGACCTTCCCGGTTGGCCTGAGTTGCGATGGAGCGCTGATGCTCTGGCCGCGCTACTGGCTGAGTGTCGCTACCGGCAAGGATGGTTCCTGGGAAGCCTGGTCGATCTCGGATTTCCGGCATTGGAGGCCCCGGCAATGCAGACCCTGGTTGACGAGGTGATGAAGACCAGCGAAATCGAAGGCGAAATCCTTAACGCAGCCGAGGTGCGCTCGTCATTGGCCAGCCATCTTGGCATACCTCATGGCGGAGTCCCTGTCGTTGACCGCAGGGTCGACGGAGTCGTGGCCATGATGCTGGATGCCACCACAGGATTCGCAGCACCTCTCACAGATGAGAGGCTCTTCGGGTGGCATGCCGGTCTGTTTCCGACAGGATGGAGCGGTCATTCTCGACTCTCAGTCGGGCAGTGGAGACCCTCCGGCTCGGGCCCTATGCGGGTAGTGTCGGCAGGCCGTTTTGGCCGCGAGATAATTCACTTCGAAGCTCCAGCAGCCGAGCGTTTACCGGAAGAGATGGCGGCGTTCCTTGATTGGTTCAACGGTCCATCGCCTGATGATCCGGTCATACGCGCCGGTATTGCACACCTCTGGTTCGTGACGATCCACCCGTTCGATGACGGCAACGGACGGATTGCTCGCGCTGTCGCGGAGATGGCGCTGGCGCGCGCCGACCAGTCCGCCCAACGGTTCTACAGCATGTCCAGTCAGATCATGCATGATCGCAACTCCTACTATTCCATACTGGAATCAACGCAACAGGGCAGCCTTGATGTCACGGAATGGCTGGAATGGTTTCTCAGGTGCCTCATGGCAGCGTTGGAACGCGCCGAGGGCCAACTTGCTTCGGTAAAGCGCAAGGCTCTATGGTGGTCTCGCGCGGGCGACCTCGGAATTAACGCCCGGCAGCGTGAGATCGTCAATCGTCTGCTGGACGGCTTCAACGGCAACTTCACGACTGCGAAGTGGGCCAGGATCGCCAAGTGCTCCCCGGATACGGCATTGCGGGATATCAACGGATTAGTAGAGTTGGGTGTCCTGGCACGCAGTCCGGCCGGTGGACGGAGCACGAAATACGATCTGGCAGCCGGCTGAACATTATCGTGCATCGGCTCTGCCGCCGGCGGATCGTCGATAATCCGGTCCCTCCAGCACCAGCATGGTGACCACCATGCTGTCCAACAGTCGCGACGCGATCCTCGGGCGCATATTGTCCAAATCTCCTGGGAATGCCGACGTCGTTACGATGGTCGGCAGTCGCTCCTCATACCGGTAGTTGACGATCTGGAAAAGCTTGTCTTCCGCGAAGGGTGTGTGGCGCTCGGATCCCAAGTCGTCGAGCACCAGGAGATGGGAGGACCTGATACGCCGCATCAGGTCGTCGTGAGCAATGGGGCTATCTTCACTGAAGGTGCCACGCAGTTGGTCCAGCAAGTCGGCGACGGTGGCGAAGAAAACGTCATCACCTCGATTTTCACGTTCCACGGCCGCCGCCACTGCCAGATGCGTCTTGCCGATTCCACAGGGCCCCAGCAGCAGCCATCCGTCCGGACAGCCTCGCTGCGCCCACCGCTGGACGTACGTATGAGTTCCGGCGACGGCGCGACGTTCCTCATCAGTCAGCGACCCATTGGCATCGGTACGGAACGATTCGAAGGTCATCCGCCCTCGCATGTTGGCAGGTACACCGCCCAGGCTTCGAGCTGCGAGGTTCACCACCCTGCCCAGGGCGTGCATGCGGGCGAAGCCGTCGGAGGTCTCGAGCCTCGTTCTCAGAAAATCATCGACCTGTTCCGGATCGCCGCGCAGCGTGATCACGGTGGCCAGGCGTTCGGAGTGGCGGTGGGCCAGGAGTTGGAAGAGCCGGTCCTGCCCCCACAGCGTCGTGGGCCTGGTCGGAAGGTCATCCAGGATCAGCAGCGGAGTGTTGCGCAGTTGATCGAACGTATCCCCGAAGTTCGCTTCGGCACCTTCTGAAAAGCCGATCCTGAGTTGATCCAGAAGGTCCGAGGCGGTGATCATCAACGCCGGACGACCCAGGTCAATCTGATGATTGGCGATGGCAGCGGCCAGGTAAGTTTTGCCGCTGCCGCTGGGACCGGCAAAAGTGATCCATCCTACCGGATCCTCGGCAAAACGGGTCGCCGCAGTTTCGACCGCGGCGTATGTCCGATGGGACGCAGCATCAGCACTTGGGCCCGATCGATTGGCATTCGAGAAAGTGGCCTGCCGTAGCGCTCTGAGATTGCTATGCCGTTCCAGCGCCATGGAACGGCGCAACTGGTTGGGGCGAGACTCCTGGCACGAACACGGCCTCACCTGACCGAACTCAGGATGCGTTAGGGGCACCTTGGGTGAGAGCCACCCAGCATCGCCGCAGATGACACAGTTGGGGGTGGCGGGAAAACTGTCTTCTGGGATCGCAGCATCAGCCTGTCGATTAGATAGGCTGCGTTGGGATATCCGAAGCAATATTTGACTGAGTGATTCCATTTTGTTCGTTTTGCCCGGCCGGGCCGGGTAAAATTTTCTTTCTCATAGTATTAAATATTAAATCCGGGCCGGGACCCGGCCGGCGCGCACGCGCGCGTGAGACGCCCAACGCCGCTCAATGGTGGGAACGAGGCCTGTTCTGCAAGACTCGGCTCAACAGGTTCCTGGCGGCCTCCGGGTCCAGTTGTTCCTCGCCGGGAGGATGGAACTCACCAACGACGCTGCTCCAGAGCCTGGAGCAGGCACCGGCTCCGCGGCAGTAGTAGGTCTGACCGGATAGCCGCCTTAGGCTGGGCCACGTGGTGAGCGTCATGGTATCGGGACCGCATCGGGGGCACGGGGAGAGGGCCAGAGGCTCTGCTGACATTTTGCGCGAAGGTTCGTCAGCATGATGCTGAAGCTCTCTGGAGATCGTTGGATCCTCCAGGTATTGGACCCTCATTTCTCGGCCGGTAACTCGCTCCAGGGCGGTCTGCGCAATCTCTTGATGGATCGGCCGCTCCAGCCATTCGACCGCTCGTGCGCTCGGGACGGCAACAACGAGAGAATTACCGTCGAACTCGATGCCTACCGTAGCTGCGAAAAAGATCCGGAAAGAACCGGGCGGCAGCTGTTTGCTGATGTCGGCCAGGGCTCGCTTCCAGACGATGACCGCTTGGTTTCCGTCTGGGCTGTCCAAAGGCTGACCATCGTACATCGCAAGGTTGTCTACCCGCTGACTATCCGGTTTCTCAGGGTCATCTACTGGTGATCCATCGCCTGTCCCTTGGTTGTCTATCGGTTGTCTATCGCCTGTCCATTGGCAGTCTATCGCCTGTCCATTGGCGGTCGTATCTGAGTCCACTGGCTGGCTATCGGTCGTCGCATGACCATCCATCTGAGGCCTGTCAGGTGTTGCCGGCTGAGTTGGTGACGCGGGTTTAGTGGTACTGGAGCGGGACCGCGGCGAAGGTGATGCGGCGACCGCTGATACCATCGGGAGCTGGGCAGGTTCCCGGGCGGTGAGATAAGACATATCGGACCCGGTTTTCGTAACGACGAGTCGTCCGGATTGCTTCAACCGCGAGATGACTCGGTTGATGGTTCGTGGTGTGACCTCCAGGGTCTGTGCCAGCTCCTTTTGCGAAAGCCAAACTGGGCCGGAGGCTTTGAGACAGAGGTCGTCTATGATGCTATAGACGCGCTCTACCAGGTTGGATTGGGGTGGAGATGCTGACGCCGTGAACGATTTGCCGGCGACCGTGGTGGAAACGGTGGATGGATGGGACGTCAACATGACGGGCTCTTCAGCAGTCCGGCGACAGGCGGACCGAGGCCTTGGAATTATCGGAGCAGACGGCAGTTCATCTGATCAGAAGCTGCCGTTGACGGCGGTATGGACAAACTTGGTTCATACCGGAACAGAGGCGTTACGGAGGGGTGATGACGCACATGTCCGTAACGGTATTCAGCGTTTGCTGGTGGCTTACCCTGCTTGTTACAGGGCAGCGGTTGTGTTATATTCAGCATAACCCCCAATTCCCCCAATAGTCTGCTTGGACGACTTGGACGTACCCCTTTTCGGGGGTGCTTGCTTCGCGGGTAGGGCGGGTAGGCCAATCAGTCTTTACAGGGAAGGATTGGCCTTTTTCTATGCGCCTATGGTGGGTGGGTATCCACAGCTATGGCTCCGTTTCCGTTGGGCATCTGGTGGTGGTCGTCGGCGGCGATGGCCTGCTCCTCCCTGCTGACGCAGTCTGCGACCAGCAGACGCAGCATCTCCGCGGCGTTTAGACCTTTGCGGGTCAGTATCCGATCGAAACGTTCCCAAGTCTCCGGATCCAATGCCACGGTTTTGCGCACCGTCCTCGCACGATGTGAAGTAGCGGGCATGGCGTAGCTCCAGTGGACGGAAGGAAGAGAGATTCAAAGCGTGACGGTTGGTGATGATGGGCAACGGTTGTCAACCGTTGCTGATATGCAGAAAAGGTAGTCGTTGTCGAATAATCTGTCAAGTAAAAAGCGGAAGAAAATGGGGTTCGAATCCTCCGGGCAGGAATATCTGGTGCATCTGACAGCTGTGCAGGGTGGCAACGCTTGAGTTTATGACCCGCAACCCGGCCTGTCGTACTGCTCCGGAACGGACGGTGTTTATAATCACGTTGCGATAGAGGAGCGTTCTACGAACGCCGTGATGGAGGTTGGCATTTGACTAAATCAGCGAGCAGTCTACGCCCCCACATCGTGCAGGTGATGGCGGCGAACCAGGGGCGTCCGTTGAGCACCGAGGAGATTTACCGGTTGGTTGCCGCCTCGGGGATGGTGGCCGACTTTGACCCTCACGCGAAGCGGGATCGCAACCTGGTGAATAGGGAACTCTCCGACCTGGCGGGCTGCACAACGCAAGCCCACAGCAAGCCTTCGCCCCAGCTGATCACTAGGGTGGGCCGGGGCCGCTATCTGTACCGGGAGCCGGACCGCCCCATGGACGTGGCGCTGCTGTGGGAATATCTGGAGCCGGTGGAGGTTTACGAGAAACGTCCGGCCCGGCGGCGACGCGACGGGTCGGGTCACCGCAACGTTCCCGAAGCGGTCCGGATGGGCCTGTATGCGGTGCAGCGGGGGATCGCCCGGGCTGTGGGTTTCACCAGCCCCACCACCTGCGGTTTGAAATCGACCACATCCTGGCGTTGAGCGACGACGGTGACCATCAGGCGCGTAACTGGCAGCTGCTGTGCTCGTACTGCAACCGTGTGAAGGCGACCCAGGGCCCCGAGGGGTTCCGCATGAAGATGGCGGAGTTGCGAACTCACAACATCAGTACGGGGGTCATGGCGGATGCGCAGCAGGCGGAGCTCACCGGCCGCCGGCTGGCACGTTATCACCTGGAGATTGGCGATGGGACGTTCTGACATCCGGCGGCGTACACCCGAGGGAAGGACGTGTTTTGGTGTCCCGTTTCAGAGGAAATCGACCGGATGGGCCAAGTTCAAGCAGGGATTGCCAAGGACGGCGGCCATCGACAGCGGCGTGGGAGGAGGTGCGGATAGGGATCCGCGGCCGTCGCAGTACGCCGAGAAATCCCCTGGAGATGATGCCGGATGATTTACGGTAGCACCGATCACGAGGTGGCGGTTACCCAGGAAGACGTAGCCGATGTCGCCAAGGACGGCCATCCGGCTGGCGAGGCGGCAGCGATAACGGATGTCCACGCCGCGGGGCGAAGCGGCGCCGTGGAGGACTGGGACCGGTTCGAGGAGGAGGCCGGCGCCGTGGACGTCGAGACTGCCGACGACCCGGTGGGCTTGTATATGCGGGAGATCAGCCGGGTGGAGCTGCTGACCGCGGGGGAGGAAAGCGCGCTGGCGGCAGAGATTGAACTGACCAGCCACCTGGAGGAGCTGGAGCGGGAACTGGCCCGGGGGCTGGGCGACGACTGCGGAGAGGATGCTGGCGCCGATGGCGCGCCTGCGGCTGCGCCCTGGGAGAAGGCCATGCTGCTCCTGGCCCGCGTTGCCAGGGCCGGACCGGTGGCCCGGACCGTGGCCCGCCACCTGGAGTTGGGCGACGCACCGACGCTGGAGGACGTGTGTGAGCATCCGCGGTTCAGGGCCGCCATCGACGGAGTGATCAGCCCCGAGCTGGTGGAACGGGCGGCCAGGGATCTGGGCATGACCGAGGAGGATGCCCGCGAGCGCATCGTGAGGCTGTCCCGGGACACGCGGGCGCTGCCGCGGGCGGTGATCACCGTCGTTGTCTCCCACGTGCCGGTGTGGACGGAGCTGCATCCCGACAACTCCGAGGACTCGGACCGCTGCACCCTGGCCCTGCTGTCCATGATGCTGGGAGATCCGGAGCTGAGCCAGCGGGTGGAGGCAGCGGATGACGAGATTGCCGGGCACTTCGAGGGGGCCGGTGAGGCTGGGAGGCGGGCCCACGACCACCTGGCGGAGGCCAACCTGCGGCTGGTGGTCAGCGTGGCGGGAAAGTACCAGAACCGTGGGGTGGCGTTTCTGGACCTGGTCCAGGAGGGCAACCTGGGGCTGATCCGCGGAGTGGAGAAGTTTGACCACCGGCGGGGCTACAAGTTCAGCACCTACGCCACCTGGTGGATCCGGCAGTCGGTGACCCGGGCCGTGGCCAACCAGGGCCGGACGATACGGGTACCGGTGCACCTGGTGGAGACCATCAACAAGCTGGTGCGGCAGGAACGGGCCATGGCGCAGGAGCTGGGACGGGACGCCACGGACGGTGAGTTGGCCGAGGCGCTGGGAATGAGCCTGGAGAGGGTGATGCAGGCGCGCAAGGCGGCCCGTGAGGCGGTATCGCTGGATCTTCCGGTGGGAGAGGATGGGGATGCGTTCCTGGGTGATCTGATCGAGGACCGGAGCAGTCCGCCACTGGAGGATGCGGTGTCGGAGAGCCTGCTGCGGGAACAGCTGCGGGAGGCGCTGGATGCGTTGGGGGACCGGGAGAGCCGGGTGCTGCGGCTGCGCTACGGGCTGGACGGCGGCGACCCGCAGACGCTGGAGGAGGTGGGGAAGGTGTTCGGGGTGACCCGGGAACGGGTCCGGCAGATCGAGGCGAGAGCGATCCGGAAGCTGCGCCAGCCGGCCCGGTCGAGCCAGCTGCGGGACTACCTGGATTGAACGGTTCACGGGATTGACCGGATCGTCTGGCCCCGGATCATAGGATCAACAAGCTCCGCCGGGACGGTGGATGGTCTCGGAACCGCGGCAGCGTGGCATTTGGGTAATATTCACCCGCCAGCGTTACGGGTCGCTGAGCAAATCCAGGCATCGGGACTGAGATTCATGAGGGAATTTTTCCGCGATTGGTGGCGGGCCCTGTCCCACTGGGCCGCCGGGTCCGGCACGACCTGGGTTGACCTGCTGATCAGCGGCGTGATCGTGGCGGTGTCCATCGTCATCGCCATAGTGTTCAGCACGCTGGTCTTCAGACGGCTGCTGCGTCTTTCGATCATGTCCAGCGTCGATTTCGACGTGAAGACGGCGGCGGCGATCCGGCTGCCCTTTGCGGCCTTCATCGTGCTGTCGGGCATCTACGTGGCGCTGACGGTGCTGTCGCCGCCGGCGGCGGTGCAGGTGGCGGTGAACAAGACCAGCGGGGTGATCGCAGTGCTGATCGGAGCTTCTCTGGTCAACGGCATTGCCTCGGCGACGCTGCTGTGGCTGTAGATCTATCTGCATCGTTCCCATCCGGGCCGTGGCGAGGGGTGGATGTTCCCGTTGGTCCGCCGCGGAGTGCTGGGGTTTGTGATCGCGGTGGCGGGCATGGTGTGCCTGGACATCTTGGGGATCAACATCAGCCCCCTGGTGGCGGGACTGGGCATCGCGGGACTGGCGGTCGCGCTGGCGCTGCAGCCCACGCTGGCCAACGTCTTCGCCGGCACCTACGTGGTTACGGAGGGCCTGATCAGCGTGGGCGACTACGTCGAGATGTCCAACGGCATCGACGGCTACGTGGTGGACGTGA
>MKWU01004533.1_pt1 | contig 16255 bp, 14 predicted proteins | sample 809101 | NCBI WGS metagenome assembly MKWU01 (sample SAMN05860141, study PRJNA318959) | sponge metagenome | host: Aplysina aerophoba | place: Slovenia: Piran, Adriatic Sea, Gulf of Piran | collected 2013-05-07 | reverse complement strand
CCACACCCGGGCATTGGAAAGCATGGAGTGTCGGAACAGCTTGTGCGACATTGGGCCGTCTCAGATGATTTTGCTGTCACCGAGACAAGCCCCCCGGCGGCCTTCTTGCAAGATCGCCGGGGGGCACACTCCCCAAAACCTCGATTAATCCGAGCCGATCAGCCCTGATTCCCCGCTGAAAGTCTGCGCCCGCTCACCTGGCGGAAGAGAGCGAAGACGGGACCCGGTCCGCCATTCGTCACCGGTGGCCGGTCCGGAACGACCCCATGCGTAGTGTTAAGCAACTGTGGCGTACACCGCTTGTGACGAGGGAGGCCTTCCTCGGCCAGCGGACACCCGCAGTCGTGAAATCGAAATCGGCGCAGTGTGTTATCGTCAACTGACGTTAGATCAATTCGGTCGCGGACAGCCCAGATGAGGAAGTGCTTGGCGGCACCCTCATACAGGCGAATGGAGACAGGGGTGAGTTCCGTGCGTTTCAAGTAGTCCCTGAATTCCGACGCCAGGTTCTCTCGTGCCTCCCGGGACAGGTCGCGGTGCTCGTCTGGTTTGCGCGTTGAAGGCATGCTCGTTCTCCTCTACCGATGACGGGAGAAGAACGATAACTATGGTAAGTGCTTCGGCCATCCTGTTCAGTGAATTCAAAGACTTATCCGATGCGCTCTACATAGCCAGGCGCTCGCGATAGGTCGAGTTAGCGACGAGAGCGCCAGCGCGAATAATCTCACGGCACTCCGGGGGAACGTGAATCTCGGCGGGGTCGGCGGACATGGACAGGTCTCCCGGTTGACGGCGCGGGGACCGCCCTCCGGCCCCGAACTGCGCCCAGAAAGACGCCGGGCACCGCCTCCTGGCGCCGTGGCCCCGCCGGTGCTGCGGCCAAAGCGACAAATGCGGGCGCGCGGCCTTCAAGCGGCCCGCCCGGCGTGCGAAATTGCTGCGTGCTGCCCGCTTGCGGCATTGGACGTTTGACGGAGAAAGGCGCCGCAATGGGGCCAGATGATCTGATTCGGGCCTGCATGGACGAGATGCGGGATTCCGACGGGATCGCCGGCGCCGGCGAAGTGGCCGAGCTGAGGAAGGCCGGGACTCTGCCGATCGACTCGGACACGGAAATCGAGCGGATGAGCGTGGTGCTGGATCTCGACCCGCACTACCTGCACGGCAAGCTCGACGAGCGGATCGCCACCCTGCCGGAGGAGGCGCGGACGGCCTTCGCTTACGAGGTCGCGTGCCGGGACGAGGCGGTGTGTGGGCGGATCGCCATGTACTGGCTGCAGGACGAGTCGGAGGAGATGCGGCTGGGCGCGGCCGACGGCTTCCGCGAACGGGCGCTGAGGGGGATCGTCGATCCGGTCTCGGCCGCGATGGTGCCGCTGATCCGGAACTGGATGCCGGCCGACGCCGGGCGAACGCTGCTGGACGAGGCGCTGGCCGAAGCGCGACGGCGCGAACTGGTCGCGCCGCTGCCGCGTCCGGAATGGCGCCGGGCGGAAATCTACGGCTCGATTCCCGACATGTGGGGCACCCAGATGCTGCGCGTGGTTCTGCAAGGCCGGGAGGAGCCGGCCGTGGCGACCGTGGTGACCGAACCGGGGCGGGGGATTGCGCAGGCCATCCTGATATCGGGAATGGAGGCGATCGGCGAACTCACCGGGGACGAGTCGTTCGATGCGTTGATCGAGACCCCCTGGGAGACGTTCGAGGAGCAGGTGGCCGTGGCCTTGGCCGAGCGCCTGGCGGCGGAGCGGCCGCCGGCCGGGGGACTGATCGACGTCGCACTCGCGTGCGGGGTGTGGGAGATGAGGCCACGTGCGATGACGACGGGAGACTGGCTGTCGGAGCTCGATCCGAACGACGAGATCGCCGGACTACCCGAACCCGTGCGCGAGGAACTGGTCGGAGGCAGCGCGGCGTGGCGGGACGACTACGTCGTGGTGAAGGGATGGTCGGAGGGGACGGCGGTCCAGCAGGAAGCCATGGACGAGGCCGGCGACGGAGACGGCGTAAAGGCCGGGTTCTTCGCCCGGCTGGAGCCGCGGCGCGAAGACTGGGCGCTGCGGATGCTGCGCAGCGCGCATGTGCTGAAGGGCGCCGGAAAGGTCGACTGGAAAACCTTTGCAGGCACGGCGAAGGTCATGTTGGACGGACGGGCGCTGGAGACCATCCCCATCATGGAGTATGTCTGGGAGCGGACTAACAGGGTCTTGGTGAACGAAGAAGTGCTACCGGGACGCGAATCAAAGTAGTAGTGCGCATGGACTCTGCATGTAATGCAGTAGAGGAGGGCAGCATCTCGTGCTGATTTTGCACATATCTGATATTCATTTCCGGTATCCTTTTTGCGACAGAAATGAAGATCCGGACGGGTATGTCAGAAGTGAACTTCTTTCCCACGCTAGCCGGCAAATTAAAGACCTTGGCGATGTGGATGCAATGCTCGTCTCGGGAGATATCGCATTCTGCGGTATCGCTCCGGAGTATGAAGCTGCAACAAAGTGGTTTGAAACTCTTGCCACGAGCGTAGGCTGCAATAAACGTCGCATATACGTCGTTCCCGGTAATCATGATGTGGACAGAAATGTATTCGCAACGAATCCGCGCGCCAAAGAAATCGCGCAGTCCATTAAAGAAGCTGGCAACAATGGTGTTCGGAATCGTATTTTGACAGAGCAGTTAAGCCGGAAAAACGACTCGCCCAACTTATTCTCTTCAATTGAACAGTATAATCTATTTGCCGCGAAATACGACTGCCAAATCTTCCCTGGAAGAATGAGCTGGAATACAGCGTTACGAATAGACAGCCGCACCGTTTTGCAGTTATACGGTCTTAATTCGACGGTAGTCTCTGGTGTGGACGGTGAAGACGGGATGGGCAGTCTGTTCGTGGGAGCGGTTCAGCTAGGGTTTCCAAGAACGCCAGGTGCCATAGACCTCATAATGGCACACCACCCGCCGGAATGGATGTCAGATCAAGACCAATTTGAGATGCGGCTGTATGGCACGCCGAATGTTGTCCTGTTTGGGCATCGGCACGTACAGGCGTTACGTCGGGACCAAGGTGGATCGGCTGTATTTTCGGCCGGCTCCGTAAATCCTGATAGAGGACAAGCGGGATGGGAGCCAGCCTATAATCTGATCGAGTTGATGTCGGTAGAAGAAGATGGGCAGCGGTGGGTTGACGTCATGGCACGACAATTTCGTTGGCAATCCAATCCGAATGGATTTGTGCCGAAAATCGAACTACACACAGGAAACCCCTTCTTTGTTCACCGGATTTCTGTCGAAGGAGAGCATGAATCGTGTGCTCAAGCTGGTTCCCCGGAAGGAGAAGGAGGTGCCAACATGTCCAGGAACGAACCGCTCTCACAGGGCCCTCCCGAGTTTGTTGAGCCAGACGTCAGAGATATCATCTACCGGTTCTGGGAACTGGAGCCACGGGAGCGGCGACAGGTTTTGGAGGAACTCGGAGTGGCGCAGATACGGCAAGACGTGCCTCTGGAGACCATGGAGTATCGGACCGCCCTAGTTTCCCTAGCTCGCGCCAATAGGCTTCGAGAGCTAGAGGCAGCCATTGCAGAGAAGGAAAGTTAGTACCATGAACATGCCTCATCCAGAATTTGCTACTTGGTACTCGACAGTGGATCTTGGAGATTCGGTGTCGAGAATAGAGGCTCGAGGTGTCGCCACTACAAAGCTACTCGGAAGGTTCACATACCAAAAGGCCTTGCCGCTGGTAAACGTTATGCTTGGTGATCGCGCAGGATTGGATGGCGCTGGTGCAGAGAGGATTAGGTCAGCATGCAGAGAGGCAGACCCGACATTTCCTGTATCTGGTAATGATGCCGAGATCACATTACTGGCGGAAATTGCGCTCGCAATTGCTATCGACGAAGAAGGGGAAGATGCTCTAGCAGGTAAGATAGCCGAAGTGATCTATTCGGCGCTTGCCAATGGGTCAAGGGAATTCTCAAGTGTAACCTCAATTTTGGACCGAGCCAAGGACGTAATTGAGAGGCAGGGTAGGCTGTTGCGACGTCGGCCTAGGCTGCCGAAGAAACCGAAACGGTATTTGCCACCGTTGGGCTTTGAGCGGCATTTCCGAGATTTGAATGATCTATCTGATCTGCAACAAGCAACGCTCCTAATGAAGAGAATAGCCACCGAAGTTGGCAACGGTATGCGGTCGGTGGCAAACAGCGCTAGAAGGGAGCGGGAGGCGTTGGAGCAACACATCAAATTGCAAGACGAAGAGCTTGATCTTCTTTGGTGGGCGACAAACGGCAATTCGGTAACTGCACATACATTATTTTCCGAAATGAAAGTAGGGCCACGGGCGTTTGTAGCTGCACTGGAAGCTGCGAACAGAACGCATGTTCGGCCGGGACCTTGCAGTATTCGAGGACTTTTGGAGAAAACTGGAGTTTCGAAGGACGAGAAAATTTCGCTAGCGGATGCTTTTGGCAGACTTGACCCGGAGGTAACAAAGGCGTTGCATGTCGGGGAGGCGGAGTTGCGGACCCCGATCCATATGGGACTCAAGATGAAAAGAGAGTCGGGGGACGCAGAGACGTGGCTGGGGCATTGGTCGTCAAGGACGGGGATCGATTCAGCTTGCGAACGGCCCGAACTGGACATAGCTCAGTTGGTTTACCAAGAGCGCTTAGTATTGGATGCATTTGGAGAATTTAAATGACTGCCGATGCACCGACCGGTGCTTGTGCCAATGAGGCGTGCGAATACGGGGAGACGGGTAAGTGCGTGGAAGGAAATGCCGTAGAAGAGTGCCCGTACCTGGAGCGTTCTGTTCGGGATGTCGATGTCGATGACGTCGTTGATGATGTGGAGATGGGTACGGACACTAGAGCAGGAAGCGAAACGCCGATCTTTGGTCTATCCAGTGGCAAAGCGTTGTCGGTGGCAGAGGGCTCTGTAATACTGAAGTCGAAACGTGCATCTGTTGTGGCGTTGGTGGGGCAGGCGGAGGCAGGGAAGACCTCACTGATCGGAGAGGTCTATGACGCCTTTCAGTACGGACAGTACGAAAAGCTAAGTTTTGCAGGCTCAAGAACTCTGATAGCGTTCGAAGAAATATGTCACAAAATTCGGGCGACCTCGCGCGGAAATGACTTATTCGAGGAGCGGACGGACGTCACGACTGATCCGGTGTTGTTTCACCTGTTGATCACAAGAAAACACGGAGACATCAAAGATGTCCTTATAGCAGATCGTTCAGGGGAAACCTATCGCGATATGTTGGATAGACCTTCTATGGCTGCTGCATGTATAGAGTTGCGACGGGCGTCAGTGTTGAACCTTTTGGTTGACGGCGCCCGGTTGTGCGATCCGTCCGAGAGAGCGAGCGTAATCACCGAGTGTCAACAAACCATGCAAACATTAGCCCACTCTTCTCTTATCGAGGGGAGTGGTCGGGTCAACGTCGTCTTAACCAAGCTTGATGAGGTGGATGGTTCAAACGATAAGGAACGAAGCCATTCAGCATTCGAGACGATCGTGAGTCGGGTTATCGCGACATTGCCCGGCGGAGGCGAAAGGCTCGGCGTCTATAGGGTCGCGGCCAGGCCCCATAACGAGTTGTACAAGAAGGGTTTCGGTGTAGAGGCGCTATTGAATGATTGGCTCCAGGATGCGTTCGTAGGCTCGCCCTATGAGAGTGCTGAATACGAAGAGATCAGGGCTTTTGAAATGGTCGGTAGCTCTCCGGAGGTTCAGTAATGGATGTAGCGTCAAATTCGGTCCTGGTCTGTGGTCTCCCAGGTTCTGGCAAAACGACTTACTTGGCCGCGCTTTGGCACTTAGTGCAGTCACAGGAAATAGAAACCGAATTGGCTCTTCAATCGTTGGCGTTTGGCGAGTACGAGTACGTGAATGAGATAAGGCGACGGTGGCAGCGCGGCAGAAAGCAGGTTCGGACGGTTGGTACGGCACCTGAGGTAGGGCTTGATCTGAAATCTAGAGACGGCCGAACGGGAAGGTTAGTGTTTCTTGATCACTCCGGTGAAACCTTCGATCAGCTTTGGGAACTACGGTCTTGTAGCCAAACGGTGGCAGAGCAGCTTCGGAACCGTAGAGGGATTGCGCTGTTCATCAGATCGGAAGGCATAAAAACCCCGGTAGCGCTCTCAGATATGCTCCAAACCGAGAGAGAAATGCGAGAAGCGGCGCCTGAGCTAGCTGTTCGAGCAGTGCAGGAAGTGCAAACTGAACGAGACTGGTCAGCTGCGGATGCTCCTGATCAAGTCAAAGTTGTCGATCTGCTGCAAGTGTTGGCAGAGGAATTGCAAACTGTGCCCCAAGAGAGGCTGGCTATTATTGTCTCCGCTTGGGATCGGCTCGCCGAATATTCTTCGGCGAAGGATTTTATCACACGTAAGTTGCCGCTGTTGTCTCAATACTTGCAGGGAGGTAATCACCCCTTCGAATACCGGTATTACGGAGTCAGCGCCCAGGGCTGTGAGTATGTCGAGGAGGACAGTCGAGGAGACTTGCCGGAAGATCTTGCTGCGTTGCTGGCGATCGATGAACCGTCAAGGAGAATTCGATTGGTGGATGGTCCCGAAACCAAGAGCGACTTGACGCTGCCGGTGGATTGGCTGATTGGTCAGGAACTATGAGTGTGACCCAGATAGAAGTTCACCAGGCGTTGCTCGGCTATGACCGTGGCCATCGGGTGTTGGCATCATCGAGATCGATCGGGGGTCACAGCAGACACTCCTTCTTGCAGTTTAGCGACCGTTCGATCAATGCGAAGAAAATTCCCGCAAACGGCTATCTCACGGGGTATCCGTTGGCGGAAGAGGGATTGTACGTCCTAGCCAAGACCTGGAATGCTCCGGAGATATCGAGACCTGGATGTATCTGGACTCAGAGTCTGTTGATTTCGTTCACGGAGTTGGCCGAGATAGAGGATCCGCGAAGACTTTTATCGTGTTTTCGCCGACCACAGCAGGTGGGTGAGGATGAACGATATTCCGTTCCGGTGGTAGTCGATATGGGCGATGCAAAGCCGCTGCCCGCTGTCGCACAGGGCCTCGCTAGGGAATTGATAGTAGGGTTGTACGCGTCTCCCAACAAAAAAGTGTTGATGAGAGCCAGTGATCAAGAGGAGACTGACGTAACACTGCTGGCGGTTTGGGGACAACAATGGCCGCGACTAAGACGGAATTTCCGTTTTTGCTCGCTAACGCAAGAGGACAGGTCTACAGGGGATCATAATTTCGACGTACAATTCTTACCATTCGTTCGTTTGGACACGAAGCAGGAACGTAGCGAAGAATATGCCGAACGGGAAGTGTGGATGAGCTTGTGCTTGGGTGATTTGGCGAAGCCTAACGCCGAATTTCGGAGATTCATATGGAGAGCGGGAGGCGACATTAGTGAAGGGAGAGCAAGATTCGCGGAGTTGTGTAGATTGTTTGCGGAAAGAATACAGGGTAACAAGACGCGAGCGGTCGAGCGCACTTTGGGATATGTACTGCATCGGTTACCAAGCGGAGAAGGGAAACTACTGCGCAGTTCCGCTTTGGAGGATGCAATCAATTCGGCGGATGTGTTGAGTCCAGAATGGTTGATGGAGATTTTGCCTTACCTTGACGAATACGCGGAGTTTATGAATGAAGGATTGGCGGACAAGTTAATACGCAGGTATTGGGATATCGACCCAGTGGTAATCGTGAGTGAAGAGGCTCCCCTGTGTCTACGCTCTGGAAGTGGCAAGCTGATTCGGGCACTCGGTCAGGACGAAATCGTGAGCGCCATCGGCAAGGGCGGCCGGGTGGCAGAGGCTGTGCTGAGTCAAAGGTTAGATGTATTGGAAAACAGCGAGACCTGGAACTCGGAGATCGCCGATGTAGCGATAGATGCTGTAACTCGAATTGTTGATGTCAGTCAGAAGCGGGCCGTGGTGTTTGCCCTTATTGAAGCGACCCGGATCGATCTTGCTGAAGATATATGCGCGGAATTCGGCTCGGAGCTAGTATTTGATGCGGCATTGTCTGCTCCCGGGGAGCAAGCAGAGATAGCTGGGAGGTACGCGGAACGAGCATTTTGCCTTATGGAAGATCAAGAAATGGTCGTAAATAGAACCTTGCGGATGATGGGTGTGCAAGTGGATAGAAGCCTAGTTCACCTGTTTTCAAAGACTGTTACACCGGACGTGCCAAAGTGTAAGGGCAGTATGGAAGCAGATCCATGGGTAGTATTATGGAACAATGGAACGGGTGAAATAGGAGCGAGGAAAGAAGATCAATTTATGTGCTTTTTGATAGTTCGAGCAATCGTGGAACCTTGTTCGCACGCCGCGTCGCTCGTCGCCACTGCTTTCGACCGGATATTGGATAGGCATTTGGTTGGCAAGCTGAGATATGAGAGTCGTAGCAAAGTGCTGAATCATTCGGTACTATCAGATTGGTTTGAATGGACATTTGAAAGCAGATTGACGAGAACGGTCGCGATGGTGGTGTTCAAGCATCGGCTAAACGCAAGAGAGCTTACGGAGGTTACAAAAAAGAAGAGCCGGCTTAGACGTCTAATACGAGCAATTGCGGATTTTGAAGGGGGTAGATCCTATTTAAAGGAAGTGGGTATCAAATGTTAGAAAAAGGAGGTAGCGGGGCAAAGAGGCGAGAAAGACAGCGCATTGGAGTAACGGTCTGACGAGATCTTGCCGGAGAGTCTTGTCTCGCCAACTAAGCCGGGGCAGCGATTGGGTTCGCAGAGTTGGCTGTCTTGGGAAACTGAAATAGGGGCTAGGCCAGGGACTAGGAGGTTGCGGGCAAATTGCGCTAGAGGCCCGCTCGTTTGCGGAGTTGATGAACAATCTCGGCGAGACGGGCCGCGCCACGCCTTGCGGTGAAACTTGCTACCGCGGGCAGGCCAGAGATCGACCGGATTGCGCAATCGGTCATGGTCGACGCAGGGCCGGCGATGGATCAACCGCGCGGAGCGCCTTCGTTCAATGCCGGTTGACCGGGAGATCGTCACGAAGGACTTTCCACAAGGTGTGATCGCGCTGGTGAGGGTCGGCGGCGAGTTCCGCCTCCGCAGGGTCCAGCTCCATGAGGAAGGCGAACCCTTTCAGGCAAGCAGCGGCGATCTCAGAAGGATCGATCTCTTGCGTTCGCCGGACCAGCTGCCGGAGATCCTCCCAATCGAATGCGGCGGCATCATCGAATTTCATCATGAGGGCTTCCGGATCGAACGCGTCGCCGGCCTGCCAGAGCTTGAGCACGACGAGCCGGCGGATGAGCGGTCGGTCTAGGGGGCGGGTCGCAAAGACGCTGAGGTCGTAGATGTCGCGTGCTTTGCTGCGCTGGTAGCAGGCCCGGATTTTCTCGGCGATGATCTCAGGCAGCGCCAGGCACGGGATGTCCACCGGATCGAAAGGCAGGTGCCGGAAGTAGCTCTGCACGCATTGAGCGTTCCGCGACGGGGGAAGGGTAGGCACCTCGCGGCGGCTGACCTGGAGCCGGATCTGGCTTTGCCCGCCCGGGTTCCAGTCGTGGGCGTAGACCGGATTGACGCCCCAGGACAGGCCATCCTGGGTTTCGTAGTAGCTGTCGTCGGGCACGCCGAACCGGAGCCCGTGAAAAGGCTGCTCGAACGCCTCCATCATGGCGAGGATCACGTCTTCGTGGTCGTGTTCTTCGACCCGCGTGAAATCCAGATCGGTCGAGAAGCGCCCCCCGCTGCCGATGAACATCTTGCGAAGGCAGGTTCCGCCCTTGAAGGCGAGCTTGTCCAGGATGCCGCGCTCCGCCATCAGCTGGAGCAGGAAGGTGAGCACGATCTCGTTTTCGGCGATCATGATGTCGCGCAATCCGGCTTCGACGGAGTAGCGCTGGACCTGGGGACGGGTGAGAATGGCTCAGCGCTCCCGGCCGACCGATCGCGGCCGCGCGATGCCGGCGCTGTCGCTCAATTCGTGGCTGGCGACGTTGGCGGTGAGCTGCCAACTTTCCTGATATCCGATTGCGCCGGGTTTGGGGGTTCTCGGGCCGAAATATGCTCGGCCGCTACCCTTCGCAAGGTCTTGAAGATGCGTGCGCACGTCTTCGGGGATGGTGGCGCCGGCACGCTCTGCCAGCCATCCGAAGCGTCGCGTGAGCGTCTTGGAGGACATGCGCTCCAGATAACCGGCCGCCTTGGGCCAGTCGATGCGGCGGCAGGCTGTCGCCAGGATGGTCGCCGCTTCTCCTTCGCCGCCGGCGAGGTCAGGACGGTCGATGCAGTCGATGGCGGTCTTTTCGCGGTCGGACATCATGACGGTGTAGCCCAGGACGTCGACCGGGCCGAATCCGAAGAACTTTCCCGCGACCGGATTGACGATGCGGACCTCGGTATCGAGCACGTGGCGGTTGCGCGCGCGCATCGGCGTGACCAGTTGAACGACGCGGCGGTGCTGCGTTGTGAAGCCGTAGTGCATCGCGGCCGTCCCGTAGCCGAAGTAGTAGGGTTCGGCGATCCGGCTGGCGAGCGCCAGGACGTTGCTTTCTCCGAGAGCATCGGGGCCCATTTCCGGAGGAATGAGCAGGTAGCGGCCCCAACTGGCGCGCTCCAGCCATCCCTTCCGGCGCAACGAGCGGATCACGTGGTCGGCGGCTTGCGGGCTGACGCCGAGCATGTCGATGATTGCCTGGCGTTCGACTTCCCTGCTGCCATGCTCTGCCATGTTGAGGACGACACGGCTCTCCTGGGGCGAGAGCGAGCGGGAGACGAATGTCATGGTTAGTCCCGAGGCGAAACCTGAGATAAGGCTGTGTTTTGACGAATAACATATCAACCTCGGCTATCGCTGTCAATCACGGAATGTTACAAAACAAAGAAAATACCGCAGTTTCGCGAAAGGGAATGAGTGAGCAACTTCGGCACGGCTCACGAAGAACGGGCCAAGCCGGACTGAGGCTTGGTGACAGGGTCAGGCAAGACCGGGCCGATGCAGCCACCGGAGTGGTTCCCGGAATCCATGCAGGAACAGCCACGCGCTCTGCGGAACGCAATGAGCGCCCTACGCCGCGACCGCGTCCGTCGTCGCGCTTATCGTCAGCGCCTCGATCCGGCCGGCGATCCTCTGCGCGGGCTGGCGAAGCTACGCGATGGTCCAGTCGGCGGCGTATCCTTGGGTCACGTCGTCGGGTCGCTGGTCACGGCGCGGTGTCGTTCCAACATGGTGGCGAGCGGTCTGCGAGCCGTGAGTCTCGATCTCGTTCAGGACCTTGCCCAGATGCCGGAATTCCTCGTCAAGGAATGCGGGATGCCGATCGCGCGAGCATTTCGTCGATCTGCTCGCGGTCTGTACGTTCCTCGGGGAGTGCGTAGCCGGGCCAGAGTTGCCTGTAGAGTGCGTCGGTAAAGTTGGCCAGCTCAGGGGACGGCGGCCTTGCTGCACCCGCCATGGCCAGCAACTTCAGTGCAAGAATTTTGTAGCCGCGATCATGCGCTCTCAAAGGGAAGGCGAATATTGCGGTCGCCGTCTTCTCAGCCTCATCGGCGGTGCCCAGCAAGAGCCACAGCAGACCCCAGAAACGTAAGGTCTCCAGATCACATTGCCTTCCATCCCCGAAACGGTCCGAGGCGATGCGTACGAATTCGGTCGCGATGATTTGGTCGTCGCGTAACTCCGGCCCCTCTTCACGGGTATTCTTCTTCGTTCGCTGGTCGGCCAGCGCCCACAAGGACCGCGGTCCGAGGTCGGGATTGCGTGCCTGCTCGAGCAACCATACGTCGCTCGGCACCCCAAATTCGATGGCAGCGCGAGAGGCGTGTTCCGCCGCAAGCGATGCGTCGGGAAGAGTATGGAGGTGCGTTCCCGCGAAACTGCAATGAGCCCAAAGGGACTCGGCGAGAGCCCGGGCTGCTACGGGATTCGTGGGCCGGCCGAGCTCTGTCAATACCGGTATTGCGTGGAGAGCGACCAGGAACCAGTGTTGCACAACCCGATCGGCGGAGCGGAAGGAGCTATAGTCCTCCTCGGCATCCCACACGCTCAGCGCCAAAGTGTGGCACTGGGTTCGGACCCAACACGGAAGGTCGAGTTCCTCGCGGGACAACACAAGGCTGACGGCGAGGCCGGAAAGCCACTCGTGGTGGTCCCAGCCGGTCCACTCCAGGAACACATGGCCGCGTTTCAACTCCGCCGCAATCAGCTGGGCGTGTTCATCGAGCGTGGTTTCGGCGATATCAGCTGCACGTGCAGGGTCGGCATCGCGTATCTCCCAAGCGATCTCCGCCAGGTGCCGGGTCCAGACTATGCGCGGCGTATGGCGCAATCCGGCAATGAGTTCGGGAAGCAGGTTGGCAGACCACTGTTCGTGAACGAGGAATGTGCACAATTGCGTGCATTTCTTCTCGAGTTGGGATATTCGGCGCGGCATCTGATGGCCGCCGTGTCGGTGCAACACATAAGTTGCTCCGCTGAGCAGTTCGCCCACCCAGCGGGCGCACGCCAGCGGATCAAGCACAGCCAGCCGGTCGACTAGGCCGTCGAGGAGGCCCGCGGCAGCGGAATCGAGGTCGTCCTGTGGAGGGCGGAGTTCGGTGGTCAGAGTGATTCCTTCAGTGCCTGCGCGATCGGCAAGGCGGATCTCTTCGTCCAATCTGTTGACGGTGTTCAGTGTATGCACGATCGCCAAAGCGATCAGGCCATCGCACGACCCACGCACGATCCATCGCAGGGTTGCGCGGTGGTCCAGATGGCGGATTGCGCCGACCATATGGTGCGCCGCGCGCGCCTGAATCACGGGATGGTCGAGTCTTTCGATCAAGCATTCAAACTGTTCGGGCCGCAGTTCGACCATGAGTGCGAGGAGATTACCAATCGCGGGATATAGCGCTCGGTGGACGAGGTCCAAGCCATGGCTGTCGAGCTGCCGGAAAGTCTCCAGCCTTCCTTCGCGCCCAATGTCCTCTTTGGCAATGCGGGCGCCGGCGGAATAGGACCTTTCAAGACGGGACGGGTCGAGAACCCGGTCGCGATTGCAGAGTTTCTCCAGGGTAGCGAGCGCGTTCTCGACAAAAGAGTCAATTTGTTCGCAAGACCAGAGAGAGCGAACGATGGGCGTCGCGATCTCGGCATCGATGGAGCCGACTGCCCAGACTTGCGCCTCTTCGTGTGCTATGCCTATCCCTTCCAAAATCATGGCTGCAACGGTTTCGCGCATGTCGGACCTGAGCCAGTATCGATCCCCGTGAGACTCGAACCAGCCGCGTATCTCACCGATGGCCAACTCCCGATCTTTGGAGTTGAGATGCTTGTTGATGACGGGCGCGATCAACTCATAAGGCGACCGTGCGTTGTGAGGTGACGCGCCGGCCGCGAAGATGCGCCAGACAACGGCCCTTGTCTCGTCAGTGATGGGAGTCTCTTGGATAGATCTCACAGTCATCGGCCAATCTCCCGAACGAGAAGGTCGGTAGTCGGGGATCCGACGTCCATGTTCCATAGCCGCTCCGCGTCGGCGCGATACACATCGTAGGGAAAGCTCGCGAAGGTAACTCCGTCTTTGTGCCAGCCACTGAAAGAGTGGGTGATGATGATTTCACGTTTGGGAGTGATCAAATAGCGATCATGGAATCCGGCTGATTTTCCGTCTCGGCTGAGGAAAGCCCGCACTCCCACATGGGCTGTCAACTGTTGAGGGAGCGCGGACCACCATGGGGGTGGTTCGCCTGGTTCGTGCTCCTTCGCGCACAGGATGTTCAACGGCGAGCCGGTGGTGGCTGCGAAGATATCAATGCATAGCTTTTTCAGGTCCCAATTCCTTCCCGCTTTGTCTGCTAGGTGTGTCACGAAATAAGGGTCGGCGAGATATATCGGCGAGTTTTGGTCGGCGTCCCGGCTCACAAGGCCTGTGAAATACTGGATGGCTTCATGAAACGCGTCGGGGCCGAAGCGCTCGAAATTGCCTTCGCGGCGCGCAGTAGCCTCCCGTTCGCGGACTCGACGGTCAAGCCAGCGTTGCCGGATGTTCTTGTCGAGATCGTCGCCTTCCGCATCAACACGGATGTCGATTGTCGAGGAAGGGCCCGCGGGATTGACCTCGTGTAACAAACGGCCCCGACGGTCTTGGAATTGCATCGTAGGGCCGGAATTGATCTGTAATTTGCCGCTGATCTGCAAGATCAGGTGCGCTTCCATCAAATCGATGCACTGTCCATCATTAGTTCGGTAAATCGCGAAGCCGACATGATCGACATCGGAAGCGAGATCAATCATCGTCAGGCGGTGCGTGATGGCAAGTTCTTGCCGAAGCACCTCGTTGCCAGCATGGGTGGCCCAGACCGTGGCACGATAGGCGCCGGGCAGAAATTCGTCAGTGTCGACTTGGAGCTTTAACGTTCGGTCGTGCCGCGCAACCAGATCGCAGGAAATTGCATCTTCGGCACCGACGATGAGGAGATTTCCGACTCGATCGGCGAAACGGTCCAGTTGGACACCTAGGCGAGAGAGCGGAAGCGGCGCCTGACCTTGGCGGGAACCGAGCACTTCAAGCCAGTGCTTGCGAGGTTCGGCCGCAAGGCACCAGTACTCGACAATCTCCGCGCTGTGCCGTGGAAACGGGCTGACCATGGAGCCATCCGCGAGGCCACGCTTATCGCGAAAGGCCCGGTGGCGCCGGGGAGTCGGCTCCAAGGCGTAGTCAATCTGCTCGCTGTCGATCGATAGCGTGGCCTCTTGCAGAATGTCTTCGACCAGTGCCTGGCAATGCTCCAGAGGGGCATCGAGAGAAAACAACCGCAGCCCGTTGCCAAGATCTTCGCTGATCCACGTCTTGTCCGGCTCATTCGTCCAAGGGCCCAGTGCATCCCGCCTTCGGTGGCGTACCACCGTCGATAGGTTGCGGTGCGTCCCTTCCGAGCTAGTCGAAGCGAGTACCGTCATCCGAGCGGTCCGCATCTTCGTCGCCTCCGTCGGTCGCCAGGCGTCTACCGGAGGTTCGAAGGGCAGCTGGCGCTCACTTGCCCAACGCGATGCTTCGTCGAGTGCCACGGATATTTTGCGCCCGTCCTTCTGCACGGTGAGGTGTTTGCGGAAGACATGCTGCCGCACGTAGTTCTCGCTCTTGCCCACGGCGCGGGCCAGTTCTGGAATCGTGAGAGGCATAGTCCGTCATTTCCGAGCTGTAGGAAACTGTATTGTACGAATGTCACATACACTGTCAAGGCGCAGCATAGCTAGGTTTGCACGGCGGCTCCGCGACGGGCCGGCGGCGTAAGCATGTGTTGCGTGCGCGGGCTGATCTCATGATCGTGGTCGTCACCGGTTCGCTCCGCAATTCCCGGAGCGAGCCCCGATCCGGATCCTGAGCAGGGAACACCGCAACCCGTAGCGTTCACGGGCAGAAAGTGAGAGGCTTGCGGCCGATGGCCTCGAGAGGTCGGGAGAGCCGGTCGCTGAATTACCGGTTGGCCTCGTTAGCTGGAACTTCATCGGGTTTGAAGAGGACGGATTTGTTCCAACGTCGTGATTTGACGCGATTGTTGGGCTGAGGGCCGTGATCTCAACCTGTCATGTTTATGGGAACATTCCGGTCCGGGTTGACCTCCAGAAGTTCAAAGGCGCGGCTCTGCAGCCTGGTCCGGCGGGTGACGATGGTGGTGCGTTCCTTGCTGGCGCCAGGCAGGCGGATGACGTTGACGACGACGCTGGCGAGATCGTCGATGAGGGTGCGGAAGCTGTGCACTGGCAGACCGTCGGGGGTTTCCTTGACCTGCGCCTTGCGCCTGGCCGACGGCGACGGTCGAGCCTTCTGCACCGGCGTGGCGCGCTGGCGCCGCGCCGCCTCACGGTCATCGTTCTCGAAGAGCAGCGGCGCGAGGCGCTGTCGCATGTGCCCTTCCACGTAGTAGGCCAGCATGCACAGGAACACATGTCCGCGGACATGATCCTCGGTGTAGACCCAGACCGGCCGGATCTTGAGGTCGGTCTTGGCGACGCGGAAGGCGCGCTCCACGGTGGCAAGGCTTGTAGGCCTCGACAGCGGCGTCGGGCGCGATGTTGTTGAGACTGGTGCGGATGACGCGGACCCCGTCCAAGCGGGCCTCCTGATCGATCCTGTCCTGACGACGGCGCCAGGTCAGGGAGGTGCAGAATCCAGCCCACTTGGAGCGCCAGGCGAACTGGTGGAAGGGTAGCGGGTGAAAGTCCCGCGAAACGAAAGGAGTAGCCAACCACGTTTCTCCGCGAGCCGTGCATCGCCGACCGTGAGGCCGGCGGTGAAGCGTCGGCAGCGGTGCA
>MKWU01004531.1_pt1 | contig 16294 bp, 13 predicted proteins | sample 809101 | NCBI WGS metagenome assembly MKWU01 (sample SAMN05860141, study PRJNA318959) | sponge metagenome | host: Aplysina aerophoba | place: Slovenia: Piran, Adriatic Sea, Gulf of Piran | collected 2013-05-07 | reverse complement strand
CGCCGGCGGATCTCCTTGTTCAGTCTTTCCAGGGGGTTGTTGGACCAGAGCTTCTGCCAGTGCGACACTGGGAAGGCGGCGAAGGCGAGGATGTCTGGCAAGGCGTCTGCCAGCATCTGGGCAGCCTAGGGGAAGTGCTCCTGGAGTTGGGCCACCACCCGGTCGGCTTGGGCGTGGACCTCCTCCGGTGAGAGCTGCTGGTAGATGGTGCGCACCATCGCGGCGACGCCGGGTTGAGACCACTTGGGCACTCGGGTGAGCAGGTTGGTCATGAAGTGAGTGCGGCACTGCTGCCAGCTTGCGCCGGCAAACACGGTGGCGATGGCGTTTTTCAAGCCCTGATGGGCATCGGAGATGACCAGTTCCACCCCGCTGAGACCTCGAGCGTTCAGCGACCTCAGGAAGGCAAGCCAGAATGCGCCGTCCTCGCTGGCGCCCACATCCATGCCCAATATCTCCCGCTGACCGTGAGCATTCACCCCGGTGGCCACCACCACGCTGACGTTGACGATGCGACCGCCCTCTCTGACTATCTGGGTCAACGCGTCCAGCCACACGTAGGGGTAAGCACCGCCGTCCAAGGGTCGGCCCAGGAATTTCTCCACCACCTGATCCAGATCCCGGCAGATGCGTGAGACCTGGCTTTTCGAAATCCCATCACAACCCAGGGACTTGACCAGATCATCCACCCTTCTCGTGGACACCCCCTCAACGTAGGCCTGCTGGATCACCGCCAACAGGGCTCTCTCACTGCGCCGTCTGGGCTCCAACAGCCCGGGAAAGTAGCTCCCCCCGGATCTTGGGGATGCGCAATTCCATGGTGCCCACCCGGGTGTCCCAATCTCGGCTGCGATAGCCGTTGCGGTGGGTGAGACGGTCTGGACTGCGTTCGCCATGCTGGGCGCCGATTTGCGCCGACACCTCAGCGTCCATGATCCCCTCCACCAGCACCTGCAGGGCTTCCCGCAGAAAGTCCACGTCGCCCTCCATGCCGCGCTTGCGCAATAGGTCCAATAAGTCCATGCTGTTCTTGGCCATCGCGACCCTCCCTCATCGGGTTTGTTGTAGTTCCGATAAGGATGACGCGGTGGCTCTCTTCTTGCCACCCAGTTCCTGTTACACCACTTCCTGGGACTCTACTGCAACGAGCGTTGATGCCGGGCCAACGAGATTTCCACCGTAGGCTCTTTTCATGTGCTGCCGGCTGGAGGAGTTCCATGACCCGCACTTTGTCGCTTCTCGGCACCCAGACATGGAATCCCATTTCGACGCCGATTTGGGCTACTTTCGCTTGGTATTGGATGGATTCCTGGTAGTTGGTCCGTTGGTCCGATTCCGCGTTTCTCGATTCAGGTGAGAGTTCTTCATCCTCAGCGTCTGGGATGCTGACTTCAACCTCTCCGGTCAGTGTACGGACTCTCTGCCTCTGGTTGAGCCGACGCCGGTCCTGGTCGGTGAGCGGGTACGCTTCCGGGCCTGACTGCTGTCTTTTGAGAAGATCCACCAGGAAACTCCCGTCGTCGTCGTCGAAGGTATTCAGGGATTGCCTGAAGAATCCTGTCCAGTAAGGGTTGCCAGGCTCGAGCCGGTTGGTGATGGTTAAAGCCGGCCAGACCTGTGGGTCTCGTATGGGTACCGCCGACTCCGTGTTCAAGATGACGACTGGTTTGACGTTGAACCGGATTGGGTACGGGTCAGTGGCGCCAAACCTCGGAGTATCGTCTTCGAACGGTCCGGATTCGACTTCCAGCACACCGCACCAGCGGGATACGCGCGTCATGCAGCAGAGGAGGATGTCCCCGGTTTGACTCGTTCGTTGGCTACGCGTCGTAGTCGGGTTCCGACGCCTGTGCATGCTGCTCCAGCTTCTGTGAAGGCCTGCCATGTCTCAGGAGTAAACAGGTCCAGGTGATATTGCATGAAGCCTCGCGCGTATCCGAGTGGTCCGCGTCGTTCTCTTCAAGGTGGGTTGATTCATTCTTCAGTTGAGCAGTTATTGCAGCCACAATTGCACCCGCTCACGCCGTCGCAGTCGCAGTTGTCGCACTGCGAGCAGCAGCAGTACCATCCAGATCCCTTGACCTTCGCTTTGCCGTCAAGCGGGGTACAGTCCCAGGGATGGACACCAACCTCAGCCGCCCAGCGGGTGCGGAGGGTGACGTACTCTCCGATTGCCTTTGCGCAGGCGCTCTCGAGCACTTCGTCCGGTGAATCTCTGCCTACCCTCAGCAGATCCCTGGTGTCCCGAATGAAGTCGCCTCGTGGGTTGTCGCCCGCCTGCCGATTGCATACCCAATTCCAGAAGGCCGCCGGCAGGTTGGTTTCGTAGTCTGTGGTGATTTCGGGCAACGCACTCGATGCAGGGATGCTCTTGCGATCCTCACAAGCCTGTCTGGCTTCCCCTGTTTGGCTTCCCAGGTGCAGTAGCACCTTCCGGCCTGAAGCTCCAATCCACCACCCAGTAGTCCATGGTGGCGCTGGTACCAACCAGCCGGCCGGAGAACACCCTCTAAACGAAAAGTAGGCTGACGCCCTCCGAGGAGGTCTGTCAGTATGCGGTTTTCCAAAGCCTCGATTGAAACGCCTTCACAGGCCACGGGCAACGCCGTGAGACAGTTCTTCACCAGTCTCTGTACATCGTAGATCATTCCTGAGCCGTCCTCAGTTCTGAAGCTGTTTCGTCAACTTCAGGATCGCAGCGATCCGTCGTGCGGTGTCCGTAAAGTGTTGAACTTCTTCCGGCAACAAAGGGCGCCCCAGCACCCTGCTTTCGCGATAGGACAGCCATTTCTTCAGCACCTGGTAGCCGCCGAGCTGGTAGTTCCAGACGGCGGCGGGGACGTTGCGCCAGTGGGCACGGTCGTTCAGGTAAACGTCATAGGTGGTGTCGTGCAGCGTCGGGATGGCGTCGGTCAGCTCGGCTCGTTCCTTGTCCGTGTAGTCGCGTGCCACGATTCTGCCCTGGCCAGGCATGACGGCATCGCCCGTGCCGAAGTGTCCCCAGCCGGCGGACACGGCGAAGTCGTCGCCGGCCATGTTGCCGCCGTCCGTCGTCGTGGGCACGGCGATGGCGGCGAGTTCAGGACGCAGCGCGCCGTCGGTCACGCCGGCGACGGGGGTGTCGGAGTCCAGCAGGGCGGCCAGACGCCGGCCCCGCGCCGCCGATTCCGCCAGCGCATCCGCCGCGCCGTGAGCGTCGCCGTCGGGCCAACCGGGCAGCGGGATGCGTGGCCACTCCATGCGCAGGGCGCCGGCGTTGGCCGTGCGGTACTTGGGATCGTGCAGCGTGGCGATGACGTGGTGGAACAGGTCCTCAACGCCCAGCCCCAGGCGTCCCAGATAGTGTTGCGCGGCGAGCGACAGGTTGGGGCGGCGTAGGGACCCAACACCGTCAATACCGAGACCGTCGTTGCGTAGCCACGCAGGGACAAAATGTGACCGGCCATTGCCAAAATCGCCTGCCAAGTGCCGCACGAACGTGCCGCGTGAAAACGCCTCTCTGGATTCCCTGTGTCGTACCTCTACCCAGATATTGCCGTCGAAAGCATGCGGCTTATATTCTGCTCGTTTTTCGTCAAGCAATTTGGTGTCTCTGTCCCAATACAGCCAACGGCTATCAAACGGGCGATGTGCATAACGCACAAACCCCGATTCCACAGGACCCCCACGAGTGAGAAGTGCGTCACGAGCGTCACGAGCGTCATAGCGTGCCGTGGACTTCATTACTTCCGGATACCGCAACGCTACCTGGTCGTGACTAAAAGCTGGATTGAAGTAATCGCGGACGCGTTGCTTCAAAGGCTCGAGCGTGATGGACACCAAGAAACTGTCGCGGCTAGTTGTTACGCCCGGGAATGACGTGGGGAACAGATCGGGCAGCGCCGGCCAGTCCTGCCAACCGTCGCTCACCGCAAGGTCGGCGAACGGCAACCCCAACGACAGTAGCGGCGCAACGCCACCGTACAGGCTTTCGGGCTGGTTCTCCGAAGTCGCCGCAAGCTCATCGCGCTTGGTCTGGCCCCACAGGTGGCGGAACTCAACGGACTGCGCTTGAGTATGGTCGGCCTTGCGGACCAGCGTGGCAATGGCGGTGCCAACCTGGATTCCCACCGGATCCTCGAGCGTGGAGAAGATGCTGGGGTCGGGCGCGCCCTCCGGCGTCGTCTTGCCCGTCTTGAACCTGTCTCCGTTGAGACAGTCGATGCGGATGGCGTCGAAGGCTTCCAGGTAGCGTTCGCGCATTCCGGTGAATGAGAGGCCGTCCAGCCACGAGTAGTTGGAGATGAAGCACACCACGCCCTGGCCGGTCTTTTCGGCGATGCGCCGCTCCGCCATGCGGAAGAACCGGACGTAGAGGTCATTCAGTCCCTGGCCTTCGGGACGCCGTACCTGCCTGGTGGTGCGGTAGGCCTGGGACAGTTCGCGTTCCTCGTCAACGGCCATGCCGGCGAACCCGTTGTAGGGCGGGTTGCCAAGGATGACCAGCACCGGCGTGTCCTGCTTGACCCGTTCGGCCCGCTCTCGTTCCTGCTCCAGTTCGGGGAAGGGCAGTGGTTTCTGCACCGTGGGCTCCCAGCCCGTCAGCGCGTTGGTGAGGAAGACGCCGGCCCGTTCGTCGCCGTCATCGGACAGCGGGGCGTCCAGTTCCTGCATGGCGAGTCCGACCTGCAGGTGCGCCACCACGAAGGGGGCCGGCATGATCTCGAAGCCGAAGACGCGCTGGGTGGCCGCCTGTTTGACCTGCGCCCCGGTGAGCGCGCCCATGCCCTTGTCCTGCAGGTTGGCGGCGATGCGGCGCAGAACCTCGGCCAGGTACGCGCCGGTGCCGCAGCAGGGATCAAGCACGTACACGTTCTCGCCGGCCAGCCCGTCGGGGATGCCAAGATCGTCTTTCAGCGCCTTGTCCACTCGCGCCACCATGTAGCGCACCACCTCGGCCGGGGTGTACCAGACGCCAAGCTGCTTGCGCAGGTCGGGGTCGAAGGCCTGCAGGAAGGGTTCGTAGAAGTAGGGCACCGCCTCACCCTCGCTGAACCTGGCGAAGAAGGCGTCCCGTTCCACGCGGTTGAGCGCGACGGCGGTCCAGTCCAGCACCTCCACCAGTCCCAGGGGTTGCAGTTTCCCGGGGTCGGATAGCTGCTGGAACAACGCGCGCAGCACCGGCGCCCGCAGATGCCAGACCGCGTCGTGCCAGTTGAAGAGGCCGTCCGGTTTGGGTGTCTGCCGCGCCCACAGCACCCAGGCGGAGAAGACGCCGTAGAAGAGGGTCTGCACCAGTGTGGACCGGAAGAAGGCGGCGCCCTGCTCGCCGTCGAATTGCACCCCCAGCGAATCTTCCAGCGCCTGCCGCAATGTGGCCAGCGACGTGGCATCGCCGGCCTTTTCCACCCTTGCCAACCCGTCGCGGGCGTAGGACGCCAGCAGCCACGCCACGTCCTTCGGCTCGGCCAGCGACGCGGCGTGGGACAGCACGCGGGTCAGGTACTCGCCCAGCCCGGGGCCGACCTCGTTGGCGAAGGCCCTCGGATGTTCCAGTTTGGCGTCGAACTGCGCCGCCGAATCCGCCAGCCGCAGCGACTCCAGGCGCACCGGGTTGCCGGCGGCGTCCTCGCCCACCAGCGCGAAGTCGCGCGCGTTGGTCACCAGCACCTGCCGGTAACCCTGCCAGTAGCCGGCGACCTGGTCACTCTGGGCAATTAGCCGTGCGTCGTCCTCGACTGATTTGACTTCTATCACCCCGCGTTCCGGCTTTTGCCCCGATTTCGGAGTGCCCTTTTGCACCTGCCGCGTCGTGTACAGGCCAAAGTCGGGATGACCTGCGCCCTGGTCGGCGAGTTCCTGGACGCAGAAGACCTTTGGTCTCAGCGTGCTTCCTACTGCGTTCAGCAGGTTGGCGAGGGGGCCATACAGAGAACGCTCACCGGTCGCGCCGCCAGAGCGTCCGACTTGCTGCAGCGTCGTGAAGTAGTCCTCGGTGATTTGCTTGAAGCTCGGCTTACTCATGGACGGCATTTTGCCACAGTAGCTGGCTTAGAGGGTGTGTGACAACGGGCCAAACGTGCGGGGATGGTTCCTGGGGTGAGGATGGGACGTCGGTTACGCTGATGGCATGAGTAGAAAACCTTTGAATGATGTTGAAGTTGCGGCGCTGGTTCATCAGCCGACTATGCTTCACGCTGCTGAAGTGCCGTTCCATCGTCGTCCGCTTTTTGTACTCGGTTTTCCACTCGTCTGAGCAGCGGGGCAGCAGGCCCACTATCCGCAACAACTTGCCCTGGGGCTTCTCGCAGCGCCGGTCTTTGCAGTACCGGGTGACGCCAGTCTTGTCTTTGAGGTGGCAACTCTTTGAGGTGGCAACGTTCAGGCGGGCAGCCGGACCGGTGGCCCCACTCGCGGTCAGGTAACGCACCCGCTGCGTTCAGGAGTTGATCCAGCATCATATTTCTCCTTCCAGATTATTTTGTGTATCTGTTCAGGCTTGATGGGATCCGCAGCGATATTGGCCTGTTCCGGGAGGTCAGTCCAGGACAAAATGTCCGTTGGAGATCGCCTCCATCCCCTCAAACGTGAACAGTTACCATCTTGCGCAACAGTTCAGAGTTGAAATGGTCGCCTCAAACCAAAACGATCATACCGGCGAGGACTGGTAGCCATGAGTTACTGGCCGGCGAGGACTGGTAGCCATGAGTTACTGGCCGGCGAGGACTGGTAGCCATGAGTTACTGGCACTACTCACGCTTGGTGATACGCGGGCTTCCGGATTCCCGGTTCCGCGGGAATGACGCCTACATGACGCGGCTGCCGCCAACTCTAAACTGTTACCGCAGATCGTCCTGCCCCACCCGCACCGAGGCCATTTCATTAAGTCAGGATGTGGTTCGGCGACTGGGACGCGGTTCGGCGAGCAAGCTGTCTGTCGAGCAACGGTGTCTGTCGAACGCCGGTGGAGCGCAGCGCATTTGCCGGCCGGTCGCGCGTGACTGTTCAGACTTGAGGAAACCGTCAAGAACCCAAACCGTCATACCGGCGAAAGCCGAGAGACCTGACGACAGGCAAGCGTGAGTGGGCAAGGATTTTCTGGATTCCGGATCAAGTCCGGAATGACGAGTTGGACGCGGAAATCGCTCGGTAAGCCGGATCAAGTCCGGAATGACGAGTTGGACGCGGAAATCGCTCGGTAAGTGTGAACAGTTGCCGCTCGGCCGGCTCACTGGCGCAATTTGCGCCCATCGCGCATAATGCCAGCGTCACACCGACCCCGCCAGGAGGCGACCCATGCCCGACCGACAGCGCCTGACCCAGACCCTCATGGAACTCATCCGGATTGATAGCCCCACCGGAGAGGAGGACGCCATCGACGCCCACCTGTCCAACCTCCTGGCAAACCTGGGCGCAGTCGTCCGGCACGACGATTATGGCAATTTGGTCGCCACCCTCGCCGGTAGTGATGGCTCCGCCAGCCAGCCCCCGGTGATGCTGTCCGCTCACATGGACACCGTCGAGCCCGGCCGCGGAATCAAACCCATCCTGGACCCCGACGGCGAAACCCTCCGCTCGGACGGCACTACCATCCTGGGCGGCGACTGCAAGGCCGGTCTCGCCATCGTCGTGGAAGGTTTGACCTCGGCGGTTGAAGCTGGCACTCCTCGCCGTCCCGTGCAGGTTGTATTCTCCCGCGCCGAGGAAGGCGGACTCAATGGCGCTCGCAACCTGGACTTCTCCCTGGTGCACGCCGAAACCGGCATCGTATTCGACGGCGAGGGACCCGTCAGCCGCATCTGCGTCGGGGCCCCCGCCCAGAACATCGTGCAGGCCAACATCACCGGTGTCGCCGCTCACGCCGGCCTGGAGCCGGAAAACGGTGTGTCGGCTCTGCTCGTCGCCGCCAACATCCTCACCCGTTTGCCCCTGGGGCGCATCGACGAGGAAACCACCAGCAACATCGGCTTGCTCCAGGGCGGCCTCAAGCGCAACATCGTCCCCGAGCACGCTTATCTGGACGGCGAACTCCGCTCCCGCAACCAGGCCAAGCTTGATAATTACACCGCCGAGTTCGAACGCGCCTTCGACCAGGTGGCATCCATGTACCCGCTGGCGAGCATCGATCTCAACATCTGGAGTCAGTATCGCGCCTACAGTGTCTCCCAGGACCATCCCTCGTTGACTCTCATATCCCGCTGCGTTGATGCCTCCGGCCTGACTCCCTCCACCGAAACCACCGGAGGCGGCTCCGACGCCAACGTATTTTTCGAACACGGCATTGCCGCACTCCCCGTCGGAATCGGCGTCCGCGATTTCCACACCACCAGGGAAACCGCCAACCTCAGCGAAATCTTCGATGGCGCCCGCGTATGCGAGGCTCTCGTCGCCGCAGAATAATGCGCCCTTGTGCGCCGGCAACCGTGCCCGGAAGCTGCGCTCCGTACCCTACCCATCCAGCGCCGCCAGCAGACACTAACCAAGTCAGCAGCACGTTCCATCAAATCCGTTGCCAGTGCCCCCAGCGGATCCAAATCCTTCGGCTGGCTGCCCTCCGTTCCCCGGCTGCCGCCTTGGACTCCTCGTTAAGGCACATGTTTTTGTAAATCAAAATTTTGATTCCTCCGGTACATCTGTCCCACGTCCGCTTGACAGGGTGGCGACAGTCCGTTAGATTTTCGCCGTTGGAACGAATCGCCCCGGTTCTATGAATGGCGCGCCGCGCTAACCCCTTCATCTCTATCGCTCGGCAGGCTACCAAACATGGGCACAACACCAACCGCCTCTGCGGATGTCCAACTCGCGGGTAACGCCGCCAACGGTGCACCGGCCAGCTCCGGACCGAGTCTCCCATCTATGTTTGATCGGTACCGGCTGTATCTGGAGGACGCCATGGCGGATGCCGTCCCTCCGCTCGACCAACATCCTATCAACGCCTTGTTGCGTTACCACCTTGGCTGGTCCGACCAGCACGGCGCCCCCTCACCTACTCCCGCCTCCCAGGGGAAAGCCCTCCGGCCCACCCTCTGCATGTTCGCCTGCGAGGCATTCGACGGCCAGTTGACCGACGCCGCTCCGGCCGCCGCCGCCCTCGAGCTGATCCACAACTTCTCCCTGATCCATGACGACATTCAGGATCGTGGCTACGAACGGCGACACCAACCAACGGTTTGGGCCGTGTGGGGCACCTCTCCCGCGCTCGTCGCCGGAGATTCCATGCAGTCGCTCGGCGACCACACGTCCATCCTCGCCACCGACTCAGTTTCCCCCACGACCGCCATCCGGGTGTCCGGTCTGATCACTGAGAGTTATCTGGAGATGATCGAAGGCCAATGCCGGGATTTGCAGTTCGAGCAGCGCGAAACCATCAGAACCGACGAATATCTCGACATGATCGCCCTGAAAACCGGCGCCCTGATTCGTAGCAGTCTCGTCATCGGTGCGGCTTTGGCTACTGAGGATGCCGGAACCATCGACGGGGTCGCCAGATTCGGACGGGCCATCGGTCGTCTCTTCCAGATCCGCGACGACTATTTGGGCATCTGGGGCGATGATGCCATCACCGGCAAATCCACCGACAGCGACATCGTCCAGCGCAAGAAAAGCTATCCCATCGTATACGCCTTCCAGGAGTCCAGCGGTTCCAACCGCACCGAGTTAACCAGGCTCTACGCCCAGGAAACTCTCGACGAACCCGACGTAGATCGCGTCTTGGATATTTTGGAAGACATCGGCGCCGCCGTACAGACCGACGCCCTCACCGAATCGACTGCTGAAGAAGCCAGGACGGCTTTGGCCGTTCTGGAAATGCCCCAGTGGGCGCAAACAGATGCTGAGAATCTCATAGACTTCATGGCCAACCGGTTGTTCTGACCTGCCGTCGCTACGACCCAAATATGCTCTGACTCATCGGAACGCGCCCAAGCCACCGGAGACAATATTCATGGTTCAAACCAATACTGATCCACCCAGCGAAATCCAGGCCCCCAATCACCCTCCTGCCAAACGCCCCATGGAACTGGGCGTCCGCATGGGATGGTACATCCTCAAAAACCGCTTGCGTGGGCGACGGCGATTCCCCTTGGTGACGATGCTCGAGCCATTGGAAATGTGCAACCTCGCCTGCGTGGGTTGCGGTCGCATCCGCGAATACCGCGGGGTGCTGGACAAGATGATGCCGGTGTCCGAAGCGTTGGACGCGGTGCACCGATCAGGCGCTCCCATCGTTTCCATCGCCGGGGGCGAACCCACGATCCACCCCCACATTGACGAGATCATCAATACCCTCGTTGCTGAAAAGTACTTCGTCTACTGCTGTACCAACGCCCTTTTGCTGCCCCGCATGTTGGACAAAATCCCGCCCTCAAAGTATTTCTGCTGGGTCATCCACATGGACGGCATGGAAGATAAGCACGACGAGTCCGTGGCTCGGCAGGGTGTGTTCAAGCGAGCCATCGAAGGCATACGCATGGCCATCGACCGCGGTTACCGCGTTTGCACCAACACCACGGTATTCCGCAACAGCGACGTGGAAGACCTGCGCGAAATGTTCCGCTACGTCAGCGACCTCGGCGTCGAAGGCTCCATGATCTCCCCTGGCTATGACTTCGAGGACGCGCCGGATCAGGACCTTTTCCTCACTCGCCAGGAATCCCGCAACGTGTTCCGGAACCTGCTCGACCCCACGCGCATGGAGGGAATGCGTTTCTACAACAATCCCCTCTACCTCAATTTCCTCCGCGGCGACCGGGAATACCAGTGCACCGCTTGGTCTAATCCAACCTACACGGTTATGGGTTGGCGCAAACCCTGCTATCCCTTGGCGGATGAACACACCGAGGAACTTGACGACCTCTACCAACCGCGCCTCTGGGAAGAACAGTACGGCGTCGGTCGCGACCCTCGATGCAGCAACTGCATGATGCACTGCGGGTTCGAATCCGCAACCATCTTCAACGCGATCGGAAAACCCCGGGAATGGGTGACATTAGTTAAGTCTGGAGCGGCTCACAAGGGAGGTATCAGCGTGGGCTAGTTTGCCCGGTCCCAACCGGGACGACCAAGCACGTAATCGCCTGCCCACCCAGTTCGTCAGCCACACTCTCGCCACCGAGCTCGTCTACGAGGTATCGTCCATCGATTCAGCGTGATGTTAGCGATAGTTGCCCCCATGGCCATCGAACTAGCCGCCATCCAGCGGTCAGTACCCGACGCCCCCGCTCGGGAAGTTGCGTTCGGCGTAATCGGGATCGGAAAAGAGCCGTCGGAACGTTATATCTCCGGAATATTCGATCGCCCACCCGATGCCATGATCCTGGTTGGATTCTGCGGAGGCGCTGATCCCACCCTCGCGCCGGGAGACCTGCACATCGCACGGTCATTTCTGAACCCCGATTCGTCGGATGCTATCGACGCAGACCCCATGCTAAATGCTCGATTGTCATGCGCCGGCAGGAGCGCGGGAGGCCGCGTCGTCGCGGGAACCTCGACCACTGTCAACACCGTCGCCGGCCGTGACGCAAAAATGCGCCTGCATGAAACCACGGGGTCTGCATCGGTCAACATGGAAGATTACTGGGTTGCCCGCGCCGCCCGTTCCGTTAACGTGCCGTTCGCGTCGGTCCGCGCCGTGTTGGACCGCGCCAACGCCGAGATCCCCCGCTACCTGTCGGCCAATCCAATCGGCCCCGCTCGCATATTGACGAGTCTGCTGATCCACCCGGGTCGACTGCCCGGTCTGATACGCTTGGCACGACTGGTACGTACCGCGAGCAACAGCCTCTCCCGATGCGTGATCGCCGCCATTGAAACCCTGTCGTTGGAACTCCCCGCGCTGCCGGTGGTGCCGAAATGACCACTCTCGTGACCGGCGCTACCGGATTCGTCGGCGGCAACCTGGCTCGCGCCCTCGTTGAACGCGACGAGGAGGTCCGGGTGCTGGTCAGGCAAACCTCCAACGATTTGGCCATCCGGGATATCAAGACCACGCGGATGATCGGCGATTTGCTCGCCCCTGAATCTCTCCGCGAAGCTGTCGACGGCTGCGACACGGTGTACCACTGCGCCGCCAACTACTCGTTCTGGTCGCGCCAGCGGGATGACATCTATCAGACCAACGTCCGCGGCACCCAGAACCTCCTGCGAGCCGCACGTTCCGCCGGCGTGCGGAGGGTGGTATTCACCAGTTCGGTCTCCACCATCGGCCTGCCGTATTCCAACAGCCCAGACCCCGACGGGCCTTTGGGTAGCGAGGAAATGCCGCCCCAGCCTTCGCACCTCGTCGGCAGCTACAAGCAGTCCAAATACCAGGCGGAACAACTTGCAGTCGCCGAGAGCGACGAGAATTTTCACGTCGTGGTGGTGAACCCATGTGCCCCGGTCGGCGCATGGGACGTCAAACCGACCCCCACCGGGCGCATCCCACTAGATTTCGCTCGGGGGCGTATTCCCGGCTACCTCTCCACAGGCATGAACCTGATCGACGTTGCCGACGTTGCCCAGGGCCACATCCTGGCGATGGAACACGGCAAACCCGGGGAGCGATATATTCTAGGCAACCGCAACCTGACTCTCCTGCAGGTCTTCAACATTCTGTCCGAGATTACCGGCCGGCGTCCGCCCCGGATCCGCTTTCCACACTGGCTGGTCATGGCCGTCGCCTACTGTGACCAATGGTTAGAGAGCGATCTGATGCGCCGCGAACCCTCCATTCCCGTTGAGGGCATCAAAATAACTCGCCATCCCATGTACGTCAGTTCAACCAAAGCAATCGATGAATTGGGCCTCCCTCAAACACCCGTTGAAACCGCCCTGGAAAAATCCATACGCTGGTTCTCAGACTATGGTTACCTCCCCAACCGGCCTTCCTGAAACTGCCGGCTACACCAACCGTACGATGATGCTGCATCAAATACAAACCCGTTTCCTGAACGGATCAAGAGCGACTGCGCCTCCCGTCGGAGATGTGGACGCCGCGATTTCAAGGCTCCATGACTATTTTCGGGACATACAGGACGAGTCAGGCTACTGGTGGGGCGAACTGGAATCCAACAACACCATGGAGGCGGAGTACGTCATGCTCTGCCGCTTCCTGGGACGCCATATTCCGGAACGGGAAAAGCACATCGTCAATTACTTGCTCAGCAAGCAGCACGATGATGGTTCCTGGGCAATTTACTACGGCGCTCCCGGCGACCTGTCCACCTCGGTAGAATGTTACTTCGCGCTGAAACTCTGCGGCGTCGACCCCGAATCGGACCCGATGACCCGCGCCCGCGAGTTTATCCTGGAGCGCGGAGGCATTCCCCGGGCCCGTATGTTCACCAGGATCTGGTTGGCACTGTTTGGTCAGTGGAAATGGGAAGGCACTCCTCGCCTGCCCACCGAAATGATCCTCCTGCCCCACTGGGCGCCGTTCAGTATCTACCGTTTCGCCAGCTGGGCTCGCGGTTGTATCGTCCCGTTGTCGATCGTCCTTTCACGCCATCCAATCAGGGAGATTCCTCCAGAGCACACTATCTACGAGCTGCTGCCCGATGGTAAGGACGGGACAGACTACTCGCTGCCTAAACCTCCCGGGTTCAACCTGCCGCGCCTGGTCCATCTTGTCGAACAGACCATCGGCACCCTCTACCATCGCCTACGGTTCAATCCATTCGGCAAAGCCGCCGAGAAGAAGGCCATTCGATGGATCCTGGAGCATCAGGAAGCCGACGGCAGTTGGGGCGGGATCCAACCGCCATGGGTATACAGCTTGATCGCCCTGAGCGTGTGTGGATTCGACAACGAACATCCCGCCATGGCCAGGGGATTCGAAGGCCTGGAAGGATTCGGTATCCAGAAAGGCGATAAATGGACCGTCCAGGGTTGCATATCCCCGGTGTGGGACACCTGCCTCATTGTTCAGGCGCTCGCGGAAAGCGGTTTGCCGTCAAACGACCCGATGCTCGTGGAAGCAACCCGTTGGCTGGTGGATAAGCAAATCCTGGTGGGTGGTGATTGGCAGGTGCAGGCGCCCCAGGTACAGCCAGGCGGTTGGGCCTTCGAGTTCCACAACAACTATTACCCTGACATCGACGACACCGCTGAGGTGGTGCTTGCGTTGCGACTGGGACGTCTGCCCGATGAAGAGGATCACCTCCGGCGCCAGTCCCTCGAACGCGCCACCGGATGGGTTGGCGGCATGCAGAACCGGGACGGCGGTTGGGCGTCCTTCGACAAAAACAATAACCACGGTTACGTGACCGCTCTGACGTTCAGCGATTTCGGCGAAGTTCTGGATCCTTCCAGCGCCGACGTTACTGCACACGTGCTTGAGATGTACGGCAAACTCGGATGCGGGATGGATTCGGCCTCAATACAGGCCGCGTATCGCTATCTGCGGTCAGAGCAGGAGGATGACGGTAGTTGGTTCGGTCGTTGGGGGGTGAACTACGTCTATGGCCTCGGAGCCGTCCTGCCTGCTCTTGAATCGATCGGCGAGAACATGCGCCAACCGTACGTTCGTCGCGCTGTACAATGGATGGTCGAGCACCAGAATTCAGACGGCGGTTGGGGTGAGTCGTGCGCATCTTACGTTGATCCTGACCAACATGGCGTCGGTCCCAGCACCGCATCCCAGACCGCATGGGCTATCATGGCAATGATAGCGGCTGGCGAGGTCGACCATCCTGCAACTTGCCGCGGAGTTCAGTATCTATTGCAAACGCAGAGACCCGACGGCCAGTGGGATGAGCCTTATTTCACCGGCACCGGTTTCCCCGGATACATGAGAGGAGAACGTGTCCAGCGTATCCCGGGTCCGGGCGAACGCGGTTTCCAGGGAAAGGAATTGTCCGCCGGATTTATGATAAATTACCATCTGTACCGGAACACTTGGCCGTTGCTTGCCCTCGGTCGTTATCGGAATCGCTTATACTCCCAATCGCCACAACATCCATCTCGACAAAACGGGCATTCTCCAGCCCGAAAATCCAAATCTCCTGCCAACTGACCACATCACATAGCACCGACCCGGATTCCAAATGAGTCGACCATGAAAGTCAAAAACTTTTCCCTGAAAGTCGATACCAAAGATGCGCCCCAACTGATCGATATCACCGATTGGGTCAAAGGTTGCGTTGCTGACTCTCATATCAGGAATGGGCTCGTCCTGGTGTACTCCAAGCACACCACGGCCGCGGTCAAAATAAATGAAAACGAACCGCTGCTGATCGAGGATATGGCTGAGTTCCTTGAGCGCATAGCACCCAGAGACGCTTACTATCGGCATAACGATTTTTCAATTCGGACCGTGAACATGACTGAGGATGAGTCCCCAAACGGTCATGCCCATCTGCAGCACTTGATGTTGGGTTGTAGCGAAACCATTCCTTTGGTTGATGGCACGATCCCCTTTGGGCAATGGCAAAGCATCTTCTTCATTGAACTCGACCACCCGCGACCGCGGGAGGTGATGGTTCAAATCATGGGTGAATAGGCCTCCCACGCTACCCGGTCCACCATGCCCACCACCACCGACACCGGGGGCCCAGATCCGCTGTCCACGATGATCCGGACCGCTCCAACGATTGGGTTGGACGACGCCTACCAGTTCTGCGCCCAGTCGGCGCGGAGCCACTACGAAAACTTCAACGTGGGTGGATGGATCACGCCCCGCGACAAGTTGCCTCACGTGCACGCCATCTACGCTTGGTGTCGGATGGTCGACGACCTCGGCGACGAAGTCAATCCTGAACAAGAGCCAACGCAACCCGCATCCGACGGCCGAATTGATTCCACGGTGTCCCAGCATCGACTGGACCGCTTGGATTGGTGGGAGTCCGAGTTGGACCTCGTCTACTCCGGCCAGCCAACACATCCGGTAAACGTGGCAATACAGCATACGGTTGCCCGATTCGAAATACCGAAAGAACCATTCCGCCGCCTGATTCACGCCAACCGACTCGACCAGGGAGCGGGGAGATTTGCGACCCTGAACGACGTCCTGGACTATTGCACTTATTCTGCTAATCCGGTGGGCCACTTGTACCTGTACTTGTTCGGCTATTCTGATCCCGAACGGCAGGGCCTCGCCGACAATACTTGCACCGCCCTGCAGTTGACCAATTTCTGGCAGGACGTCTCCCGGGACTATCACGAACGCGGCCGCATGTATCTGCCCCAGCAGGACATGGCGCGGTTCGGCGCGACCGAGTCAGACATCGCATCCGGACACGCCAGCAACGAATTCCGGGCGTTGCTGTCTCATGAGTGCGAGTATGCCAGGCAACTCTTCCGGGATGGGGCCCCGCTGGTGCATTCGTTGGAGCCAGCC
>MKWU01004530.1_pt1 | contig 16294 bp, 6 predicted proteins | sample 809101 | NCBI WGS metagenome assembly MKWU01 (sample SAMN05860141, study PRJNA318959) | sponge metagenome | host: Aplysina aerophoba | place: Slovenia: Piran, Adriatic Sea, Gulf of Piran | collected 2013-05-07 | reverse complement strand
CGTCATCGCCCCCATCACCGCCACCCTGCCCATGTGGATCCTCCTGGGCACCGTCATCTTCCTCCGGGACATGGAACGGGTAACCCGCGGCACCGTGCTCGGCACGGTGCTGGTGGTCATGGGGATCGTCCTGGTGTCGGTTGCGCGTTGAGACTGGGCAAACGCGATCAGCGCGTGTCGTTTACCCTTGTCTTACCAAGCGGTATTGTTCTCGGAGACCGGCTACATTGACGCTACCCCAGCACTTCCGGGTCAGTTGCGCACCCTTGGGGGGAAAGGCTCCATGAATGACTTTGATGCCTTTGGTCTGCAGGAATTCGGCGACGGGCACGAAGTCTCTGTCGGACGAGACGAGTACCGCGATGTCATAGTTGTCTGCCCAGGCAAGGCTGATCATATCCGTGGCCATACGGACATCGACGCCCTTCTCCTCGGTTCCCCTCATGTCCGCACCGCAAGCAGGGCACGCGGCCACCCTTTCGTGGCAAGTTGGGCAACTGGGCGGTGAACGTTTCTTCTGTCTTGGAACCATGGACACGCTCACGCCCGGGAAGGTGTCGACAACCGTTGTGGCCCACCGATGTAGCTTCTTGTCGCCCGCACTTGCGGGGTCATGGGAGCCGTAAAGGTTCAGGCCTTGGTACTCGCTTGTTGTGGCACCGGTGACTTCCGCCGCGCCACGGGACAGGACGGGTCCGAGCTTCGACCAGTCGGAGCGGAATTCCTCTTCCACATCGCGCATGGAAAGGGAGTAGTTCCAGAAGTCGACGAATACCCGAACACGGTGGCGTTGGGCATGTGTCGGGTGTTCGTCAGGCATGTGGGTCCCCAAAAAAACTACAGGGACGCACAAGGCGTCCCTGGGGTTTTATGAATCGGAGGCCAATGTCCCGGCTAGGGCGGCCATCCGATGGGTTGTATTAATCGCTAATGTAAGCCATTTTTTCTTTTTTGCAAGCCACCGGCGCAGTAAGCGGCGGCGCCCTTGACCGCGAAGGGGCCGGTGGTTGTCGGAGTTTTCATGTGCGGCGTTTCCCACCCGGAAGGAAGAAGGGCAAAGGCAATCTCACCTCATGACCGTTGACTCCAAGGGCCGCGAACTCTTTATCGTCGACAATAGTGTCTCCGGCTGGACCGGGCTTCGATACTTGGAGGAGTGGGCCAGCATTGCGAAGGCGTTCGACATCGCGACCGGATATCTTGAGCTGGGCGCGCTACTAACCCTCGACGGCAAGTGGCAGGGGCTCGACAGAATCCGGATCTTGATGGGTGCTGAGACGACTTCTCGGACTCGGAAGGCCATTCTCGAAGCCGTCCGGGCGCAAGCGCTCGACAAGCTTGACGGCAGCATCGAGGAAGAAAAGGAACCGAACCCCTTCCTGCGAGGGGTCCCGGCGATCCTTGAAGCACTACGTTCCCGACAGATCGAGTGCCGTGTCTACGACAGGGACAAGTTCCACGCCAAGGCCTACATCACGCACGCAAAGCTCGAGGTCGTGGGGGCTCAGGCGCTGGTAGGGTCCAGCAACTTCACTCGGCCGGGTCTCACGAAGAACATCGAGCTAAACGTCCAGATCCAGAGCGCGCGCGAGGTCGCGCAACTCCAGGAGTGGTTCGAGACGCACTGGAACGAAGCGAGTGAGGTCAACGAGGCTGTCATCGAGACGATCTCGCGTCATACCCACCTGTATTCGCCGTTCGATGTCTACGCAAAGGCCTTGCAGCAGTTCTTCCGGGGGCATGAGTTGACGGCGACCGAGTGGGACGAGACCCGGTCGCGCATGTTCCGGCACCTCGATCGTTACCAGAAGGAGGCGTATTGGGCGCTCATGAAGATCGCCCGGCAGCACGGCGGTGCGTTCCTGTGTGACGGCGTGGGTCTTGGCAAGACCTTCGTCGGCCTGATGCTGATCGAGCGGCTCATCCTTCACGAGGGCAAGCGCGTCGTGCTGTTCGCACCGAAGGCGGCAAAGGAAGGCGTGTGGGAGCCCCACTTGCGTCGGTTGCTGCCACACATCGGCGGCGTTGGCGGTGGCGCGGACTTCAGCAACTTGGCGGTCTTCAGCCACACGGATCTCGGACGCAAGGAGGACTTTCCCGAGCGTTTCCAACGCATTGCGGAACTAGCCGACGTCGTGGTTATCGACGAAGCGCACCACTTCCGCAATCCGGGTCGTCAAGGCGACCCCGACGGGAGAACAGAGCCGTCGCGCTACTATCGCCTGTTCGAGCTGCTCGACAACGCGGAACGTACCAAGACGGTATTCATGCTGACGGCTACTCCCATCAACAACCGGCTGAGTGACTTTCGCCACATGACCGAGCTGTTCACCCGTCGCGACGAGGCCTACTTTGCGCGCACGATCGGAGTGAATAACCTACGGGCGCACTTTAACCAGATGGAACGGACGCTTCGCAGCCGTGTGGGGCAGGACGATGCAGGTGCCGCAGAGCACATGGCCGAAGCACAGGAGATCCTCTTCACCGACGAGATTTTTCGCCAACTCGTGGTCCAGCGCAGCCGCGCATATGCCCGCGAGAGCCAGATTGGGGAGCACGGCACCGCGGCCGCCTTCCCCGAGCGCAACGACCCTCAGGTGGCGGTATACTCGATCCGGAAGACCTATGGGCGAATACTCGACCTGTTCGAGAAGGCCTTCGCAAAGCAGAGCCCGCTCTTCACGCTCCCGATGTACTATCCCTTGCACTGGTACAGGGGTCCGAACAAGGACATCGATCCGTTCGAAGAGAACCGCCAGAAGCAGGTGGTCGGTCTCATCCGGACCAATTTTCTCAAGCGCTTCGAGAGCTCCGTTGCCGCCTTCGAGCTTTCCTGTGACCGCCTCCTCAGGAAACTGCTCGCCTTCCTTGAAGTGCACAGCGAAAGCGATGCCGAGAAGAAGCGCCTCGATCGCTGGAAAGCACAGAACGCTGAAGTTTTAGGCTACGCTGTCCATCGCCAGTTCGAGCTCTGGGGCGAGGAAGACGGGGAAGCGGACGACGAAGACGTTATCCCCCAGGAAATGCTCGACGCGGTCGAGCCCCATAACCGGGCCGAGTACAACGTCGAGGAGATGATGTCCGAGACCTTCCTCGACCTCGACCAGATCGTGCAGTTCCTGGACGAGGCCCGGAAATTCGAGCCGAAGCACGACGACAAGCTCCAGAAGCTCATCCGCCTCCTCAAGTCGAAGACGCTGGCCGACCAGAAGATCCTGATTTTCACCGAGTTCGCCGACACGGCTCGTTACATCAGGCGTTACCTGGACGAGGCCGGTATTGAGGGTGTCGAGCAGGTGGATAGTGCCACCAAGAAGAACCGCGCAGACGTCATCCAGCGCTTCGCGCCTTACTACAATGGATTTTCGTCCCCAGAGATCGCCGACCAGGGCCGTGAGGAGATCCGCGTGCTGATCTCCACCGATGTCCTCTCCGAGGGTCTCAACCTCCAGGACGCTGCGCGGATGATCAACTACGACATCCATTGGAACCCGGTGCGCCTCATGCAGCGAATTGGCCGAGTGGACCGCCGCATGAGTCCCGAGATCGAGGAGCGGTTCGTGGCCGATCATCCCGAAGCAATGGCTTCTCGCGGTAAGGTCTGGTTCTGGAACTTTCTCCCGCCTGAGGAACTGAACGAAATCCTCTCGCTCTACACGAGGGTTACGCAGAAGACGCTCCTCATCTCCAACACACTCGGCATTGAGGGTAAGAAGCTCCTGACTCCAGAAGACGACTACGAAGCACTGAAGGAGTTCAACCACGCGTACGAGGGCACGCGCACGGCCGTGGAGGACATGCAACTTGAATACCAGGCGCTGCTCCAGGCCGACACGGAACTAGAGACGCATCTCCTTCGTCTCCCTGGTGCGGTTTTCAGCGGCCGCAAGCGCCCGGCCAAGGGCGTACGTGGTGTCTTCTTTTGCTATGCGCTCCCCGCCCTCGATAAGGAGAAAAACGAGTTCACTGAGGAGGCCGGCACCACGCGCTGGTATCTCTACGAGATCGACCGCGAGATCATTATGGAGGAGCCGGGCGAGATCGTCGCGAGCATCCGCTCGAAGCCGGAGACGCCCCGACGCTGCGATACGGCGGAGAAGACGCTCCTCGATATCCGAAAGCGGATCGAAGCACACATCAAGAACAGCTACCTGAAGCGCGTGGATGCCCCCGTCGGCGTCAGGCCGCGGCTGCGCTGTTGGATGGAACTGAACGAGGGCTGAACCGTTGCCGACCGATCACCGCGAACGCCTCGCCAACATCCACCGCTTTGACCAACTTGTGGCCTACCTCCGCGACGAACTGGGTTGGCCGATCGAGTCAGACGATTTCGAGGAGCTGACCTTCGAGTACACAGCTGAGGAACTCGGGATCGACGCGAAGAGTGCGGCGAAGATCCAGGAGATCAAGCGCCTGCGCCCCCTCGTGCCAAGCCAGCCTTGGGGGATCTTCTTCGTCAAATTCGAGCCGAAGCGCCTGCCCGTGGTGGCACTACGCCGTATCCTCGGCCAAGTAGCAGTCAAAAAGCGCGCCTCGGCTAACGATCCCGAGCGGCAGTCCTGGGCCGCCGACGACCTGCTCTTCGTCTCCAACTACGGCGAAGGTGAGGAGCGGCGTATCGCCTTCGCCCACTTCTCGAAACCCCAAAACGGTCACGACCTGCCTACGCTCAAGGTGCTTGGCTGGGACAACCTAGACACGCCGCTCCACCTCGACACCGTGGCCAGCGAGCTGACCACGCATCTCACATGGCCCGCCGACACAGACAACCCCGTCGCTTGGCGCCAGCACTGGCGCGCCGCCTTCTCACTTCGTCACCGTGAGGTCATCAGCACCTCGAAGCAGCTCTCCGAGCGTCTCGCTGGGCTGGCCAGGGCGATTCGAGACCGCATCCGGACGGCACTGGACATCGAGACTGAGTCCGGGACGCTCACCAAGCTAATGAAGGCGTTCAAGACTGCGCTCGTCCAGGACCTAGGCAAGGCCGGTTTCGCCGACATGTACGCCCAGACCATCGCTTATGGCCTGCTCTCCACACGCATCACCGACCCCGCCCGGCGGACGGCAGACGACTTCGCCGCCCACATGCGGAGCACCCCGTTCCTCCGGGAGTTGATGGAGACCTTCGTGCGTGTCGGTGGTCGTCGAGGTAAGGCTGGCGGGCCGGGGATCGATTATGACGAGTTGGGTGTCTCCGAGGTCGTGGAGTTGCTCGACCAAGCCAATATGGAGGCCGTCGTCCGTGATTTCGGTGACCGGAACCCCCAGGAAGATCCGGTCATCCACTTCTACGAGCACTTCCTCACCGCGTATGACAAGGAGCAGAAGGTGAACTGCGGGGTCTTCTACACTCCACGTCCAGCGGTCTCCTACATCGTGCGTTCGGTGGACATGTTGCTGCGGACGGAGTTCGGCTTAGAGGATGGCCTCGCCGACATTACCACCTGGGGCGAGTTGGCGAAGCAGCACGAAGATATCGAAATCCCCGAGGACACGCCACCCAACCAGCCTTTCGTTCAGATCCTTGACCCTGCCACGGGGACCGGCACGTTCCTCGTGGAGGTCATCGACCTCGTCCACAGGACGATGGTGAAGAAGTGGGAGACCCAGGGTCACAGCGCGAAGAAGATCCGAGCGCTTTGGAACGACTACGTTCCGAGGGACCTGCTGCCGCGCCTTCACGGCTACGAACTCTTGATGGCACCCTACGCCATTGCACATCTCAAGATCGGGCTCAAGCTTTTCGAAACAGGCTACCGCTTCGAAAGCGACGAGCGAGTTCAGGTGTACCTGACGAATGCCCTTGAGCCGCCGAGCGACGGGCAGTTCACTCTCGACTTCATGCCCGCGCTGGCGCTTGAGGTTGAGGCGGTCAACAAGATCAAGCGGAGGCAGCGGTTCACGGTGGTGATCGGGAATCCACCGTATCTGGGCGAGGCTGGCCGTGGGGGCGACTGGATCGCCGCGCTCATGCGCGGTCGGGAGATCCAGAGAGACCAAAGCACGTCAAGTTACTTCGAAGTAGAGGGCGAATCCCTAAAAGAGCGAAACCCAAAGTGGTTAAACGACCTCTACGTCCGCTTCACGCGGCTCTCCCATTGGTTATTGGAGCGGGCGGGCAGTGGGGTTCACGGGTTCATCACGAATCACGGTTACATCGACAACCCGACCTTCCGCGGCATGCGATGGGCTCTTCTAACTTCGTTCGACCAATTGTTCATACTCGACCTTCATGGGAACGTGAATAAGAAGGATGTAGCGTTCGACGGTCACAAGGATGAGAACATCTTCGATATAGAACAGGGCGTCGCCATCGGTTTGTTCGTGAAGGTGTCTCCTGCCAGCGGGTGCCAAGTGTCCTCTGCCCGCGTGCACCATGCGGAATGCTGGGGAGCTAGGGCGCTCAAATACGAGTGGTTGCTCGCTCGCGACGTGGCGATTTCAGACTGGGTTGATGTCGAGTCTGGTCCGACCTTCTATCTCTTCAAGCAGATCGGTAGCGCTGGAACAGAGGAATATGACAGGTGGCGATCGATGACTGACATCTTTCCTGTCAACTCAGTTGGGATTGTAACCGCAAGAGACGCCCTGACCGTGCAATGGTCGGCGGAGGAGATCTGGCGCGTCGTGTCCGAGGTGGCAGAAGGCGATGCGGAAGAGGTGCGGCAGAAGTATGAGCTGGGTAAGGACGCTGAAGATTGGAAGATTGCGTGGGCGCAGGAAGATCTCCGTCGCGCTGGGCCGTCCAGAGACGATGTTGTGCCGATGCTTTATCGACCTTTCGACGTCCGCTTCACATACTACACGGGCGAATCACGTGGCTTCCTGTGCCGTCCCCGCGCAAATGTCATGAAGCATATGCTCGCTGGAGAGAATGTTGGCCTGATGGCGTGTAGGCAGTCAATTGGCAAGGGCTGGAAACACTTATTGGCCACACAATTGATTACTGATGACTCGATGGTTTCCAATCGAACACGCGAGCGAGGGTTCCTTTTCCCCGTTTACCTCTATGCGGGAATCCGAAGTACAGACAAATTACCGTTAACCCGCTGGTCCACGGGCAAAGACGACCGCACACCGAACCTCGACTCTGGGTTCGTTGATCAGATCGAAGCCATTACAGAACTACGATTCGTCAGCAGCGGCCGCGGTGACCTCCGGAAGACCGTAGGCCCCGAGGACATCTTCGCGTACATTTACATGGTGTTCCACAGCCCAGGCTACCGCCGCCGATACGAACCCCTACTCAAGCTCGACTTCCCCCGCGTCCCGCTGGCGGGAAACGTCGACCTCTTCCGGAGGCTGGCGGAAGCCGGTCATGACCTACTGCCGTTGCATCTGCTCGAGTCTCCGAAGTTGAGTCAGCCCATCGGCATCTACACCGGCCCCAGTGCCCCACAGGTCGGTCGCGTCGGTTGGTCGGACGGTACCGTCTGGCTCGACGCCGGTAAGACCAACGCCCGCGAGGGCTACCGCGCGACGAAACCGGGCACCACCGGGTTCCGTGACGTGCCCGAGCAGGTCTGGGACTTGCAGATCGGCGGCTACCAAGTCTGCCACAAGTGGCTCAAGGACCGCAGGGGCCGCACGCTCACGGACGAGGACATCGCCCACTACCAACAGATTGTCGGCGCTCTGAGCGAGACCATCCGCATAATGGCTGAGATGGACGAAGTCATCGAGGCTCACGGCGGCTGGCCGGATGCGTTCTGGACCGCGACTGAGACGAATGCGACGGTATCGGAGGTAACGGCGAAGGTGGTCCCGTTCCGGCCGCGCACGGTTGAACCCGCGCTCGAGGACCGTTACGTGACCTGCGTGCCGCTCGTCCCGCTCAAGGCTGCTGCGGGCGGTTTCAGCGATCCCCAGTTCGTCGAAGACAGCGACTTCGAGTGGGTGGCAGTTGAGTCCCGCCCTCGCCTGCGAAAGGGTATGTTTGTCGCTCAAGTTGTCGGCAAGTCCATGGAGCCGGTCATTCCGGACGGCAGTTGGTGCCTCTTCCAAGCTCCGGTGGAGGGCACGCGTCAAGGCAAGTCCGTCCTCGTCCAGCTCCGTGACACCACCGATCCCGAGACCGATCAGCGTTACACCGTCAAGCGCTACAAGAGCGAGAAGGCGATGGAGGCCGACTCGTGGCGTCACGAGAAAATCTCCCTGATCCCCGTCAACCCGGACTTTGCGCCGATCATCCTCACTGGCGCGGACGAAGGTGAGTTCCAGGTTGTCGCGGAATTGGTCGAGGTGCTGGGAGCCTGAGGCGTGGTTCCGGAGCAACTCGAACCGAGCCTGGAACTGCTCCAGGAGGAGTACGTCCTCGTTCAGGCCTGGAAAAAGACCGCGTCTTACATCCGCTACCACAATTGGTTCTCGGACACGCTTGCCCTCGATCGGGCGGCCGTGAGCCTGCCTTCGTTTCTCGGTGAAATTCGCGAACGTCTGGGATCCTCGGAGGTCTGGCAGAACGATGCCCTGCGCATCGTTCTCGCACCCAAGAGCCAGCTCTGGAGTGTCCAGAAAGAGGTGTGGGAGCCCGAGAAGGGGACAACTTCGGCAAGGCTACGACCACTTGCCCACGTCAGCTTGCCCGATCAAGTGGTGGCGACGGCGCTGATGCTCTGCCTCGCCGACCGGGTCGAAACGTTACAGGGGGATACGCGGCGGTCAGTGGCCGATCAGGAGACACGACGGCAGGTCGTTTCATATGGGAACCGGTTGTTCTGCGACGCGGTGGGGGAAGAACTGCGGCATCGGTGGGGGTCGGCCAAGCTCTACCGAGGCTACTACCAGGACTATCGCGCGTTCCTCTCTCGGCCGAAAGTTGCGGTTGAGTCGATTTCGGCAGCCGAGGGACGACGTGTTTATGTTGTCCATGCAGATCTTCGGCAGTTCTACGACCGCGTGCGGCCGGATCTGCTTTCTTCGGCGATCGACCGGGTTCGCCGCGACGGTGACGACCCGGCCTTCTTTTCTTTGGCGGCATCGCTGCTCGATTGGGGCTGGGAGTCCCGCGACGAACGGGACGTCCGGATGTACGCCGACGAAGTAGGCATTGAGGACTTCTCGCGGGTGGCGCTGCCACAGGGCTTGGTGGCCTCGGGGTTCTTGGCGAACGTCGTGCTTCTCTCGCTTGACGAGGCGTTACGCGCGGTGATCGGGACCGAGATCGGCTCCGGGGTCCTGCTTGTAGACGCATGCCGGTACGTCGACGACTTTCGGGTGCTGGTCGCGATTGATCCGAGCGCGATGGGTTCGCCGAAGGACATTGAGAACGTCGTCTCCAGTTTGCTGAGTCAGGTGCTGCAGGAGACTACGACGGGCCTCGCGCTGGCTCCCGAGAAGACCCAGGTAGCAGCGCTCGGAGGCGACGAACGACCGCTGGTGCGGCAGAGCGCGAAAATGGAACGCATCCAGTCGGCGGTGTCGGGGGGATTCGATGCACTCGGCGGCGAGGAGATCCTCGATGCCATCCAAGGCCTGATGCGCGCGCAGGAAGCCTTGAGCGTGGGTGACGACAGTGGCTGGCGACTTTCTCCGGTCCCGGATGTGCGGGATGAAACGGTCGCTAGATTCGGCGCTGCCCGATATCGAACCACATTCCGTTCCATCAGGCCGTTGCTCCAGGACGACGTCAGGTCGGATGAGTCTGACGTTGGAAAAGGCAACACTCCGTCCGGCGGGCGATTGCGCATGGCGCGTACTAGACGCGAACTGGACGAAGATGCGAGGGTGTTTGCGTTGGGTCTGATTCAACGGTGGATCGACGATCCGTCGAACGTCCGCCTGCTCCGGATCGGCCTCGATCTTTGGCCAGATGTGGAGTTGTTGCGCGAAGTGCTTTCGCTGCTTCGCCCGTTTACGGAGAAGGGAGGTCCCCGTAACGCCCCGAGGCGAGTCGCTTGGTACTGCCTTGCTGAAGTCCTGCGCGCAGGGGCCACGGAAACGGGTCTCGTGCCGGACACCGAATCGCTGCCATCACGGATAGATCTTGAATCCTACCGGGCGGAGCTTCTGAGCGAGGCTGCCCGCTTGGTGGCGTTGCCCGGGCCGACGATTCCCTGGTACCTCCGACAGCAGGCGCTGTTGTTCCTCGCCGCCTGCGACCCCGTTCGAGCTCCTGTCGCGCGCACGGGAACGGGACTCGAAACCCGACATTACCGGGCGATGATCCGATTCCTGCGTGGCGAAGGAGATCGTCTCGGGAGTTCGGATTTCGTGACGTTTGCGGTTCTCGCCAGACGAGCGTTCGTAGATCGAGCGCGAGCCGTTGAGTTAACGCGGCCCGGCCTCAATCCGTCGCGGAAGCAGCAGCTTGCTCAGCGGGACCCGTCGTTTCTTCTTGAACTCGTCGACGTCGAAGAGCAGGGCCTGCTCTTCGACGACCTTCCTGCGCGCGTACGTGAAGATCTGTGCAGGGTTGCTGGAAGTTCGGCCGGAGACCCTGACACTTTGGCTGAGGCGGTCCTGCGCGCTCATCCGACCGGTTCACTCCGTAACGAACTCTCTCTCTTACGCTTCGCGATGTCGTTCCTTGAGCAGTGGCTGGAACAGGAAAACCCACGTGAGGTCATCACCCCGGTCCAGGTGCGACTGAAGCTCAAAAAGGACCGCGGGATCGCGGATATTGGGGAATTGCGCATCGTGACGAGTCGGACTAACCCGTCCGGCTCCCTCTACGAGCCGCCTCCGTGGTGCGAAGTTGGGGAGCGTTGGCGTGTCCAACTCGGGTTCCTATTACGGTTCATCCTGTCTGGACAACCGGACTTTACACGTCCCGTCCGCAGGACAAGTTGGAAAGAGACCGAATCTTCCTATCGCCCTGCTTACAACCATTGGTACCAGCGCTTGTACGGCCTCTACAGCGGGCAGCCGGCCTTCGGAGACGACTGGCTTCCGATTACGGACTGGGTAGAAGGATTCCTCTTGGCGCTCCTGCGCTGGCCGGGGTGCCGTGCTCCGGAGGGGTTCGGCTGGATCGAGGAGGGAATCGAAGAGGCGAGCAAGCGAATAGACCAAAGGATTGCCGACCTTCAACAGCGGCGAGGTAGCGCTACCGGCGCGCTGATCCTGCCGCTGTCGGCCAAGCCACCGACTGCAACGAACGCGAAGAGATCGTTGCGTGCCTGCGTGGTTCAGACCGCGGTGCCGTCGGCCCAGGATTTCAAGCCCACAGATCTAGCTCTCAACGAGGCGTCAATACGGCGTAGACACCGCAATCACCTGTCGGCTGCGCTCGCGGCCGTGGAACGCATGTTGGCTTTGCGGGAGACACACATGGGAGGCGAAGGGCGGCTTGATTGGCTGATTCTGCCGGAGCTCGCGGTGCATCCGAATGACGTCTTCACTCATCTGGTCCCTTTCGCCCGAGTTCATAGGTCGCTAATCCTTACGGGGTTGACCTATGAGGAGATCTTAGCCGGGAAGCCGTTGGTCAACTCAGCCTATTGGGTCATTCCGGAGTGGTCAAATGCCTACGGGCTGCAGATCAAGACCCGCCGTCAAGGGAAGGCGTATCTCGCCCCGGAAGAGCAGGCGTTTAACGGAGGCGGTGTGGATAACCTGCAGGGCTTTCGGCCATGCCAGTGGTTGATCGGCTATCCGTGGTACGATGCGAACAGGAGTAAGCCAGTCTGGCTGACGGCGGCCGTCTGCTATGACGCGACGGATGTCGGCCTTGCGTCGGATCTCAGGGATGAGTCGGATATCCTGGCGATCCCGGCACTCAACAAGGACGTCAAGACGTTCGACCAGATGGCCCTAGCGTTGCATTACCACATGTTCCAACTCGTGGTTGTCGCCAACAACGGACAGTATGGTGGGAGCAACGCCTATTGGCCCCGGAGCGATCCTCACATCAGGCAAGTTTTCCACACCTACGGACAACCGCAGGCTTCGATCGCGTTCCTCGAAATCGACGACATCGGCGCGTTTCTGGAGCGCCACAACGTGTCAGGAACCAACGCTAAAGAGTGGAAGCATCCTCCCGCAGGTCTGAGAGCGGCGCCGTGAGGTTGGTTGTGAAAGACTTCGATGCCGACACCGGCCGTTTGCCCCGCTGTCAGCGGGGCTTTGAACCCCGTCCCTGCATGTCGCCTGTGATTCACGGTCCCACCAGCTCGAAATCGATCTCCCCCTGGAAGAGCTTCACCCGCGACACCTTCACCGTGACCGGGTCGCCCATGCGGAAGGAGCGGCCGTGGTTCTGTCCCTTGATGAGGTGGGCGGTCTCGTAATAGCGGTAGAAGTCGTCATCGAGCGACTTGAGGTTGACCAGTCCTTCCACGAACCAGCGGTCCAGCTCCACGAAGAAGCCGAAGGTCGCAAGGTCGGTGATCACGCCGGCGTGGACCTGGCCGATCTTGTCGGTCATGAACTGGGCCTTCTTGAGGTCCACCATCTCCCGTTCCGCGTCCATGGCCAGCCGTTCGCGCTTTGAGCTGTGGTCGGCGGCTTCCTCCAAGTAGGCGGCGAGCTCTTCGCGGGTCCGCGAGTCGAGCCTCGAGCCGTTCATGGCCTGATCCAGAAGCCGGTGCACCACGAGGTCGGGGTAGCGGCGAATGGGGGAGGTGAAGTGCAGGTACGCGTCGGATGCGAGCCCGAAATGACCGGTGTTGTCGGGGTCGTAGGTGGCCTGCTTCATGGACCGCAGCAGCATCCGGTTGAGCACCCGCTCCTCGGGCTTGCCCCGGCAGGCTTCGAGGATGCGCTGGAGCTCTTTCGAGGAAACCTTCTCGTCGTTCCGGTGCAGCGGATATCCGAGGGTGGAAAGGAACGGGCCGATGGCGTCGAGGGTGTCTTCGTCGGGTCCCTCGTGCACTCGGTAGACACACGGGAACTTGCGCTCGCGGAGATGGCGGGCCACGGCTTCGTTGGCCGCGATCATGAACTCCTCGATCATGCGGTGGGCGACGGTGCGTTGCGCGCGCCGGATGTCCGTGGGCATGTCGCGGTCGTCGAGCAGGATCTCGGTTTCCGGGAGTTCGAAGTCGAGGCTCCCGCGCGCGCGCCGCCGGTCCATGAGGAGGTGTGTCAACTCCTCCATCACGCGCAGGGGCTCGATGAGTTCCGGGTACGTCCCGATAACCGACGCGTCCCCCTCCACCAGGACCCGCGCGACTTCGGTGTAGGTGAGCCGGGCCCTGCTGTGGATTACGGAAGGGAACAGCTCCGTCCGTTCCACTTCTCCCTTCCGGTCGAGTTCCAGCAGGGCCGTCCGGGCCAGCCGGCCGGTCCCCGGCTTGAGGCTGCAGATGCCGGTGGACAACGCCGGGGGCAGCATCGGCAGCGCCCGGTCGGGGAAGTACACGCTGGTGCCGCGCGCGTATGCCTCGCTGTCCAGAATGGAGCCCCGAGGAACGTAGTGGGCCACGTCGGCAATGGAAACGTAGAGCCGGTACCCCTTGGCCGCGGTCCGCTCGATGCTCACGGCATCGTCGAAATCGCGCGCGGTCTCGCCGTCCACGGTGAACGTGGTCAACCCGCGCAGGTCCCGCCGGCCCCCGAGGTTCGCATCGTCAACGGCCGCGCCGTGGCGTTCCGCCTCCTGTAGGGCCTCCTCGGAGAATTCCTCTGGCCAGCCGTAACGGAAGATCACCGCCTGCGCCTGGACCTCGGGGTCGTCCGGCGAGCCCAGCAGCCGTTGGAGGCGGGCTTCGGGAGGCGCATAGCCGCTGCCGTAGCGGGTCAGCTCCACCGCGGCCACCTGACCGGTACGCAGCGGTCCGGGCGCCGCCAGCGGAATCGCGGGGGCGACGCGTGGGTCCATGGGAACCAGCAGGGTCCGGTCGCCGTCGTCGTGGATCACGCCTACGAGGCGGCGCTGCCCACGCTCGAGCACCTCCACCACGTGACCCTGGCTATCCCCGTGGCGCTTTTTCTCCGGGCGTACCACCACCCGGTCGCCGTGCATCACCCGCCGCATTTCCCCGCGGCTGAGATAGATGTCCTCCATTCCCTTCTGGTCCGGAATCACGAAACCAAAGCCGTCGGGATGTCCCTGCACGACCCCGGACACGACGCTGGCGGCCTTGGCCAGGGCGTAGTGGTTCTTGTGGATACGGATGACCTTGCGTTCGTGGATCAGCTCAGTGAGCGCATCCAGGACGGTCTCCCGCTGCGGCTTGCCGAAGCCCTTTCGTATCTCCTTGAGGCTGAAACGGTGTCCCGGCCGGGACAGCATGAATGACAGGATGCGGGGCTTGAGGGGCGCGGGCGTACTCATGGCGAGAGCGTTTCCGATCAGGACTCTTGGCCGGCTTCCGGCCCGGGGATGCCGAGCTCTCCGAGAAGCCAGTCGTCTCCGAGGCCGGCGGGGCGAGGGACCTCTTCAAGGACCACTTCGTCCGCCAGCGCGGCCAGCACTTCCCGGGCGAGTTGAAGGGAATCCTCCAGCACCAGCAGCACGATGACCGCCCTCACCGGGTCCACGGTGCGGATGATACCGAGCAGCTCATAGGATTCCACGATGAACTTGATGAATGCGATGTCGGACCGGCGCACCTGGAGGTAGATCTCGTGGACATCCATGGGAATGGCCGAAACGGCACGTGTGTTCTCCCTCATGGCGTTCGAGAGAGAGTCAGATGCGGCGGGCGTTCAACGAAGCAGCTCGCGGAAGCCCCGTCCCAGTCTCTTCCACAGGTTGAACCAGTCACTGTCGTCGGGCTTCGAAGGCTTCTCCTGGGCGAGCCTGTCGTACATGTAGCGGGTGAGTTGCATCACGTCGGGCTCGATGACGATATCGGGGATTTTCCCGGTAAGCCGGAACGGTACGCTGATGCCGTCGGCATCGAAGAGATAGCGGACATTGCGGTGCCGTCCGCTCAAGTCGCGAGAGAAGGCCGACGACAACACCAGCGTGGCCCTTAGGCCCACGCCGCCGTCATGACTTGCCCAGCCTCTTCCGACGATACTGTATTCGTCCGCAATGAGCAGCAGGTCGTCGCTCCAGAGCCTGCCTTCGTCGATGGCAAATGTCCCCTCAATGCTCTTGAAGGATGTCCGGGCGTCGCGTACCAGGGAGATGAATGCGGTTCCGGCGGTCTCGATCTTGTCGATGCCCTCGACGGCGTCCATGGCGGTCAGCACGCCGCGTACAGGATTGAACTTGCCGAGGACGCCCTTGTCCAGGGTGACGTTGCCCAGTCCATCGAGGTTGCGCACCACCTCCGCCCAATCGTTTCCGGTGCCGCGGAAGCGGCCCCTGAGGTTCATGCGCCCATTGATGGAGTCGGCGGCACCGTTGGGTAAAAGCGACAACAGACTCCGCAGGTCCAGGTTTTCCGCCGTGGGATTCAACGCGAGGTCGAAGCCCTGGCCGTTCCGTTTCGTGAGGGCAACGTCGCCGCGGATCGTGCCGCCCAGTGTTTCAACCTCCAGCCGGTCGACCTTCAGGTTGCCGCCGGCCCAGTCCATCCGCCCCTGGAGATTGTTGTACGCGAGGCCGTTCAGCCGGCCGCTGCTGGAGGCGAGAAACCCCTTCACCGAGAGGACTCCCTCGGTGAACCCGGCGGATCCTTCGCTCACGACGTTGCTGAAGGAATCCGCCCGGTACGCCGCGTCTCCGGTTATGTCCGCCAGGTTCAGCAGGTCGGACTGAACGCTGTAGTGCAGGGTGGGCCGGCTCAGGTTCGCCAGCAGCCCCCGGACCCGGAGGTCCGACAGCCCCGACCGCAACTGGAGCTGCCGGATTTCGACGTCGTTGCCGCGGAACTCCAACTCGCCCTGGATTCCCTGAATGTTCCGGTGTCCTCCCGGCGGGCCGATGAGGTTGACGTTGGCGAGCCGCAGGTTGCCCAGCAAGGTCGGAGGCTCGTTCCGTGGCGCCGACTTCTGTCGTAGCGAGAATCCGGCGCTGAGGGTGCCGTCCAGCCGGTAGCCGGCTGCCGCCGGCACCAAGGCTTCCCAACCCGCCAGTGCCACGTCGCCGGTCTTGATGCGCAAACGCACCACCTGTTCCGGGTGCTGGTCGACGGAGCCCGAGAATACCACCGTGCCGTTGTGGAGCCGTGCCTCGGACTCGTAGATGACCACCCGGTCGCCGCGCACTCTTGTCTTCATGTCCAGACGGGCGGTTACCCCGGGCGCCTTGTCGAGCCACCGGCCGTAGCGGAGGTGGTTGGCATCGGCGGTCACGGTGGTGTGTATCTCGAGGTTGTCGAAACTTCCTGCCACGTGGTTGGACAAACTCAGGGGCTGGTGGACGGACAGACCGGCGGGAACGACGCGGTCCACCCACGGGATCTGACGCAGTTGGTCCAGATGCACCGGTCCCAGTTGCAGCTTGGCCTTGACGCGG
>MKWU01004529.1_pt1 | contig 16301 bp, 13 predicted proteins | sample 809101 | NCBI WGS metagenome assembly MKWU01 (sample SAMN05860141, study PRJNA318959) | sponge metagenome | host: Aplysina aerophoba | place: Slovenia: Piran, Adriatic Sea, Gulf of Piran | collected 2013-05-07 | reverse complement strand
TGTCCCCGACAGCGGCGCGGCAGATTTGTGTGGTACCCGGGAACAGGGGACAGATTTCAAATCTGTCCCCGACAGCGGCGCCGGGGAATAACAAATCTGTCCACTTTTCTTACTCAAAGTCGCCTCCCAGGGCGAGGTACAGGGTGATCCTGTTCTGTAACAGTTCATTGCGCAACCCGATAATCCCTGATTGTATATCAAAAGCGCGCCGTTGTGCCTCAAGAACCGTGGTATAGGGGACCAGGCCGCGCTGGTACTGCTCAAATGCCAGGGTCAGCGCCGCCACGGCATTTTTCTCCGAAGCCAGGGTGACCTGGTAACGGGTCTGCAACGTCCTGTTGCGGGTGAGGGCGTTCTCCACCTCGGAAAAAGCCTGGTATAACATCTCCAGGTACTGGTTTTCCGCCTGCGCCAGGCGTGCCCTGGCCTGCTCTTCCTGTGCTTTCAGCCGGCCGCGGTTGAACAGGGGCTGGGTCAGGTTGCCCAGCACCGACCAGGCCAGCGCGGTGCCGTTGAGCAGGCTGCCGAGTTCATCCGAAACGTCATTGCCGGACGCCACCAGGGCGAGGCGCGGGAAGCGCTGCTTGTGGGCGACCGCGACCGCGGCGTCAGCGGCCAGCAGGTTCATCCAGGCCTGCTGCAAATCCGGCCGTCTACTGACGAGTTCCGAGGGCAGGCCCGCCGGGACGGGCGTCTCGAACAGCGGCAACGTCCTGGCGGCCTCCAGCCTGCCGTCCGGGTAATGCCCCAGCAGCAACTGCAGGGCAACCCGGTTTTCTGCGAGCGCCTGTTCCTGTGCGGCGATACGGGCGCGTTCCTGGTCCGCGCTGGTACGGGCCAGGTAGATATCCAGCGCTCCCGTCAGGCCCTGGTTGTAGGCGCTTTCGATAATGTCCAGGTCCTCTTCCAGGTTTGCCAGGCGCTCGCGCAATACTGCCAGTAACTCAGCTGCGCCGACCACGTTGAACCAGGCGCGCGCCACCCCGGCCGCCAGCCTGTTGCGGCTGTCCGCATAGCTCGCCTGCGCAACCATCAGTTTCAGACCGGCCTGTTTTTCGACGTCCCGAAGTTTGCCCCAGGCATCGATTTCCCAGGTCAGGTCCACGCCAAGCTCGAAGTTGCTGGAGGTGCGCGTGATCCCGAACTGGTTGCTGATCACCCGCCGTCGCGAGGCATCCAGCGCAAGAGATACATCCGGGAGCCGCGCCGCGCCGCTGATGATGAGGGCCTGCTGTGCGGCTTCGACGTCCGCGGCCAGTTGCGCCAGGCGGTAGTTCTGCTCCATGGCGACGTCTACCAGGCCATTGAGTTCAGTGTCACCCAGTTGCGCCAGCCAGCCGTCACTGACGGTGTCATACCCGGCCTCCCCGGTCCAGCTTTCGGGCAGGTCCGGTTTCCTGACTTCGGGAGAAATGGCGGAGACGGCACACCCGGCCAGGACCAGGGTTGCGGCCAGGACAGTAAAATGTGAAATTAAATTCTTCAACACTGATCTAATCAATGGGATCAGACTCGATTGATGTTATGGACTGTACCAGATCGGAGAACTCCAGGCACGTTCCTGTATGGTGAGGTCAACGTCGTCGAACGGTTTTGTATTTTCCCGGATTGCTTCCCAGGTGCTCCAGCGGCAGCTGGGGTTCTCCAGCACCCTGACGTAATAGAATGCGTGTTCATCCCGGTTAAAATCCGGGTCCTGCCATAGGGCTTTCAGTTGCGCCGCGCCCTTACCGGCGCTGACGCTGCAATCGTCCAGGTTCACGCCGGCGCCGTTGCCGGGGCAGCGGTGGGTGTCCGGGTCCGGGATCAGGCCGTCGGCACAGGCCACGTCGTACACCTGCTCCCGGGCCTCATCCTGTTCCAGCCAGCCCTTGATAACCTGCATGCGCTGCAGGTTCACTCCTTCCGGATCCTTCATTGCCCAGAGGATAAAACGCGGCGCCGTTGAGTCGCCGTTCCTTGACGCTCCTCCAGCGTCTTCGCCGGTGTGCCGCAACCCGGGACGTGATGGCAGGTCGCCGCCCATGGACACCCCTCGGGCGTAACCCAGGGCAGCCAGGTCGGTGTTCATGTCAAGGGCTTCGGGATAATCCCAGCCGGCAAAAAAGCGCACGCTGATGCGCGTACCGCTGGTGGCAAAGGTTTCGCGACGTTGCAGCGCGGCGAATATGGCGGCGCGGGTATTCTCTTCCGCCCATACGCCGGCCAGCCCGCCGGAACTTTTCTCCCGGCTGGCTGAAAATTCCTTTATCTCGGGCGTGAGCGCACGCCGGGCCGGGGTGCCGTCTTCAAACCCGTGGTGGCCCTGGTAATTTGACTCGTCGGTGCCGCCGGGGGTGCCGTTATGGGTATCGGTGCTGCCGATGAAACCGAGCTTGTACGGGTTCACATCCAGTTGCCGGTCAAATTCAAGGCCCGCTTTCAGGGCGTTACGGACATAGTTGTTGGGCGCAACGCAGCCTTCGGGAGAGCCATCGTCTGCGCATACCCGGGCACAGGCTGCAGCGCCGGGTTCTGCGCCGCAGATGCGGCGGCGCTCCAGCTTCTCATACAGGCAGAGTTCATCCTCCGTACCCACCCCGGTGTGGCATTCCGACTCGCCCTTGGCCTGGATGATCTCCACCAGGGGTTCCGTCCGGGCCCGCAATTGCGCCCACTCGGCGCCGGCTGCCTTGTCATTCCGAGCCTGACCCGGGGCACCCTGGCCTGGCGCCGGCACAATCTCGCGCAAAGACGGGAACTGCCAGCCGTTGCTCTGGTTGGAATTATGCGGAATCGCCAGGACTTCGCAGGGAGCGGCACAGGTTTCGTGCAACTGCGCCCATAAATTTTCCGGCGTGTTCGCCTCAAAATAACTGATGGGTAACGCCGGGACATGGTCATTGCTGTAGATAACGTTCCTGTGCAGGTTGTTTCCATCCGGATTCCCGGTCCACTCGTAGCCGACCAGGGTGGTGAACACGCCTGGGCGGTTGAATTCATGGGCGATATCCTGCAGTTCCCGCCAGGTTGACTTCGCCCTGGCCAGGCAACGGGCATTGTCCTCACCGCACAGTCCGGGTTCCCGCTGCGGGTCCGTGGACACCACGTCGCGTATGATCAGTTCCCGGAAAACCTTGTCTATGAGCGGCTTGTGCCGGGTTTCATTACGGATGTCCCGGCAAATCTCCAACGCATACGCGGCGCTGGTTTCATCGGTGCAAAGCGGCAGTTCCCCCAGGTATTCCCCGTGGTCCGTCACCGCGGCAAAATCCAGCGGCCTGTCGATCCGCACCACCCTGCCGCCGGACAGGACAACCTCCTCACCCAGGGCAAAACGGTAGGCGTCACGGGGACCGACAGGGTTGTAGTTAACGTAGCTGTCCAGCGACCAGGATGAATGCACGTGCAGGTCGCCGAAGTACGGGAAGCGCTGGACGCTTTCCGCGGCAGCCGGCGTAACCGGCAGCAGCAACAGAAGCCATTTAGCCACAGAGGACACAGAGGACACCGAGATATGAGTTCAACGCCATCATACAGTCTGATTATGTCATGTGTTTATCAGACTTCGATTTGCTGTATAAATTCAGGGGACAGACTTAAGTCTGTCCCCGGCCAAAGTTACATTTTGTCGGGGTGTGCAGAGCCCTGATCATGAGAGTTTAGTTCGGTTATTTTACGCAATGTGAAAATTAATGGTTACAGGTGCAAGTTACCCTGGCCTGAACAGGATACATGATCCACTCTGTGATCTCTGTGTCCTCTGTGGCTTAACAACTCAGTGTAATCTATGGGCAATTACCTGTAATTTGCTTCGAACTCTGTAAAGCGCCGCTCCAGTTCCGACTGCAACTTCGCCTTGTCATTGCGGAACATGAACTCCAGGCACATCTCCATTTTTGCCTCAACGTCCGCATCCGCGCTGCCGTAATCGCATTCCTCCACCAGTTTCCCCGTGCGGGTTGAATCCAGCAGGCTTTTGCCGGGGAGGAAACTGTAGGCCAGGGCGTTGCGGGACAGGTACTTGAGGTCGTCGTAGCTGAGGTCGTAGGTCTCCACCGCGCGCTGGTATTCGTGGGTCAGGTCGATGCGCGCGACTCCTTCATCGTCGGTCGACAGGGCAACCGGAACGTTGTACTTCAGGTAAGCCCGGATGGGATGCCTGTCGCCCGTTATGCCCAGGATGGCCTCGCTGCTGGTCAGGTTGATCTCGACCAGGATACCCTGCTCGGCCATACGCTGCATGAGCTGGATTGCCTGCGGGTCGTGATATATATCGGTGCCGTGACCGATGCGCCTGGCGCCGGCGATGTCCAGCGCGGCGCGGATATGCCAGCCCAGGTGTTCGGGGGGCACCAGGCCCATCTCCACTTCCCCGGCGTGCAGGGTGATGCCGTCTTTTGCCGCGGGAAAGTGTTCGGCCAGGCCGCCGATCATTTCCATCTGCCAGCGGTAGTCTCTCAGGGTCACCGGGTTGTCTTCAGGCGCAACGAAGTTAAGCCCCACGTAACGCGGGTCTGTTTCGATGAGGTGGTAGGCCAGCAGGGTCTGGGCCAGTACCTGTTCCGGCGGGAATACGCGGATCACCTGGGCCAGGTAGCGCACGGTTACGCCGCAACCGGGATCCGCCTGTTCTCCGCCGCAGCCCAGTGCCGCGCGCCACTGCTCTTCAATGGCGTCCAGCCTGAGTATCGTTGCCGCGGCCAGTTGTTCGATCCCCGGGTGGCGGGCCAGGTCCGCCAGGGGCGTATCGATATTGAACTCGCTGTTGTTCGCAGCCAGCTGCCGGGCCTCTTCCATGCCCCAGGACTGCAGCAGTTCCAGGTAAAGGACATTCTGGCGCGCCGACCTGGCGCTGGATTCGGCCAGCATTTCGCCTTCATGGCCGACGCCTGCCGGGACGAAACGCCGGAACGTGGAGAAAAACTGGTCGTGCCCGGATACCTGGCGGCGTTCGTAGTTGCGTATGGAAAAGGCATCGATGATCCGGTTCACCACGTCGGCGTCATACATTATCTCGCTGACGGCCGGCCGGCCGGCGACCGCATCGCAGCGCGGCAGGGTGATCGTGTAAGTTTCAAGGTCTATGCACTTGCCGTCCTGTGCAGCCCAGCGGATGTAACTCTCTGCGTAGATGGCGCCGTCCAGGTGGTTGTGCAGTTCGCCTCCCTTGGGGAACGCGTAGAGGAAACCCCGCAACAGGGCCGGTTCATCACGCACTTGCTGGAAGTACGCCCTGGTTTCAGCTTCGCCGGCAGCGGCGGCGGCGGGGAACACGGCGGCGATCAGCGCTGTCATCGCCAGCTTCAGGAATAGCGGTAATTTCATTTTGCCTAACCTCCTCACCGCGTGTATCTTATAACAATTCCACTACGGGATCAGACGGAACGGTTTTTCATGACGATACTGATGTGTTTTGTCGGGATGGCGGTGATTCTCTGCCTGGCCTTGCTGCTATCCGAAAACCGGCGGGCCATCAGGCTTAAAACCGTTGTTCCCGCATTCCTGACACAGGCGGCCATTGCCGGCCTTATACTCTACTTTCCGCCGGGACAGGCTTTCCTTAATACCATGGTGGCGGGTGTGCAGAACGTGATCGATTACGGACGCGTCGGCGCGGTGTTCGTGTTCGGCGACCTGGCCAGGGACAACGGCGGGTTCTCCATCGCATTCCACCTGCTGCCGGTGATCATCTTCTTTTCCGCGCTGATGTCCACCCTGTATTACCTGGGCATCATGCAGAAACTGGTGACGTTTCTCGGCGGCGGCATACATAAGCTGATCGGCACCAGCAAGACCGAATCCATGTGCGCAGTCGCCAACATATTCATCGGCCACAGCGAATCGCCGCTGGTCATACGGCCTTACCTGAAAGACCTGACCCGGTCGGAACTGTTCGCGGTGATGACCGGCGGCATGGCGGCCATCTCCGGCGCCATCATGGCGGCTTATGCGGCGATGGGCATCAACCTGGGGTACCTCATCGCGGCCAGTTTCATGGCCGCGCCCGGCGGCCTGCTCATGGCAAAAATCATCAAACCGGAGACCGGACAGCCGGAAGCGGAACTGGAACACGTACAGTTCAGCGGCCCGAAAAAAGTGGTGAATGTCTTCGAGGCCATCGGCAACGGCACCCTGGACGGGCTGAAACTGGCAGCCAACGTCGGCGCCATGCTGATCGCGTTTGTCGCCATGATTGCACTGGTCAACGGCCTGCTGGGCGGCATCGGCGGCTGGTTCGGCATAGAGGGTCTGACGCTGCAGGGGATCCTGGGCAAACTGCTGGCGCCGCTGGCCTGGCTGATAGGCGTGCCGTGGCACGAGGCAGCCGCGGCCGGCAGCCTGATCGGGCAGAAATTCATCATGACCGAATTCATCGCCTACCTGAGTTTCAGCGAGATAATGCATTCCCTGAGCCCGCACACCCAGGTCATCGTCACCTTTGCCCTGTGCGGCTTCGCCAACCTGACGTCCATCGCCATCCTGCTGGGCGGCATGGGCAGCCTGGTGCCGGAACGGCGCCAGGACATCGCCGCGCTGGGTTTCATGGCCGTGCTCGCCGGGACCTTGTCCAACCTCATGAGCGCAGTGCTGGCAAGCCTGTTCATGTACCTGCAGGTATAACGTCAGGGTCCATACCTTCGACCAGACCCTGGCCACGCCGGCAGACAGATTTTGATATACAGTATCGAGACACTATGAGTACGCCACACATAAATGCCGAACCCGGTGATTTTGCGGAAACCGTGCTGATGCCGGGTGACCCGCTCAGGGCACAGTACATCGCGCAGAACTACCTGGAGGACGTACGCCAGGTGAATGACGTCAGGAGCATGCTGGGCTTTACCGGCAGTTACCAGGGACATACCCTTTCGGTCATGGGGCACGGTGTCGGCATCCCCTCGTGTTCCATGTATTGCACCGAACTGGTAAATGAATTCGGCGTGAAGCGCCTGATCCGGGTCGGCAGTTGCGGCACTGTCAACAAGGCGGTGAAACTGCGGGATATCATCATTGCCATGGGGGCCTGCACCGATTCCAAGGTGAACCGGATCCGTTTCCGGGACCACGATTTTGCCGCTATCGCCGATTACCGCTTGCTGCAGTCTGCAGTCACCGTCGCCGCACGGAAGGGACTCGCCTGCCACGTGGGCAACATTTTCTCCAGTGACCTGTTTTATTCACCGGAAACGGAGGTATTCGATTTACTGGAAAAATATAATGTGCTGGGCGTGGAAATGGAGACGGCCGGTATTTACGGCCTGGCCGCGGAATTCGGCGTCAGGGCGCTGTCTGTCTGTACGGTCAGCGACCAGATCAGGACCGGGGAACGGTTGACTTCGGCAGAGCGGCAAGCCGGCTTCAGGGATATGATCGAACTGGTGCTGGAGACTGCCATTAGCGCAGATTGACAGGGGACGGATTTAAAATCCGTCCCCATTCAGGTCTGAGCCACCCTGTGGCCTCTGTGGCTGCTGTAGATATCCTTATTCAGGCAATAATTTTCAGGCTTGAGGAGGCGCCCAGGCGGCTGGCGCCTGCCGCTATCATCCGGCAGGCTGTTTCGTAATCCCTGATCCCGCCGCTGGCTTTCACGCCTGCGTCATCACCTACGGCGGCGCGCATGAGCCTGACGTCCGCCACGGTCGCGCCGTTCCGGCTGAAGCCGGTGGATGTCTTGACGAAACCGGCGCCTGCGGCAACACAGACCTCGCACGCCCGCTGTTTCTCCTCGTCGGTCAGCAGGCAGGTTTCCAGGATCACCTTGACGGGATGTCCCCCGGCTTGTTCCACCACACTTCCCACATCCAGGCCGACACCTGTCCAGTCTCCGGCCCTCGCCGCGCCGATGTTCATCACCATGTCGATCTCATCCGCGCCCTGCTCGACCGCGCGGCGCGTTTCATAGGCTTTCACGTCCGTTTCGTTCATGCCGGCCGGAAAACCGGCCACCGTGCAGACCCTGACCGGGGTTCCCGCCAGCAGATCACCGGCGCGCCTGACGAAAACGGGCGCGACACACACGGAATAAAAACCGTGTTCCACAGCTTCCCGGCACAGGCGCGCCACCATTTCCGGTGTCGCCTCGGGCGCCAGCAGGGTATGATCGATCATCCCGGCGATTTCTCTTGTCGGGATTTTCTGCACTATCTAGCCACTCCGCGTCTCTGACATGTCTGCTCGCCCCGATTCTTTATAGTCATTCCAGTATACCGTATCCGGGATTTCTGCTTAATCAATACGCAGTACCCGCCCCACTTCGCCCGGTTCCTCAGCCGCATAGTCCAGCCGGTACGCCGCACGGCCCAGATGGTCGCCTGGTCACTTAATCTGCAAGTGCAAAATCGCTTTGCACCGGTTTTGAATGCCGGGGCTGATTGACCGGCACACTATTGGTATATAATTCACCGTCTGCCTGAAAACAAGCAATTGGGTACTAGGTAACAATGGGGCCGGGTGTACGCCTCCAGGCAGACTGTTCCCCATTTTCTGGATGATGACACCCATGAATAAAATCAACGCAGATGTATTAATCCGGAAATTCGGTCTTGAACCCCTGCCTGTTGAGGGAGGGCATTTCAGGCAAAACTACAAGGCGGAAGAAACAGTGTCCGTAGTACCGGCCGGGGAAGCAATGTCTCTGCTGAAACCGCGCGCCACCGCGATATACTACCTGCTATCGGCAGACCCTGACTCCTTCTCTGCAGTACACAAATTACCGGCAGACGAGATTTATCACTTCTACCTCGGAGACCCGGTTGAACTGCTGCTGCTCAGGCAGGACGGCGCAAGCGAGGTCGTCACGCTCGGGCACGACGTGCTGAACGGACACCAGATCCAGTTTGCCGTCCCTGCCGGCGTCTGGCAGGGCTGCCGTCTTGTACCGGGGGGTGAATTTGCCCTCATGGGTACCACTATGGCTCCCGGTTATACCAATGGCGATTATGCCCCCGGTGAGCGGCACGCGCTGATCAGGCAATACCCGGACAGGGCGGAGTTGATCACCCTGCTGACCAGGTGACGTCCCGGAGCGCTACTCTGCCGTACGCCGGCTCCATTCTATCCAGGAGCCATCATAGAGGTGGAGTCTTTCGACGGGGTAGCCCATCAGGTAGAGGGCGAACAACGGCGTGGCGGCGCGCACGCCGGAGTGGCAATAGAAAATATGATCGTGGCCGGGTTCAAAGCCCGCCTGCGCCAATAGCGCGCTGATCTCGGCCGCGCTGCGGAACTCCGACGGGCGGCCGTCGGCGCTTTTGCGGAAATCCCGCCAACCGATGAATTGAGCCCCGGCGATACGCCCGGCCGGCAGGCCGCCGATGCGCGCCGTCCCGTCCCATTCCGCCGGGCCGCGGGCATCCCAGACATGGGTTGCCGCATCCAAACTGCCCCGGTCGACGTCCGCCACATAGGCTGTCCAGCCGCTGAGGGCGGGCGCGGCGACGAAATTCCCGGGCTTCGCGGTTGCGCGTCCGGGGCCGCGTTCAACGTAGTAGCCTGCGTCCTTCCAGGCATCCAGACCGCCGTCAAGCACCCGGACATCAGGTTTACCGTACAGGTGGAACAACCACCAGAGACGCGCGGCGTCGTATCGCTCGTCATAGACTACGACCGTGGAATCGTTGTCTATACCTAAGCTGCGGGCAAAATCCTGGAAGCGCTCACGGTTCACTGCCATACCGGCCTGGCCGGTGTAGGCATTGCGCGGGGTATGGAGGGCGCCGGGAATGTGCTCAAGCAGCCAGGAAGCACTTTTGACCGCACCCAGCACTACCGGTTTCGAGGCGGGTTTGTCCAGCATCGATTTAACTTCGGCCGCGGAAACCAGGGCATGCCCGCGCGGGAAGCCCTTGTATGGCTCGGCCTGCAAGGGGCCGCACAGGAGCAGGAGGACAGGTAGCAGCAGCATGGCGCGGCACACTCGCCCCGGAACCGGAAGACGGTTGTGAAATACCCTGGCTGTTATCGGTTGCATTGCCATTTATGATTTGCCGGCGCGTCGAATAATGGTGTTGAAATCATCGTATCAACCGCCATGACAACTGTCCAGGCGCCTGTTCGTCCCCGTGCATAATATGATAGTGTAATATTATCAATTCATCACAGCCGGAGCCGGCCGGTTAACGGAAAGCAATATAGATATGAGTAACCCGGGAGAGAGGTCATGAACCTGTTCAGCGAAGAGATGCTCGGTAGCTTCGACGCGTCCGTATTGTCCACCAACGAGGCATGCCTGTTGCCGCGGGAGGTATACACATCCGAAGAATTTTTCCGCTTCGAGAAAGAGGCGATCTTCGCCCGGGAATGGCTCTGCGCGGGCCGGGTCGACCAGGTGCCCGACGTGGGTGACTACCTTGCCGTAACCATTTTCGATGAACCCCTGATTGTCGTCCATACCAACGAGGGGATCCGGGTCATGTCCGCGGTGTGCCGGCATCGCGGCATGATCCTGGCCGAACAAGGCGGCAACTGCAGCCGCTTTACCTGTCCTTACCACCACTGGACCTACGCCCTGGACGGGCGCCTGGTCGGCGCACCGGAAATGGACCGGGCAGCCGGTTTCAACAAGGCAGACCATAACCTCCCTTCCCTGCCCGTGGAAATATGGCAGGGCTTCATATTCACCAGTTTCGATGCCCAGGCAGCGCCGCTGGCGCCCACCCTGGCTGAACTGGACCCGCTACTGGAACACTTTGACCTGCCGCACACGACTACGCGCGCCGGCACGAAGATCCCCGACCTGCCCTGGAACTGGAAGGTCATGATGGAGAATTTCAACGACCCCTACCATGCCAGCCGCCTGCACGGGCCGCTGCAGACCTTTGCGCCGAGCGGGATGAGCGACTTTTTTGACTGGCGCGACGGCATGAACCACATCTCGCGCATCCAGCACTTTACCGAAATCGACGGCTCATTCAACCCTACGAAAAAATGCCTGTTGCCGGTGTTCCCGAAACTGACCCTGGAGGAGCGTAAACGCGGCATGTTCATTCTCATCCCGCCCACCCTGGCGCTGGCGGTGGTGCCCGACGAGATCGCCTATTTTATTATCGATGCCCAGGGGGCAGGCCGGATCAGCATCGATATCAACTACTGTTTCAACCCGAAAGCGCTGAAGGACCCGATGTTCGAATACCTGTTCGAACAGGCGGAGGCGGGCGTGAACAATTTTAACGTACAGGACGTTTACGCCGATACCATGGTACAGAAAGGCCTCAACTCCCGGTTCGGCCCGCGCGGCCGTTATTCCTGGCAGGAAGGGACGCTGCCGCAGTTCAACCGCTGGCTGGTGCAGCGTTATCGCAGGCACTGGCCGGCGGGGTAGGAATTACGAATTCCTAATTTCCTAACCCCCTTGACCTGTCCTGAAACTATCGTTATGCTGCCAGCATGAATCGAGTGAATAACAGGCAGTGGTGGCGGCCCGACATCCTGAGGTGGATGCCGGCCTGATCACTGTTGCATAGATAGTATCCGACCAAACCCGCCTCTGAGCCAGGGGCGGGTTTTTTTATGCCTGTCCCCCTGGCGGCAGTTGCCGGATAACGAAGGGGAACTTATGGAACCACCATTTGATATTGCCGCCGACCTGGATACGCCGGTGTCGGCATTCATGAAACTGAAGCCTCTTGGCGCGCGCTTCCTGCTGGAGAGCGTGGAGCGGGGCGAACAGCTTGCGCGTTTTTCCTTCCTCGGCCTGGGCAGTGTGCTGGAACTGCATGTTGACCCGCAGGGCCTGACCCTGAACGGAAAAACCCGTTCCCGGCCTTGCGGCCGCGCTGAGGTGCTGGCCGCGTTACGGGAGGGATTACGGGCCGCGCCGCAACTGGCCCCCCAGGCAGACGGGATACCGTTTCAGGGCGGCCTGGTGGGGTATGCCGACTTTGACCTGATCCACGAGCTCGAGCAATTTCCGACCGGTACGACCGTCGCGGGTTATCACCCGCAGGCCGCTTACATGGCGCCGCGCTCCCTGCTGGTGTTCGACCATCTGACCCGCCGGGTGGCCCTGCTCCATGCCGGTCCGGAAGCGGAACGGCTGGCTTTGCAGAAAGAAGTCAGCGCGGCCTTGCGCGGCCCGGTCCCGGCGCCCGGCTCCAGGGACACCTGTTCAATAGCGAAGGCTGGTCTTTCCCGGAATGACTATATGCAACTGGTGTATGAGGCCAAGCAGAAAATACTCGACGGCGATATTTTTCAGGTGGTGCTGGCCAACCGGTTCTCCGGGGAGTGCGATGCCGATCCCTTCACCGCCTACCGTGCGCTGCGCCTGATCAACCCGTCCCCCTACATGTACTTCATCGAGATCGGCAACCGCACCATTGCCGGTTCCTCCCCCGAGGCCATGGTAAAACTGCAGGACGGCGTGGCCGCGTTGCGTCCCATCGCCGGCACCCGCCCGCGAGGTGTCACGCCCGAAGAAGACCGGGGCCTGGAGCAGGGCCTGCTCAATGACCCCAAGGAAATTGCCGAACACGTCATGCTGGTGGACCTGGCGAGGAATGACCTGGGACGTATCGCGGCTACCCGCTCCATCCGGGTTGAGCCTTACCTGTCCATAGAACGCTACAGCCATGTCATGCACATCGTAAGCGGCGTCAGCGGCAGGCCAGAACCGGGGCAGGACGCGTTTGATTTATTCGCCGCGGCTTTCCCCGCCGGCACGCTGGTCGGGGCTCCCAAGATCCGCGCAATCGAGTTGATCAACGGGTTTGAACCTGTCCGGCGCGGGCTGTACGGCGGGACGGTGGGTTATTTCGACCATTACGGCAATATGGACCAGGCGATTGCCATCCGCACCATCGTCTTCGAAAACGGCAGCTACAGTTACCATGCCGGCGCCGGTATCGTGGCTGACAGCGACCCGGCGGCGGAATACAACGAGGTGCTGGCAAAAAGCGCGGTGATGCGCCAGGCCCTCACCTTATCGACTGAAGGCTTCTGATATTAACCGGTCAGCCGTCGCCCTGGGCGACTTTCCCGTACCACTCTTCCATGGTAACAATCCCGCCCTCTTTCTCCGCGCGGCCCTGGTCTCTGGTTGGCAACACTTCCTGGATCATATCGATGTGTTTCCAGCCCGCCAGCGGTGTCGCGCATTCGGTCCTGGGTACATACTTGGACGGGTCGACTTTCTGGTACTTGTGTACGTAACGCGGGCAGTTGACGAAGATCTCCGACACCTTGACCCTGACGATCAGGTCCGCTTCCTTGTACAGGTCCATGGCCGGGTCGTCGTCGTGAAGCGTGGCCTCGCCCTGCAGCCGCAACCGGTGCGGGACTTCAAAACTGATGAACAACATGCCGATGTTGCTGTTGCCCTTGATATTCCCCATGGACAGGAACATGCCGTTGCCGTCGTAGCTGGGAAACACGACCGTCGTGTCGTCCACCACCTTGACGAAACCCGGGTCGCCGCCTTTATAAGACACGGTCGGCCTGCCCTTGTGGTCTACCGTGCTCAGGAAGAACATGTCGCGGCTTTCGATAAAATCCTTGTGCGGACCCACCACTTCCGTCTCCATTGCAACTTTCTCGATAACATCGGCCATGCGCCGTGTTTCAAACTGTTCCTGTAATGTGCGGTGGTTGTCACCATACAATCTGCTCATGTTTCACCTCGTTTGGTTTGATTTGGTTTATGCGGTCGCCGGAATCAGACTGTCTTCAGACGCACAGACTTTCCTGATAACCCGGTAGGCAATGATGCCGGCAATGACGTTGCCGGTAGCGGCCCCCGCGAACAATCCGGTTATTCCCCAGTAAAGGCTGCCAATATACGCCAGCGGCAGGTACAGGGCAACAAGCCTGATAATGATGAGGAGCAGGCCAAGCCGGGGCCGTCTCAGTACGTTCAGGGAGACCATGACCAGGATCACGATGGCATGGGCGCCGTAGGTCAGCGGCAATATGTAGATAAAGGTATTGATCACACGCATCACATCCGCATCACTGCTGAACGCAGGGGCGATATAGGGAGAGAGCAGGATCAGCAGGATATAGACTGCCACCTGGAGACCGATACTGAATTTCAAGCAGCCGAACAAGGCCCGGTGGACACGCTCGCTTTTGCCTGCTCCCAGGTTCTGGCCGATGAACATGGGCAGGGTCGCGGACAGCGCAAAAACAACCAGCAGGCACAACGTCTCTATGCGTGCGCCGACTCCGAACCCGGCAACGGCTTCAGCGCCGTAACCGGCTATCATCGCGGTCATGATGGCCGCGGCAAGCGGTGTCATCATGTTGGCGAGCATGGCCGGGATGGCGATGTGCAACAGTTCCTCCCAGTTATCCCGGATATGGTGCAGGCGCGGCAGCGTAAACAGCAGGAGCTTTTCCCGGATTGTCTGGATATACACCGCCACAACGGCAGTGGCTGCTGCGGCAATGACACTGGCCGCGGCCGCGCCTTTCATCCCCAGTTCCGGGAAAGGCCCGGGACCGAATATCAGTAACGGATCCAGGGCCAGGTTCAGTACTGCCATGAGTGTGGACATCAGGGCCGAGGTCTTTATCGCGCCGATTGCCCGGAACGTGTTGCCGCTGATCACCGCGATCATGATCACGGGCAGGCCAAGAACCAGGATGTACATATAATCCCTGATGTGGGGCAGCACGGTTTCCGTCGCGCCCATGGCTGAAAAAACAGCGGTAATGGAACCCCCGATAAGGATGGCGATGACGATCGAGAAAAGCAGTCCCAGCAGCTGCGCATCGGTCACGTAACGGGCCGCCTTGCCGTGCCTGCCCTCGCCGATTAAGCGCGACGTAATCGAACTGATCCCCATGCCGATGCCCAGGGCGATACTGACATAGATCATGTACACGGGAATAATGAAGCCGATGGCCGCCAACTGGTTTGTCCCCAGCAGGCTGATGAACCAGGTATCGACAAAGCCCAGCGTCATCATGGCGATGACGCCCAGGATCATGGTGCCGGTCAGGCGCGCCAGCAACGGGCCGATAGGCTCGGTAGTAATCCGTCGTGTGCGTTCTGTCCTTTCAGTCACATAGGGTCCCGGGGTTTATTCCTGTCGCCCCGGGCAGGCCTGTACCGGATAGACGGAAGCGGATTATTCGGGTTGAGGCACGATCCTCAGGTAGGGTTTGGGCGCCTTCCAGCCGTCCGGGAATTTCTCCTTTGCGGCCTCATCCGATACTGCGGGGACGATGATCACGTCCTCACCCTGGCGCCAGTTCACGGGGGTCGCCACCTTGTGGCTGGCGGTCAACCGGATGGAGTCCAGCACCCGGAGTACTTCGTCAAAATTCCTCCCGGTGCTCATCGGATAAGTGATGATCAGCTTGATGAGTTTATCCGGGCCGACGACGAACACGGAACGGATTGTGGCGTTATCCGCGGCGGTCCTTTGCTTTGCCTTGCCGCTGGCATTGGGGTGGATCATGTCATACAGCTTGGCCACTTCCAGGTTGGTATCCCCTATCAGCGGGTAATTGACCGCGTGACCCTGGGTTTCCTCGATGTCGTTCAGCCAGGCATTGTGATCATCCACCGAATCGATACTCAGGCCGATGACCTTGGTGTTGCGTTTGTCGAACTCCGGCTTGAGGCCGGCCATGTATCCCAGTTCCGTCGTGCAGACGGGGGTAAAATCCTTGGGATGGGAAAACAGGATGGCGTAACCGTCGCCGATCCAGTCGTGGAAGTTGATCGTTCCTTCTGTGGTTTCTACGGTGAAATCCGGTGCTTCATCACCAATGCGTAAAGGCATGTTATTTCTCCTGCGGGTGCTTTCAAATCGTTATCGGGGCAATTATAGCAGAACCCGGACGAGCTTATCCAGCGGCTTCCCCGAGCCGCCGGCATACTGAATCAGTCCTTTCTGCAAATAACTATAGCCCGTTTCGGGGCCGGGTAGCCTTCGATGGTGAGCTGGGGGTTTTGCGGGTCCAGGAAGTCTGCCAGGGACTGCTCGAAGGTCCATTCCGTGACCCGTTGCTCCGCAGGCGTTGTTGCAGAGATATCTGCGATATCGATTGATGTGAGTCCCGCAGCGGACAGCCAGTCATCCAGGGTGTTCAGGGAAGGGATCGACCAGATGTTCCTCATTTGGGCGTAGCGTTCACGGGGCTTCAGTAGAGCGCCGTAGCTCTCGTCGATGATCAACGACTCCAGCACCAGTTCACCGCCGGGGCGCAGGAACTGTAACAGGTCGCGTATATGTCTGACGGGGTCGCGGCGATGGTAAATCACGCCCATGGAGAAGACGGTATCGAAACCGCCGGGGGGTATCAAGTTATCCGGGACGTGGCTTTCTGCCCCCGGCTCAATGCCTGCCGGGGCAGATTGCGCAGTATTG
>MKWU01004526.1_pt1 | contig 16309 bp, 12 predicted proteins | sample 809101 | NCBI WGS metagenome assembly MKWU01 (sample SAMN05860141, study PRJNA318959) | sponge metagenome | host: Aplysina aerophoba | place: Slovenia: Piran, Adriatic Sea, Gulf of Piran | collected 2013-05-07 | reverse complement strand
TGAAAAGATTCTGGGAACGCAGCGCTTTCGTTACGAGTCGGATTTCTTCTTCGTCGAAGGGGATTCTGGCGGGGAAGGGGCGGGATACCGCGTCCCGGTAGGGGGTCCCGCCGTGCAGGGCCAGCATGAACGATCTCCGTGTCTTCCGCCTGACGCTCGAATCGAGATGGCGGCTTTTCTCCGTCGCCTGCGGCTTTACTCCGTCACCTGCGGCTTTACTCCGTCACCTGCGGCTTTACTCCGTGCCTGCGTGAAGATCTACAGATCCACCCGGTAACGGCATTTCCACCTCGTGTCCCACGAGTACAGCGGATCGTACGGGGGAATGGGGACGGTTTCGACCAGCGTGGAACCGATGATCTCGCAGGTTTTCCTGGAGGCGGCGTTGTCGGGGTTGCAGGTGATCCACAGCGGGTTGACGCCGTGGGCCCGGGCCAGGGGCAGGAGGAGCAGGCAACCGCGCGCGGCCAGGCGGCGGCCGCGGTAAGGCGGTTCCACGGAGTAGCCGATATGTCCCGCATACAATTCGATATGTTCCGTGTGGCCGATGCGCAGGGAGAGCCGTCCCATCACGATGGTCTGACGGTCCGTCTGCACCATGTCGAATATGTATTCGGGAACAACGCCCCTTCGTGCGTTGCCCTGCAGCGTCCTGCGGAGCAGCAACTGCAGATCGCCGTCCACGAGCGCGCCCGGATCGCGAAATCGAAACGGGTCGTCCTCGGCCTTGAATCGGTTTCTGAGGTCAGAAATCAACAGACTGATGTTTTTCATCGACTATGATGGACTTCCCACACCGGATCTCCGGGGCAGGAGTGCAGTCCACGCCTTTGGCGCACCCGTCAATACCGGTAATGATCTGGTTTGAAGGGACCTTCGATAGGAACGCCGATGTAGTCCGCCTGGTTCCGGGACAACCGGGTCAGCGTCACGCCCAGCTTGTGCAGGTGAAGCCTGGCCACTTCCTCGTCCAGGTGTTTGGGCAGAGTCGTGACTCCGGTCTCGCGGTCATGAAGCCGCAGGTCGATCTGCGCGATCACCTGGTTGGTAAAGGAACTGGACATGACGAATGAAGGATGGCCCGTGGCGCATCCCAGGTTGACCAGCCTTCCCTCGGCAAGCAGGTAGATGGCGTGGCCGTCGGGAAAGACGTACTTGTCCACCTGGGGCTTGATATTCTGTTTCACGATACCGGGGTATTCGTTCAGCGCGTCCACCTGGATTTCGTTATCGAAATGGCCGATGTTGCAAACTATGGCCTGGTCCTGCATGTTCTCCATGTGTTCGATCCGGATGATGTCGCGGTTTCCGGTCGTCGTTACGAAGATCTGGCCCTGATCGAGCGCATCTTCAACTGTAGTCACTTCATAGCCTTCCATGGCGGCCTGAAGCGCGCAGATTGGATCGATCTCCGTGATCAGGACGCGCGCGCCGAACCCCCGCATGGACTGAGCACAACCCTTGCCCACGTCTCCATATCCGCAGACGACGACCGTTTTCCCGGCGACCATGACGTCCAGGGCGCGTTTCAGGCCGTCCGCGAGCGATTCGCGGCAGCCGTACAGGTTGTCGAACTTCGATTTGGTCACCGAATCGTTGACGTTGATGGCCGGGAACAGAAGCTTGCCGTCCTGCATCATCTGGTAGAGCCGGTGGACCCCGGTGGTCGTCTCTTCGGAGACGCCGCGGATGTTGGCGCTCATTTCGTGCCAGAACCGCGGGTTTCTATCCAGCTGCCGCCTGAGCACTTCGTTAATGATCTGCATCTCGCGGCTGTCGGCCGGTTCGTCCAGGATGGAGGGGTCATCTTCGGCTTCCACGCCCCGATGAATCAGCAGGGTGGCGTCGCCGCCGTCATCCACGATCTGCGTCGGGCCGGTCTCGCCTTCGAAGGTCAACGCCTGCAGCGTGCAGGCCCAGTATTCTTCCAGACTCTCCCCCTTCCACGCGTAGACGGGCAGGCCGTCGTCCGCGATGGCCGCCGCAGCGTGGTCCTGGGTCGAGAAGACGTTGCAGGACGCCCACCGCACGTCCGCGCCCAGGGCCTTGAGCGTCTGGATGAGCACGGCGGTCTGAATCGTCATGTGGAGGGAACCCATGATACGCGTGTCTCTGAGGGGCTGTTCACGGGCGTGTTTCTCTCGAATGGCCATCAGTCCGGGCATTTCCTGTTCTGCGATGGCGATTTCGCGGTGACCCAGTTCGGCCTCGGACAGGTCGGCTACTTTATAGGGAAGATCGGAATAGTCCGGCAATTCGATGGTGGTCGGCACTTCCTGCGCCATGTAAGCTCTCCTTGGTACTGTCTTGCGTTCTGCAGGCTCGAGGTTTCGTTCAGATAATCGATCCCTATTATATGCGGTAGCCGTCTCGAATGCAACAACCACGTTGACTGTCTACCGTCCCGCCCGGACGATTCGCGGAACCGGCCGCGATGCTGGAACTCCGCCCGCGTAGTGCAGAAATCGCTTGTAAACCGGTATACGGACTCTTATAGTCTTGCCCACACACTGCCATGCAGCATTAATCCACTGGACGATCTCGCACGCGGGAGGGACTCATGATCGATCAGGCATTGCTGGACATACTGGCCTGCCCGGAAACCAAGGAAGAAGTCCATCTCGCGCCTGATCACGTCGTCGAAGCCGTCAATGGCCAAATAAGTGCCGGTACGCTCGTCAACCGGGGCGGCGAGAAGGTGACGGAGCCCATCGACGGTGGATTGATACGGGCCGACGGAGAGTATCTGTATCCTATCAGGGAAGAAATCCCGATCATGCTGATCGACGAAGCGATTCCCCTTTCCGTCGAGGTCAACGCGTCCTGACCGGTTCGCAGCGGCAACGAACGGCCAGATTCCCTATCTTACCCGTACCACTCGTACAAGCGAAACTGCATGTCCCAGGCACCCGATCCCTACGCACAACTACCTGAACACGTAAAAGACCCGCCCGCGGACCGATGGTCTACAATCCGTCAACTGGGACCGGGCCTGCTGCTGACCGGTTCAATCGTGGGTTCCGGCGAACTCATTGCCACCACGCGGCTGGGCGCCGAGGTCGGTTTCGTCGTTCTCTGGCTCATACTCCTGAGCTGCGCGGTCAAGGTGCCAGTGCAAAGCGAACTCGGCCGGCACGCCATCGCCACCGGCCAGACCACCTTCGTGGCCTTCAACAAGGTGCCCGGACCGCGGTTCCGGGTAACCTGGCTCGTCTGGGGAAGCCTGCTCCTCCTGCTCTGGAGCACCATGCAGGTGGGCGGCATTTTTGGAACGATGAGCCTGTCGCTTGACCTGATCTTTCCATTCTTCGGAAACACGTCCTGGCTGATCATTCTCACCCTGGTCGGCATGGGGCTCGGCCTCGTGGGTCAGTACATGACGCTGGAACGGATTACCACCCTCCTGGTGGCCCTGTTCACCTTCACGACGCTGGCCAGTGCGCTGCTCCTGTTCTGGACTCCCTATGCCGTCACACCGGCAGCGCTCCTGGACGGATTGCGGTTCGCCCTTCCGTCGGACGGCGCCGTGACGGCCTTCGCCGTCTTCGGCATCACCGGTGTAGGCGCTTCCGAACTGTTGCTTTACCCATACTGGTGCGTGGAAAAGGGCTATGCCCGTGCGGCCGGACCCCGCGACGGCAGCGCGGCCTGGCGTGAACGCGCCCTGGGATGGATCAGCGTGATGAAGAAGGACGTATGGCTGTGCATGGTCATTTACACGGTGGCGACGCTGGCCTTCTTCTTCCTTGGCGCGGCCGTGCTCCACGCCCAGGGCCTTGTTCCGGAGGGGTTCGGCACCGTGCAGATCCTTTCCGGGATGTACACCGAAACACTGGGAAACTGGGCGTTCTACCTGTTCGGCGTCGGTGCTTTCGTAGTCCTGTTTTCGACGTATTTCGTCACCATCGTAGGCCAGTCGCGCATGCTGGCGGACGCCCTTTCGGTACTCGGCTTCATAACCTACCCGCGACCCGAGGACAGACGCCGCGTAGTGCGGGTGATCGGCGTCCTGCTGCCCCTGGTTTACCTCGTCCTCTTCGTCTTGTGGTCCGCGCCGGTCACGATGGTGATCATCGGTGGACTGATGCAGACGATCCTGCTGCCGGCTATTGGATGGGCGGCGCTCTATTTCAGCCGGACCACGGCGAAGGAAGCGGGCGTCCCGCCGTCCAGGACCTTGCTGGTCGCGCTGACTGCCGCCACGATCATCATGGCCGTTTTTGCCGTGTACGCGGTGTGGGTCAGACTGTAGTAAGGGCCGGACCAGAAAAGACCACGCGGGACCGGGCCCGAGGCGGGATGAATCGCGATCAGACCAGGCTGGATTGCTGGTCGCGGGTACGATGGGCCTCCCGATCAGACCAGGCTGGATTGCTGGTCGCGGCACGATGAGCTTCCCGATCAGACCAGGCTGGATTGCTGATCGCGGGCACGATGGGATGAGGCCCTCGACCGGGGCGGTCCGTAACCGCCACCACCGGCGGACAGGGCGACGATGTGGTCCCCCGGCAGAATCGGTACCTCGGTTTCCTTGGACTTCAACATTCTTTCCGTGCCGTTGGATACCACCTTGTAGCGGTGCGGCAGGCCCGGCTCGCCGCCGAACAGTCCGAAGGGCGGATTGATCACGCCGTCTCCGGCCATATTCAGTTTCGCTGGTTCGTCCCCCTCGTAGACCATTTCGAAAACCGCGCCCAGACCGCCCCGCCACGTGCCGTCTCCTCCTGATCCCGGCCTCAGGTCGTTCCGGACGATCTTGAAGGGGAAGCGCTCCTCGGTGATCTCCACACTGGGACTCCGGATCGCCCCGGCCACGTTGACCTCGCCCACGCAGGACCAGCCGTCGTACCCCCGGGAAGCGCCTCCTCCGCCCCGTCCGAAGAAGAAATGCCAGATGAAGCGTTGGCCCGTCCGCGGGTCGCGTCCGGTGATCGCGAAACGAAGCCGCCTGGAAAACCCCGCGTTCACGGCATCAGGCGCCACGGGCGCCAGCGCCTTGAAGACGGCCTCCACGATCTCTTCCCCGCAGTGATTGGTGCTCATGCAGACCGGCGCGGGAGGATTCGGGTTCACGATCAGCCCCTTCGGGGCGATCACCTTCACCGGACGCATGGATCCCTCGTTTTTGGGCACGTCGGAGGGCGCAATGTACATGATGGCGACGTGAGCCAGCGAGCGTGTATTGGCGTAGGCGCTGTTGATGAATCCGGTGACCTGGGGACTCGAATCGCCCAGGTCAATGGTCATGTTGTCGTCCTGGACGGTGACCCGGGCGCGGATGGGGATCGACACGGCGTCGAACCCGTCGTTGTCCAGCAGCGTTTCCCCGTAGTACACGCCGTCCCTCCAGCCGGTAATCAGTTGCCGGATTCGCCGTTCCGCGCTGTCCAGGATGGCCGTGACGGAGGTTGTGAGGCCTTCGGCGCCGTAATCGTCGAGGAGCGACTGCAGCCGGCGGGCGGCGATCTGTACCGAACCGATCTGGGCGTGCAGGTCTCCGGTGAAGTTCTCCGCGTGGCGCACGTTGACCGCAAGCATGCGCAGCAGGTCCTCCCTTGGCCGGCCCGCTTCGTACAGCCTCACGGGAGGTATGCGAAGGCCTTCTTGGTAAAGTTCGCTGGCCGAGGGATTGTAACCTCCGTGGGTTCCTCCGCCGATGTCGCTGTGATGGGCGCGGTTGACCGCGAAGAACAGCAGGTTTCCGTCGCGGAACACGGGATAGATCGCCGTGATGTCCGGCAGGTGGCTGCCGCCGAAATAAGGGTCGTTCAGGATGAACAGATCGCCTTCGACGATGCCATCTCCGAAGTACTCGCGCACCGCTTCGACGGCCGGCGGCAGGGCGCTGATATGCACGGGTATGCCCTCGCCCTGCGCCACGAGTTGTCCCTCCGCGTCAAGGATCGCGGTGGAGAAGTCCCGGCTGGAGTTCAGGATCTGCGACATGGAGGTGCGGATCATGACGTCGGCCATCTCGCGGGCGATCGATTCCAGGCGGTGCCCCACGACCGAATGGGTAACCGGGTCCGATGTGACCGATGCCTGGTCCGAGGTGGCCGACACCGGGTCCGAGGTGACCGATGCCTGGTCCGAGGTGGCCGAGACCGGGTCGGGCGTGGTGTGCGAAACGGACAGTACCATGCCCCCGTAGGGGTCGATTTCGAGCCGGTCGCCTTCTTCCACGAGTACGGTGGTGAAGTCGGACTCCACGATGGCCGGTCCTTCGATCCCGACTCCGGGCGCCAGGTCGTCGGCCGCGAAAACGGCGGCCTCGGTCCAGGCGCCGGTGTATATACGCCGCGTGCCCTTGCGGGCAGCAGGGGACGATGCGGCGCTCGCTTTCTCCGGCAGGATGATGGAGGGCAGTTTCCCGGTCACCGTGGCACGCAGTGTGACCAGGCGGACTTCCTGGTCGAGTTGATGGTAGGAGTAGAGGACCTGGTATCTTTCGTGAAACAGTGCCGCCCAGGTACGCCGGATGGCGTCGTCGTCCTGGTCCAGATCCGGGATGCTCACGTTGACTTCATAGATCTGGTCCAGGTACCGCATGTCGGCCGTGAACAGGGTAGTGATGTCATCGCCTGCCAGTCCCTGTTTCCTGAGCTGTGCGGCGCCCTGTTCCGCCATGCGGTCCGTCAGCCTTCTCACTTCGTCCAGGTCGACCACGTCCAGGCTGGCCGTGAATGACTGCGCAAAGTCGTACCTCAGGTCGGATGCGAGCATGCCGTAGGCTGAAAGCACCGGGGCCGCCGAAGGGAGATGGACCGTGCCAATGCCGGTCTTGCGGGCCACCTTGCCCACGTGAAGTCCCGCCGCGCCGCCGAAGGCCAGCAGGGAGAAGTTCCGGGGATCCCCGCCGCGCCGCACGGTCAGCAGCCGAATGCCTTCGGCCATAGCCGTGGTTACGACGTCCAGCACGCCGTGTGCGGCTTCCTCAACTGCAAGCCCCAGGGGTTTCGCCACGTGTGCTTCCAGTGCCTCGTGAGACCGTTCCGGATGCAGCCGGGTCCGCCCGCCCAGGAAATTACCCGGATCGAGGTACCCCAGGACCAGGTTCGCGTCGGTCACCGTGGGCCGGTCGCCTCCCTGCCCGTAACAGGCCGGCCCCGGATCGGCCCCGGCGCTCTGGGGCCCCACGTGCAGGGTGCCTCCGTCATCCACTCGGGCGATGCTGCCGCCGCCCGCCCCCAGCGTATGGAGATCGATCATCGGCACGGCAATTTTCCATCCCCCTTCGTAGTGTTCCCCCGAAACCTGCGGATCGCCGCCTTCGATCACCGAAATGTCCGTGCTCGTCCCGCCCATATCGAATCCGATGAGATCGGTCTCGCCGATCAGCCGGCCATAGGCCACGGCGCCGCTGACGCCGCCGGCGGGACCCGAGAGTATAGCCTGCACCGCCTGCCGTGCCGCGGCGTCCAGCGGTGTGACGCCGCCGTTGGAGGTCATAGTGAGTATTTCGTTCTCCAGCCCCAGTCCCGAAGTCTCTTCCTGCATGCGCCTGAGGTACCTGGCGTAGACCGGTCCCACGTAGGCGTTGACGGCCGTCGTGCTCAGCCGGTCGTATTCCTTGATCTGCGGCAGGATCCCGGAGGAGAGCGACAGGTAAAGGTCGGGATGCCGCTCCCGGATGCGTTCGCCCACGAACCGCTCATGGGCCGGGTTCAGGTAGGAGAAAATGAGACACACGGCCACGGATTCCACGCCGGCCTGTACGAGGACGTCCAGAATCTCGTCCAGCGCTTCGTCATCCACAGGCGCTTCGACGTCGCCGTCGGCGCGGACACGCTCCGCGAGCGTACGGCGCAAAGCCCTGGGCACCAACGGTTCCACGGGCGTCATCCGGAGATTGTACCGGTCTTCTTTCAAGCCTTCCCGAAGCTCCAGGAGGTCCCGGAAGCCCTCCGTCGTAATCAGGCCGACCCGGGCGCCCTTGCGCTCAAGCAGCGTGTTGGTCGCGACGGTGGTGCCATGGATGAACAGGCGCGTCTGAGCCAGAAGTTCGGCAATGGGAAGACCGTAGGATCCTGCAATGTCCCGGAGCCCGTCCATCACCGCGTCGGAAGGCGCGTCGGGGGTGGATGCCGTCTTGAAGTAACGAGGCGCGGAACGACCTTCGACCACGACGAAATCCGTGAATGTCCCGCCAACGTCAATGCCGATGGAAAAGGGCTGAGGAGTGTCGTCCGTGGACCGACTATTCATGGGGGTTCTCCGGACCGTGTTGACGAAAAACGATCTGTGTCCTATACTATCGAAAGGCTCGTGTGAAGGGCTCGCAGAACGGAGTGCGGACGCCGCATGCCGGAGCACGGCAGCATCCCACAGGTCCTATCGAAGATACAGCTGGACGAATATATGAATACAGACCGCATTTTCGAAAAAAACGAACACTGGATCAAGCGAAAACTAAGCGCCGATCCCGGTTATCTCGAGCGGCTTTCGCGGCAACAGCAACCCGATATACTCTACATCGGATGCGCCGACAGCCGAGTAGCTCCCGAGGCCTTCATGGCCGCCGGGCCGGGTGAGGTCTTCGTGCACCGCAACGTGGGCAATCTGGCGATCCCCCTCGACCCGAACACCGGGTCCGCCGTCGTCTACGGGGTCGAACACCTGAAAGTCGGGCACGTCGTCGTGTGCGGGCACTACGACTGCGGTGCGGTGAAGGCGGTCATTCAGTCGGAGGACCTCGGCACGCTCGAGCCCTGGCTTCGGCACTTGAGGAAGGTCTACCGCCGCAACGAATGCGAACTGGTGTCCATCCCGGATATCGCGGCCCGGTGCGACCGCCTGGTCGAATGCAATGTCCGCGCGCAATGCGCCAACATATTGGAGTTTCCGGAGGTGCGGAAGTCGATCGAAGAGCGCGCGTTGCAGGTGCACGGCTGGGTCTTCGACCTGCGCAACGGGCTGATCAAGGACCTTGCGGTCGGTCCCGTTCGGAAATGAAATCGCGCTTCCGATTGGCCCGATGCCCCTTCGACCGGTTTTTACCTGCTATTTGCGGCATAGGCCGCGCCGTCAGTCTCCCCCCGCCTGCTTCCGCAACACCCTGCCCGCCAGCGCGCCCGTATGTTCCCCCGATTCTATCACGACCGTGCCATTGACCAGGACGCTGTCGATACCCCGGGCATACTGATGTGGATTCATGAAGTCCGCCCGGTCGATGACGGAATCCGGATCGAAGACCACAAGATCGGCGACATGCCCGACATCGATCGTGCCGCGGCCGGTAAGGCCCAGCCTGCGGGCCGGCAAGCCGGTCATCTTGTGAACGGCGGTGGGCAGATCGAACAACCGGTCTTCACGGCAGTACTTGCCGAGTACCCTGGGAAAGGTCCCGTAGTACCTGGGATGGGGCCTGGTCTCGCTTAAAGGGCCATAGTCCGCCGCGGCTCCACCGTCCGACGCGACCATGACGAGCGGATGGGTCAGCACGGAACGGATCTCCTCCTCGCTCATGCCGAACCCCACCATGCCCACACTCCCGTTCTCCGCGATGAGGAGTTCCCGGACGAAATCGAAAGGGTCCTGTCCGCTGCGCGCGACGATCTCCGACACCCGTCGTCCCACGTAGTCCTGGTTTTCCGCCCTGCCGACCGACGTGATCATCACGGCGCTCCAGTCTCCCAGCATGTCGACTTTCTCAATGGCCGCCTGTTTCATCAGGGACAGTGTTTCCGGTGTCTGCAGCCGGCTCAGAAACGCCTCGGCGCCGCCGGCCCGGAACCGGGTTGGAAAAAGGTTCTGCAGCGTCGTCGCGTAGGCGATGTAGGGATACCGGTCCAGGGTGATGTCCATCCCTTCCCCGACAGCCCGTTCAATCATTTCGAAGGCCACGGAGACCTTATCCCGGTTGCGCCTGCCGGAGGCTTTGAAGTGGGCGATCTGCATGGCGATTTCGGCCTTCCTTGCGGTACTGATCGCTTCGCTTACGGCTTCTATGAGGTAATCGTCCTCGTTTCGCATGTGGGTGGCGTAAAATCCGCTATACCCGGCCGCGACACGACCGAGTTCGGCGATTTCATCCTCGTCGGCGAAACTTCCGGGAGTATATTCAAGCCCGGAGGAGAGACCCCAGGCCCCTTCCGACATGGCCTGGTCCACAAGCGCCTTCATGGTATCGATCTGCCGCGCGCTGGCCGGAATGTTTTCATATCCGACTACATGTCCGCGAATGGTGCCCTGCCCCGCCAAAGATATGAAGTTGACCCCGATGCCCTGCAGTTCCAGCGTGTTGAACAGGCCCGTGAAGTCCGTCCAACCGATATCCACGCCGTACCGCCGGCCGTAACCGTCCCGCAGCGACCTTTGCCGGTCTTCGGTCAGGGGTGCCAGCGATGAGCCGTCCTGACCGGCCACTTCCGTGGTTACACCCTGCCTGATCTTGCTTTCGGCCCTGGGATCGACCAGCAACGAAAGGTCGGTGTGCGAATGTATGTCAATGAATCCCGGGCAGACGATCCTCCCCGCAGCATCGATCGTCTTCGCACCCGTTCCCCTGACCGGACCGATCTGGACGATCCGGTCTTCCGCGATGGCAATGTCCGCATCCACGGGAGGCGCACCCGTACCGTCGATCACGCGTCCGCCTCTTATAATCACATCGTAATGCTGAGCGATCGCACATCCGTCAATCATCAGCGGCAAAGCGCCGACAGCCGCGCCGGCGCCCGCAAGTCCGGTGCTCCTGAGAAAGGTACGTCGGGTCCAATCCATGCGTTCTGCTCCCGTTAACCGGTCAGTCGAATCTTCAGTCCCTCATCAGCAAGAAACTGCTTGATGGAATTCACCGAGTAATGTCCGTAATGCAGCATGGAAGCCACCAGGGCCGCGTCGGCGCGGCCGGCCGTAAGCGCGTCGTATAGGTGCTCGGGCCGTCCCCCGCCGCCGGAGGCGATGACCGGGATCCCCACGGTTTCGGCGATCATCCGGGTCAGGGTCAACTCGTAGCCTTCGAGGGTGCCGTCCGCGTCGATGGAATTGACGACGATCTCACCCGCCCCGAGGGCCTCGCCCCGCCGGGCCCATGCGATGGCGTCCATGCCGGTGTCCCGGCGGCCGCCATGGGTCACGATTTCGTAACCGGAAGGCAACGAACCGGATGATTTGGCCTTCACGTCCATGGACAGCACGACGGCCTGTACCCCGAATGCGTCGGCCGCTTCGGAAATGACACCTGGATTTGCGACGGCCGCCGTGTTCAGGTTCACCTTTTCCGCGCCGGCTTCAAGCACCTTTCTGCAGTCCTCGACCGTTCGCAGGCCCCCGCCAACCGAAAAGGGTATGAATACCTGCCGGGCTACCTCTTCCACCACGTCCAGCATGATGCCTCGCTGGTCGCTCGACGCCGTAATGTCGTAGAAGACGAGTTCGTCCAGGCCGGCCTCGTAGTACCGTCTCGCCGCCGAAACCGGGTCGCCGATGTCTTTCGTGTTGACGAAACGGACGCTCTTGACCAGCCGGCCGTCCCGGACGTCCAGGCAGGAAATGAGCCGCTTGCTCAGCATGCGTTCCCGTCCCACTTCACGAATTCGTCCAGGATCTTCAGGCCCACGGGACCGCTTTTCTCCACGTGAAACTGGGTCGCGACGATGTTGTTCCTGCCGATGACGGCCGCAAACTCAACGTCGTACCGGCTTTTTGCCAGTACATCCGAATCGTCAACCGGCGCTGGATAGAATGAATGTACGAAGTAGACCTCGTCGCCCGTTCGCAGGTGGCGGAGCACGGGATGCGCGTTGCACACCCGCAGTTCGTTCCACCCCATGTGCGGCACCTTCAGGGCGGCGTCCTCCGGTTTGAATCGAAGGCACCTGCCCTCGATCAGGTCCAGACAGCGCTGGTCGGTTTCCTCGGAATCCGAAAGCAGTATCTGGCAGCCGACGCAGATTCCCAGGATGGGCGTTCCGCTGGCGGCGGCCGATTTGAGCGCTACGTCGAGCCCTCTTTCGCGGAGGGTTTCCAGGGCGGAATGAGCATGGCCCACCCCGGGGAAAATGATGCGTTCCGCGTGGTCCAGGTCATCCGGGACCGACGTGATGATCGAACCCACACCCAGGTGGTCCAGCGCTCTTTTTACCGAGGTCTGATTTCCAGCGTCGTAATCTACAATGTGAATCATGGAGAAGTGCGTTCGTCGAGGTTGCCTGGAGGGTACCGATCCGATTCCAACCGCATGTCCCTAGTAATCCCGGCAGAGGTTATTTGTCAAGGGAAAGATGGCGCAGCGGGGCTGCCGCGGAAGCCCTTTTATCTTGAATAGGACGTTGACATGAACGATAGGCGTTTCTATACTGGTTTGGTCCGTCATCGCACCCCGACTGCCGCGCCGGAATTCGCCCCGGACCGTGAACCCGGCGCACTGAATTCGCACCATCCGGAATCGGTAACCAAATGCTCTTCAACGTCGAACGGGCAACGGAGTACATGCGGGACTGCGGTCTCGACGCGCTGGTCGCGACTTCGCCCGTGAATATCACCTATTTCACGGGTTATTTCATCTGGATCGACGGGCTCATGAAGGAGTACATGGTCAGCCCCGGCGGTTCGGCGGATATAGCGCAGGGATACGCGCTGTTTCCGGCCGACGGCGAGCCCGCGCTGGCGGTTACCGGATCGATGCTGGCCGTCAACGGCGTGGACCTCGGTGTCCGTGATCTCAGGGTAAGCGGCGACTCCGGACTGGACTGGTCGCTGGCGCCTCGGTCGCTGTCCGGCCGGATGGACCGGATGTACGCCCTTGTGAAGGATGCGCCGGGTTACGGCACGACGACCGAGGCACTCGCCGGCGCCTTGAGCGACCGGGGACTTGTGAGCGGGACACTGGGCGTGGAGGCGGACGGGATGACCGCCGGCCGGTACGCGCAGCTGCGCCGGACGCTCCCGGACGCCCGGCTGCTCGATTGCTCGAACCTCATCCGGCTGCTCCGCATGGTCAAGACCGGCGACGAGATCGACCGGCTCGCGCAGGCGGCGGAAATCAGCGAGACGGCGGCCATGTCGGCCATGGAACAGGCGCGACCGGGCGACAACGTGCAGGACGTCATCCGCCGGTTCAGGGCGGAGTTGGGGGGCCGGGGAGCGGACTTGGATCATTTCGCCTTCGGGGTCCACGGGCTGGGTATCGCGACGGAACCCGATTTCATCCTGGGAGAATCCGACGTGGAATATGTGGACTGGGGGTGCAGGTACCGCTCGGTTTATTCGGATACCGGGACCACTTACGCCATGCGGCCCATGTCCGGGGACATGCAAGGCCGGTTCGACGTGCTCCGCGCGTCCATGGACGCCGGCCTGGCGGCCATACGGCCCGGAATCCATTCCTCGACGGTCCAGGCGGCGATGCAGGACGTGGTGGACGATGCCGGCATGGCCATGTATCCTCACGGCCACGGGGTCGGCATGGAAGTGCGGGACTACCCCATCCTGGCGCCGGATAACGGCCTGAGGATCACCGATGACTGCGTGGATGTTCCGTCCGACCTCGTCATCGAAGAAAACATGTTGCTTAACGTGGAAGCGCCGCTCTGCCTGGCGGGGGTCGGTTCCCTGCACCTGGAACAGTCCGTCGTCGTGACGGACAGCGGGTTCCGTCCTCTCGTCGAGCAGCAACGGGAGCGGCCGGTGTTTCCCCTTGGCGCATCGACGTAGGAGATGGGAAGTAACTTGTCGGCAAGCGTTTCAAGTAGCAGCTTCGGCAATGGAGACCGCGCCCGGACAGCCGGCTTAGACACCAACTTCGGCAGCGACATCGGCATCCTATGAAAATCACAGGGATCCAACTTCATCAGCCCGCGGGCCTGTTTCGCTTGCTGACCGACGCCGGGCTCGAGGGGCACTGTACCGGGGTTGCCGCCTCGGGGCACGACGTCGATCGCGTGGCATCCATCCTGGTGGATACGAACCCCGTTAACCGGGAACGGACATGGTGGGCGATGAAGGATCCGGGTGAAGGGTTGTCCGCATCCCTTCGCGCCGGGATCGACGTTGCCCTGTGGGACCTTTCCGCGAAGATCGCGGGCCGGCCGCTGTTCAGGCACCTGGGCGGATTCAGGGACCGCGTTTCAGTCTGCCGGACTGGTACGGCGGCAGGCACTGATCGGACTGATGGGGTCCCCTCCGAGATCGTCCGGGAAGCGAAAGACGCGCGGCAGGCCGGGTTCGGAGCCTACCGATTCGGCATGCGGACCGACGAGACCTCGCTGATCCAGCTGATACATGAAGTGCGGGCGGCCGTGGGTCCGGAATTCCCGTTGGTGCTCGACGGCCAGGCCCGATGCGTAATCGACGAGGCGATACGAATCGGCAGGGCGCTCGACGTGGCGGATTATTTCTACTTCGACCGTCCCCGTCCACCCGGAGATCACTCCGGCGGGAAACAGGTGGCCGGTGAGATCGATACGCCGACCAGCACCGAGGTGTCCAGTCCCATTGAGGCATCTCAGGTCATGTCGGCCGGGTCCGCCGATCACATTCGCACCGACGTGCAACGTTGCGGCGGCCTGACGGACGTATTGAAGTCGGCCCGCTGCGCCGAGGCCTTCGGCGCCTACTGCCATCTGGGCGGTATCGGGATCTGTGACGGCTTCGCCCATCTGCAACTGGCCGGCGCCATCAGAAACACGCCCTTTCTTGCGATGGCCGGGCAAGAGACCGTGTCGCCTTTCCTGCGAAACGTGCCGCGGGCAGTAAACGGGTTTGTCCAGGTGCCCGATCTTCCGGGTCTCGGCATGGAAGTCGACCTGGACGCGGTCATGGATAGCACATCGGAATTGATCGAAGCATGATCGAAGCATGATCCGAAGCACGGTCAGGGATTAAGGAATACCATGCAGATCCGGGACGTAAAATGCTACGTGATGGAGGATGAGCCGGAAACGCGCCGGGAGAGCAGCGCGGACCGGGGCAGCATGGCGCCTGTGCCACCGGGCATCTCCGGGCTGTTTACCCACGACCAGGGATTCGGCGCGGGTGCGCCCGACGGATACGCCTTCACCGGCGACAGTCCAGAAACCAAATATCGCCTGGTGATCCGGCTCGTGACGGACGGCGACCTGGACGCCTACGCGGATCATGGCACTGGATTCGATCCCCGGGAACTGGAATGGCAGGGCAAAGCGTTCCTTGCCCGGTACGCCCACATGCTCATCGGCGTGGACGCCTTCGACCGGGAGTACGTCTGGCAGCAATTCTGGATGGCCCAACGCTTCATGTACACGGGGAGGGGGTTGCTCGATACGGTCGACCGCATGCTGTGGGACCTGGCCGGTCGGAGCGCGAGGCTCCCCATCTACAAGCTGCTCGGAGCATGCCGCGAAAGCGTGCCCGCCTACTGCAACGTGGGCGGCCGGACCATCGACGACCTGGTTGAGAACGCGGTGACGCGCGTGAACGAGGAAGGATTCATCGGCTGCAAGGATCATTCCTACCGGGGCGTGAAGGCCAACGGTGAGATGGCCGTGAAACTGCGGGAAGCGCTGGGCGACGAAATCATGCTCTTTCACGACCCCGTCGAATCGTACACCTACGAGGAAGCCGTGAAGATCGGGCGCGCTATGGAGAAGTGCCGTTACAGCTGGATCGAAGAACCATTGCAGGACTACGACATCCTGGGACTTCAGAAGCTGTGCGCGACCCTCGACCTCCCGGTCCTGACCCTGGAGTGGATCGGGGCCATCGGGGGACAGCCCTACAACACGGCCCCGTACCTGGCGATGCAGGCCGCCGATATCGTCCGTCAGCGGGGGATCGGCATCACGGGTCAGCTCAAGCAGGCCCAGCTGGCCGAGAGTTTCGGCGTGGAGGTGCATGGCGGGGATCCACACGTCATCCTGGCCATCGGGAACGATCCCGTCTTCGAAGCATTCATGGGATTGCAGCCTCGCCCCCCTGCAGCGGGGCTCGACTGCCGCGGTACCCTCGTCGTGGAAAACGGCGCCATGTCCATCGCCTGGAGCGACCGCCCCGCGCCCGAACCGGACTGGGACGAGATGGCGCGCGACGCGGTTAGCGTTAATTGACCCGGATTGCCAACCGGATTACCAATATGTGGAGAGAACATGACTGAGAAAATACATTGGGGCATACTTGGAACGGGCGCCATTGCCCACAAGTTCGCGGAAGCCATGGAATTTGTGCCGGATGCGGAGGTGGTGGCGGTGGGGTCGCGGGCGCGTGAAACGGCGGACGCTTTCGGCGACGAGTTCGCGATACCCGGGAGGCACGATTCCTACCAGGCCCTGGCGGAAGCCCCGGATGTCGACGCGATCTACGTGGCCTCCCCGCATCCCATGCACCACGATCA
>MKWU01004525.1_pt1 | contig 16313 bp, 15 predicted proteins | sample 809101 | NCBI WGS metagenome assembly MKWU01 (sample SAMN05860141, study PRJNA318959) | sponge metagenome | host: Aplysina aerophoba | place: Slovenia: Piran, Adriatic Sea, Gulf of Piran | collected 2013-05-07 | reverse complement strand
GGTTGATAGAACGAACAGTGCTTGCCATCACGGCCCGATGTAATGCCGAGTCAGAGGGCGGAAAAACTCCTGTGTCGCGCCGGTTCCCGCTCGTCACTCGGCATTACAACCCGCTCGGCATTAATGCGGGGACGGGCAAGACCACGATGCTGCGCGAGGTGGTGGAGCTCGCCGGCACGCAGAACGTCATCGGCCTTGCCCCCTCGTCGAGTGCGGCGCGCACGCTCGGCCGCGAGGCCGGCATCGCCACGCGGACGCTGCAGTGGTTCCTGACGCGTCACGGAGAACCCTCGCCCGAGACAGCCGGGTCCCTTGCCGGGAAAGTGCTGGTGGTGGACGAGATGTCGCTCGCCAGCACGGCGCAGGTGCGATCCCTCATGAGAAGTGCCGAGCATCTCGGCGTGGCGCGCCTGGTGATGGTGGGCGACAGCCGCCAGCTGCGGGCCGTCGATGCCGGCCAGCCCTTCCGCCAGCTGCAGCAGGCCGGCATGGCGACTGCGGTCATGGACGACATCCGCCGCCAGCGCAACCCGGGCCTCAAGGCCGCGGTTCTCGACGCCATCGCCGGCAAGCCCGGCGAGGCCCTGACGAAGCTGGGTGCGGACGTCCTCGAGGTGAATCACGAAGATCTCGGTTCCTCTGCAGCACGCATCTGGCTTGCGCTGAGGGCGCAAGACCGCCAGGAGACGGCGCTGATGGCGCCGACCCACGTGCTGCGCCGGGAGATCAACGAGACCGTCAGGGAGGGTCTGCGCGACGAGGGCGTCCTCCACGGGCGCAGCGTCACGTTGCCCGTCCTCGTCAACCTCTCCATGACCCGGGCCCAGAAGCGCGAGATCCGCAACTACCGCGAGGGCGACGTCGTCGTCTTCCACAACGACCTCTACCACTACCGGGTGAAGTCGGGAGACATCTGTCCCATACAGGCGATCGACGGCGAACGCCTCGTTCTCGATCACCACGACAGCAAGGCCCGTCACGTGAAGCCGGACAGCGATGTCCGTTTTCGCTACGACGTCTTCGAGAGCGACGCCATCGATCTTGCGGCCGGCGACCGCATCCGCTGGACCCGCAACCACAACCCGAGCGGCCTCGTCAACGGCGCCACCGCGACGATCGAGACGATGGGGAGAAAGTCCCTCGTCCTCGTCACCGACGACGACCGGCGCCTCAAACTGGACTTCGACGATCCCCGGCTGCGCCACATCGCCCATGCCTATGCCACCACGGTCCACGCGGCCCAGGGTCTGACCCGCGACAAGGTGATCGCGGTCCTCGATTCGGGCCACGGGCATCTTGCCAACCAGCAGACCTTCTACGTCGAGATCAGCCGGGCGCGGGACGAGGCGATCATCCTCACCGACAACCGCGAGCAACTCAGCCAGACTCTCGAAGAGAACACGGGCGAGGTCCTCACCGCCCTGGAGGCGGTGGGCGAGAGCCTCGATGCTTCAGCGATCGCCCGGCGCGTCCCTCATAAGGAGAGCGTCGCCGATCTCGGCGTCGAACCGGTCGAGATCGGCCGCTGGAAGCGTGCGCGGAACCCCGAGCTCTCTCCTGACGAACCCGAGGCCCTGGCGCAGCTGAAGGCGCTCGCCGCCATGACGGACTCGCCCGACAAGACCGTGGCGGCCTGGGCCAGCGACGAGTGGGCGCGCGAAAAGGCCCGCGCGATCAGGGCAAGCGAGACGCGCCTTGCCGAGGCTCTTGGACGTCAGGGCGCGCTCCGGGCAGGCGCGGATGTCGATCCGGGCGACTACGCGGCCTGGCGCTTCGAGGTGGAGTCGGGCTTGAGCGCGGCGCGGGAGTTGCTGGGCATGGCCGAGGCGCCGGAACTCGCCGGCCTCGTCGCCCGTGCCGACGCCCTCCTGGCCGGCGACGACCGCGTCTTTGCCCGGCAGGCGACCCGGGATCATGCCGAGGCCTGGGAGGCGCGCTGGCAGGACCTCATGAAACGCGCCGACGCGGCGGGCCTGCCGGTTCACGATCACGGGTCGGCCGCCGGGGCCATCGCCCGCGCGCGGCGGATCCTTGAGGACCCGGCCCTGCCGGAGTCTCACCGGGACCGGCTTTCGGGCGTCGTCGACGCCTTCGAGGCACGCAGCGAAGCCCGCCGACAGACCGAGACGTGGCTTGCCGCGTGGGAGGAGCACAAGCCCTCCGATACGGTCGGGGCCGAGGTCATGATCGGCGATGCCCGTCGGCTCGTCGCCGATCCCGCGCTTCCCTCGACATTGAAGTCCCGTCTCGATCTCGCCATCGCGCGCCATGACCGCCTGGTCGAGGTCGCGTCCCCGTCGGCTGCGCAAACCGCGGCGCCGGCTGTCGAGGTTCCTGCCGTCGAGGATGCCATGCCGGATAAGCCGGTGACGCCCGGGCGGCGGGAGGACGATACCGCGCCGGTCCGGCCGGACGTGGTCGAGGACGAGAATGAAAGGGAGAGACGGCGTGAGCAGGCCCGCGAGGCCGCCAACCGGGCACGGCAGAGGGCTGAGGCCGTCCATCGCCAACTGGAGGGCTGGGAGGTGCACCTCGCCCGTGGAGAGCTCGGTCACGTGATCGCCCACGCCGACGAGGTGGCCCGGGATCCCGATCTCGCCGCTCCCGGCCGCCGCCGTCTCGAAGAAGCGGTACGCCTGGGCCGCAGGCGCCTCGACACGCACGGAGCCCATGGCGACTGGCAGGCGGCCTGCCGGGGCCATGCCGACGCCGCCGTATCACGAGGGCGCCATGTGCTCGATCATCCCGACCACGAGGATCTCGTGAACACCGCAGGCCGGTTGGTGAAGAATCCGGCCTTGAGCGGAGCGGCCCGCCGGACGGTCACGGCCTGGCTCGCGCAAGCCGCGGACATGGCCGACGCCCGCGCGGCCTTCCTGGAACAGCGCGTCGCCTGGCAGCGCCTGACGACCGAGGCGCAAGCTCGCGCAGAGAATCCTCTCGATCTGCCCGAGACCCGGGACGTGGTGTCGTGGCTCCGGGAGAACCTGGAAAGCGCCGGCGTCACCGAAACCGAAAGGCAGGCCATGAGGGATGTCGTCGCAGCCCACGAGGCCCGGCAGGCCGAGCGCAGGCGCCGCGACCGCGGGATCAGCTGGCGGACTTAAGATCGGGTGCGCTCGTAGACCTCTTCCTCGAGCTTGGCGGCGCGGCTGTCCTGGAGCACCTGTTCGAGCAGGCGGACCATGGTCTTGTGACGCCCGGTGCGGGTCATCGCGTCGAGCCTGATCTCGAAGAGCACGCGAAGGGTCCCGGCGAAGCCCGGTGCGTCATCGCTCCCCTCCAGGTCCCGGACGGTCTCCCCGATGGCCTTGACGGTCTCCAGCAGGGTCGGCTGTTCCTGCGGGCCGAGGACGAGGCGTGGCGGGTTCCTCACCTTCGACGGCGGGTTGCGGCTGAGCGCCCTCTCCACGATCAGCTTCGACATCGACACGCCCTCGCGCTCCGCACACGCACGAATGCGCTCCCGCTCGAGACGGCTGCACGAGATCGAGTGCATGGTGACCCTTTCCTCGACGCGCCGGCCCGTCATGGTCCCGGTCTCCCGGCATCCCGCTGCGCCTGGAAGTCCCGTGCCGCAAGGTAGAGGAACGACAGCGCCTCCATGGCCGTGACGTCGCTCCCCGGCAGCGGCGCAAGCAGGTCCTCGAGGACCAGCAGGGTCCGGTTCACCCGGTTGAGGAGATCGCGTTGCTCGGCTTCCGAGAGCGTCAGGCGCATGTCGTCCTCCTCCTCCAGGACGCAGGCGACGACGAAGCGCGAGATCGTCATCTTCGCCTCCTTCGCCCGCCGGCCGATCTCCGCCCAGTCGCTCGGGCGGCAGCTGACGCTGAACTGCTGGTGGCGCCTCACCGGTGTTCCCCCTTTCCGTCGAGCAGCGCCTCGGCCTCCAGCAAGGCTTGAGCCTCTTCCTCGATCGCCTGCCAGGCCTCGCCGGAGCCGCCGCGCTCGAAGCGGTACTGCTCGATGCGGGCGAGCACCAGGAGATGGTGCGCGAGGCGCCACTGCAGGTCGACCGGAAGACACTCCGGTTGTGGTCTCCCTGTGGTCAACGGCTGTGGGGTCGTAGTGGCGCCGAGGATCTGCTGCACGACGAAGCGAGAGATGGGCATGTCGAGGGCCCGGGCTCGCTCGCCGAACCGTGCCCAGTCGCTGTCGGAGACCATGATGGTGCGCGCCTTGCGCTTCGGTTCCTTCGCGTCCATCATCCACTCCGTCGCCGGTGGCCGGGACGATGTATGGCGGCCCCGGAAGGCGTGAAGAGGTGGAAGTGCAGTTCATATGGCATTGGAAACCCCTATGTAAGTCATTGGTCCCCATTGTTGGTGATTATCATAATGTGGCGAGATACCTCGGTATCTGGCCCATACTCAAAATGGTATCGATTACTTCCCCAAATGCAACTGTGTTATTTGTGATATAGATCTAGTATAGGCCATATGTCGCTGCCGTTACTTGACATAGGCATTATTGTGGCGTAGTTACATGCGAATAGAGAGATACGCGTTATTGGTTGGGAGTGTCATACAGGTATGATTTTGACTATTGGTCTGTCACACCCGCCTCGGGCTACTCTATGCTGGACTCTCGGGACGCCGCAACCGGCACACCGGATGGGTTGACCCGACATGCCGACCGCTGCACCGTTGTCACTGATGCCTGTCCGGAGAGATGGACCATGTATGAAGAAGTGACCCGTGGTGTACGCATCTCGGTCAATCCGGTCTACCTCGAGAGCCAGTCCGAGCCGGACAGCAATCACTTCGTGTGGGCCTACCAGGTCAGAATTGCCAATGAAGGTGAGGAAACCGTGCAGCTTCTGACCCGTCACTGGAAGATTACTGATGGACGGGGCCGGCTCCAGGAGGTCCAGGGGCCAGGTGTCGTCGGGGAACAACCTGTCCTCCTCCCTGGAGAGTCCTTCGAATACACGTCCGGGACACCGCTTTCGACACCATCCGGCATCATGGCCGGGACCTACCAGATGCAGGCCGAATCAGGTGAGATGTTCGATGCCGTGGTCCCTGCATTTTCCCTGGATAGCCCCTGGCAGGCCCGGCGCATCAATTGAACCCTCATTCACCAGGGGATATGAGGGGCCGGCCTGCCAACGGTCGGGGGAGTCGAGACGTGAGCGAATCCTGCAAGGACGGTCCCTCCCGCGAGGATGCCGAGGAGGCGGTCAGGACACTGATCCGCTGGGCTGGCGACGACCCGGAACGAAAGGGACTGTTGGACACTCCGTCACGCGTGGTGAACGCCTATCGCGAGTGGTTTACCGGCTACGGCATGGATCCGGCCGGTTTCCTCGCGAGAACCTTCGACGAGACGGAGGGCTACGACGAGATGGTCGCCCTCAGGAATGTCCGCTTCGAATCCCACTGCGAACACCACCTCGCCCCTGTCATCGGCCAGTGCCATATCGCCTACCTGCCCCGCTCGCGTGTCGTCGGCATATCCAAACTGGCCCGCATGGTGGAGATCTATTCACGACGGCTGCAGATCCAGGAACGCCTGACGGCACAGATCGCAGATACCATCAACGACATCCTGGAGCCAAGGGGCGTGGGCGTCGTCATCGAGGCCACCCACCACTGCATGACCACGCGTGGCGTCCACAAGCCCGGCGTCACCATGGTAACCAGCCGCATGCTTGGCGACTTCCGCATCAAGTCGGCGACGCGCCGCGAGTTTCTGGCCTATATCGGCAATCCCGTACCGGGGATGTCGACATAGAACACGCCGGACCCTCGAAGAGCGGAACACATCCGTGATCGATATCAGGCCCATTCTCCAGATTGCCGGCATCCTACTTTCCATGCTTGCCGTGGCCATGTTTCTGCCGATGACGGCGGATCTTGTCGAAGGACATGATGACTGGTTGGTGTTTCTCGGCGCCGGGTCGCTGACGCTGTTTATCGGCATGGCGCTCTTTCTCACCAACCTCACAAGCACCTCAGGACTGAGTGTGCGCCAGGCCTTTCTCCTGACGGCCGTCTCATGGATCGTGCTGTGTGCCTTTGCCGCGCTGCCCTTTGCCTTTGCCGATCTCGGTCTCGATTACGCCGATGCCCTGTTCGAGGCGACGGCGGGACTGACCACGACCGGCGCGAGCGTCGTGACCGACCTGCAGTCCAGGCAGACCGGCATTCTGCTTTGGCGGGCCCTGCTCCAATGGCTGGGCGGCATCGGTATCATCGTCACGGCCGTTGCCGTGCTGCCCATGCTGCGCATTGCCGGCATGCAGCTGTTCAGCACGGAATCGTCGGATCAGGAAAAAATGCTGCCGCGCACCGTGCGCATCGCCGCCGTCATCACAACCATCTATGCGGTGTTCTCGGTGCTGTGCTTCCTTGCCTACTGGAGCGCCGGCATGTCGACGTTCGATGCCCTGGCCCATGCCATGACCACGGTGTCCACCGCCGGTTTCTCCACCCATGACGGCTCCATCGGTCACTTCGACAATCAGGCGATCGAACTTGTCGCCATGGTGTTCATGATCCTGGGCGCCCTTCCCTTCGTCATCTACATGCAGATGACGCGTGGCCACTTTGTCCCACTGTGGCGCGATGTCCAACTCCGACTCTTCGTGAGCATCATCGTCGTCATCATCGCCCTGCTCACCATCTATCGCTCCGTCCAGACCGGCGACATGATGTTCTCCTGGAGTGTGCTGCGGGAGGTGTCATTCAACGTCGTGGCCATCGCCACGAGCACTGGATACACGACGGAGGACTTTGGCGCCTGGGGCGGCTTTGCCGTCGCCATCTTCTTCATTCTCCTGTTCCTGGGGGGATGTACCGGCTCGACTGCCGGTGGCATCAAGATGTTCCGCGTACATGTTCTCGCTGCCCTGCTCTACATCCAGCTCCGGCGGCTCATCCAGCCACACGGGGTGTTCATCGCCCACTACAACGACATGCGCATCAGTGATGGTGTGGCGCAGTCCGTAGCGACCTTCCTGATCATCTTTGTCGCCGGCTTCTTCCTGTTGACTGCCGGCCTGGCGGCACACGATCTCGATTTCGTGACCAGTGCTTCTGGTGCGGCGGCCGCGCTCTCCAACATCGGACCGGGCCTCGGCCCCGTGATCGGACCACACGGCAACTATTCAGAGCTTCCCGATACTGCGAAAATTCTTCTGTGCATCGGCATGCTCCTGGGCAGACTCGAGTTTCTGACCCTCCTCGTCCTCGTGACACCTGATTTCTGGAGAGAGTGACCATGACACCGGTCGACATGATCCGCCGCCTGATTGCCTTCGACACCACGAGCCACCGCTCGAACCTGGAGATGATCCACTGGATCGCCGACTACCTGGAATCGCACGGTATCGCGAGCACCCTCGTTCACGACGACGAACACCGCAAGGCGAACCTGTTCGCGACCCTGGGACCGGACAGGGAGGGAGGCGTGGTGCTTTCCGGTCACACGGACGTGGTGCCGGTGGATGGCCAGCCATGGGACACCGATCCCTTCGAGGTCCACGATGAGGGCGGCAAGCTCTTTGGCCGCGGCACCAGTGACATGAAGAGCTTCATCGCCGTCGCCCTGGCGTGTGTGCCGGAGTTTATCGCCTGCGGACTGAATCGCCCTGTTCACTTTGCCTTTTCCTATGACGAGGAGGTCGGTTGCCTCGGTGTCCACGGACTCATCGGCGAACTGAAACGCCGTGACCTTCGCCCCTCGGCCGTCATCATCGGCGAGCCGACACTGATGGAGGTGGTGGATGCCCACAAGGGAATCGCGGTGTTCCACACGCATTTCAGGGGGGTGCCGGCCCACTCCAGCGCCACCCACATCGGAGTGAGTGCCACCCATGCTGCCGGTCGATTCGTCGCCTTTCTCGATGACCTGTTCGAGGAATACCAGACCCGGGCCCGTCCCGATCTCGGGTTCGTGCCGCCCTATACCACCATTCAGGTGGGCATCCTCAATGGTGGCACCGCCAGCAACATCATCGCCCGGGACTGTGATGTCGACTGGCACTTCCGCACCATGCCGACGGACGATCCAGCAGAGATCGAAAGCCGGGCCCATTCGTGTCTCGATCAATTGCGAGAGAACATGAGGGCGCGCCATGCGGACTGCGACATCACCACGACAAGTGGCGCCAGGGTACCGCCACTCAGACCGGACAGCGCTTCTGCGGCAACCGAACTCGCCCTCCAGCTGACCGGCGCCAACAGCACCTCACAGGCTTCATTCGGCACCGAAGCCGGCATCTTCCAGGAAAACAGCTATGCCGCCGTGGTGTGCGGTCCCGGAGACATCGCCCAGGCGCATCAGCCGAACGAGTTCATCGCAATGGAACAGGTTGAAGCCTGTCACGCCTTCCTGCGCCGGCTCATGAGACACCTCGCATGACCGATCTCTGCCATCTGCCGGCCCTCGAACACAAGCGGCTGCTCGACTCGGGCGCGCTGTCCTCGCTCGAACTCGTTGATGCCCAGATCGCCCGCATCACAAGGAGCAATCCCGGTATCAACGCTTTCGTCACGCTGGACGCCGAACAGGCCCGGGACGAGGCGAGGAGAAAGGACGACGAACGGGCAAGAGGTAACGCCGAAGGGGTCCTCCACGGCCTCACGGTCGGTGTGAAGGACTGCTTCGCGACGCGGGGAATCCGCACCACCTGGGGATCGCGGGCCTTCGCCCGCCATGTGCCGGATCATGATCACCTCGTTGTCGAGCGCGAACGGCGCGCCGGCGCCATTATCCTCGGCAAACTCAACACACCCGAATTCACGATGGCGCGCAACACCTGCGACAACCCGGTGTTCGGAGCGACACGCAACCCCTGGGACACCCGGCTGTGCCCCGGAGCGTCCAGTGGTGGCAGCGCCGCGGCACTGTCAGCCGGCATGGTATCGCTGGCCGACGGCTCCGACATCGGAGGGTCCCTGCGCAATCCGGCCGCATGGTGCAATGTCGTCGGCCATCGCCCGACTTCCTGGATGGTGCCGGATGTGCCCAATCCTCTCTACTGGCACAACATGAACTCACCGGGCCCCATGGCCAGAACGGTGGCGGATGCGACTCTCTTCCTTTCCGCTCTGGCCGGTCCGGACCCGCGCTCTCCGGTGGTCGTGGCACCGCCCTTTCCGGCGGGACCGGTGGATCTGGCCATCGATCTTTCCGGTCTGCGCATCGGCTGGAGCTGCGATCACGGATCGCTCGATATCGACCCTTCGATCCGCGGCACCTTCATGACGGCACTCGATGTCTTCAGCGGTCTCGGAGTTCGACTGACACGGTGCGATATCGATATCGGTGGCGTTTCCGACATGAGCCAGCGCCTTTCCGAACAGCGTCTGGCGCGCGATGTCGGTGCTGTCAGCGGTCCGGGTGTTGATCCGGTCCTGATGCGGCGCGCAGGAACAGCCGAGACCATGACCGGCAGGGACATTCTTGAAGCAGAGGCCTGCCGCCACCGGGTCTGGGCCGACCTTGTCCGTGCCTTCCAGGACCACGACGTCCTGCTTTGGCCTGACGATCTCTGTGACGCCATCGGCTTCGATGATGAAGTGGCCGGTGACCTGGTCGACTGGACTCTGCTCTACGTGTCTCCCCTGGTGGGTTTGCCAACGACCACTGTCCCCTGCGGCTTTTCCGATTCTGGCATCCCCCGGGGGTTGCAGGTGATTGCCCCTCCCGGCCGCGATCGTCTCGCACTGCAAGTGGCCTTCGCCTTCGAGCAGGCCACCGGCTTCACCCAAAGGCTCCCACCGATCTGAAAGCACATGCCACCCGATGAGACGGTGTCGTCGTCGAGGGGCGGATCAGGGTCTCATGATCCAGCTCCACAGGTGGTCCGCCATCTCCGCCTCAAGCCGTTCGTCAAGGGCCGTGACAACGTCCTGGAACAGGGCATGGAGCGTCTCCTCGCGTTCCAGGATTGACAGGCTTTCAGGAACTGTCTGCCTGCGATAGCTGCGGGCCTCTGCGAAGCCGTCGCCCGAAGGGTGATCGACAATCTCGATCCTGACCGTCAGCGACCCTTCGTAGGCGACCGACTGCTCGTCGGTGAAGAAGCCCTCCAACGTCCCGGCCGTATCGAGAGGGACGGCAACAAACCGGCTTTCCAGGAGGATGACACGCGCCTCCCCCCGGTCTCCGGCCGCCCGGAGACGTTCCCGCGACCAGCGCCTGACCACGTTGCCAGGCCATTCGGAAAGATCAAATCTCACGTCCCGTGCCGGTGCAGCGATGGCGCCATCGGCCGCCGCGTTCACGAAGGTGATGGCTGCCACATCCAGGGGCAGTGTTGCAGGCGAGGCAAAGCTGATCGACGGCATTGCGCGGATGGCCGGTCCACGTGCACAGCCGGCAAGGAGAGCGCCCGCGGACAGCACAAGGAAGGCTCTGCGGCAGGACATCATCATCTGTTCAAAGTCGAGGCCGGCGGCTGCGTCACGTCTCCGGGAGTGAAGGTCTGGCGCCGGTTGCAGAACTTGCATACCACCTCGATTTCACCGTCCACCACGTACTCGTCGATACTCTCGGCCGGAAGGCGGCGCAACATCGTCAGCGCCCTCGTGTGCGAGCAGCTGCAAGCAAAACGAACATCCCTCGGTTCATGGACCCTCACGCCGATATCGTGAAAGAGACGGTATAGCAGATCCCGGGACGTCAGGAACGGATCGGTCAGTTCTCCACCGGTGACCGAGCTCAACAGGACCATCGTGGTGTTCCATGCGTCCTGCCGTTCGGCCATCGTGACCGGCTCGTCTCCGGGCCCGAGTTCGGCAATGCGCTGCAGGGCAATGGCGCCGCTGCGCCAGCACCCTGCATGGCGTTGCACAGCAACCTCCAGAGCCGTGTCGATCTGGTCCGACTGCCGGAAGAAGCCTCGCATGCAGTCGGCGAGGTCCGATCCGCCGAGTTCAACGACACTCTGGTAGATGTCACTCTTCGAACCCTGATCGACCGTCATCACGAGGACACCCTTGCCAACCAGACCGGAAAGAGGAGAAACACCGGATCCAAGGCGTTGCCGGTCGAATCCTGCATAGGCTCGCACGTCTCCATCACTGGTGTAGTCAGCGACAAGCAGGTGGACCGGCCCGTCGCCCCGGGTTTCGGCGGTCATCCGTCCTTCGAACTTGAGACCGGCGCCCAGGACCACGGTAATCGTAATCAGTTCTCCCAGCACCCTGGAAATCGCTTCCGGGTAGTCATGCTGGGAGAGAATCCTGTCGAGCGCAGGACCGAGGCGCACCAGACGTCCCCCTAGATGGAGCCGACCCAGGTTGAAGGGCTGGATCGCGTCATCCCTGCCAGCGATGTTCAGGCCATGCACCATCCCAGGATCGCCTTCTGGGCATGCAACCTGTTCTCGGCCTCGTCGAACACCACCGACTGGGGCCCGTCGGCCACGTCCACGGACACCTCCCTGTCCCGGTACATGGGCATGCAATGCATGAAAATGGCATTGTCGCGGGCAAGCGCCATGGCCCTGGCATCAATACGAAACGCCTCGAGTGCCGTCGTGTCAATGTCCCCGGTCCGGGCGCGTTCATCGCTCATGGATACCCAGGTGTCGGTCACCACGCAGTCCGCATCCCGGACGGCCTCGTCGACGGTGTCGACGATGTACACACGCGCATGGTGCGCCAGCGCCCAGTCGACAACCTCTCCTGGAGGCCGGTAGTGGGGCGGGCAGGCGATACGCAACTCGAATCCGAAACGGGCTGCCGCATGAATCCACGAACAGGCCATGTTGTTGCCGTCACCGGCCCAGGCGACGGTCCTCTCGGAGATCGGCCCGAGGTGCTCTTCAACAGTCATGACATCGGCCATCAGCTGCGCGGGATGGGTGCGGTCGGTCAGGCCGTTGATCACGGGCACCGTCGCGTGGCGTGCCAGATCGAGCATCTTGGTGTGATCCGTCGTGCGAATCATGATGGCATCGACGTAGCGGGAGAGCACCCGCGCCGTGTCGGCGACCGACTCGCCGCGGCCAAGCTGCATGTCGCCCGGCGCCAGGTTGATGACATGACCTCCGAGCTGACGCATCGCAACATCGAACGACACCCGCGTACGGGTGGACGGCTTTTCGAAGATGGTGGCAAGAACCATATCGAGAAGTGGCCGCGGCCGGTCGTTCTCACGCCAACCACGCTTGAGGTCATGGGCACTGTCGAGCATGGCGCGCAGATGAGGTTCCCCCAGTTCCGAAATGTCGAGGAAATGGCGCACCGGTTTCATGACGCAAGCTCGCCCGCCGTCCCGTCAAGCGCCTCGAGGGCCACGTCAACGTCCTCGTCGGTCACCACGAGTGGCGGCAGGAAGCGGACCATGTTGTCTCCCGCCGGCACTGTCAGCACATGACGACGGTTCATGGCGGCAACGACGTCGACTGCCGGCACATGACACCTGATGCCCAGCATGAAGCCCAGCCCGCGCACGTGATCGAGGACTGCGGGGTGGCGCGCAATGATCTCCTCCACACCACGCCGGAGCCGGTCGGCCCGCTCACGGACCGATTCGAAGAAACCCTCTTCCAGCATGACGTCGAGCACGGCATTGCCAACCGCCGTGGCGAGCGGATTGCCGCCGAAGGTGGATCCATGGCTTCCCGGGACCAGTGCCTCACCCGCTTCGCCGGTCGCCAGGCAGGCGCCGATGGGAAATCCGCCACCCAGCGCCTTTGCCACCGCCATGATGTCGGGCGTGATGCCGCTCCATTCATGGGCGAACAGTCGGCCTGTGCGGCCCATGCCGCACTGCACCTCATCGTAGATCACCAGCAGGCCGAACTCGTCAGCGGCACGGCGAATCATCTCGAGAAACGTGTGGCTGACCGGCGCGATGCCGCCTTCACCCTGGACCGGTTCAAGCAGAATGGCTGCCGTCTCGGGTCCGATGGCATCGCGCAGGGCGTTCGAATCGTGGAGTGGAACCTGGTCGAACCCGTCGGCCGGAGGACCGAATCCCTCCAGATGCTTGTCGGCACCTCCCGCCGCAATGGCTGTCAGCGTGCGCCCGTGGAAAGCGCCGCTGAAGGTGATGGTGCGATATCGCTCCGGATGACCCCTGGTGTACTGGTATCGCCGTGCCATCTTCAGCGCGCACTCGATGGCTTCGGCGCCCGAGTTTGCAAAGAACACGCTCGATGCAAAAGTCGCGTCGACGAGGCGCCGGGCCAGCCGTTCCTGATTGGGAATCCTGTAAAGATTGGATGTGTGCCACAGTTCACCGGCCTGCTGCGTGATGGCGTCGACCAGCCTGGGATGGGCATGTCCCAGGCTCGCGACAGCGATACCACTGCCAAAGTCGAGGTAGCGTTCGCCGTCCTTCGTGTGGAGCCAGGAACCCGACCCCCGCACGAACTCGAGATCGAAACGCGCATAGGTCTGCATGAGAGGTTCGGTCATGACACTCTGCCGTATCCAGAAAATGATGTGGGGAAAAATCCTTCCCCAGACTATCTGTTCCCGCAGTGATGCTGTCAATTGGCCCGGCTACCGGAAAGGCGGAGTACTGACCGCTTCGCGGAATCCGAGATTGCGGTTGTTGCGTCATGCGGCGCTGACTTATGGTGCGGGAACGATTCCGGAGTTGCCCGGCATCGGTGGTGAGCGGGATGGTTGCATGTCGATGTCGCGCGTGATGAGGATGCCGGCCGTTGCCACTGTCGTCCTGCTTGTCGTTGCCTGTGCCGAAGTTCCGGATGACCCTGTGGAGCACGAAATCTTCATCGAGACCAACGATCCGCTCGAGCCCACCAACCGAACCGTGTTCGATTTTGACGTTACCCTTCTTGACCATGCGCTGAGCCCGGTCGCCCTCGCCTACAGGGACCATGTTCCCGGACCGGTGCGCGATGGAGTCAGCAATGTGCTCGACAACCTGCAGATGCCGGTCACCATCCTCAACAGCGGCCTGCAGGGTGATTTCGACAACATGGCCGAGGCAACCTCGTCCTTCTTCATCAACTCGACCGCCGGCATCGCAGGACTGTTCGACATCCCCGCCAACTCGGGCCGGAAACCCCGCAGGGAGGATTTCGGACAGACACTTGCCGTCTGGGGGATGGAGGAAGGTCCCTATCTCGTCCTGCCGCTTGTCGGACCATCGTCCGCCAGGGACACCGTAGGCCTGGGAGTTGACATTATGACCGATCCCCTCACATGGTTGCTGACTCCGGCGTGGAGCTATGTGCGGACCGGCGCCGCCACCATCGACAGCACGGCACGCGAACACGACCGCATCGAGGTGGCAAGGCAGGGCTCGATCGACTTTTACGCCACCGCGCGCAGTCTCTATCGCCAGAACCGGGCGCGCGAGATTGCCAACGGGGTGGAAGACCCCTTCGGATTCGACGATACCTTCGAGGAGTGACCATGGGACGGCACGTCTGGCAACGCATCGCGCCGGCGCTTGTTCTGGCGGCTCTTCTCTGGACACCGGTCAACGCCGGTTCCCTGGAGGAGGCAACCGACTTCGTGGCACAAAGGGCGGAACGCCTTCTGGACATCATGAACCGCCCACCCGGCTCCGAGCGACGGGACTCCTTCGCCCGGTGGATCGCATCAACCGTCGATCATGACGGCATGGCCAACCGGGCGCTCGGCCGCTATCTCGAAGTGGCGACGGACGCCGAGTTGCGCGCCTACACGGACGCCTTCCACAACTACATCATCGTCACCTATGAAAGGCGGCTGGCGACCTTTTCCGGCTACAAGCTGAAGGTGGAACGGTCCCGTGCCCTGAATGAAAGCGATATCGTCGTGCGCACCACCATCGGTTCACCGGATGGCGCCCGTACCATTGTCGACTTCCGAGTCAGCAACGACAACGGCGGTCAGTGGCGGCTCACGGATTTCGCCATCGAGGGCCTGTCCATGGTGAAGACACTGCGTGACGAGTTCGCCGGTGTGATTCGGCGCGACGGCATCGATGGGCTGACCGCACTCATCGAAAGCAACGTTTCCGAATCGGCTCTTTGATGCAGCACACGATCGATAATCGCGGTGTCCCTCTGCGTGTGCGCGAGGAGGGAGAGGGGACCGATCTCGTGCTCGTCCATGGTGTCGGTGCATCCCTGGAAGCCTGGGATGAGGTGGTGTCTTGCCTGGGCGGCGGGTTCCGCACCATCCGCCTGGACCTCAGGGGCCATGGCGCCTCCGGCAAGCCGCCCGGCCCCTACCACATCGACGATTTCGTCGGCGATGTCGTTGCCGTGATGGATCACTTCGCGATTGGGTCATGCCACCTCGCAGGCCATTCCCTGGGGGCTCTCATCGCCCAGGGCATTGCACTGGCCCACCCCCGGCGCCTGGACCGGCTTGTTCTTCTCTCCGGTATTGCCGGGCGCACGGACGAGGAGCGCTGCCGGGTTGAACAGCGCCTCGCAATGGTCGCCGACGGTATCCCGGGCGCCCATTTCGAGGCTTCCGTCAGCCGCTGGTTCACCGACGACTTCCTTCGGCGCCACCCCGACGTCATTGCCCGTCAGGCCGAGGCCAACCGGCGCAATGATCCGGCGGCCTATGCCGCCTCCTACCGCGTCCTCACCGAGACCGACTTTGCCGAACGCTTGCGCAACATCACGGCGCAGACGCTGATCGTGACAGGAGAACATGATCTCGGCTCGAATGCCCGCATGGCCCGCTACATGCACGCGACCATCCCGCACTCATCGCTCCACATCCTTCCCGGTCTCAAGCATGCGATCCTCACCGAAGCACCCGATGACGTCGCCCGTCTCGTGAAGGAGTTCGTCCGGCAGGACGGCTGAAGCGCACAAACCAGCAACGGTTAGGTGTGGTGTGTTTGCCGGCCCAAGCGACGCCAGAATGCACCGGTTCGGGAACATGGCCGTCGACCGCTCTACATGGCTTCACAGTTCAAGGATGCCCTGCGCCCGTCCATAGCCACACCGGCGAAGGGGTCTTGGAGCGCCCAGACTAGGGCGAGAGCCAAGTCGGCCCCAGACGGCGATCTGATACACCGTCTCTCCACTCTCGTTGACGATCTCGCGACCATTGTCCGGCAATTGTCTCAGACCCGAACCCTTCCAGATCATCACACGGCTCAAGCAACCCCGGCGGAGAGCCCAGGACCACCTCAGTTTGCCCGTAACCCTCCCAGTGGCAGCATTCTCGATCGTATCGAACGCCCGTACATTCAATGTCTTGCGTCTGAACAAGGCTGGTGTATCGGGTCAGCGTTCAGTCAACTTGAACTCGATCCGGCGGTTGCGCTGCATGGTGTCGGCATCCTCACCGTCGGCAAGGGGCTGGAATTCGCCGAGACCGGCGGCCATCAGGCGGTGTTCGGGCACACCGAGCGAGATCATGAAGCGG
>MKWU01004524.1_pt1 | contig 16322 bp, 8 predicted proteins | sample 809101 | NCBI WGS metagenome assembly MKWU01 (sample SAMN05860141, study PRJNA318959) | sponge metagenome | host: Aplysina aerophoba | place: Slovenia: Piran, Adriatic Sea, Gulf of Piran | collected 2013-05-07 | reverse complement strand
GTCGACCAGCCACCACGTGGCTTGCATCTTTAGGATGACCCGATTCCGTATTGGGAGGTGGGAGGGCTGAACCTCGGGGGCGAAGAGCGCCTCGTAAGCCTGGAAAGCGAGACGGTCCCGACCGTAATCAGACAGGACCACAACCGTCCAAGGCCGCATTGCTGCAGGACGACCTGCTCGACCGCGACGCTGAAGGAACTGCGCGGCGTCGCGCGGAGCCTTATGTTGGAGTATCGCACCGACGTCCGGATCGTCGAACCCGACTTCCAATGAGGCGGTGGCGACAACTACGTCACTGGAACTGTCAATGCCAGCGTCCTGCGATGTCGTGCGGTCTACGACCACGAAACGGGTCAGGGTGCCCAACTCCTCAGCGGCGTCCCAAAGTTGGCCGAAATCATCTCGAAGCCTGTTGTCGGCGCCAGATGCGCGAAGCACTGCCAAGCTTCCCCCTGGCTTTCTGTTTATCCCCCCCGGCTGCCAGCCTTCGGCATCTTGAAGTTGGGAGTGGAGTCGGTTGACCACATCAAGATTGTCCGTGAATACAAACAGTCGGCTACCGAACGTCCCGCCGCTCGGTATACCTGGATCAGGATCGAGCATGCGACGCATCAGCATCGCCGTCTGGATCGTCGTTGACAGTAGGGAGGTCTGGGAGGCGGGGTCTCCGCGGAGCGTCATAAAGTACTCGCGGCCAGACTCGCGCATCTCTGTATCGCCCGGCTTGACGACGTCGATACTCCCGGTGTCTGCTCCAACCAGTTGGGCGAAGAACCCTTCCGGGTCGGCAAGCGTCGCGGACAATCCAACAACATGGCTTGGGGCTGTCATCTCGCCTCGCCACCGACGAATGAGGTTCGCTACTTGAGCGCCGTGTGTCCCCGAGTAGGTGTGGATCTCATCGAGCAGGATGAAGTCTGGCGAGTCATGCGAGTCCCCGACGAGCAATCGGCGCATACGGGGTGTCCCGAGTAATCGGTTCACCATTTCCGTCGTAGTGAAGAGGATATCTGGCGGCCGCGACATCAGCATCCGACGAGTGAACAAGAGTGACTTCAATTCGTACCCGCAGGCGGCGCAGCGAAGAAGTTGCTCTCCCGCGTGGTCGTCCGGCCAGAAGAAGGCGCCGGTGCACCCCTCTTTCAAGCAACCGACCATTGGCGACTGGAGGCCATCCGCCGTTGAGCGCCACCCTCTGTACCGGTTCCACTCTGCGTCCTTGCGGTCGCGCGGAGTCGCGCCGTAGAGGACACCCACCCGTAGTCGCCCTGCACCACGGGTGTCCAAGTCCGCAAGCAGTTTCAGAAGGGCGCGAAGCTGATCTCGAAGCAGTTCGACACGCGGGTATATAGCCACGATGCGGGGAATCCCTAGAGGCCCAGGCACGCTGAGCGCGTGCGTCAACGCAGGAAGGTAAAACGCCAGGGTCTTACCCGCTCCGGTACCGGCGGTGACGCACGTCCCACCAGGGCTGCCAACCGAACTCAGAAGCATCTCCGTAGATCTCGCCTGAAACTCAGACAATGACCGGCAACCGAGGATTGCCCTGAGGTTTCTCTCATGCGTGATCGTCCACCGCCCCTTAAGGCCGGCGCGAAGCCGACTCACCATTTGATGCCGATCGATCTGTCGGAGAGGAACAGCGCGTGGTCGGGTAAGAAAGCGCATGTCCGAGACAAGGGTCTTGGCCGTTCGCCAGTCGCTCCGGGGACCATGGAACCACTGTCTCAGGTGGCGAGCAAGGCGAACTGTCTCCGCCATGCGCGTCCGGAACCGGTTTCCGGCGAACCCGCGCTCGAAAACTAGCCCTGTTTCGAGAAGGCGATCAAGGAGATCGTAGGGGTTCTCGTCGGGCCTGAGCGATTCCAGCAAGCCAAGGATCTCGTCCTCGTCGTATGAGCCACTCGTCACACCCCAGGTAAGGAGTGGAAGTTCGCGCGCCTCCAGTTCGTTGAGTACTTCTACGAGAGTTGAATCAGTCACCGTCGGCGCACTACAAGACTATCCAGCATGCCAGATGACTCGAGTTCAACCAGAACGTGTATCACTTGCCTAAGGGGTAGACCATCGGGAGATGCTGCGCGCCGAAGAACTTCCTGTACCTGTGGCGTCATGGATTCTCGTTTTTTGTCAATCACCGCGATCACCGCGCCAAGGTTGTCGATTAACCGCTTGGCGTTTGAGAGACAGGCATTAAGACCTTTTGCGTTGAGGCGTTTCTCTATGACTTCGCGTTCCCTAACCGGATCTAACTTCTGAATGCCCCTTATTGTCGAGGCGCGGCCTCGCGCCTCAGCCTGCTCAGCGGCCGACCCGTGTAAGTCACCCGACTCAGCGCGCCCTAGCAGGTCTTCATCGTCGGCAAAGTTCGCTCGCCATGTGGATCTGACCCAGCGTTCCACACGCTTGGTCTGTGCGGTCAGTACATTCCGAAGCGTGACTGCCGACCGCTGTTGAAACGCATTAGACCCGCTGTTGGTGAGGGCTCCCCGGAAGTTACCGATGGCTCGGCGGATGGCTGTGGCATCCAACGGCACATCGGTCCGACCGATCACGGCTCGATAGGACTGAGCGGCTTCAAAGTACTCGACCGTCGACTCAAGGTCAGTCCTCACGGTGCGCCCGCGCGACAGCAGTTGATCTTCTGCATCCGCTACTTGTGCAGCCTTGAGTCGTATCTGGAGTTCGGTAGCGGTTTTGAAGAGTGTCACTTCTCAAGCTCCTCGACTGCTGCTTCAAGTAGATTAAGGGACGCGAGGATTTGTGACATGACGTCATCAAGAGTTTCGTCCTCTGACTCACTGGCACGGCGCTCATTGAGGTCCTTTGTGATCCCGGATATTGCTTGTTCCGCCCGCGTCATAAACTTGTGAATGACCGTTACAGTCTCCGGGAGACGGCTGGCCACTACTTGAAGTTTCTCGATGAAAGGCGGATCATCATGCACGAGTTCGGCGGCCTTCAACAGGAGTCTGGGTGAGTCCTCCTCTAAAGAGGACGCTAGCTCCCTGAGGACGCGAGCGGCGTCTGGGTCGCGTAAACGCCCCGATCTATGGGCGGTGTCAACCAGTCGGAACACACTCTTCGTCTGGTCGGACCAGGAGCGACTGCGATCTAGGAGTGGTGCAGCGCCGGTAGCGAGGTGCTCCAAGGCTCTCCACTCGCCCTCCGTGGCCTGCATCACTGAACGCATGAATCGATCGATAGCTGCGTCAGATGACTCAAGCCTGCCCGACTTGGTGAAGTCTCGGATCACCTTGAGAATCTCGTCCGCTCTGATAGCTCGAGTCGCACCAGCACCACGCGCCTCTCCGAAGTGAGCCTCTACGATTGGGCGGAGCCGACGGTAGGTGCGGTCGGCTTCCCTCACAACATCCTGCCACCTGTCGGACCGATGAGAGCCCCCGGCCGATTTGGCGGCTCCAAAAAGCCCGGCGAGAAAGTCGCGCGGGTCGGATACTTTCTCACACGCGCCCGCGACGATGGCACATACGAGCAGGCCAACTATTGCCTGAGACGCCGTCGGTTCGGGTGATTGCTCAAGATGTTCCATGACACTGAGCGTCCACTCCTCAAGATACCGCGCGGCTTGTCGCCGATAGTTGTCGGCCCCCCTGTAGTCATCGGAGTCTGGGAGTTCCGCGAGGAGAATCAATCCCTGGAGTGCTGCGGCAGTGTCCGCATCTTGTTCGATTGCAACAATCGGATCCCCTAGACTCTGGTCAGTCACGGATCCAGCGATGTGTATGTGTCTCTGGTGATCGAACCGCTTCTGATCATTAAAGGCTGCACCAGTGTTGATCGGCAGGGCACTGAAGTCCAAGTTTTGGAGGATTGACTTGCGGACAAGCTTCTTCAAGTTGTTTGTAGCTGGCATGCTGAGATCTCGCTCATTGCCCGCCCACACCGTAAGGCCATTGAATATTCCCGACCACGGAGCACGGAGGTGCGAAGCGGGCATTCCACTGAATGTGGGTTTGTCCTCAGGCGATGGTTGTGGTGTAGGTGGGCCCTCCAATTTGCCAAGTTGATCGAGGCCGAATGCTGCGAGGGTCGCTTCACCCACGATCTCGGAGGAATATGACCAGTACCGTACTGCATTCACGACCCGCGCGTAGTCAACTGGACGCTTGGACTTGATCTCAGATTGGACAAGCGGATCAAGTGGTTCGCTGTGCTCGTTGAACGGCCCGACCAACTCGTCAGATGGGAAGCCACCCCGTTGAAGGTCGGTGGCTGCAAGTATCAAGAAGCGGTTCACCAGTTTCCTGACTACCTCTCGTGGATCGAATCGATTGCTGGACAACGACCCCATAAGTCGATTAATAGCCGCCCGGTTGTACGGGTAGATTCCATATCCTTCTTCACTTCGACCGAACGTCTCGTGGCAGTGCACCTGATGATCACAAGGGTCGCAGGCGTTGGGTATCCATACATCGCCCTGCCGATTGGCCCAAAGGTTCTCGACCTCGGCTGGGTTCTGCCGACATGCGTTTAGGTAGCGACCAAGGAATGATATGGCTTCCTCGTGGTCGATGCCGTCCGGACCGTACGCAGTGTCGAGCCAATAGGCGTCATCGCACCGAGTACGGACAGTATCGAGTCCGTCGAAGTGCCCGTCTGTCACGGCGAATAGGACTCTTAGTCCACAGAGATCGCCGCCGGGCGATCGCGCGGGTTCGATGATCGCATCAAGAAACTCACGTTCCACCCCGTGGAGGACTGTCAAGTCCTCGATGAAGAGGACCAACTCCTTACCGGCAGCGAGAAGTTCCCTACGTACTTCTCGGAAGACCTCGATCAGGTCGATTTCACCCGACAGGAATACGCGCTTCACCGCGATGGGGAGGGCTTCGTTGATCAGATCGACGGCTGCCGACCTGAGACCGGGATGGACCGCCAACAGTGCTAGGAATTCCCGAGCGCCTTTGCTTGCCTCGCCGACGCTTGTAATAGTCAACGGTAGGTCATCGTCAACGACCCGGATCGCATTGTTGTCGAGTCCGTCGCCATCGCCTCGGCCCCGTTTCGCGAGTCCTACAAGACGAGGGATAACCGCATTGTCGGCTGTGAGACGTCGACGTACGACAGGATCGCGGAGGATGTCTGGAAGGTCTCTGCGGATCTTGGCTGCCATCTGCGCCATCCGACGGTCGGCGATGTCGCTTTCCTCTCCCGATCCCTCGGCCGTGATCAGGGCAAGTTCATCTAGGAGTCGCTCCGCCAGTACCTCGTCGCTCTCTGATCGGGCAGGTGCCTTTTGTAGCGCTTCGCGTGCAGTGTTGATCGCGGGGCCCTCTAGGCCTCGGATCACGATTGCGATAGCGCGCCGGATGCTGGTTCGGTTCTTCGCCAGGTATCGGCTCTCCCAGTTGGCACGGTCCTTGGTCCGATTCCATGCCCACCGGACAAGGTGGGACTTTCCCGTGCCGGACTGTCCGACGATCGGCATGAGTAGATAGCCGTCAGGCCGGAGCGGCCCTTCGAGCACTCGGGTGATGTCGGTCTCGCTCACCCACCTTCCTCCTGTCCGGATGCCCACGGGCCGTCGCTGAGCCTTCAAGGGGTGGTGCACGGCGTGGAAGTGACCAGGCCCGAGTGACGCGGCATCGAGTGGTGTAGCCTCAATTACCGCTCGGTCGGTCCAGCACACGTAGTGACTCATCTCGCTCATCGGATTCGCCCCCTGGACACGTGCGAGAACGTCGATCCGTCAGCCAGAGTCTCTCTCCTAGCGTCGGCGCGGTCCTGGATCTCTAGGTGCCCGCTCTTATTGAGCCGCTGCAGCGCATGCGTCGTTGCGGCGCTAAGAGTCATGCCGGATCCCGATGAACGGTTCCAGTTCTGCTCTACGAACTCTCTGTAGGCTCCACGATCCAGAACTGGCACATGTATGCCAAGAGTTGTGACGAAGGACCGGCCATCCAGCGTGGTTTCGCTCCCGAAAATTGCAGGGATTGAGTCGCGAACGGCCGGAGTGGGATCAGGGACCAAGCGTCTGGATGGGGAGCGCCATGCGAATCCCAGCGAACATGCCCAGCGTTGAAACGCCCTCCAGCGCTCCGCATTGGAGATGGGCCATCCGCTCGCGTCGTCGCCGTGCCGCTTGCCGAAGTCGGCTTCTTGCAAAGTCTGCGCCGATGGCGGATCACCTTCCATACGAACCGGTGCCTTGGTAGGGGCAAAGGTGAGGAACCAAGCGAGGGCATTAGTGAGGTCACGAGCGCCCACCTGACTGCCCCAAGGAGCTGTGTTCAGGCCCTCCGACAAGACGCGCTGACGGAGGAGCCTGGCGATGGCCAAGGTTCCGGCCTTAGCTGCGTTAGTGCTTTCCGGGCTCAGTTGTACTAGGTCGCCATCGCGAGACGCAATACCGATTTCGATAGCACTCCTTAGGTTGCGCCTAGCGTCACGCTGGTGCTCATGGGGCGAGTCAGTGAGGGTGGGAGGCGTGATCGCGTCCACTATGCGGGTCCACTCCTCACGCTGACCTCGACGCTGAGCCAAGTAGAGGACGATGATGCTCATCATGCTCGCTCGTAGTTCTGGCGGATTCAGCAATGCCATGTCTCTGTCTCCTGAGGGAGTACTGGGAACCTCCGATTGGGCCGCCGATCAATGGCAAAATACCTGGTGCTCGAATGCGGGGCCAATCCAGCACCGTACCGTGAGCACCTTGCTAGAGCATGCGATCGAGATCGTCGAGCGGAAAGGCCGAATCACTGTTGCTTAGCACCAAGCCGGATTCTCCTACACTTAGATCACTTGGCCCAAGAACGATGAAGAGACTAGATCGCGAACTCCCTTCAAGGTAGGGCCCGGGATCAATACCTTCTTCGACCATTACGAGGGTAGGTACACCCACCTCTGTGAGCCGGTTGAAGTCGTCTAGGGAGTTCAACATCAGCGGCGGCCGGTCGCCATGTTGTGGCGGAAGCCACCTTTTAACCATGCGAAGCCTACCTTCTGGTACCGCAATCAGTTGGATACCACCGGCAACGATGAGCGACCGTAGAGCACGGCGGAGTTTGCGGGGCGACTGCATGACCCTCAGATCAGTCGCGACTATAACCCGCGGTCCCCATCGGCCCTCCGTTGCCAGTCGATGGAGCCGGGTTAGTTCGGACGGTGGCGCCGCCTCGATCCCGCTGGGACTAGGCGAGGGCGAGGACCACCGGCTACAGCCGTTCCGGCGGCAGTGAGCACATCCACCACAACTCGGTAGACATGTCGTCCGGAACTCGTGCGGGCTTGAAATCGAGTAGTTCATTCCCACGAGTTTGCCTATGCATTGTTGCCCGGACAGTGCCTTCGAGACGCTAGCGAGCCCTTGGAGCGACTTGTCAACCATTGTCGCTCGGGTGGCCTCCAAGACCTGGTTCCAGAATCGGGACGACTGGTGATCGCGTAAGACACGGACAGTCATCCACCAGCGGTCATCGGGCGATGGGCCGGCGTCCGTCAATAACTGTTGGCTGTTGAGACTGAAGTCCCAGGCAAGAGCGCCGGCGCGTGCCATCAGGCTGACCGTGAACATGTTCCACAACTCGTTGAGGTCGCTGTGCTGTTTCAGGTTGTCTGGCACCGTTGTCACGGGAACCCGGATCCTTTCATGATCGACTGCTTCGGCGACCTGGGCCATTGCGGTCCAGCGCTTCTGCGCACGGTCTGAGGTCAATACGCGGGGGATCGCAATGTCTTTGGCAACACGCCTGTCCGATCTTGTTGGGAGGACCAACGAGATCATCGGTCGTCCGTCACGCCCACCTCGCCCCACCTCTTGGTAGTAGCGGTCGAGGCTCTCAGGTATGCACGCGTGTATGACGGTACGGATGTCCGGGACGTCGAGGCCGAGTCCGAAGGCTGACGTGGCGAACACGAGATCGATCTGGGCGGGTTGCTCAGGTGAGTCACGCAGGCCCTGGAGAACCGCTTCGCGCTCTCTAGTCGTTGACTTTCCGTCCACCACCGCGAAGCGGGTGAACTCGTGTTTGGACGCAAGGCGACTGAGCCGCTTAGGGGTTAGGGTTCCGACACGCGCAGCTTGATCCTTACGCAGAGTGGTGTAGACGATCGCCGGCCGCGGAAGGTGTCGCAGCGCCTCGATGAGGCGGCCGTCTCGCTCATCCGCCTCCGAGACGGGCGCGGCCCAGAAACTCGGCTCGGGCCGTACGACCGGCGCGCCCACGTGAAAGAACGGACCTGGCTGGCCGAAAAGGTCCTTGAGGAGTCGCAACGTGTCCTCAGTTATCGTGGCGCTCGCAAGCACCGTCCGGAACGGCTCGTGGCCAGCGCCGCTAGCCTCGCGCAGGAGATAGGCGCGCAACCCGGCCAATTCGTGGAAGTGGGGGCGAAAGGCGTCTCCCCATGAAGCAACGATGTGGGCCTCGTCGATAGCGAGCAGTCGGAGTCGGCCACCTGCCGCGGCAGAACCCAGAGGCCGTGCGAGAGAGGTGACCAAGGCCTCGGGGTTCGTGAAGAGAATCGGTTGGTCGCCGGATTGCAGGCGACTCACAAAGTCTCTCTTCTGGCTTGACATCAGACCGCCGTGATAGGCGGTCGGTGGGGCCTCGGGATACTGGTTCGCGTATCGCCGCTGTTGGTCGAGTGCAAGCGCGACGGTCGGTACGACAACCACCGAAACGGAACCAATGGTCGACCCAGTGACCGCCGGTGCGAGCATCGCCAGCGTCTTGCCACCACCCGTCGGGAGATTAACAACGAGCGTGCTGCCCGCAGGCGCCAGTAGGGCACTCCGAACAGCTGCCCGTTGTCCAAGTGTCCGGTACTTCGTGAAGTCCTGGTCGATGAGCGCTAGGAAAGGATCTCCTGAGACCCTCTCGTCCCGTCTTACGAGACGGAGATCCGAGACGTCGTGATCAACCGCAGGCACGGAGTTGCAGTCGAGCCACTGAGGTCTCCACGGAGCAGCACGAATCCGCGTTACCGCCCCTCTGCGGGGCTGGGAGTCGATTCCAAAGTCGGCCCAACAACACTCAGCCGGGAACGATCGAGAATGCGGCACGTCAAGCCAGGCACGGGTCGCCTCGGGCTCGGCTTCAGGATCCGAGCTCTGCTTGCTTACACCTCGGCGGACGTCGTCGGTGCGGAGTACTTGGCGGAGCAGTACGGCGGCATCCGCTGACCCTCCACGCCCCCTGGCCGCGACCTTCAGCGTTGCCGAAATCCGGTCGGTGATCTCGATCTGCTGGTTGGTGGCGAGACGGTCGAGTAGCGTCTGGACTTCGTGGATAGGGCGCAACTTCAGTTTCCGAACAGGTCAGGGTCCGCCAGAATGATCGCTCCACAGCCGATCACGTCGATTTTCAACTCCAGACGCTCCGGTATCGCTAGCGCAAGCTCATCGAACGCTCGAATCTGTTCGTCAATCGGTTCTAGGTCGGTCGCAGTTCGTGCGCGAAGGGCGACGAGATGGCTGTCTATCAAGGACCTGAGGGCCTGAGCCGAGCGGGCCGCTCGCGGCCCGACCGAATCGCGGCGGTCGAGAATTCTACGCGCGCTCGTAAGGCCCTCGCGGCATTGAGCCTCCCAGTCGAGGTACGCCGCGACCTCATCGAATAACCATGGCCGTGAGGATAGGTTCCGATCCCCCATCTCTTTCCTGTAGGGACCCGTCGCTACCGGATTCTCGGTCTCGTTACCCAGATGGGACATGTACACAGTCTCGTGCACAGGTGGTAGCAACGACTCAAGCTGTATGTGTAACCACGATTTGATCCCCTTTTCGCGCGCCGCGCGTGCCAGTTCGTGCGTCGTCGACGCCCGCACCAGGAAGTCTGTCCGAAACACCGCGATGGGCGGCCAGCACCCCGGCGCTGGCCGCATGAAGGCAAACGCAACACCGCGATCGTCGTTGCGGAGGTGACGCACGATTCCATCAAGCAACCCGTGTCCTGGTCTCACGAGTGGCACGTTTCTTTCCACCGATGCCTGGCGTGAAAGCGCCATCTGGGTCTCGACCCATGGTGCCATCGCTCGTTCGAGACCGAAGGGCACCTGAGGGCGCGGCAGCTTGGCTATCTGAATTGTGCCCTTACTAGGGCTCCAAACCTTCGCCCCTACGCCGGTCAACCATCTCCTAAGCGCCGCACAAAGTCTCGGGGCACCGTCCTTCTGAAGAAGCCTCTCGTTGAGGCCGCGGTGAAGACTACTAACTGCGTCTAAAGAGTCGTGCGCAGCTATCCGCTCCGCCTCGAATCGGAGGTGCTCGCGTCGCGACTCGACCTCAGAGTCAAAGACGCCGGCCCCGCCGCTAATTGTCCTGCCGATGACATTGGACTCTAGGTCGGCAAGGGCATACTGCAGCGATGAGACCGACCGGTCGAACACCTGACAGGAGTCAGCCGTGAACTGAAACCATCCCCGAGCGTATGCTTGTTCGCCGTAAACGAACACCATCGACTCCACGGGCTGTGGCTTGCCGCGTGCATACCTGTCTGCGCGACCAAGCCTCTGTTCGAGACGAAACACGTCCCACGGTAAGTCGAGATGGAATACCACATCTGCAGCCTGGAGGTTGATACCTTCCTCAGCGCTCGCGTCGCATACCAAGAGTTGATAGTTGTTATCAGTTCGCCACCGGGCGACACTTGCTGCATTCTCCACCCGCGACTGAGTACTTACGTGCTTGGCAACGCCGTGCAGCCTGAAAGTGTCGGCTACGGCTGTAGCGACGACCTCAGCCACTGTTGTGAAGGAGGTTGCTATCACGACCTTCCCACAGTTCTTGGATACGGCCATCTCACCGATCTGATGAACGACCTCGTCAAGAACGATGGGAGCGAACGCGGCTAGATCTCGGCGCCAGGCATCGCCAGTAGACGCGAGCCATCGGTACACAAGCCCGAGTGCCCCGTCATGCTGATCTGAGGCAGAGAACTCCAGAACGGCATGGGGCAGTGAGCCGCAGGCCTGGCCGACTAGCCGAAGTGCTTCTGTCGCTTGGTCAAGTCCTATCTGCTCGGAGTCGACAAGTTCGGCGATGTGGTGTCGAAAGCTCTCGATTAGGTCGAAGCGGACGTAGTCGCTGCCGTCGCTGATCTCGACTGTGAACGGCCGCCCGCGGCGACGGCGCCGCACGCCAAAGGTGGCACTGATCTGCGGCGTTCGGCGGGTCCGCAGGAGGCGGTGGTGTAGTCGGTAGGTTTCCGAGAGATGCTCTCTTACTTGCTCGATGCGGTGTGGGCGCTGGTCGTCGGTGCAGTCAATGGCCTGATCTACGAGCAGAACGAGTGTCTCGTCGTCCGGGAGGGATGATCGAATCTGGTTGGCGTAAAGTGAGAAGTCGAACTCATCCAGGTCGGGTCTGAGCGAGTAGTGAATCAGCGCGACCTGATCCCGCATCTCGACCCGGCGAGCAAACGCTTCGAGGTCCTGTGGCTGATAGTTATTCGGGTCCAGAAGGTACAGAAGGTCAAGGAAGGCCGTCTCATTCGAGCGGACCGGTGTCGCTGTAAGGAGGAGGATGTCTTTCGCTCCGTGTGCCAACTCGGCCACGCGCTTCAGCACGGCCAGCGGAAAGGGCCCGGCGCGAGTGAGGTGATGTGCCTCGTCGATTACAAGTATCTGAGGTGGCCTGTCCGGCCACCTCCCCGGTTCTTCATGGGCACAGACTTGGATCGAGCCGTTGCGAAGTCGGAACTTGTTTGTCAACTCCTCATGCCATTGCTGGCGAAGGTGGTCGGGAGCCAGAACCAGCACCTCGCTGGTGGGATCTCCGTTCAACGACTGCCAGACGAGAGCTCCTGCCTCGATGGTCTTGCCGAGACCGACTTCGTCGGCTAGGAGGTGTCGAGTCTCGGCGTCGTCAGAGACGCTTCGCACGACCGTGAGTTGATGGTCATGGAGTTCGACCGACCCCAGTAGAAGTCCATCGACCCCTGAAGCCGCAGCTCTCAGCGTGTACCACGACGCGATCAGATCGGCCCGTGGCTCGTAGACAAGAGGGCTGTCGCCACCGAGCGCAGCGAGAAGATCGTAGGGGTTCTCGATCTTAGGTGCCCATCGGATATCGAACTCATCGCTCGAAAGGATCTCACCGACCTGGTTCGGAAGAGCCACGAGGTATCGGCCATCGCGGTTGGGGCGTTCGCTATCGACTCGCCCGATTTTCCAGCGATGTCCATCGTGGAAGTACACCCGCGAATGGACGCGAATCTCAAAGGTCGTGACCTGAGACACATCAAGTACACGTTCGATGTAGGGATCCCGAGTTGGTCCTCGGAAGTAGCGGATACGAGCTGTTACGCCATCAAGGCCTACAAGGCGCCCGGTGCCGAGCCCGGGCTCGCCGACAACGAACTGGCCTAGATCGGCCCGGTTCACCATCCGCCGTGCCATTCCATAGACCTCCCATCCGTGCCGAGTGCCCGGATGGCTACCTACCGTTCCTGTTCACACGCCTCGGCGCCTGACTTGAGAGAGGCTCAGATACCTGCGCTGCAAGTGGTCCGTGAGCAACTTGATATCCTTGTGGGTGTTCTGGAGTTCGTTCCACCGCCTCACGGAGTCATCGGCGAGATACCAGTAGCCACCGGTCCACGCGCAATCGTCACGTAGGATTTCGAGTTCCGCTGCAAAATCACTCTCGTCCGGCAGCAGGCCCTGATCGATGTACTCGTAGGTGATCGTATCCATCAAGTAGCCCAAACTAGCGATCCCAACACCGTGCATTAGGCGGGACCGGCGTGGCGGCAGTCCCCATGCCTCGTCGAAGACCTTCTGAACAGCCCACCAGAACGGCTTCAGGATTGAAAGCATCTCCTCGACATTGCCGCCTCCTGTATCTGGGTCCCGGTAGTAGTACAAGCATCCGTTGGTCAGACTGTTCTCGAGCATACGGAGGACCGAGGTCCCCTTGACTACACCGTCCGGAATCGTGGGTGTCTGAATCAGTTGGTAGAAGGGCGAGTCCTCGTCGAAATTCAGTCGCTCGACCACGAACGATGGGAACCGCTTGCGCATCAGTGTGGGGGGGAGCAGGCCCTCGGTGGTGGGGAGCAGTTCATAGATGAGAGCCTTGGGAAGCGGTTTCGTTGAGTTTACGAGTATGAACTGAGCGCGCTGCTCGCCTTGGTCCGCCGTGATGAACGCTGTCACACATAGGGGGAAGGAGTCCACCTTCGCCTCGCGGACGGCGGCGCACCTTTGCTGACCGTCCACGATCCAACCAGGCTTGTCCTCGTCGGGTAGGTCCTCATCGACGGGAATGATCAGCGTGCCCGAGGCTACATAGCTATCGCCCGAGGTGACTGGGTCTCCGGGTTCGAAGCGAACTCGGGTATCGAAGGCGACCACGATGGCGTTGGGGATCATGGGCGCAGTTGTCTCGATGTATGAACGGATCGCAGCGACATGGGCCAGAACCTCGGGCCTCTGGTAGCCCGCGATCTGCCGCTCATCCCTCCGCACCCGGCTGACCGTCGTGAACTTCGGCAATTCCTTGCCGTCAACGGCAAACGTGTAGATCTTTTGTTCACGGCCCTGCCGCACCTCGAGCGCAGGAAAACGCAGTTCGTACGTTGAAGTGCTTCTCATGGTGCTAGTAGCTCCTAGCGTGGGGCCGATCGAGTTCCCGACTCAGTCTCTCGGAGAACACGGCGAGATTGTGGAATCCGCGTCGACGATTCCGTTCGGCCCCTCGAAAGACGATCACCTCGACGCCGATCTGCCTGCAAACCGTGCAGCCGCACTGCCTCCACGGCTTTGCCTCGAGTGTTCGACGGTATTCTGCGCTCCGATCCTTCTTCGTCCCGAGCAACTCAGCGTACCCAAGGATCGCGTCGAGGGCACTCTCCACTCCCGTGCCACCTGTGTCGTATTGTCGCAACCCATTGAGACTGTCACGCTCGAGTCGGCGGGCCGATCTCTGGTCAACCAGGCCTGCTGTCACTTGCTTGCGCAGCCTGGTGTTGCCGTCAACTTGAGGTATACGAAGGGCAACGAAGCTGCCATCGAGCGTGTAGTAGTTGTCGGTTTCGTCCTTGAAGGCTTGGCGGAATGGGGATGTGCTGTCGAAGCTTGTCACACCGAACCCTGCAAAGCTCTGTACGTGTGCGGTGCGCGTGACACCAAGAAGGTGCAGCTGCGCCCCCGGATCTAGCACACCGGAGACCGCCTTGAGTGCGTCGAGTATGTCGGGGGTCTTGAGCGGCACCATCCCTCCAAGGGCTATCCGGCGGTACCCGATGTCCTGGAGTTCGGTCACTGCTCTCGCGTACGACAGTGGGCTCCAACCGTGTGCCACTGCTATGGGTACAAACCGGCATCCCTGCGACCGGTGCAAGCGTAGGAACTCTGCCGCGAGTTCGATCGTGAGGTCTTGGCGGAACGACCACTGCTCGGGGACATCAGTGGAACTCTTCGCATCCATCGCTGCGTCATAGCCGAAAATCAGATGGTCCATGGAGATTCCGAGGTCCAGACCACACGCTTCGTAGAAGTCTAGGACCTCCTCCACGGCGTACGGGGGTCGGTCCTCGCGCACGTATGTGAACGCGCCACAATCACCCATGATCTTGAGAGGCGAGTCTCTCTGATTGAGCCGGAAGAATCGTTTGGCGCCTTCCCGGCGGAGACGGATCCGCTGGGCCTCTGTGTACTTAGCCATGGCCCCTGGGAGGCCGTCTACGATGGGCTTGGAGATCAGCAGCCCATCGTATGGTGGCGGATCTATGACTTCGTGGGCGTACCGATCATCTCTCTGGCGAACGCGAAAGATCGATCGCTCCTCTGTGATGAAGTCGAAACTCGGATCCACCTGGTCTTGGCTGTCGGGAAAGTAGAACTGCATTACTCCTGCCCGACACTGACATAAAGGTGGATCAAGTGGTTCACTGCCAGGCACCCGGCGTTCGCGTCGCCAACTCCCGAGAGCGCTCGAAGAGTCGACCAAACCGGGCCTGCTCGCAGGCGTAGCCGCCGTCCCGAAAGCACCGGAGCGCCGCCGTCTTGGTCGCGTGCGGATCGTTTGCCAGGTGCTCGAAGATCCAGTCCAGGATCGACTCGTCGCTCTGCCGACGCCGATTGAAGGAGGGGAGGTCTCCCGCCGCCGCCGTAAGTTCTCCCACGATGCGACGTGCTCTATCGACACTTGCGGGGGAGTCGCCGAGTTCTGCGAGCACGGCCGCAGCCGAGCGAAGGTTAGTTGAGGACAGTGAACCGCCGAGAATGAGCCGTAGGCTCCCGGCAACCGGTACCCAGCACTCCTCGAGCCCAGCCCGAGGGGGCCCGGAAGCGAACACCATTGCCCGCTCGGGACTGCCGAGGCGCTCGACCAAAGATATCAAGTCGGTGGTTACCGCATCGAGGTAGCTACGTCCTAGGCAGACCAGCACGCCCGCGTCCGATCCATGCTCATCAAGGTCAACAAGGCGCCGGGGATTATGCCGACCCAGGACATCGGAGCGCGTCAACTCCTCCCACCATTGACGTCGCATCTTGCCCGGTGGTGCCGCACTCAAGCAAGCGAGCACCGAGTCAGGGTGGCCCGCAGCGAGGGTCGCCCCGTACTTCGGCACTTTGTCGCGGAGGTCTACGAGACCGAGGCCAGCTGAAACGACGGAGACTCTAGTCTGTCCAACCTGCGCGGCGCGAGACGCAAGTTCCATCGCAGTCCGCCAGTACTCCCCGGTGTACAAGTCGGCCGCGACATGTTGACGGGAAGCCGTTGACACGAGGGCTTCCCACTGTTCAACGCGGTCCGAAATGGGTGCCGGGTCCACAGTCCGCAACCTCGGATACCCACGATCTGGCCCACGCTTGCGTGCTGTGCACGAGAGGATGACGTGAAGTTTCTGCATATGCCAAAGATGTCAACGCAGTGTAATGACCTTCGGCGCGGAGACGCGATCTGGTTCGGCAGGGTCCCCTCGAATCCGAGAGCGCAAGAAGGCCGCCGTGTAGCGGACTTTGCGTGAACGGGAGCGAGTCCTCTGGGTCAACCGAGCAGTGCCCCGAAGGTTCAGGGCCGAGCTAGCAGGGAGTGTTTGTCGATACCGGCCCGTCGAGCCAACTTCGTGGCAAGAGGGCGCGATCGTTCCACCACGTCCACAGGATCAACATTAGTGACCTTCCCATTCGCGACCGATCTCGATCCGGCAACCCAAACGTCGGCTACCTCTCGCGGGCCGGCGCAGTACACGACCGCTTGGAAGGGGTCGTGGATATTGGCGAGGGCCGGTGAGGTGCCGTCGAACATCACCAGGTCGGCCTGCTTACCGGGCTCTAACGAGCCGAGTTCGTCATCGAGGCGCAGGGAGCGGGCGCCCTCAATGGTGGCCATCGTCAGCGCGTCACGGGCA
>MKWU01004523.1_pt1 | contig 16323 bp, 11 predicted proteins | sample 809101 | NCBI WGS metagenome assembly MKWU01 (sample SAMN05860141, study PRJNA318959) | sponge metagenome | host: Aplysina aerophoba | place: Slovenia: Piran, Adriatic Sea, Gulf of Piran | collected 2013-05-07 | reverse complement strand
CACGCAGAAGCCGATATCCGGACTGTGAGAAGCCCCGTTGTACGCATCATTGTGAATGATCACGTCGCCTTCGCGCAGGACGTCACCGCGCTCCTGTAATTGTTTCATTATCCCCTGGACATAACCGGGAATAGGGCCGGACTGCAGTGGCGTACTCTTCTTGCACTCGCAAAGTTGCCGCCCCTGCGCATCACACAGCGCCGCACCGAAATCCTCGGATTCGCGGATGATACTGGAATAGGACATCCGCATAAGCTTGTATCCCATTTCTATTGCGATGTTCTCCAGGGCGCCGTAGATAATACTGGCGGTTACGGGGTCTACCCGTGTGCCGCTGGATTGAGGTTTGTTATGCGAGCCTGCCATGTTCATTTTACAGTGGTAAATTTTTTTCTGACAGCGAGTAAAACCTGTTTCTGTGAACCATGGATATCGTAGCGTATTCGGGGCGCAAGTTGAAGTTGAATCCACTTTCAATTAAGATGTCCTCACTGCTCATGCCTGCTAATCACCTTATCAACTTGATCCGGCAATGATAAAAACCCTCCAGGTAAAACGGTTGGCAGAAACTGTAATTTCTCACCAGGAAAACCAACAGGCATGAAAGTCATTGGTGTAGATGTCGGCGGCACATTTACCGATATTGTCTTGACCGATTCATCCACTACTGAAATCGCAATTCACAAGATCGCCAGTACTCCTGATGACCCCTCCATAGCGGTAATACAGGGCATTGCTGAAATATGCGAACGCTGCGGCGTCGCTCACGCAGATATTGCGCATGTTTTCCACGGCACGACAGTCGCTACAAATGCAGTACTGCAGTACCGGGGCGTACAGGCAGGCATGATAACCACGGCCGGCTTCCGCGATATTGTTCATATCGGCCGTCATCAGCGACCGCAACACTATTCGATAATGCAGGACATACCCTGGCAGGCACGACCGCTAATCAAACGGCGTTATCGCAAGACTGTCACCGAACGGCTGACTCCTCCCAACGGCGAAGTGCTGGTGCCGCTGAACGAGGCTCAGGTCAGGCAGGCCGCGCTTGAATTACATGAGGCGGGCATTAATTCGATCGCAATCTGTTTTCTGTTCGCTTATCTCAACCCGGAGCATGAAGAGCGCGCCAAATCCATTGTAAAGGAACAGTGCCCTGATGCCTTCGTTACTACCTCCAGCGAAGTTTCACCCCAGTTCCGTGAGTTCGAGCGTTTTACAACGGCTGCCATGAATGCATTTATCGGGCCGTTGGTGCGCGAGTATGTCGAGAACCTGGAACAGGCGTTGCAAACAGAGAATATCCGGGCAGAGTTGCACGTCATGTGTTCGAACGGGGGCGTGGCGACAGCGAAAACGATCTCTCAATTGCCCATCAATACCATGATGTCCGGCCTCGCTGCAGGTGTTCTGGGAGGAGCATGGGTTGGGGAACTGGCAAAACGGAAAAACGTTATTACATTCGATATCGGCGGCACCAGTGCAGACATCGGCGTTGTCACGGATGGAATATTTGCCGAGGCTTCGGCACGCGATACATTCATTGGCGGGTATCCGATCATGGTCCCTATGGTTGACGTCCATACCATAGGCGCCGGTGGCGGTTCCATTGCATACCTGGATGATGGCGGTGGATTCAAGGTCGGTCCGCAAAGCGCCGGCGCAAAACCGGGTCCGGCCGCGTATGGCCAGGGTGGTATTGAGGCCACCGTCACCGATGCAAACCTGGTGTTAGGCAGACTGGATAAAGGAAACTTTCTGGGCGGAGCCATGGACCTGGATGCCGGGGCAGCGACGGAAGTTGTACAGCGTATGGCTGACCGCCTGGGGATTCCGCTACTGGATACCGCTGAAGGAATTACTACCCTGCTTAATTCCAATATGGCAAATGCCATTCGCGCCCGTACCGTACAAAAAGGAATTGATCCTCGTGATTATGCGCTTGTTGCCTCAGGCGGGGCCGGTCCACTGCATGGCGCAGAGGTTGCCCGTATCCTGGAGATCCCGGAAGTCATCGTTCCTCCCTATCCGGGGATTAACTCGGCCATGGGTTTACTGACCACGGATTTGAAATACGACATCATTCAAACATCATTTCTGCTGTCAACGGCAATTGATTTTCAACGTTTGAACAGCGGTTTTGCAGATATGGAAGCGCAACTGCGCAACCAGTTTGTAACCGACAACATTGACCTTGATGCAACACGTTATTTGCGCTATACGGACATTCATTATGTCGGTCAGGGATACGAATTACGTGTGCCGGTGCCCGGCGGTGAAGTGAATGAAGAAACCATCCAGGAAACGCTGGCAGCATTTCATGCCTTACACCACAGTGAATACGGCCACAGTTTCCCGGACAGCCCGGTAGAGTTCGTCAATATAAGGGTTACGGGGATCGGCCCGATGCCGAAGATCGGAACACCAACGGTGGCTTCCGGCGGGTCACTGGACAAGGCCCTGGTCAAGCGTGACATGACTGTGTTTCGACTTGAAGAACATCTGGATGAGTATGAAACAGCTTTCTACAGGCGCGGCGACCTGCCGTTAAATACCGGAATACCGGGTCCCGCCATCATTCTGCAGACCGATTCGACTACTGTCGTGCCGCCGGATTGTTCCATAACGGCAGCCTCTTCCGGCATTCTTGCAATAGATGTCGGGAGAAATAAATAACCGCACTCCTGCCATGCAGGACAGGGGCTTAATTATTGTGCTGTAGTTGTGAAGACCTGCTTTCGTCGCCGGCCCGTCCCAATGGTTTAAATCAGGCCAAGACAAGGCAGCAAAATCAACAAACCGGTCAATAACCCCATAATGCCAAAAAAATTCTGTCCCTGTTTGAAAAAAATAACAGACGCAGCAAATGAAGCGGGCACAACTGAAAATATACCGAGAACAATGCCAAGCATGGCTAATGAGTCGGCATTCCATAACTGATACAGATACCAGTGAGTGTCGGGTAGTTGCCCGGTGGAACTGAGCCAGATTTCTGCGGCCTCCTTTCCGGCCCAGATGGAACTGAACAGGTAAGCCGGATCGAACAAGCCAGGCATGCCCAGAAATGCACACGTCGTACTGATAATGACCAGGAACGATGCAACAATCGTGCACCAGTACACGATCTCGCCGTAAATTCTGGCTATCGGTGACTGCTGGAGGGGTGATTGACCGGGTTCGTGCATAGGTTGCTTTCAAATAAAAGGAATTTGAAATATAAATACGCCTTCCAGGCCCCTGATCATCAATTTCACACCGGTCAGTAGCAGTAACGCGATTAATAGTATCCTTACAAAACCGGAGCGAACGGCGCTGAGAATATATGCGCCTATAATCCCGCCGATCACCTGGCCCAGTACCCAGGGTGCGACAAACAAGGGAATGAGAGCGCCTGCGGCGATATAAGGCCAGATGGCCGCGGCGTTGCCCAGGGCAAGCAACAGGCCGCTGCAACCTGCGGACAGTTTCAGGGGCACATACATTAACAGGTTGAATATGGGCACCACGGACCAACCTCCACCCAGCCCGAAAAAACCGCCGACAAAACCGACCAGTACCAACAGCAGTAACCCGTAGCGGCCGCGTCTTATCTTGTAGTCAACTTGTCTGTTAAGTGAGTCATCCCAGTAAGAGCCCGACAAGCCCAGACCTTTCGCGATCGGCCCCTCGTTTTCATTGACCGGATATTCGCTGCGTTTGCCGCTGATAATAAACAGTCCGGCAATACCGAGTATAAGCAACCCCAGGGTCAACCTGACGAATGCATCACCGGTCTCGCCAAATTGACGGGACAGGTGGACTGCACTGTAGGCGCCCGCCAATGACCCCAGGATAATGGGAACGGCGCCGAAAAATACCAGCTTGATGTCAACCAGGCCGCGGCGCAACAGCGGCCTGGCCGAAATCAGTCCGCTGAACATCGCCACGACCACCCCCGTAGCACGCACGATGAGAGTATCGACGGAGGTAAAACCCAGGATAATCGGGGTGAAAATCACCCCTCCGCCGACCCCGCCCAGCACTGCGACTATCGCTATCAGCACACTGAAAACAAACGATCCAAACATCCCCAGTATGATCAAACCGCCATGGAATTCGCCGCTATCCGATATGTTGGAAAATACTGCAATAACAAGATAAGAAAGCAGCACTAACAACACCAGCAGGCTAAGCTCCGGCGCCCATAGGTGAAGATGTCTTTTACTGCCCGCTTCCTGGGGTGAAATGTTCATTAGACCGTGTCAGTAATAGAGCATCACAGTGTGCTTTGCCTCTGCGAAAAATAACCAGCGCTCGATCAAAATACCGAACAGCATGACAGTCACTGCAATTGTCACGCTGGCCAGGCGCAGCACGGGAATCTCCGTAAAACTCAACGCAAGTAATACCAGGGGTGTTATAAACCCCAGGTTCACTACCAACCTTCGTAACTTAGCGGAATGTCTGCGCGCGACTTCATAACCCATTTCCTGCATAAGATAGTTTTGTTGGGTATGGGGTGATTGCAGCAGTTGCACTTTGCCGAACCGCCCCAGTCCGGTTGCTGATTCGGTGGAACCGGTTAAAGGCGTGTTATCGATATGGGACCAGTATTTTATCTTGAGCAGACCGGCGCCAATGATGGCCATGCAGGCAAAGCCTGTTGTCCATACCTGGTAATGACCAGACCACGCCAGCAGCGCAACGCAGATTGTAGCGCCGGACATCAAGGCGAAACTGATATAAACGGGCGCTACCCATTGATTGTTCCATGCAGCGATCGTTTTCAATGAAGCATAAATCATCGCCGTGGTGAAAACAGTTGCCAGGCAAAATACTGTTGTGACTATGCCGGCTATGTTTTGTATCAAACCCTGTCTTTCCATGACGACCCATTCGTACGCGAAAAGCATCAACGGGAAAAAGGTCAGGATTGCAAATACGCCTTCCCGGCTTAGCCATGAAGATCGCCACTGACTGAATGCGCGCCAGGCGCGTTCCGGACGGCCCAGATGAAATGTCGAGAAAAGCAATCCGCTGGAGATCAGGACGAGTGCCGTAACAACGCCATACATGCCGAAACCGGCATGGTCCGGGACGAACCTGAATACAACGCCGGCACCCAGTAAACCGAGCAATCCGTAACCTGCACCGGTCAGCGTGGTAAAGAAGATAACGGAAAACGCGGGATGCATGTCAGCGGCTGAGGGTCTTGTCCAGCCATCTTAAAATGGCGTTTTCGATATCTGTAACCTGCGGGGACAGTGCAGCAGGTTTATCTTTTTTTCCTTTACGGGGCGGCAGATACTTGTTAACCGGTTTACAGTCCTGCTCCGGCATCAGGTCGTAGCCTTGTCTGGATGCAACCAGTTTTGCCACCCCGGAATCCGGATCAGCCAAGTCACCGAAACTTCTGGCCCCGGTAGGGCAGGCGGCAACGCAAGCGGGCACACGGTCGTGTTCCGGCAGGTCTTTGTTGTAAATTTTATCGACGCACAGCGTGCACTTCTTCATGACCCCGTCTGTCTGATCATATTCCCTGGCGCCGTACGGGCATGCCCAGGAACATAACTTGCAGCCTATGCAGGTGTCCGGATTGACCAGTACGATACCGTCCTCTTCCCGTTTATATGAGGCCCCGGTCGGACATACCGTTACACAGGGGGCGTCATCACAATGCAGGCACGACCTGGGAAAGTGTACCGTAATCGATTCCCCTTGCTCATTTTCCACTTCGTAGGCATGCACCCGGTTGAACCATACGCCGGACGGGTCAGCGCCGTAGGGATCGGTATCAGTGGGCGGCGCTGAATTGCCGCTGCTGTTCCATGCTTTACAACTGGTGGCACAGGCATGACACCCGACACAGGTGTCGAGATCGATGACCAGGCCGAGCTTTTTTCCGGTGGACGCGGGCAGGCACGTCATGGTTGCTTCGTGCCTGAAACCTGCGGGTTGCCGTGAGGCGGCAACGCATCAAATTGCGGCGCGCTTTGATGTATTTCATCATCCCGGCATTTTTCGATCGCGACCCGCAAATCAAACCATGCAGCCTGCCCGGTAACCGGATCGGAATTTGCGTAACGGTAACCGTCCTTGTTCTCAGGCAGTAACTCCGAGATGATATGGTTGAGCAAAAAACCCTGTTTTGCTTCGGGTGCGTCCTTGTCCAGGTTCCAGGCGCCGCTGCGCTTGCCGATTGCGTTCCAGGTCCAGACCGTGTCCGGATTGACGCCGCTCATGCATTTGACCCGGCATCTGACTTTACCGTGGGGGCTCTTCAGCCAGACCCAGTCGTCATCACCGAGATGCAGTTTTTCCGCAAGTTGATGATGTATATACAAATCATTGGCAGTGGTGATCTGGCGCAACCAGGCATTCTGCGAACCCCATGAGTGATACATGTGCATGGGCCGCTGCGTCAGCGCATGCAAGGGATACTGACCGGTATCCACCATGTTGCTTTCAAATGGTTCATACCAGATCGGTAAAGGGTCAAAATAGGTCTGGATACGCGTTTTATACTGCTCCGGCGCCGGGTAATGTCCCTGGCCCTCTGCAGCCAGGCGCAAACGTTGTATTGCTTCGTTATACAGCTGCAGGACTATCGGTTGGGCGTTGTAGATCCAGCCGGCGGCATGGGCAAATTCCAGGTACGATTTGTTGGCAAATTTATAGTAACGCTGATCTGCAGTGAATTCATGGCGCCAATAACAGCCGTTGTCGATATAGCGCTGTAACTGATCCGGGTTGGGTTGCCCTGTGCAATGCTGATTACCGTCTGCGCCGCGCCAGCCCGCCAGCGGGCCGGTGCGATAAGTGCGCATATGGTTGACCATGTAGTCTGCATAACCGCCCGGGTACCTGGCCGTACCATCGGCCTTGACCATACCGGGTAGCCCGAGTCGTGCCCCCAAATCCAGCAGGACATCCTGGAACGGCCTGACCTGCCGCTCCGGCAGCACCACCGGTTGCCGGATCGAATCGGCGACGGCATCCGCTTCACCGATCGGCCGGTCCATCAGGGAAATACAATCCCAGCGCTCCAGGTATGACGTATCCGGCAGTACCAGGTCGGCATAGGGAACCGTTTCCGAATAGTAGGCATCGCTGTAGATAACATGCGGGATTTTATACTTTCCCGTTGTTTCGTCCTTGTCGGTCAGGTATTTCAGGGTCTCCGGTACGTTCATGGAGGAATTCCACGCCATGTTCGCCATGTACATGAATAATGTATCTATGGGATAAGGGTCAGCTTTCCAGGCATTATGTATCACCATATGCATCATGCCGTGCAAGGCCAATGGATATTCCCAGCTGAAAGCCTTGTCGATACGTTGCGCGGTTCCGTCATCCCGGTTAAGCAATTCGCCTGGCATGGTTGGAAAACCGAGGGGCATTCCGCCTAACGGTGTATTCGGTTTGGCCGGATCATCAGCCGGTATATCGGGTGGGGGAATGTGTTTGGGGTAGGGCGCTTTATAACGAAAACCACCAGGCACATCTATCGAACCCAGTAAAATCTGCAGGATGTGCAGTGCGCGGCAGGTATGAAAGCCGTTTGAGTGGGCGGATATACCACGCATCGCGTGCATGGAAACCGGCCTGCCGATCATTTTATCGTGCTTGCGGCCGGTCCAGTCTGTCCAGGGGACATCAAGTTCAATCTGATGTTCAAATGCAGCCTCGGCCAGTTCTGCTGCAATTCGCTTAATCTGTCTGGCCGGGATGCCGGTTTTATCAGCGACCTGTTCCGGCGCATAAGCCGCATCCAGAAAACGCTGTGCGAGCAGGTGGAAGACCGGTACAACCCGGCGGCCGTCCGTCAATTCATAACTGCCCACTAATGCAGGAGATATACCTTGTGAATTTGCATCAATTGTTTCTTTTGAGATGTTGTCAAAGCACAAGGGTTTTCCTGATTCAACGTCACGGGCAAACAGGCCGTCCTCGCGTGTTCCGGGATCCTGAATTACCAGCCAGTGCGCGTTGGTGTAGCGCACGAGATATTCCCAGTCGATCTTTTCAGCCTTCAGCAGTTCGTGGATCAATGAAAAGATTAACAACCCGTCAGTGCCGGGCCGTATCCCCAGCCATTCGTCTGCAATTGCCGAATAACCGGTGCGTACGGGGTTGATCGATACAAATTTTGTATCCGGCCTGCTTTTCAGCTTGCCGAGGCCCATCTTGATGGGGTTGGATGCGTGGTCTTCCGCAACACCGAACATCAGGAAATAGCGCGTGTGTTCCCAATCAGGCTCGCCGAATTCCCAGAATGATCCGCCGATCGTATAAAGACCGGCAGCAGCCATGTTCACGGAGCAGAAACCGCCGTGCGCAGCATAATTCGGCGTGCCGAATTGTTGCGCCCACCAACCGGTCAGGGATTGACTTTGATCGCGGCCGGTAAAAAATGCCAGCCGCTTTGGATCAGTGGAACGGATGTTTGACAACCATCCGGTGGCAATGGTCAAGGCCTCATCCCAGCTGATCTCCCTGAATTCCCCGCTCCCGCGTTCACCCACTCGCAGTAGCGGGTTTGCCAATCGGGCAGGGGAGTAGTGCTGCATGATGCCGGCCGCACCTTTTGCGCACAGCACCCCTTTATTTACCGGGTGGTCGGGATTGCCTTCTATATAACGGACCGTTCCATCCTTCAGATGAACCCGGATGCCGCAGCGGCAGGCACACATGTAGCAGGTTGTAGTCTTGACTTGATCCGGATTTTCTGGGGATGTTGACTGAGTTTGGCCGAATTGATTCATATCTGAATCATTATAGCCAATAGTTCTAAGCTTAGAACTATTAGTTTTTGGCTATTTCAACTCCCGCTCATTTCACCAGGTCCAGGATGGCATTTTTAGAGGTTACTTTACTTCGCCTGGTAAACCGGGGTGCCGTTGATGATGGTCTGCTCAACCCTGACCTGGTGCAATTCCGTCACCGGGATACTGTAGGGGTCACGGTCAAGCACAATCAAATCGGCCAGCAAGCCGGGTTCGATGCGGCCGACCTTGTCCGCCATGCCCAGGTGTTTTGCAGCATTGACCGTGAACAGTCGGATGGCCTGATCGAGAGATACGGCCTGTTCCTTGCCGAAGTGTTTTGCGCTGCCGCCCGGTTCCTCTCGCGTCACCAGCGCTTCCACCGCTATCCAGGGATTGACCGAGGGAACAACAGCCCAGTCCGATCCCGGCACTACCAGCGCGCCGGCTTCGATCATTTCCCGCACCGGCCATACGCGCCTGGTGCGTTCGTCTCCCACTTCTTTGGAAATATCATCGTTTATGGGACTGGGACTCCACAAATACGGTGACACTTCAAAGGTCACTCCGAGCGCTCTTGCGCGGGGGAGGTCTTCCCGGGAGACGAAGGTGCAGTGGCCTACGTCGTGCAACTGTCCGCTGAAACCGTTGGCCGTGCGCGCGGCATCGAAGGCATTCAATCCCGCCCGCACCGCGGCATCTCCTGCGGCATGGAACTTCACGGTCAGGCCCATACGGTCGAACCGGGTTACCGCCTCGTTCAGAACGTCCTGGTCTACCAGCAACATGCCGTAACGGCTCGCATCGTCGGAACGTCCTTCCATGGGCCGGGCATACGGATCCAGCATCGCGGCGGTATGGCTGTCGGTCGGGACGCCATCCAGAAATATCTTGATGCAGTCGGTGGCAACATTGGTTCGTGCATACAGGTTGCGATCCGCAATCACGGCCTCAAGTTCCGCATTGCCCGGTTCCCAGTTCAGACACAACCTGACCCGTTGCTTGACCATTCCCGCATCGGCCATGTCCGCATAAAGCTTCACTTCCCGGGTCATGCCCGCGACAAAACCCGTCGATGCCTCGGTAAAAGAGGTGATTCCATGAGACAACATCTGATTCATGCTCCACTCAAGCGCAGCGCGCAGCGCTTCATACGAATGCGGCGGCACATGCATCCTGACCAGCATGATGGCCGCTTCGCGCAGGATGCCAGTGGGTTCACCACCACTGTCACGCTCAATGATACCGCCCTCAGGATCCGGCGTATCGGCCGTGACTCCGGCAATGGCCAGCGCCTTGGAGTTGGCCCAGGCGCTGTGGCCACTGGTGTCGCTTAACAGAACGGGGTTTTTCGGAGAGATCGTGTCAAGCATCGAACGGTCAGGTATCTGTCCGATGGCATGGGCATCCCATTGTCCCCCGGTGATCCAGCCTCCCGTGTCCGTCCTGTCGATGCAGGCCTGCACTTCATGCTGAATCTGTTCCAGGGTTGAGCCTTGTTCAATCTTGCATTCCGTCTGCCTGACACCGGCAAACAGGGGATGTACGTGCATGTCATGGAATCCGGGCAAAACCACCTTGCCGCCAAGATCGATGCGTTGGGTCTGTGGGCCCGCCGTGGCGGTAATGGTGTCCGTGTCACCTACCGCGATAATCACGCCGGCTCGAATCGCCAACGCTTCCGCCTCGGGTTGTTCCGGGTTCAGCGTATGGATACGGCCGTTGGTGAAGATGGTTTCAGCCTGTCCGTCTGCGGCCAGTGCGGGCCCGCACAAGGTACACAAGACAACAGGAACCAGCCAGGCCGAAAATTTTTCCTGCATGCTCATCTTCCTTAAAGTCAGCCAATCAGCGATTTTCTAGAAAAAATTGTATTGTACGGTTACGCCGACCGTCCTCGGCATACCGACATAGCGGACGTTGGGTCCGTTACCGGTAAATGCGGAGGGAAAGTAATATTCATCTGTGATATTCCGGCTCCACACCTGCAATCGCCATTTGTCATCATGACTGCCGATGGCGCCTCTCACGTTGAATATCGTGTAATCACTGGAGCGGAATGCAGGCCCCGCGACACCGCCTGATTCATCCACGTAATTGACATCGCCGGCGAGTTCCAGGTATATCGCATCATTCAGGGACCAGCGATAGCTGACCAAGCCGTTATAAGACCACTCGGGCGCCTGCGCGAGCGGCGCTCCCGACGCGTCGATATACAGAACTTCCGGCCAGACGCTGGCAGGATCCACAGCTTGCCACTCCTTGATTTCGGAATCTATATATGAAGCGCCGAAATGCAGGTTCAGACCTGAAACCGGCGCCCAGTCCAGTTCTACTTCAGCGCCCAGCACTTCCGCTTTGGGAATATTTGTCAGACCGACGATATTGCCCACGAAGGTAACGGCCAGGTCGCCTTCCTGTTTGTCCTTGTAATCATAAAAATACCCGTTAAGGTTTAATTGCATGCTGCCGTCCAGCAGGGTCATCTTGGTGCCCAGTTCATAGGCGGTGAGCGTCTCCGGTCGGTATGGCAGCAACTGGGTGGTGGCATTTGAATTTGCGCCGTTGAAGCCGCCGGACTTGAATCCGCGGGATGCGGAAAAATAAGCCAGTATGTCATCGTTGAACGCATAGTCCAGACCCGCTTTCCACATCCATTTATTGGTGTCGATGGTATCGGTAAAAACCTGGAACGCATCGTTCGGATTGGCAGTGACGAAGACATTGTTCGGTGAGTTCGGGTCGTCATCAATGGTGCCGCAGTCACCCGGCCCCAGTGACGAACCGAACAGCAGGTTCAGGAAGTTACCCAGGGAATTGTCCGTTGCGGAAAACGTGCAGCCGGACCAGGTACGCTCTTCACTGGTATAGCGCGCGCCCAGGGTTAATTTAAGCTGCTCCGTGAAGGACCACTCTACGTGGGCAAAGCCGGCAATGGACTCGGTATCCTGCTCATAACTGGTGTCGAGCTCCAGGATTGGCGCGAACGCGAAGGGAATTGCGCCCCAGGGAATGGAACCGTTACCGAAAAAGGAATCGGGCATAAAAAAGTGGTACATCTCGCTGACGTCATCATTCGAATAGTACATACCGGCGAGCCAGGTCAGCCGGTCGGTCTCCATGGAGATGATCAATTCCTGGGAAAAAGCCTCAACCCTGGAGGTGTTGATGTTGGAGGTGTCCACAAAGTCGCCGCCGTCACCCTCGAAGGCTTCACGCCGGTCAAATTCGTCGTAGGAAGTCAGCGAAGTCACGGTGACGCCGCCGATATTCCATTCCAGCCTGCCCGAAACACCGATCAATTCGTTATCCCGTTCCGGCCTGATATCGTAAGTGGTGCCGGTGATGGCGCTGGTATAGGTATTGCTCCAATCCGCATCCTTGTTGTCCTTGCCGTCGGAGAACCACGGCGGTGTCGAAGTCAGCGTGACAAAATCAGGGCTGTAGTTTTCAAGGGGGGTATGGGGCAGCAGGGCAAGACCGGCGCCGATGTCCGTGCCGTCAATGGCGGCAGGCGACTGGTTCTCGGAATCATCCTTGGTATAACGCACGTTAAGCTCGAGACGCGCATCCTGGCCTATGTCGATATCCAGTATGCCGCGCACGGATTCCACGTTCTTTTCGCCCAGGTCATCGTTCCGGGTCAGGCTCTCCTGCCAGCCGTCGAACGAATGTATCGTCCTGAATGCGAACCTGCCCCGAGCCTGTTCGCTGATGGGACCGCTGACAAAGCCCTCTACGTCGATGGTCTCGTAGGAACCGAAACTCCCGGTCACTCCGGCTTCGAGTTCTTCCGTCGGTTTTTTGCTGATGAAATTGATCTGTCCGGCAGTGGTGTTGCGGCCGTACAGGTCACCCTGCGGGCCTCTCAGCACTTCTATCCTCTCGAGGTCGAACAGCGTGCCCCGGCTCATGACCGTGTAGGGTATATTGACGCCGTCGAAGTAAAGGCCGACGGTGGCTGAACTGGAAGTGGTGAAATCCTGGAAACCGACGCCGCGCAGGGTATATTGCGGCACGCCGGTAGCAGCGGTCTCGTTGATGTTCAGGGCCGGCGTGTACCTGGCCAGGTCTTCTGCCGTACTGATCCCCAGGTCCTGAATGAGTTCTCCCGACATGACGTTTACGGTAATGCCGACGTCGTTGATTCCCTGCTCGCGTTTCTGCGCAGTCACGATGATTTCTTCAAGCGCGGTCTGCTGGCCCAGTACGAGGTCAGGAGCGGAGGCAATCAGTAGAATCAGGCAGGAAGCTACGTAAAGTGGCGGAAATTTTTTCATGGTCGACATGTTTTTTCCCCGTGAGTCACACGAAAAGTGAGGTTCTGGAATAAAGTACGAGTAATTATTCGCAATATGGCGTGGAAAGTCAACATTATTCCTGTATCATTCCGGTCTATCACTCAGCCTGGGACAATAAACTGAAGAACAACCATGCAGGAAACTATCCACGTCCACCAGAAGTTGTCTCCCAGGAAAAAGCCGTCCCAATCCCGTTCACAGAAGATGGTGAAAGGTATCCTTGACGCAACCCGCAACCTGCTCAGGAATTACGGCACGGGTGAAATTTCCGGGATAACAACCAATCACATTGCCAGGGAAGCGAATATATCGGTCGGGTCGCTGTACCAGTATTTCCCGAACAAGGAGGCCATACTGTTCGAATTGTACAAGGAGATGCTGGGACAGTTCTCGTCGATCATGGAGATGTTCAAATCTGAACCCTACCTGTCTTTATCGCGGGAGGAATTCTTTGATCGCTTCAACAGGGCAATGAAAGACGCCGAGGCTGACGTCGAGGTGGTATTCGAAATGCATAACGCCGTCAAGATCTATCCGGCCCTCGCCGAGGCAGACCGGCGCCATGCGGAACTGATCGCCAGGGAAATGGCCGGCTTCATGAAGCACTTCGGTTCCCGATGGTCAATGGAAAAATTGCAACGTCTGGCGCTACACGCCTATTACATCAACTACGGCACCTGGATGTATCGCGACCATGCCCGTCCTGATTACGAGGAGGTCCTTGACTGGGAAATCAGCGCGTTGAACTTTATGATCTCAAAGTGCTTTGAGTAACCTGCTTGTCTTATCGGGCAGAATTATCAACATGTCCGCTCATGCGGGTCTGAACGCTTAATCCGGCTTCACGTCACTCATCAGCCGGTACACGGCAGAGTCGTTGCCTTCAACAAACAACTCTTCCATGTTTCCTGCCTGTACCAATTCATAGGCCAGGGAACTTAACTCAAGGACGGTCCGCTGAATTACGTCCGTGGTCAATTCATGCACCAGCAGCAGATGGGGGATTTCCCCGGGCTCCAGCGCTACTACTTCCATGATGCGATAGAGTTCATAGGCATGGACTCCGGTGATTGCACGGTACTCCATCACGCCGGGAATATAACTGTCTTTCAACCACTCAAGCAAGCGCTTGTAGTCATTTCCATCAGCGCAACAGATTATCTTCTGAATATAAACATAGCGCCGGCCGTCGGCTGGCGGGCTGGTTGCCAGGAGGCGCTTTCTAATGTTTACCTCCCTCCATGTAACTGTTGCCGGCGGATACCCGGTGAGTTTGCGGTAGTAATTCGCTTCCGTCACCTTCAGCAGCTCGGTAATGCGGCCCCGCGCCACCATTTTGCGGGCGCCCACATACAAATCGATAATTGTCTTGTCAATATCCGCGGTTTCGATACCGTAGAGCGCGATGTATTTACCTTCATCTTCGCTCAAGTCGAGTTCCGGCAGTTCCATAAAGCTTTTATGTACAGCGCGGCGGGCCCGCATGAAACCGGGAACGGCCAGCACATCGGGGATGTCGATATCGTCGTACCAGGCGTTGAATTCTGCTTCCCTGGCCGGGTCCGTACTTTTGGTCTTGACCATATAGAACCAGTGACCGTCAATACCGGAATCAGCGGCTGGGGCAGGGACTGTTACGAGATATAACAGGAACCCCACCAATACAGTGGGTATGGTTGTTTTCATCTTTAAAAGGTCTATATTAGATAAAATAACGCTTACAAGTGCAACCAATGTGGAGTTGAAAACCATGAGATCACTGATCCCGCCTTTTATTTGCCTGGTCATGTTGCTGAGTTTCACCGCATGCGGCGGCGATACCGCAAACAAACTCGAAGTGGAGATGTTCAAGGGCGATTTCGCCACGGTGAACTCTTTCATTTTCTCCAACGGCAAATCCATCATCGTCATGGACGTGCAGCGCAAGACCGCCGAGGCGAAACAACTGGCCGAGCGCGTCAAGGCTTACAAGCTGCCGGTCACCCACATCCTGATAACCCACGGGCATACCGATCACTTCACCGGCATGCCCCTGTTCCGGGACGAGTTTCCCGATGCGAAGATTGTCGTGGCCAATGATGACATCCGCAAGGACATCAAGGCTTATGCAATTTACATGGACGGGTTCGGGGCCACCGACGCCGAGCCGGTGCTGGAACCGCCGCTGAGACCCAAATCGGCAGAAAACCCGGATGGCTTTGATTACGAAAACACCATCCACCTGCTGAATGACGATACCTTGACCCTGGACGGCGGCGGTACGCTGGAGTTGACTACGGATTACAAACCTGCGGAAGCGGATCACATGACCACGGTTTACAGCCCGGAACTCAACGCCATCTTCCTCTCCGACTTCGGCTATAACCGGGTGCACCACTGGCAGGGTGACGATATAAGCTGGCAGGATATCGCCAACTGGCGGGAAGAACTGGTGCGGATTAAAAACGAATACGCGGGACGCAACCCCACCGTCTATCCCGGCCATGGCGACGTGGGGGACATGAGCATGTTCGATGCCATGATCGGGTACATTGACGACTACACCCGTATCGTGCAGGCGGCAAAGACCCGTGAAGAGGCCATGGAGAAAATGACTGCGTTATATCCTGGCTACGGTGAGGCAGACTTCTTCCTGAAATACAGCATTCATAACCATATCAGGGAATAACCGGTTTCGGTTAAATTCTCTTATAACCTACCGGCACGGCGGTCTGGCTTGCAGGATTGTCATACCACCCACCGGTTTTACCGGGTTTCTATAGTCCGGAGGTAAAGACGGGTTGACCCCGTAATAAAAAAACGAACCGAAGATTGTCGTGTGACTTACCGTTATCTCACCGCCATAACCAATTTTAATCATTCCCTCTACGGTATCCCTGACTTCGGTACACTTCAGTAGTTCTCCATTTACCGGATCAAGGGCACATACAACTGATTTGTGCGGTATGGGCAGGGTCAGGCCCGTGTCCGGCTGATGGTAGTTGTAACCGAAATTCATTCCCACCCAGACATGATTGGCCGAGACGGAAATAACGCTGACCAGACGGGCGATCGGCCTGCCGTCCGGAACAAGGGGCGCAAAAGGTTCCAGAACAGGCAACACCCGCGCGGCTGCATCATCATACGAGCGAGCCCATTTTATCGATCCGTTGTCCGGGTTAAGGGCGATGACAGTCGGCGCAGCAAAAATATTTCCCGTATAGATAGTATCATCGGGACCGATTGCAGGAGATAGCAGTCCTTCGCCTTTCGCAGACCAGCGAACTTCTCCGCTG
>MKWU01004522.1_pt1 | contig 16325 bp, 10 predicted proteins | sample 809101 | NCBI WGS metagenome assembly MKWU01 (sample SAMN05860141, study PRJNA318959) | sponge metagenome | host: Aplysina aerophoba | place: Slovenia: Piran, Adriatic Sea, Gulf of Piran | collected 2013-05-07 | reverse complement strand
TGGAACGCCGACTTCAGACGGCACCCGCGGCCCGAGAGGGCCGTGGAACGGATCACGCCAATCACGTTCAAGAGCGCCCACGTTGCGAACGCCAGGGTGACGCGGAGTATGAGAAGTCCGGGCTAGGGGCGCGGGCCGCCCGTACCGAATCCCGTGACCCCCACCCGGCGGGGGATGTAATGGTCGGGATCCACCGTCCGGTGAAAGACGATGCGCCCGTTGCTCATGACGAACATGGGCTCGTGGGTGGCGTAGATGTCCTCCAGCGGGTTTCCGTCCACGGAAACGAGGTCCGCTTCCAGGCCGACCTCGATGGCGCCGGTGCGGTCCCGAATTCCGTAGACCTCGGCAGAGCGGATGGTGGCCGACTGGAGCGCCTGCAGGGGCGTCATGCCCATTTCCACGAAGTGCGTCATCTCGCGGTAGATCCGGACGTTGGTGCGGGGGCCGTACTGGGTGTCGGTGGCGGTGATGATGGTGACCCCGAGTTCGAGCGCCCGCTTGAAACCCTTCTCGAGGTAGTGCAGCAGATGGCTGCCCCGCTGGTAGCTCGCCGAGGATTCGTAGTCGTCGTGGGGCAGGAGGAATCCCACCACCGAGGTGTACGTCGGGACCCACGCGGTGCCCATTTCCAGCATCAACTGGAGTCCTTCTTCGTCCACGTAGGAGCCGTGTTCGATGGTGGCGCAGCCCGCGATGATGGCATTCCGGACGACCTCCTTGCCGTGGGAATGGCAGGCCACCTTGACGCCGAGCGCGTCGGCCTCTTCGACGATGGCGGTGAGTTCCTCCACGCTGTAGACGAGCATCTTGGGGTCGGGGCCGTTCGGCCCCGATGTCGTACCGCCCGAGCGCGTCTTGATCCAGCGGGCGCCGCGGTCAACGTCCACCTGGACGACTTCGCGAACGGCCTCGACACCCTTGACTTCCTGGTGGAGGTACTTGTAGAGCCGGGGATCGGCGAGCGCCGACTGACCCAGGTTCGGCAGCACGTAAACGCCGGCGGCGAAGATCTCCGGCCCGGCGAGATAACCCTGCTCGACCATGTCGTTCATCCGCACGTCGAGGTAGCTGCCCACCGCCGCGCTCTTCATCGTGGTCACTCCGGATTCGAGGGCGCGGTAGAGGCCGTCCAGGGTGCGGCCGTGCCAGTGAGCGTCGAAGAGGCCGGGCATCAGGTGGCGGCCCCCCAGGTCGAGAACGTGGGCGTCTGCGGGCGGCGGGCCGGCGCCCACGGATTCGATGAGCCCGTCCCGGACGACCACCACGGCGTCTTCCAGCACGGTGCCGTCCACCACGTTCACCACGTGGGTGTTCACGAGCGCCACGTGCGGCTGGGGGAGGATGCCGTCCTCGCCGGGAAGGTGGGGGACCGTGGGCTGGGCCATGGCAATTCCGGCCGCAAGCGCCCACGACGCGGTCCCGATGGCGGCGCGGCAAGACGTGTTGATCATGGGGGAATCCTCCGGGCCCCGATGGTATGTTCGGAACCCGCCACGGCGAAGGAGAAGAGGCATGAATCGAAGAGCTTTTCTGGCCGCGACCGGCGGGGCGCTGACCGCACTGCACGCCGATGCGGAAGAACGGATCGGCAAGGCGGTGGCGCGCCTCGGCGCCCAGAGTGCGGAAGACGCCGCGCAGGACGAGGATTTCTGGTTCCGGGTGCGGGAGGCGTTCACCATCGACCGCAACCACATCAACCTGAACTCGGGCAGCGTCAGCCCCGCGCCGGTGACCGTGCAACGGGCGATGGACCAGTACTGGGACATCATGAACATGGGCCCCTCGCTCTACGTGGACGAGTTGCTCGGTCCCCGTATCGACGTGGCGCGGCGCCGGCTCGCCGCGACCTTCGGCTGCGGCACCGACGAGATCGCCTTCACCCGGAACGCCAGCGAGGCGATGGAGATCGTGCAGTTCGGGCTTCCGCTCGAGGCGGGGGACGAGGTGCTCACCACCACCCAGGATTACCCCCGGATGCTCATGACGTTCCGCCAGCGGGAACGGCGTGACGGAATCGTGCTCCGCACGGTGCCGTATCCCACGCCCCCCGAGGACCTCTCGGAGCTGACGGGAATCCTGGAGCGGGCCATCACGGCGAAAACGAAGCTCCTGCTCATTTGCCACACCACCTTCACCACCGGTCAGATCTTCCCGGTCCGGGAAATCTGTCAGATGGCGCGCCGCCACGGTATCGAGACCCTGGTGGACGGCGCCCACGGGTTCGCGCACTTTCCGTTCACCCGGGACGACCTCGACTGCGACTACTACGGAACGAGCCTCCACAAGTGGCTCTTCGCTCCCGTCGGGACCGGTTTCCTCTACGTACGCAAGGAGAAGATCCCCAAGGTGTGGCCGCTCATGAGCGCGCCCGCGAGCCAGGACGACGACATCCGGAAGTTCGAACAGATCGGGACGAATCCGATCGCGGTCCGGGGGCCGATCACCGAGGCGGTGACCTTCCACGAGGGTCTCGGCGCCGAGCGGAAGGCGGAACGGCTCGTCTACCTGCGGCGGCGTTGGGCTGAGCGGGTCAAGGAACTTCCCCGGGTCCAGGTGCTCAACCCGCCCGACATCAAGCAGGCGTGCGGCATCGGGGCGATGCGGATCGAGGGGGTGGATTCGGGCGAGTTGACGGACTTCCTCGAGCGGAAGTACCGCATCCACGTCCGGCCCCGCTTCATCCGCGGCGAGTTCGATTGCATTCGGGTTTCGCCGAGCGTTTTCAGCACGCTCGAAGAGATCGACCTCTTCGCCGCCGGGATCGAGGATGCGGCCCGGAACGGAGTATCGGTATGAGTTCGGAAGATGGCGTCCGCCGGCGTGAATTCCTCAAGGGCGCGATTGCGGCGCTCCCGGCGGCCGCGGCATGCGGCGGCGCCGGAGACCGCCCCGCCCCCGCCGCGCAGGCCCCCGCCGCGTCGGAGCCCCTGTCCGCAGGGGTTGCGCTGTGGGGCCAGGATCTGGGCCTCGGAGAGATGTACCGCGGGAACGGCAATCAGACCGAGGTCGAGCTCTACGTCCAAAAGTGCGCCGATCACGGCGTCTCCCGCGTCTTCGCGCCCGGGGCGTCCGCGGAACTCGTGGAGGCCGGCGCCGCGGTGGGGGTCGAGGTCCATCCCTACAAGGCGGTCGCCTCCGCGGGCGGAATCCGGATGTACCCCGCGTGGTCCTGCAATTTCATGGTTCCGCGCTTCGGCACGGTGGAGGGCAGGCAAACCCTGAATGCGCACCGGCCCATCTGGAGCCATCCGCAACGCATCGAGAGCCTCAGCGATTTCGTCCGGGAGAACCCCGAACACCGTCATCGCAACCGGGAGCGGACGGACGAGCTGCAACCTTACGAACGCGTGTTTCTGAGTCCGGGCCTTCCGGAGGGGCGGGCGGAAGAGGCGCGGGTCTTTTCCGAACTCCTCGCCCGGAGCGGCGGACGCGGTATCCAGGCCGAGTTCGTCTCGATCAACGAGGACGAAAACGGAGTGATCACCGACGGCTACGAGGAATCCATCGCCGGCGCCTTCCGCGAGGCCACCGGACGCGATCCCTTCCAGCTACCGAACGCCGATCCCGATTGGGTGCAGTTCCGGGCCGACCGCTGGACCGACATGGTCCGGGACATCCGGGACGCGGTGAAGGCGGTTCGGTCCGACACGGTCTTCACCATCACGGTCATCAACCGCGACGCGGACGGCTACGTCCCGCGGATCCAGGACTGGCCCGCCTGGGTGGAGCAGGGGCTCTGCGATGAAATGCACCTCTGGTTCCGGTCCACGACCGACATGGCGACCATCGAACGGCATTGCCGGCACTTCGTGGACACGGTGGCCGGCCGAGTGCCGACGATGGCCGAGTTCTCGTGTTACCACCCGGGGAGCCTCCAGGAGCCGGGGGCGATGATGGAGGCCGCCCGCATCGCGCGGGGAACCGGGATGGACGGGCTCGGGATCTATCGGAGCCACGCCGTGGAGCAGCTCGAGTTCTGGCCGCTGCTCGACCGGATGACGCGCTTGTAGCGCCGCCCTGTCAGTCGGTCGGAGGACCCAGCGCGAAGAGCGTCCCGTCCTGGGTGCCGAAGACGATCCGCCCGTTCGCGACGGCCGGCGAGCCCATGATCGCGGCCCCCGCGTGGAACTCGGAGAGCTTTTCGCCGGTTGCGAGGTCGAGGACGTAGAGCCGGCCGTCCGCGTTCCCCGCGTACACCCGGTCGCCGGCCACCGCCGGGGAGGCGTCGAAGCGGGCACGGGCGCGGAAGGTCCAGCGCGCCTCTCCCGTCTGACGGTCGAGGGCGTGGACCAATTTGTCCCGGCCGGCCACGATCACGAGGTCGTCAGTGATCGCCGCCGAGGCGTAGAAGGGGAAGTGCCGTTCGGGGTGCTCATAGCGCCAGGAGAGCTTCCCGGCGTCCACATCGACCGCGAGCACCTCGTTGTTGAAGGTGCCGTAGTAGAGGGTTCCCTCCGCGATGGCGGGAGAGGCCGCCGTATAGGCCCCGGAGTCGAAACGGAGCATCTCCGTTCCGTCCGTGATCCGCACGCCGCGAAGCACCGCGTCGCATCCCGTTACCCAGGCGAGGCCGCCCGCGCGACCCGGGGTGGCGTGCACGGGTCCCTCGGTCAGGAGCGACCAGCGGGCCTTTCCCGTCGCCCGATCCACCCCGTAGAAATGCTCGTCGTAACTCCCGATCAACACCAGCTCACCGGCCACCACGGGTGACGACTTGATCTCGGCGCCGGTCGGAAACCGCCAGCGGGGTTTGCCGGAGTCGGTGTCCACCGCGTGCAGAACACCCAGCAGATCGCCGACGTAGACCGTGTCCCCGGCGACCGCCGGAGAGGATTCGCCGAAGCGGTCTTCCTCGAACTCACCGGCTTCGGCTTCTGTCGTCCCGGGCCGGTAGCGCCAGGCTTCCGCGCCATCCTGAACGTCCAGCTTCACCAGGACACCCGGCAGGGAGGTCGCGTAGACAAAGCCGCCGACGATGGCGGGTGAGGATTCCACCGAAAACCCGAGGGGGGCGCTCCACTTCAACTCCAACTCGTCCCCCAGCGGAGAAGCGGAGATTCCGCTAAGCGCCGCATCCCGGCGGAATTGCGGCCAATCGGAGCCGTTCTGCGCGGCGGACTCCGCGCCGAGCGACAGGACGAGGAGCGTGAGGAGCGATCGGGAAATCATGCGATGGACGAACGATAAACGGCGAGAGCCCCGCCGGCATCGAAGACGCGCGGATTGAAGCGCCCGGTCCATTCCCGGGCCGCTTCTTCAGCCAGGGACGGCAGGTCGTCAACGTACACGCTCGCGGCTCCGAGATCCGGTGGGAGGCCGGCGTCCCTGACCCAATTCTCCAGCAGGCTCGCGAGCGTTTCCGCGGGGTCGGCGCCGGGCGACATGCCCGCGGCCTGGAGGAGATCCCGGTAAGCGTCTTCCGCGGAGGGCGCGTTCCAGCGGACGACCCGGGGCAGGGTGATCGCGAGCGCCCGGCCGTGGGCCACCTCGAAGCGGCGCGTCAGGGGGTTCGCGCAGGCGTGCGCCGCCCCGAGCATGGACCGTTCGATCGCCGCTCCGGCGAGAAACGCCCCGAGTTGCATTGCTTCCCAGGTCGCGGGATCCGCGTCGCCGGTGACGACCCGCGGGAACGCGCGGCTCAGGAACGCGAACGCCCGGTGGCTGAGAACGAGCGATTCGTCGGTTCGGTCGGAAGTCACCGCGGTCTCCACCGCGTGTGCGACGGCGTCGAATCCGGTCGCGGCGATCACCTTCCGCGGGGCCGAAGGGAGGAGCGCCGGATCCAGGATCACCGCCCGGAACATCGCGGTGGGCGCTCCACACGCAAGTTTCTGGTGGTCCCCGTCCCGCGAAATCAACGCGTAGGACTGCGCTTCGCTGCCGGTCCCGGCGGTCGTCGGCACCCCGATCAGCGGGGGCAGGGGATGGGGACACTTGCCGTATCCGCGGTAGTCCTCCATGCGTCCGCCGCCGGCGAGGAGAAACGCCCCCCCTTTGGCGACATCGAGCGAGCTGCCTCCGCCCACCCCCGCGAGTGCGTCGGCATCCATGCTCCGGGCCGCGTCGGCCGCGCGCGCGGCATCCGACTCGGTCGGGTTCTCTCCGAAATCCGAAAACGGTTCCGCCACGATTCCGGCGTCCCGCAGGCTCTCGAGCGCCTGGCCGGCAATGCCGGCGGCGACGATTCCGGGATCGGAGGTGACGAGGACGCGGCGGAGACCGAGGTCGCCGGCGGCTTCACCCAGTTCCTCGAGACTTCCGACTCCGGACCGGACCGCCGGTGAGGGTCCGCTCGGAAGACGCCAGGTCACGATCCGGGCCGCGGCGGATCAGTCCGCACGCTCTCTCAGCGAGCGCCCTCGGTGGTGGTGTCCTGGTCCTCGAGGGCGAAGAGCTGGTTGCGGCTCGCGATGTAGAGGACGCCGTTTGCCGGTACCGCGCTGGAATAGACCGAGCTGCCCATGTTCATCTCGGAGATCACTTCTTCGGTCCGGCCGGGGCGGAGCACGACCACGTCGCCGTCCTCGTCGCCGAGGTAGAGCTTGCCATCCGCGATGACCGGTGACGCCCAGACCGCGGCGAAGGTGTCGTGGACCCAGAGGGGCTCCCCGGTCTCGATGTCGAGGGCGTGGAGGAAGCCGGAGAAATCGGGCAGGTAGAAGATCCCGTCCTTCAGCGCGCCGGTGGAGATGGAGCGCCGGATGGTGTCGTAGTGCCAGAGCCGCCCGGTCTCGGTGATGTCGCCCCGCTGCGTGGCGTCGATCGCGTAGAGGTGGCCGACGCCCTCCCCGTGCTCGGGATCCTGGCCGTTCGCGATGAAGAGCCGGTCCCCCAGGATGACCGGAGTGGAGATGACGTTGTTCCGGGTGCGCGGCCAGACCGAGTCCTTCGGGTTCGTGTCGAACCACCAGAGGGTTTCTCCGGTCTCGGCGACGTATCCCCGGACCCAACCGTCGCCCTCGCCCATGATGACCTGGGTCACCCCACCCACTTCGGCGACGCCCGCCGCCGACCACTGGCCGTGCAGGATGTTCTCCCCGACGTGGTTCTGCTCCCAGACCAGCTCTCCGGTCACCTTGTTCACCGCGATGATCGCGGGCGTGAGCGGCGAGGGAATGTTGGCGTGGGTCTCGTCCTGGCCGTTCGAAGTGTTCACGAACAGCAGGTCTCCGTAGGCAACCGGGCTCGCGTTCGACATGTTGTGGGGGAAGGAACCGAGCTCCTCCATCATGTCGAACCGCCAGATGATGTCTCCATCGGTCGGCGACTGGAGCGCTTCGTCGGTGACCGGGCCGTCGTTGCCGTTCGCCAGGCCGCGAACGTCCAGCGCGAGCAGTTCCCCCCGGTTCGTGACGTAGTAGACGCGATCTCCCTCCACGAGCGGCGAAGAGCAGACTCCCTGATAGGGCCAGTCGTTGACCCGTCCCGAGAGCAGCTTGTCGGAGACCATCTGCCACAGGAACTCACCCGTGGCGGCGTCGAATGCGATCAGGATCCCCTTGTCGCCCACGATCTCCTTGTCGTAGAGGGCTTCGTTGTTCGTACCCACGAACACCCGGCCGCCGGCCACGACCGGGTTGCCGTAGGTCTGCGAACCGAGCGCGGCGACCCAGCGGACGTTGTGGCCGCTGTCCACGTCCCATTCGGCCGGGAGCCGGGCGGTGCTCTCCGAGACCATATTCCGATCCGGGGTTCCTCCCCACATCGGCCAGTCCTGGGCGCCGGCGCTTCCGCCGGCCAGCAGCAGCAGCAGGAGACCGTTCCGCGCGGCCACGGGGATTCCCCGCCGGTAGCGCGGGCTCTTCTCGAGTCGGGACATGGAACGTCTCCCTCTCATTCGCCGGGTTCCACGACGATGTTGTCAAAGAAAACCTCGGCGGACACCGCATCCGCAAAGATGCCCGGGGTGCCCTCGCGATGGGGCAATTCTTCGCGCCATTCGAGGGTCCATTCGTCCGGTTCGTCCTCGCCCCGAGGCCAGACCTTGCCGCGGGCGACGACTTCCGCGTCGTCCTCCACAACCTGGAACTTCATCGAGTACCAGGTGTCGGCTTCCCAGGCGAAGGGAATCTGGGTGGTCCGGCCAGGGGTCGCCTGCCAGGAATGGATCTCGAGCCGCTGGTGCGTGCCCATCAGTACGAACTGGTAACGCTGGGCGACGAGCCCCGCATTTCCCATCTGACGGCGGCGGGTCTTGGCCAGCACATCGGCCGAGACCGTGTACCCGGAGAGCGTCGGCGGCCCCATGTACACGCGCGCCCGGCGCAGGAAGGGGTTGTCGGCCCGCTTGACCAGGACCCGCTGGCCGTCTTCCAGGGTCCTCGTCTCGTACTTTCCCGTGGAGTTGACCCACTGCGGAGGCACTCGCGAGTCCTCCGCGTCGAAGTCCCAGCGCCAAGGCAGGGGTGGGACCACCCGGAAGCGCGCGGCTCCACTGGCGTCGCCGGCGCTTACCGTCACCTTGCCGGCAGCGCCCGCCGCATCGGCCGCCACCGCCAGCGTCATGTCCTCAACCGTGCCGTCGAAACCCTCCACCGCCCAGGTCAGATCGGCCGGCGCCTCGGTGGGGTTCCCCGTGGCATCGAAAGCGCGAACGGACAGAGCGACTTCCGATCCGGGGGCCAGGATTTCTTCGGTGGGAGACAGGACGAGATGCGACGGAGCGGCCCCGGACATCGCCGGCGGCGTCGCGGCAGGCGCATCCGGAGCGGGGCGCCGCTCCCCGATCGCATAGAGGCCGCCGTTCGAAACGAAGTAGACGACTCCGTCGCTGACCGCCGCCGACGCAATGATCTCTTCCGGGATCGCGTCGGTACCGATGACGTCCTCGTCGAGGACCTCCACGCCGTCCCGGCTCGGACGGAGAATGAAGAAACGCCCGTTGGCGGTCCCCACGTAGAGCTTGCCGTCGGCAAGCACCGGTGAGGCTCGCTGGATCGTCCCCAGGTTGTGGGTCCAGAGCTGTGTTCCATCCGTCGCCGAAAACGCGGCCAGGTTGGCGCTGTTGTCCATCTGATAGAGCAAATCCCCGTCGCCGACGCCGGAGGAAAAGCCCCCCATGAATCCCGGCACCCGCCAGAGGGGAGCCTCGGCCCCGATTTCACCGGTGGAGGTGGCATCCAGCGCCGCGAGGAGTCCCATCACCGAAGAGTCGAGGTTTTCCTCGCCGTGACTGACCACCGCGAGATCGCCGAAGAGCACCGCGCCGCTGTTCACGCCGCGCTTGCTCATCGGGAAGTTCCAGGCGGAAGCTCCGGTTGCGGGGTGAAGGGCGTGGAACGCTCCGTCTCCGCCTCCGACGAAGAGCAACCGTTGGCCGTTCACGCTGAAGATGGAGGCGGGCGAGTACGTCGTGTCGTAGGGACGACCGCCTGGCGCCGAAAGCCAGACCATCTCTCCGGACCGCTTGTCGAACGCGAAGAAACGTTGGCTGCCGCGGGCGTGTTCTCCCCAGGACGACGTCAGGCCGCTGAGGATCACCAGGTCGCCCGTGATCAGCGGCGAGGCGGTGCGGCCGCCGTGGGTCGTCACGAGGCCGAGTTCCTCGGGAAGGGAGCGCGCCCAGCGTACGCTGCCGTCCTCCACGTTGAACGCGGTCAACTCGCCCCCGACCGTGAAGAAGAACACGGTCCCGGTCTCGGCGTCGGCGGCCGGCGACGCCCAGCCCACCCGGCGGGGAGGGGCATCGGAGTGGTAGATGTTCCGGCGCGCTTCCCAGAGCAATTCGCCGGTGCCGGCGTCGAGCGCCACCAGTTGCTCCTGGCGGGTTTCCCGGTCGCCCACGCCCCGCTGGAGAAAGAGCCGGTCGCCAAGGATCACCGGTGTCGAGCGGCCACCGTAAGGCGCCTTGAACAGCAGGTTCTCGCCGTCGGGAGACCAGGACTCGACGAGCGCGGTCTCGGCCGACCGCCCATCCCGTCCCGGACCGCGGATTTCGGGCCAGTCGCCCGCACCGAGAGATGCGGCGAACAGCACGCCTGCACCCCCAACAATTATCGCGGCCGCGAGGCCGCGGCGGAGGGTTCCGGGAACCATGGCGGGAGGGGAGTCTAACGGGAGGCTGGGGCGCGAGAATCGCTGCGTTAGGCGAAACGGGGCGCCAGGGAACAGAATATGGGACCACCGTGCGCAAGTTCCCTCGCCTCGGCGTGTCAGGCGCCGTTCTCGCTGCCGGCATCGCTGCCCTGGCGCTACCGCGAGCAGTATCCGCGGGACAGCCTGCCTCCGGATCGTCCTCGCGCGAAACTCCGGCGCCGGCGGACTGGTTCGCCAACTGGCCCGCCTGGCGGGGGCCGACCGCGGACGGCGTTTCCACCGAGACCGGTTTGCCCGTCCATTTCGACCCCGACACGAACGGACTCTGGAAGACGGCGATCCCGGGCGAAGGACATTCTTCGCCGGTCGTCTGGGACCAGCTTGTCTTCGTTTCGGCCGCCATCGCCGGGGACCCGGTCCCCGGACATCAACCGCCGGTGCACGTCCGCAACGGTGAGGTCTACCTGCACGCCGGGAGCACGGCCGGGGACCTCCATCACACCCTGCTGGCGCTGGCCTACGACGCCCGCACGGGGCAGGAGGTGTGGCGGCGGACGGTCCACGACGGGCCGGTCTACGACAACCGGTACCGGACCAACACCTACGCCTCGCTGACCGCGATAGCCGACGGGGAGCGCGTGTATTTCTCCTTCGGCAACCAGGGCCTGTTCGCCTTCACCCTGGAAGGGGAGCCCCTCTGGGCCACCGATCTCGGTGACTTCGGCGTCTGGGGACTCGGACACGGCATCATGCCGGTGCTGCACGGCGAGACCTTGATCCTCGTCTGCGACAACGACGACGGCGAGGGCTCGCGCATCTTCGGGGTGGACCGCCGCAGCGGGGAGATCGTCTGGAGCACCGAGCGGCGAGCGCGAAAGGGTTGGGCGACCCCGGCGCTGCTGCCGGTCGGGGGCGTCACCCAGCTCTTCGTGCCCGGTTACCACGCCCTCGCCGCCTACGACGCCGGTAGCGGCGTCGAGCTGTGGCGGACCGCGCCCTTCGAGGACTCGGCCCCGGTCCATACCCCGGTCCACCAGCCTTTCGGGGACGGACGCCTCGTCTTCGTTTCGACCGGCTATCCCGGCAAGGAAATGCGGGCCCTCGAAGTGCTGCCGGGGGTCGAACCCCGCGTTCGCTGGACCTACGAGCGGGGGACCGGATACCTCCCCTCGGCGCTCCTCTACCAGGGCATCCTCTTCTTCCTGTCGGACGGCGGCGTGATCACCGCGCTCGACCCGGAGGACGGCTCGCTCCATTTCCAGGCGCGCCCCACGCACCCGGGCCGCTACCACTCCTCGCCGATCGGATACGAAGGACACGTCCTGATCGGCAGCCTGGAGGGCGACCTGACTGTCTTCCGGGCCGCCGACGAGTTCGAGATCGTGGCGGAGAGCTCGCTCCCGGAGGCGATCTGGGCATCACCGGCCATCGCCGGCGGAACGCTCTTCCTGCGGAGCGTGGATGCCCTCTACGCCTTTCGTTCGCCGGCCGCCGGCGAAACCACGCCGGCTCGCTGAGCTTGCCGGGTCGACGGATCGGCCGCGCGGCGGGGACCGTCGCGGTCGCGGCGCTCCTCGCAGGGAACGCCGCGGCACAGCCGCCGGCGGTTCCGGAGTGGCCTCAGTGGCGGGGCCCGGGTGGGCAGGCGCACGCGGAATCCGCGGCCCCGCTCCGCTGGGGAACGGACGAGAACATCCTCTGGAAGGCCCCCATCGAGGGCCAGGGGCATTCGTCGCCCATCGTCGCGGGCGATCTGATCTTCCTCACCTCGGCCACCTCCGGCGAGAAGGTGCCCGGGGCCGGGGCGATCATCCATTTCATGGGCAGCGAGGAGTTCCTGCATCCCGACAGCCTGGGCGCCGACCAGCGGCTGGACGTGCTGCTGCTCGCCCTCGACAGGAGGAGCGGAGCGTTGCGCTGGCGCCGGGAAGTACGCGCCGGGGCGCTCCCCTACGACAACCGCCACCGGATCGGTTCCTACGCGAACCCCACCCCGGTCAGTGACGGGGAGCGGGTCGTTGCCTGGTTCGGGACGCAGGGTCTTTACGCGTTCACTCTCGAAGGGGACCTCGTCTGGTCCCAGGACTTCGGAGGCGTCGGGACCATGGGGATGGGGGTCGCCACCTCTCCGGTGCTCGTCGCGGCGGCCGGCCTCGTAGTGGTCCAAAGCGACGTGGAGGAGGGCGACGGATCCTTCATCGCGGCCCTGGACATCGCCACGGGCGCCATCCGGTGGCGGGCCGAACGGACCCAGCGGGTGGGCTGGGCAACGCCGGCGGTCGTGCAGTCCGCAGGCGGCCCCCCACTCGTGGTGGCGATGGGGACGGGAGAGATCGTCGCCTACGGCGCGGAAACCGGAGAAGAACTTTGGCGCGTGGGAGGACTCCGGGGCAACGCCGTACCGAGCCCGGTGGCCTCCGGCGACGGTCTGGTGTTCGCCGTGACGGGCTACCCGCGGAAGAACGTCCTGGCGCTCGACCTCCAGGACGGATCGCTGCGCTGGAGCTACCGGAAGGGGCAGGGCTACGTTCCGTCTCCGATCTTCCACCGGGGCGCGCTGTACCTGGTCAGCGACGGGGGGATCCTGACCGCGCTGGACGGGCGCAGCGGCGAGGTCGTCTACGAGGGCGGCCGCATGCCGCTGCCCTCACGCTTCTTCTCTTCTCCCGTGGTGTCCGGCGAGCGGATCTATCTGACCAGCGAGGACGGCGACACCCACGTGATTCGCTCGGGTCCCCGCTTCGAAATCCTGGCCACCAACAGCGTGGACGAGCCGGTCATGGCCTCCCCGGCGATCGTGGACGGCACGATCTACCTGCGGAGCGCGGAACACCTCTACGCGATTGCCGAACCGAGCTCCACGGCCGGGACCAATCTCCGATAATCCGCCCGTGGCCCGGAGGGAACCGGGCATCGAAGGCCTTCGTATCCGAACCAGAGCCGGCGGCCGCGCCGGGTCGCCCGACATCCCCCATCAGAGGAGTCCGCCGATGAGGCCCCGAGCCCCCTATCCACACCGTAACGCCGCCCGCCTTCCGGCGCTCACCGCCGGGGTTGTCGCGCTGCTGGCGGCGTGCGCACCCGAAGCGCCCCAGATCCCGAGTTACGACGCGCGGGCATTCTATGACACGGAACAGGTCTTCGGAGCGTCCTTCTCGCCGGACGAGACCCGCGTCCTGATGACCTCGGACCGGACGGGCGTCATGAACGTCTACGCGCAGCCGATTGCCGGAGGCGAGCCCGAGGTGCTCACCAGGTCGGAGTCGGACGCAAACATGGGAATGGCGTTCTTCCCGGATGACGACCGGGTCCTGTTCACCGCGGACCAGGGCGGCAACGAGCTGAACCACCTCTACGTGCTGGCCCCCGGTGGAACCCCCGAGGACATCACGCCGGGGGAGAACCTCAAGGCGGGCCTGGTCCGGTTCACCACCGAGGGGGACCGATTCTTCGTCACCACGAACGAACGGAACCCGCAGGCTTTCGACGTCTACGAATACCGCGTCGACGACCTGAGCCGGCGCCTGGTGTTCGAGAACCCCGGTGGTTTCCAGCCCGGCCCCGTAAGCGGCAACGGCCGTTTTCTGGCGGTCTCGAAGGCAAGGAACAACGCGGACAGCGACGTCTATCTGGTGGACCTCGAGAACCCAGAGCAAGAGCCCCTCCACATCACTCCGCACGAGGGCGACGCATCGCACGGTCCGGTGACCTTCAACCCGGACGTCAGCGAACTGCTCTACCGGACCGACGCCCACGGGGAGTTCGCCGAAGTCTGGGCATACGGCCTGGCGAGCGGGGAACACCGGCGGGTGCTGGCGGCCGACTGGGACGTCTTCACCGTCTACTACTCGAAGCGGGGGACCTACCGGGTGAGCGCGGTGAACGTGGACGCCTCGACCGAGGTCACCGTGGTGGACACCCGAAGCGGCGAAACGGTGGAGTTCCCCGACGTTCCCGGCGGGGATGTGACCGGCGTGGCTCTCTCGCCCAGCGAGACGAAGATGGCCTTCTACGTGAACAGCGACACCTCGCCCTCGAACCTCTACGTCTGGGATCTGGAGACCGGAGAGCACCGGCGGCTCACGAACACCCTGAACCCCGCGATCGCCGAAGGGAACCTGGTGGACGGGGAAGTGATCCGGTATCCGAGTTTCGACGGGCTCGAGATCCCGTCGGTCCTGTACCGCCCGCATCAGGCCACCGCGGACTCCCCGGTTCCGGCGCTCGTCTGGGTCCACGGCGGCCCGGGGGGCCAGAGCCGCAAGGGCTACCGGGCGCAGATCCAGCATCTCGTGAACAACGGCTACGCGGTCCTGGCGGTGAACAACCGCGGCTCCTCGGGCTACGGCAAGACGTTCTTCCACCTGGACGACAAACGGCACGGGGACGTGGACCTGAAGGACTGCGTGGAGGCTCGGACCTATCTCGAATCGCTCGATTGGGTGGACAGGGAACGGGTCGGGATCATCGGCGGCAGTTACGGCGGCTACATGGTGGGAGCCGCGCTCGCCTTCGAGCCCGAGGTGTTCGACGTCGGCGTAAACATCTTCGGGGTCATGAACTGGGTGCGGACGCTGTCCAGCATCCCGCCCTGGTGGGGCGCGGCGCGGGATTCGCTCTACGCCGAACTGGGAGACCCGGAGACCGAACTGGAACGCCTGACCGCAATCTCCCCGCTGTTCCACGCCGAGAACATCGTGCGGCCGCTCTTCGTGGTGCAGGGCGCCAACGATCCCCGGGTGCTGCAGGTGGAGAGCGACGAAATCGTGGAAGCCGTGCGGGCGAACGGCGTGCCGGTGGAGTACGTCATCTTTCCGGACGAAGGTCATGGCTTCCGTAACCGCGACAACCGGATCGAGAGCGCCGACCGCATCCTGGGGTTCCTGGACACCTATCTCGGCAGCAACTGAGCCGATCGGTTTCGGCGCGGCCGGAGGCAGCCGCCGGCCTGCACGAGCGCGGTGCGGTCTGGAATACCGGCTTCCGGCCGGCGCCGCGCTGTCCGGGCAGGGGCGGGAGCGATGCCCAACTTTCCCGCAGCGCTCGCGGGCCTTACAGTCTGACCGCCATGAACCGCCCAGGACTCCTTCTCGCAGCGGCCTGCCTGGCCGTTGCGACCTCTGCCACGTCCGAGGAATGGGATCGCTTTCGGGGTCCCAACGGGACCGGAATCGGCCCGGACGGAGAACTCCCGGTGGTCTTCGGACCCGAGCACGGACCCATCTTCCGGGTGCCGCTCCCTCCGGGACATTCCTCCCCCATCCTCGCCGCCGGCCGGGTGCACCTGACCGCGTATTCGGAGACCGAGTTCTTCACGATCGCCCTCGACGCCGAAACCGGCGACGAGTTGTGGCGCGCCGCCACGAAGCGGGAACGGATGACCGAGGTGGACTCGCGGAACAACGCGGCGTCGCCGAGCGTGGCGGCAACCCGGGACGGGGTCTACGCCTTCTTCCCCGATCTGGGGCTCATCGGCTATGACGAGGAAGGAAGGGAGCACTGGCGGCAGCCGCTCGGCCCCTTCGACAACTTCTACGGGATGGGGGCCTCCCCCATCCTCGCCGGCGACGCGGTCGTCCTGGTGCTCGACCAGAACCTCGACTCGGAAATCGTCGCGTTCAACCGCAAGGACGGCGAAGTCCTCTGGCGTACCCCACGGCCGGAGGCCACGAGCGGCCACTCCACCCCCGTCCTGCGCGAAACCGGAGACGGGCTCGAAATCCTGGCGCCCGGCAGTTTCCTGCTGACGGCGTACGGCCTCGAAGACGGGGTCGCCCGCTGGTGGGTGCGGGGCCTGCCCTGGGAGATGAAATCCACCCCCCTGCTCGAAGGGGACCTGGTCTATGTGAACGGGTACGGGGCGCCGGTGAACCAGCCCGGCAACCAGATCACCCCGCCGAGCTTCGCCGAAGCTCTCGAGGCTTCCGACCAGAACGGCGACGGACGGATCGAGCGGGAAGAGGCCGAAGGGCACTCGGACTTCTGGTTCGGGGTGATCGACCTCAGCAGCGACGGGCTGCTCGAGGAGAGCGAGTGGGCCTACTACGAGGCGGTGCTCTCCTCCCAGAACGGCATCCTCGCGATCCGTCCCGGCGCGGCGGGGGAAAACGGGGACCTCACCGAAGCGAACACCGTGTGGAGCTACCGGCGGCGCGTTCCGCAACTGCCGTCACCGCTCCTCTACGAGGGCGTCCTGTACATGGTGAACGACGGCGGCATCGTGACCGCGCTCGACCCCAACACCGGGGAAATGCTCTCCCAGGGACGACTCCAGGGGGCGGTGGACG
>MKWU01004521.1_pt1 | contig 16327 bp, 11 predicted proteins | sample 809101 | NCBI WGS metagenome assembly MKWU01 (sample SAMN05860141, study PRJNA318959) | sponge metagenome | host: Aplysina aerophoba | place: Slovenia: Piran, Adriatic Sea, Gulf of Piran | collected 2013-05-07 | reverse complement strand
TCCCTCCAGCAGGGCATCAGGATCCCTTCGAGCCAGATCCCGGACATACAGATCATCTGGTGACAGGTAGCGCCGGGGGCCGGGCGTTAGTTCGTGGGCCAATGTACTCTTTCCCGTTTGCCTGGCGCCCGTTACTACTACGGCCGGCATCACTCGAAGCCGTTCAGCGAGGCTGGGTAGGACAAGGCGTGGCAATGTAGGGCCTGACATGCTATGAATGATTGTCATTCACGCCGTGAATGGCAAGACCGGCAGCCCGTACAGAGAAGTTGGGACCCTCTAATGAAGGAATGATGACATGAAGAGAACTTGCTTCCTAGCCAACTGACAACACTCGGTATAGATAACAGCATCATATTCTGCGTTCACACCACCTCAACGTAAGGTCTGAGCAACTCACCTGTATGTTCCGAATTCATACTTGACCGCGCCTGATTACATTTCCGGACTCTAGCAGATGCAGCCCGAAGCTACCCCGTTATGCCAGACCTTGGTGACTGCCAAGTCACGTCGTGCGGCCAGGGAGGAAAATGGCAACTCTAATGGTATGAGTAGTCCCACGGTAACGCACATTCGAGTAAGTAGCCCAGCAGGGCTCGCTACTTGTTTATCGCGAGCTCAGCTGTTGAATGAACACTTGGTCTTATAGAAGTGCAGAGGCTCAAAGTGCGTCCTTAAACATGTCGGTGGGGTCAGCAGCATCCTGTGCGTGCTCACCGGACTTGCTGTCCCCATAGTCGGGAGAGCGGCCATGGCTTTCAAGCCAGACGCCTCGTTCGTTTGTGAGCCAGATCGAGCCGGTCCTCTCGCTGTAATTTTGTTTCGCATTGACGAGGCGATAGGCGAATCCCGGTTCACACGTGCAGCTCTTCTTCGAGCTGCATCCACCGCGGCAATCTCTCCGAACTCTCTCGATCGTCCACATTGCGCGTACCCCACCAAGGATGCCAGTCGATCCCAGATGGCCCGCAACATATCATCGCAGCTACCCAAATGGGTGAATTCAGAGTAAGCGGCTGGTTGCCGACACCGTCGACTAACCAGCCACTCCTTTCATTCAGTTAGGCTTTACGCTACTTGCGTCGTTCAGCGGGCGCTGTGCTTTGGGTGTTCGGCTGTATTAGTGAATTCTGTATGCTTCCCTCAGCGCCACTGAGCGTCAGGGTGAAATCGCCCAGCGTCGTGGCATTGTATGTCGTCACATCGAGCAAGTAACTCTGACCTGCAACGGATGTCCACTCCATTCGGGAGTCGGTATTGTCCCGCTGGATATCGTCGTTCATATCGACAAATTCTCAACTCTCGCTTTCGGTGTCCCATTCAAAGAGGACCAGGACTGTGTCTTCCGTGGATTCCAGCGTGGCTACCCAGGAGTCGGCGGACAGCGTCTCAAACTCCAGATAGCGATGGTAACGGTCGCCGTCTCCAACGTCATCGAGTTCATAGGGATATACGCATTCCGCCAACCAAGACCCTTCAATCGCAATGGGAGGAGGGCCATCGGGCAGACTGAGTTTGCAAGGGTCCGGTTCGGGACCATCCGTCCCGCTCTCGTCGCCAGAATCGCTGCTGCTGCCGCCCTCCGGCGTAGGCTCGGGCGTGGCCGTTGGCGTGGGCTCGGGCGTGGCCGTTGGTATCGGCATAGGTGATGGCGTCGCTGTTGCTGTGAGCGTCGGCCCTGGTGTCGGTTCAGGCGTCGGCGTCCGCGCAGCCTGCCTCTGCTGGCTCGTATCCGGCGTAGGTGTCGGGGTCGCTGTGGGCGTCGCTGTCGGCGTCGATTGGTCTTGGCTCGCAAGGGGAGTCGGCGTCAGTGTAGGCTCCGGTGTGGGCTGGCTCCGAAGGGACGAGCCGTCCTGCCCTCCGCTACCGGATACCGGAGTTGGCTCGGGCGTAGGCTCGCTGCTGCCGGATGCGCCGTCGGAACCTTCAACGCCCGTCCCCTGGCTGTTCGCGGTCGAGTGCGTGGTAGCCTGGCGCAGCGCAGAGTACTTGCCCGGTCCGTTTTCGTTGAGTGCGCGGACGCGGAAGTACCTGGTGGTTCCGGGGCTCATGCCGCCGACTGTCCATTCGGTTCGGTCGGCAGTGATAGTTATCACATCCAGGACGACGTCCCTAAAGTCGTACAGCCTTTCCCCCCTGTTGTACACGTACAGCCAGTAGTCGGTGATCGGCGATCCGTAATCGTTGGGCTTAGTCCAGGTCAGCTTGATTTGGGCTGAGTCCACGACCTGGGCCGTCAGGCGTGGCGCGGCCGGCGACCCCGCATATGTCAAGGCATAAAGGACGTCGTACTCACCCCACTCGCTCCAGCGGTTGCCGCCGTTGGTCGCCCGCAGCAGGTGGCGGTACAGGTAACCCGGAGTGACGGAGTGTGTGTAGGAGCGCGCAGAGGCACCCAGAGATATCCGGCTGTATCCCGGTGGGTCTCCCTGTGGATTGCTCTGTTCATCCTGAGCGATGTCGCACCTGTCGTCGTCTGCGCCATCGAGCACCCGGCACCACAGCAGCCGGTACCCGGTGATGGCAGCGCCACCGTCGTCGTACGGCGGATCCCATTGAATGACGATGTGGTTCGATCCGTCTGCTTCGTTGTTGACAATCCTGGGCGCGCCCGGCGGGTCGGCAGGCACCGACAACCGGACATACCGTGACCACGGTCCCGCCCCGTCCTCATTCACCGCGCGAACCTGATAATAGATTACCATTCCCGGGTATAGGTGGTAGCCGCTGTCCGTATAGGTCAGGGCATCGGCACCCTGCACAGTCGTCCGGACTCGCCACTGGCTGCTGTCCTCGGAGTACTGCAGGTCGTAGCCGGTAATCGTCGCCTGGCCGGACGGCCGGTTCCACTTCAGCGTGACGCTTCGTGATGCCGCATCGTAACTTGCCGTCAGGCCGCCTGCCGCAGCGGTCGGCACATCTGCCGATGCCGTCGTCACCGACCCGATATACGACCAGGCGCTCCAGCGGCCGCCGCCGTTGCTGGCGCGCACCCGATAGTACCACGTCTCTCCCGGCTTCAGCCCGGTGTGACGCCAGGACAGCGTGGACCGGCCCAGCTTGCGCGAACCGCGCTAGGTCTCGGCGTACTGGTCCTGGGCCCACTGCACCTCGTACTGTGTGACGCTCAGTTCGTCTTCGAAGACGTGCAACTCCCACGCCAACACGATGGCGTTGGGGCCGTCTGCCTCTACGCTCGTGATAGTCGGCGCGTAGGGCGGGGAAGCTGCGTGGTTGCGGAAGCCGTCCGCGACCATGCCCCTTCGCCCACGCTGTTCACCGCCCTGATGCGGTAGTATCGCTTCGTGTCGAACGTCAGCGTTTGGTCGGTGTAGGTTGTGGCGTCCGCGCCTCGCTCGGTAAGCTTCTCCTAGGTGACGGCAGGGGAGTCTGAAGACCACTCCAGTTGGTAACCGGTGATGGGCTGCCCGTTGTCCGCCGGCTTGTTCCACGTCAGCTCTATCTCGTAGTCGGAGAGCGCTTTCGCGGTCAAGTTGGGCGCGTTCGGTGCGCCGGACACGGTCTGCCCCATCACAGGATCGGACCACAGGCCCAGGCCGCCGCTGTTGCGCGCAGCCACCCGGTAATAATTCACGGCGCCGACGCTCAGACCCCGGTGCTTGTAGGTGAGCGCCGATGCGGACGCGCTTCCCGCGTTGCGCCAGCTGCCGGGTTCCTTGGGCGACCACTGCACCGCGTAGCCCGTGATCGCAGAGCCGCCGGTGTCGTCCGGCGCGTCCCAGAGTACATCTATCGCGTTGTTGCCGTCGGCTTGCGTTCTGAGGTTGAGCGGGGGACCGGCGAGTGCTGCCAGCGCCTCCGCCGTGGTGACGGACCAGGAGCCTGCCACATTATTCGCGTTCACCGCGCGCACCCGGTAGGAGGTCCCGCGGGGCTGCATGACCGCGTACTGGTTGTGGGTGGTGACGCGGTCCAGCAGCCTCCAGTCGCTTTGCTGGAACTCCTGGACTTCGTACTTAACGACGGGGATGCCGTACAGGAGCCCGACGGGGTCCCACTTGACGGTGGTCGTCCCCTTCGTCGCGGTTGGGTTGCCGGGCGCAGCCGCTCCTGCGCCCGGAGTGCCCGGCGACCGGACGGGCCTGCCGCCGGTGCCCCGCGCCGCCCTGATGGTTGCCGTGTTGTTGCCGGGCTTGTGGTCGTAAACCGGCACGGAATTCCAGCTGGCATCGGTCACGGCTTCGCAGGCTGCCTTAGTGGTGTGGGCAAGGTTCCCGGGGTTGCTCTTGGGGCCGACGCAGACTTCGTACTTCTTCGCGCTGGCAATTCTTACGCTGGCGGTGTCTCCGGCAGATGCGCCCAGCACCAGGGTCGGTTCGGATATCCCCGCGGACCGGTAGTAGTCTCTGACCCTCAGTCTGCCGGTGTTCCACACTCCGGTAGAGCTGCTGTAGCTGCCCTGGGTGATGCGGATTACCTCTGCTCCGATGGGCAGCCCGGTCACCCGTGCGCCGACTGAAGGTTCGTCAGGCCCGTTGTTGACGGCAATTATCGAAAGGGCGTTCTGGTCGGCAGCGACGTGAGAACTGGCGCCGCCGCTCTCCACCGCCAGGTCCGCTATCGGGCCGAAGTGGAAGGTGTAAGTCTCGGAGGCGCAAAATCGCTGGTTGACGGGGGGATTGGCGGTGTCAGGGTCGCAATCTTCGTCGCCGTCTCTGGTGGCGCGAGTAAGCTTCGCCGTGTACTCTATCTTATACCTGCCGAGTTTCTCGAACTCGGCAATGTATTCCACCGGGACGCCACTTGCTACTGGGTTATAGCCTACCGTATCTACGCCAGTCCACCCGGTCGCAGAGGTCATCTTGTAGATTAATGCATAGTTTGTGCCCTCGAAAGCTCGAACATGTACCTTTCCGGGAGGTGTTCCGCCGTTGACTCCGCCGGCAGTAAAACCATCGCGCAGATTGCTCCATTGCGCGTGGACATCGTTGAGTTCACTGGGGTCCCATACTAGCGGAATCCGCCAGGAAACTATATCACCACTATTGACGCTATTATCACTGGAATCGTACTCTCTGTGCAGCTTATCCGGAATTTGAATCAGGGCAGTTCCCTGTGGCAGAATTGTTTCTGCTCCTCCGACCTCGCCGATGGCGCGCACTCGCACATCGTCCGTACTGCCACAAGGTGAGTCCGTGTTGCCAACGCAAGGATAAATATTGATATTGAAGGCGTCCTCAACTTGGCCGCTCGGTAACGGCTCCCCCAGCGTTCCAGCCGCACTCAAGCAAAGCTTCGCCACGTTGTCCGATATGTCGTCGTCATGTGGACCTGTGCCCGGCGGGGGATTCCCGGTCAGCGTCGCCGTCAGGCACTGTCCGTTCACGACGGCGTTGCTTGACACACGGACCGGCAGGGTCACAGAATTGTAAATTGGCTCTGCTGCATTGTTAACGTCCGGCCCCTTCAGTGTCCCGACATTGAACACGCCGTTGCTGTCGTTTACCGAAATGTATTTTACCGAAGCGGGCACGGGAATGCCTACCCTACCGGATACGACAGTCGGAGTGCCGGAAACGGACAGACCGTCAGTCATCTCGATAGCAACCTCCAGGTCAACCGGAGGTGCGGGAGCAATACCTCGATCTACCTTCTCTCTATAAGTGCCGATGGTGAATTTGACCTCGCTCCCCGGTGAAGGGGACGGATTGTCCACTGACACGGTGACAACGTAATTTCCCGCCACCTGCCAATAATCACCAGCTGCGTTATACCTGTATGACCAGACCCGAGATTCGTTGTTTCCTTTGTGATGCTCACTCTCGAAGGATGAAGTGGTCACTCGTCCGAAGTATCCATGGGGGTATATGGCATTATCAAAATTATTTCGATCGGAACGGGTTTCTGTACGCCTTACCAAAACTTCCAAAGTTTCGCGGCTCAGTCCTCCGAGCGCGGGGATGGACCATCGTAAAGAATATTGACTGTCATGAGACACGCTCCCGACAGGCGCTATCAAAGGTGATCCTTCTTTCCCGCCCTCTTGGATTGACCGGAAATGGGATTTTTCGGGGTACTCTATGTCCACTACTACTTCCACGTCGTAAGCGGTCCTGGACCCATTGTTCACAACGATAATGTTTAGCTGTTGACTTTGGAGGCCGACATGTTGATTGGGAACTTCCAGGATTACACCCACGTCCACGTAGTCGTTATCATCTCCCTGGGCGTGGATTGGGTCCGGAGCAAAGACGACACCCGCCACTGCGACAAGGACAGCGGCGAGCGCAATCAACCGGACGTGGCATTTCCATTTGCAGAGCTTCATCCACACTTCCTTCATAGGGGTACACAGGGGCAGGTATTTGGGCATTTCAGGTATAACTTCGCTCTAAATGCAGCAAGAACGTGCGAAAAGCCGAACCGTAAACTCCTTCCCCCTTGATGGGGGAAGGGATATGTTACATACGCTTGTCAGCTTCATAAGGGCTACTATTCAAGGGAGTGGAGGCGATTCACCTCCACTCCCTAATGAGACTATTTTGGGTTCAAGAAACCGGCGATTGCCCGCCTACCGCCATCTCGCCCATTCGCTCTCTACCCGTGGCACGCTTTGGCTGTTCCCGTCGCCGTCCGTGTACGAAACGTAAACGCGCGCCTTTACATCCTCGAAGTAAGGTCCGGGATGGGTCCAATGGAACTGTGCGCCAGTTTCGCGACGGTCTTCCCAAAATGGCTCGGTATCATAATCATTCCTGAAGATTGACCAGTGATATACTACGTCGGTCGCATCGGCCGGCAGCGAGTCCAAGCTCGCCGTCCAAGTGACCTCTTCTCCAAACGAAGGGGTCAAATCGCTCACCGACAGCGTCAGCTCAAGTACATCGGTGATTTCGATTGTCACCGCAATGGTGTGGTCGATAGACGAGTCGTCGTTGCCCGCCTCGTCCTTGCCGTCGCTCACTCCAAGCGTCAGGTCGTATGACGGTGTGGTCTCGTAATCCAGGTTGGCGCCATTGGCAACAGCAATCTGTCCGCCGCCGTCAACGGCTTCGACGGTGAACTTGCCGTGTCCGTTGTCGCTCAGGCTGAAGGTCAGCGTGTCGCCGTCGTTGGGTTCCTTGACCGCTATCAGGCCGCCCACAAGGGTTCCGGCTGACGAGTTCTCCGGCACCGATCGCATAACCACAAACATCGGGTTCTCGTTGACGCCGCTCGCCACCGTGACTGTGCCCGTTTTCATGTCGTTGCTCGCATCCTGGTCAGGCACCGGCACGGGGTATGTACCGCTGTTGGTGGTCACGGTCTCCGTGGCGGAAATCGTTGCCTTCACGGTCAGATCCTGCCCATGGGTTTCTGCATCCACCGTCGCTGTGATGGTAAGCGTCGCCGAGGCGCCGTTGGCAAAATCGTCGATAGTCCAGACGCCGGCGGTGGAGTCGTAGGTTCCTGTGGCAGTCTGCGCGGATGAGAACGTCAAGCCATCAGGCAGGTCGACATCCACATTGGTCTCCTGCGCCGTGTCCGGGCCCGCATTGGCGGCGGTAATATTGATGGTAACGTCATTGCCAGGCTCGGGGCTTTGCGGCGTCACCGTCATTGCGGCGCTCAGGTCTGCCTCTGCGCCCACATGGATAATGTATTCCCGAAGGTCGCTGGTTACGCTCTTATCCTCGCTTATCGGATCGGCCGCCTTGGGGTTGGGGTTGCCCCTGATATAAACCTGGAATTCGTAAGCTCCGCGGCTGGGGAAGAACCACATGGGGCGGTCGTACCCTCCAGCCGCTACAAGCACCTCGTCGGTTTTCTGATCAGACGAATACCAGCGGAGCACAGTCCGGCCAGCTTCGCCGTCAGGGACGTCGTAAACGACCACGTACCTCTGGTCCTGCTTGTCGATATCAACCTGGTGGACGTGGGTCACAATGAACTCGATGTCGCCTTCCCAGTCCGCCGGATTCAACAGGGCGGCGGAGTAGCTGATGCACAGACCATTGCTCGCGGGGCCGTTGGGAGGGCACGCCGGCAGCACCCACACCAGGCGGTCGCCATCACCAGTGGGGTTTTCCTTATCGTCGGCCTCCCACACTTTCTCATACTTGTCATTTGGATAGTTGGATTCGCTCAGAGTGACCTTCGCGCTGCTCGGGATGTGGATGATGGTCGGTGGCTCTGCCGTGATGTCGATTGTGGACGCGGTGCGGTCAGTCCTGGCCGGTATAGTTTCCCCTTCATCTTCACTTTCAGGCACGTACTCCACGCTCGGCGGGCAGACGGTGTTCGTCAGTTCCTCCTCGACGTCGTTCCACCACACGTCGAACAGGGCGTAGTGGCCGGAATCGACCACGCTGGCGGCCTGACCTTCCTTGGGGCAGGCTTCCGGGGTAGCGTGGCGTGTTGGCGTCCCTTGCTGCTGGGGTAGCGAGTTGTTGATCTCGCCGTCCGTGGCGAGGGTTGCGGTGGTGGTGGCCTAAGCCTGACCGGCGGTCATAGTCACCGCCAGCAGGGTCATCAGCAAGGCTGCCAATGCCACCGCCGCGTAGAGCTTGAATTGTCTTGATTCTGTGAGTGTTTTATGCATTTCGTAGTTAAGATTCTCCTTCAGTTGACGATACAGATTTTCGATTTTGGTCCTTCGATAAGGTCTTTCCCGTTTTTCCTACACTGGGTTATCCTCCTGATCCCTTCACTAATGAACGCTTGGTCCACCCCGACCCCCTGGCCGGAGCGTGGACGCCGGACCCGGCTGGTCCAGGCGATCACAACCTCGTCAGATGCGGCCGACGGCCAGAAAATTACTGAGCCACTCAGACCGGCTTGACTTTGTCTATATTTGGTCTTGCAATGCGCTTTATGAGAGTGATGTGTCATTTATGCACTGATGGGGTTGCCCAGCTAACCGAACAACTACATCTTTTGATAGATAGTCTCATTAATGGGTAACCTTTCTAATACGCAGTATCAATTTGTAGGTCAAAACAAAAGCCTTTATGGAGTGCAGTTGTTTCCTGTCGGCGACCTATACTAGCACGATAAGAGCCTCATAGGTGTGTTAATTGCATACAAAATATGCTGTTTTTGTAATAAAAAGCATAATAATTGCCGAAAATATGGCCTCACGCAATTGTTGCCTTCGCCGTGGTTGCGGAAGCCGGAATCCGACGTATTTGCGACTTAGTACAACTTCAATCACACGAGCGTGCAGAGGTCACCGGAGTGAATGTGCTGCTTCGATCCGTCGGGTTGCGAGTATCACTACAAGCCTCTTACCGGTGACACGCTGATCGATGGCGAGTACGTCCCCATTAGAGGTTGTCGCCGAGTCGGATGGAAGGCACTGGGGATACAGCGCGATACTGGAGCTGGAACTCTGGTGGGAGGAAAGTACTCTGCGCTTCCGAGACCCTGCGAGCGGGCAATATCTGCTGACGCCTCAGGAGTTGTATGAGCGCGCTGAGGAAGAGCGCGCCAACCGCATGGCGGCGGAGTCGCGTCTTTCGGAGCTTGAGGCAGAGCTTCGACGCTTCCACGGCGAATAGGGCGCTTTCCTCTCGTCCGTCGTCCCCCGGAATCGCTCTCTCGCCCTCAATTTCCCTTGACAATCCCATGCAAGGAAATAGTGCCTTTCCTTGCATGGGAACGGGGTTTCCTTCTTTTAGTCTGTCGAATCGCCAAGCTGAAGGGACTATGGCATTCGCTGCTATTTCGGTCATCGATGCCTACCAGGACTCAGAGCTACCTGTAGTCACATCGAACGCACCTACTTAGGCCTGGCTTCTGTGCGCTATGCGTCCTGACCTAAGCATTGAGCATTCTCCTGGCAATCACCCTCGCCTCATCCAGGTCCGCTGCGAATTGTTCCGCCGGAACGCGCTGCAATACGTTGAGCGCCAGAAGGCTGGTAGCCGGCAGGCCCGTCAAACCCATCACGATGCACCCGGTATCCTGTTCAATAGCAGTGTCTATCATCTGCTCCACTACGAGCGCGGCGCTGTCGTCAATATAAACAGTGTTCGAGAAGTCGACGATAACGACCTCGTGCTGTGCGATGTCCACGCTGATGGCAGTGATGAGCTTGCTGGATGAAGCGACCGAGAAGCTTCCCCTGAGGGAGACCAGGCCGACGCGGGCGGAGAATGGGTCAGCCGAATCGAGATCGTCATTGGAATCTCCTTTACCGTAGAGGAAGGTGCGATCGAGAAGTGGAACGGAGACAACGCTGTCCAGTTCCATGCGTTCGAACTGGCGCGCGCTTGCCATTCCCGCCGCGATCAGGCCGATGACGACGGCAGTTATAAGATCAAGGAATACTGTAAGTCCGAGAGTTGTGAGCATCACAAGAAGATGCTCACGCTGAACGCGGTGGATGCGCGTAATGAACCGCCAGTCAATGATGTCCCATCCCACTTTCATAAGGATTCCTGCAAGCACAGCGTGGGGAATCGCTTCGACGTAGTCGCCCAACCCAAGCACGAGCGCCAGTAGAAACAACGCGCAGAGAGCGCCCGAGAGTCGTGACCGTCCACCCGCTCGGAGATTCGTGACCGTGCTGAGGGTGTTGCCTGCGCCGGGGATGCCACCGATGAACCCGGCCACCATATTCCCGATGCCCTGTCCGACGAGCTCACGGTCCGGATTGTGTCTGGTGCGCGTCATGGAATCCGCAATGAGTGAAGTGAGCAGGCTGTCAATCGACCCAAGCAGCGCGATGGTCAGGGCGGGCTGGAAGGCGCGTATCAGGAAGTCGGGAGAGATAACCGGTAACTGCAGATTCGGCAGGCCCGTTGGCACATCTCCAATGACAGGTGTGTTCGTCAGCCACAGGACGCCCATCAGTGTTCCGACTACCAGTGCCGCGAGGGTTGAAGGCAGAAACTGCGCCAACCGCCTTGGCCACAGAACCGCCACAGCGAGCGTGGCGACGGAGATGGCTAGGGCACTGTAGTTTACATGATCGAGATGGGTCACCGCGGTTACAAAGGCTTTGGCGGCGGCAAGAGGCCCACCCGCGGCGGCAGTCTCGCCACTGAAGGGGAGGATCTGCAACATTATGATAATGATGCCTATGCCGGACATGAAGCCGGAGATCACCGAGTACGGAGTATATGCAACGTATCGCCCGATGCGCAGGACGCCCAGCAGGACCTGCATCAGCCCTGCCAAGATTGCGATCGTGAGAGCTTCGGCAACAGAGGAGGCGTGTACGGTCACGATGACGGCCATTGCAACCGACATGGGACCCGTTGGACCTGATACCTGTGAGCGAGTGCCACCGAACACCGCGGCGAAGAAACCGACTGCGATGGCTCCATAGATGCCCGCAACAGGTCCCAGACCGGATGCGACTCCGAAAGCGAGAGCTACGGGCAGCCCTACTACCGCCGCAGTCAGTGCGCCGAATAGGTCTCCACGAAGAGTATGATAGCTGTAATTGAAGTCTAAGCGTCGCCTCATGCTGAACCTGGCTGCAAACGAAACTGGAGGAATTCATTCATTGCGTCGACGCACAGACTGGAAGAGTAGGTGTCAAACACGGGGGATTCATTTCTTATTCGCGCCGCCCACGTTTCTCGGATGTGCAGACTCATGGGTAAGACTGAGAGAGCCAGGAGGAGGGCGACGGGGAAGTCTGCGGAGTTGTCCGGCAATTCACCGCTGCCGGGTGGTTCTGCTCGCATTTGGGTCGATTTCGTCATATCCATCAATTATCTCCCAGGCTCTGCCGGTGTCTATAGAACGGTACACGAATGTACCCACTCCTGACTCGGTAGTAGGCTCAATTTCCATATCAGCGCGTTCGTCCAGGCTGAAAGTAAAGTATAGAGGCGGGCGCACCGCCTCGGTGAAGTGGGCAAGCACCAGGGCATCCAGAGCGTCGGTCTTCGCAAACCTGCCAGTGGGCCGCCCGCGAGATCTACCCGCTCCTCGGATACATCGATGCCGCCAGAAGTTGGTTCTTGAGACAGGCTCGCCTCCTTACATACTGAACCTGCTCTGCAGATACGGACTTGGTTAGCCCCGTCGATCGTTCGGGCTCTACTGAGATGAGTTCGACGACCCTCGCTCTTCCACGGCCTGCCACGACCAATGCTCAGTCGGTCTGTCACACTCTGAAATTGCTTCTTCAGGGGATTATCCTATTGCATGTCAAAGATACAATGCCAACGACGCGTAGCTTCGGCAGCCTGTTCCTCTGCCGATGGCTGCTCTGATCGAAATGGTCTGGACAGAGGATGTCATTGTCGGCAGACGGGGCTGGTCCAAGGGCCGCTGCGTCCACTACTCGCAGAAACCCAGACCGGTAGCGCCAGGTCATGGTACAGGGCATCACGCAGCCCCTTTGGGATACAGCCGGTCAGGTTGTTGTGACTAAGATACAAGAATTGCAGCTTGTCAAAGTTGCCCAGCGCGGCGAGTATTGAGCCGCTCAATCCATTGTGATGGAGGTCCAGTTGAATCATCTCCGTCAAGTTGCCTAGCTGAGTGGGAATGGAGCCAGTCAAATTGTTGTTTATGAGCTGCAGGTTCCTTACCCTGCCGTTTTATATGCGCGTTATCACACCGTCCCATTCGCCTAACGGCCTGTTGCTCAGCCAGTTGTCCTTGCGCGACCAGTTCGCCCCGACTGTGCTGTTGTACAGCGCGACCAGCGCGGCTCTGTCACGCTCACTCGGCGGTGTAGGCTCGGGCGTGGGTGTGGACGTTTGAGTCGCTGGAACTGGCGTGGACGTTGGCCTTGCCTCGGGCGTGGGTTCCGATGCCCCGAAGTCGATGCCTGCGGCGGTCAGCGTGAACTCCCCCGTCGCCTCCCTGGAGTAGGTCGTCGCCTCTATTGTGAAGTCGCCCAAGTCGAGCATCATCTCTATGCGAGAGTTGTAGTTGCTTCCACTCGTGTCGATGTCGTCGTTCTCTGCCACGGCCTCTCCATCGCCGTCAAGCAGGAAGAGATACGGGTTCGTTTCCGACTCCAGCGTAATGGTTACATCGGATTGCTCGGTGAGAGAGAACGAGTAGAAGCGGGCGTAGCGGGTTCCCAGCAGGGGATCGGTCGGCCCGGTGGGTATGCTCTCGGAGTGGCAGTCGCCAGTCCATGCACCGCTGACGGCGCTGTTGTCGCCCAGCGTCTGACCGCACTCGGACTGCGTTGCCGCGACACTGAGGAGTTCGAAGACGCCCGGCACTGCGATGGCCAGCGGTATGACGGATACTGACCTGGAGCTCAACCTTGGGGATGTAAGTTTGAACATCAATCTGCAATCTATCTCGTCGAACGTGTCGGTACAGAGTGAGGATGCTCTCTATAAGACATGCGATATTAGCACGATTGTGGCTATCGATGTGTGTTAACTGCATATGAAAACTGCCATTTATATATGAATATACATAATATCTGCCGAAACTGTCGACAAGCGCAATGTCTGACTCCGTTCTCCGGCCCCGCAGAGTGGGGATAGGTCCCGATGCGGAGAGACATCTCCGCTCACGAAAGACGGATTCTTTAGCGAAACTCTTCAGGCACTCAGATTCGACGACTCGGACGCGTTCGGGGTCAAGGCCGCAACGTCGCAGAGCTCGGCACTCTGGGCTTCGTCGCAGGGACGGTGCCCGACGGGTTAGCGATCCCGTTCTACTTCTATGACGAGTTCATGAAAGCCAACGACCTCTATGACGACATCGACGACATGCTTGCCGACGAAGACTTCCAGGCCGAGTTCGATGTGCAAGAGGAGATGCTCGACGACCTGCGCGACGCCATCAAAGACGCCGAAACTCCCCAGTGGATCATCTACGCGCTCACCGGCATGCACGCCGAGTTCCCCGAGGGCCAGTCGCTGCGGTATCGCTCCAGCACCAACAACGAAGACCTGCCTGGTTTTGACCGCGCGGGACTCTATGACTCCAAGACCCAGAAATCCGACGAGGCCGAAGGAGACGGCATCGACAAGTCCCTCAAGCAGGTCTACGCCAGCATGTGGAACTTCCGGGCCTTCACCGAGCGCGAGTTCTACCGCGTCGATCACACCGAAGCCGCCATGGGCGTGCTGGTGCATCAAAACTGCACCGACGAACTCGCCAACGGCGTCGCCGTAAGCTTCGATCCGTACTACAACTTTAGCGGAACCTACTATGTCAACACCCAGATCGGCGAGGACCTCGTCACCAACCCCGAAGCCCACTCAAAGCCCGAAGAACTCCTGCTTTTCGTAGACGACACCTACTGGGTGCTGGCCACCTCCAGCCTGGTGCCAAGCGGGCAATTGCTCATGAGCGACGACCAACTCCAACAACTCGCCGAGCACCTACAGACGATCCACGACCACTTCGAGCAGCTCTATGACCCAGCAGCCGACGAGCCGTTCGCCATTGAGATCGAGTTCAAGATCACCAGCGACAACATCCTCGCTATCAAGCAAGTCCGACCCTGGATATTCAACAGCACCCCAAAGCTGGAGCCCGAGGGGTCCCAGGGCCCTGGTAAACGGCGGAGTTATAATGTAACTGCGATGAGGGGGGGTGAGCGTCCGGGAGTGGCGCTGGAATAATCGTGGCACCCTTCGCATTCCATAGGGTTGTAGTCAATTCGGTGGAAGGTGTAGGGGATGGACAATGTGGAGTTGTACGCGGGGGTGCGCCGGTCCGTAAGGTGACGATATCCCTGATGGCATCGCACCGTGGAGGGGCGACAGCGTCGGACTACAGGCTGGAACCTGCAACCGTGACCTTCAGTGCGGGAAAGCCCAAAGCGAATGTACGCGTAAGTGCGGTGGACGAAACGGTAGATAACGGAGGCGAGACGTCGGTGATGGTGACGCCGATCACGGCGACGCAGGGCGCTAAACTCAGGGTGGACGAGTTCTCTCGGGCGTGCCCTCCTAGGTGCCATTCGCGGCCGACGCCACGCAGGCGGTCTTCACGGTTAAGTTCGTTGGCGCCGCCGTCGTGGAGGGTAACGAGACCCTCATGCCTGCGTAAGTGGCACTTCTGGCGCCGCCTGTCGAGTACACAGAAATAAGCAGCGGTGTGAACCACATATGTGCACTGAGGGCTGAGGGCACGGTGACGTGTTGGTGCACTGATGACTTCGGTCAAGTGTCAGCCCGTCCAACTGCAGGAAGGGTTGTACAGATCAACTGCGGTGACAATCATAGCTGCGCTCTTCGAGATGACGGTGCAGTAATTTGCTGGGGCAGCATAACGGTTCCGTAGTGGTCGCCCGGGCAGAGTTATGGCAACTTCTGCAAGCTGGAAGAGCGTCTACTTCAGATGCAAGGAAATGCCGTAAAGTGTTGCATCCGACCAGTACTCCTGAAGATCACTTTCGAGACTGGTTCGGTCCGGCACCTGGCTCAAAATCGCCCTTGAGCCAGCGCACAAATAACTGGGCGCGATTCACATATGTTTCTTTTGAAGATGGCGCCAATGAAGCTTCTTCAACGGCCTACTCATACGCCTTGAGAGCTTCGTCTACTTCCGCTAAAGTCTTACTCTTCATTCGCATCAATCAACACTCTACTTTCATAACAGTACTTCACTACATCATCTCGAAATATTTGGTGCCTCACCGGAGACTCCGACCTCGATTATTACCCTGCAGTGATCACTGGACCCCCATTCCTCAACGCCGTTCATCGCACTCACCCTGACATCTCTGTGAAAACCCTTCGAAGCGAAGGCGTAGTCCAACTGCTGGCTCGCCGCCTCTGGCGTTTTCTCATGTGTAGTGTGGTAGGTGGGAACATTCAGGGAGTCCGGCGCGAGCCACTCACGGTTCCTGAAAGCCTTACGCCCGTTTGGATAAGAGGGTCCCAGATACTCGAGACCAAGTGCGTTCATCCTGCTCCAGACGCTTTGATCTCGTGAACCCTCCCAATCCTTACCACCCTCGTTATAGACAATGTTGAGGTCTCCTGCAGCTACAATGCGGTGTGTAGAGGGATCGTCATCTCCGATGAAACCCGATACATCCGATAAGATGCGGTGAGCAGACACGTCCGGCATCCCAATGCGCCACTTACTGTCGGTCGAGGTGTGCGGTAGCATCCAGCGGGCCCACATCGATACCACGATGAAGGATTGTCCCTGCTGAGGTGTGATTCGCGCCACGGCAATAGTGCCGATTCCACTGACTGCTATCTCGTCCTTCTCCGGCATCGAGATCGAGCTTGGTCAACGACATTTATTCTGACCGATTTGCGCCAGTTACTTTGACCGTTCAGTGTCGGATGTAATTGTCGTTTTCGGTGTAACTGTCGTTTGTAATTGTCGTTCCTGAGCCTCACCGGTGCGGTAACTCGGCATGTCGAACTCGAGGATGACCGAGTGATGCACGATCCTGTCTATCGCAGCAGCCGTCGCCATAGGATTG
>MKWU01004520.1_pt1 | contig 16330 bp, 14 predicted proteins | sample 809101 | NCBI WGS metagenome assembly MKWU01 (sample SAMN05860141, study PRJNA318959) | sponge metagenome | host: Aplysina aerophoba | place: Slovenia: Piran, Adriatic Sea, Gulf of Piran | collected 2013-05-07 | reverse complement strand
CGCCTTGGCCACCGCCTCCATCATCACGCCCTCCAGCGCACCGTGCCGCATCTCGCCGAGCACGAGACGTTTGAGAAAGTCCCGTTCCGGCTCCGAGGCCCGCGCCATCAACCCGGCGAAAACCTCCCTGCGCCGGCGGCCCGAGCCCGAACCGGTGGTCTGCCGCATGGTCTCGAAACACGCGTCCGTGCCGGCCAGGGTGAGGGCGGGTGAATGGCTTGGCGGCCCTCCGAGGACCTCCTTCAGCATCGACCAACCGATACCGATCTTGCCCTGGGGGAGATCACCGCACAGGTAGGCCACCGCGATGGGAATCTCCGCGGGCTCGAGCCGGCGCAGGCATTCCGCCAAGTGCCCGATCTTGGCGAGCCGGCCGGCGTCGCGGGTCACGCGCGCGGAGAGTGTTGCCAGTTCATGCAGTTGCATGGCTTCACAGCCGCAGGGCGTAGAGCGGCACATATATCTCGTCGGATGACAGGCCGCCATGGTTGCCCTTGTGGATCCGGGCCTTGGTGAGGGGCGGAGTCACGCGGAAGGCGTAGTCGTCCCGCGCCAGGAGGACGTAGTCGCCGACGCGGTTGCGTAGGGAGGGATGCGGATCGCCCGGCCCCAGGAGACCGCTTTCCAGGAGTTCCTCACCGGTGATGCACACGCACGCCTCGGCCAAGTGACGGGCCACCACCTCGCGGAAGCGGGCCTCCCGCGCCGGGCGGACGAAGCAGGAGACCTGCCGGGCGTCACCCGCGGGAAGCAGGGCGAGGCAGTCGAGCAGGCCCGGCACGGCGGTCAGCTCGATCCGCTTGGGCGGGGGCGCGTCCACCACCCCGTGGTCCGCGGTGATCAGGAGCAGGGTCCCGGTGCCGGCAAGTCCGCGCGCGAGGCGCCCCAGGGACTTGTCGATCTCGGCGAGATGGAGTCTCGTCTCGCGGGCCTCGACGCCCTCGCGGTGGCACAGGGTGTCATACAGCGGCCAGTAGACGTAGGCCACGCCTCCGCCGCCCTCGCGGGCGAAGCGCACGGTCTGCCGCTCCATGCCCGCCAGCGTTTGGAAAGCGCCGTACCCGTTCCAGCGGGTGCCGGCGTTGGAATAGGCGCTCCGTCCCAGGGTGCCGAAGGACAAGAGGCGCTTGTGCCGGCGTACCGACGAGAGATACGACGGCAGTCCGAGATAGCGCCTGAGATTGAAGTCTTTCCCCGCCAGCGGGGTCCCCGTAAGCGTCCTCCCAGGCAACACCGCGCCCACGAGGCCCAGGTCGTGGAGGTGCAGATGCCAGCTCAGCACCCCGTGCTCCGCCGGGGCGGCGCCGGTGGAAAGCGTCGTCACCGCCGCGGCGGTGGTGCTGGGGAACACCGTGGTGATGCGCCGGCGCGGATGCCGGGAAAAGAAATGCTCGCCGCCGCCCGCGGCCATGAACCGGACCAGTTGCTCGTGGCCCACGCCGTCGAGCACGAGATAGACGATTCGCGAGATGCCCTTGAAATGGTTTGAATCGAGACCCTCGAGCTGGGGGTGGGGCGAAGCTCCGCCCAGAGCGTGGACGATGGACGAGAGGAGGTTGACGATGGAGCCCCCTCGGTAGTCGGGGAAGTGAAAACCTGCAGCCTCTCGCAGGCGGCCAAGGGAGTTGGCGGTGTCTTTGGGTGGTTGCTTCAAGCGTAGTCTTCCCGGGACGGTGGCTGCCATGCACTCTCAATGTCGTTCCCGACTGTTGGAGGCAATCGCGGGATAGAGAAAGGACGAGAAATAAAACAGGGAATCTCCCGACACAACCAGCCCTGCCGCACTGAGAGGAGTTTTTGAGGTGAGACACTCCCCTGCCTCACTCATGTTGACATAGTGAATGCTGTTGGTGTAGAGCCGTACTTATTGGTACGGTTTTGGAAGGCTGCCGCCGAAGCCATGGAGTGAACGGCCCAGCCGATAGGCCTGACCCAATTGGGAGGTCTCGCGTGGCCGATAATCAATTCAAACTCATTGGATCCGAGCGTTTGCCGGAAGGCAAACCTACCGTGATAGCCGTCGCACGCCTCAGTGTCTTGCGGTGCCTGATCTTCGCCTTGATTTTGGCCGTCCTGGCTTTCGTGGTTGGTGTGGCTTCAGGTTCAAGCGGCCTCTGGCGCTATGTGATCACGAGCAGCACCCCACGGCCAGACTCGACCCTGGGCTGGCTGCGCAATGCTTTCTTGATATTTGATTTCACCGATCAAAAGAAGGAACCGGGAATCCGTTCACGACTCAATCTCCTTGAAGACCGTGTGGACAAGGCATTCAACGCCTATGCGGGATACGCAGTTCACCTACAGGGATTCTCGGGGATCATGCTCGACACGGAGACAACCGCAGCCAACGCTTCGCGCGATTCGCAAGAAGCGAGAACCGCCTCGGCGCGTACTGAACAGGGACTGCAGGACTTGATCGCGGCTATTCAGCAAGCTGAAGCCACGTTCAAAGCCACGCCCGGACAGAGGTCGGACCGGCCCTTAGAGGAGGGACTAGAATGACACGATTCCTGAAGGTTGCAGTCAGCTACAGTATTTCAATCCTTCTCCTGTTTCCTCCCCACTTCTTGTCGGCCCAGACAGACGCTAGCCCGCCGATCGAGACGATCTCGCCTCAGACCGTGATGGTGCTCGCACAGGCCACCAGGGGCGAAGGCCCGTTGTTTGGCCGACTCAAACCGCTCCAAGACCGTATGAGAGAATTGGAAGCGCAACTCCGCGACGCTCAGACGGCCTTGGCGGCTCAGGGTCGCCAAATTGAGGTTGGGCAGCAAGCCCTGTCCGCTCTCGCCTCAACGCTGAAGACGGGCGGTGTCCTAAAAGGCGCAAGCGATACGACTCTGGGCGATGTCAAAGACGCGCTAGGGGACGGTTCCCCAGTGCTGGAAGCGATCGCCAGGGCGGCTTCCTCTGTTCAGACCGGTTCCTGGGTGGACGGCAAATCCACCCAAGATATTCTCAATGCGATGAAAGAAACACGCGGCTCGATTGAGGAAGCCAAACGGCAGTTCGAGGCCCGGCAGGGTCAGATCAACGAGCAGATCGCAAGGCTCTGCCAGGGCGTGCGGCCGCGCGCCTTGCAGGGGCTCGCCACCGTCCTCCCGGCGGGCGTGCCGGCCCTGTGGAACGCTGCAGCCGCGGTACAGGCCTTACAGGCCGATCTTACCCTGCCAGAGTGTTTCAATCAGCCGGTCGCCGGCACGGATGGGCGCACGCTTCAAACCGAGATCAATACCCATCTGCGCGAGCAACAAGCGATCGACCGATTGGCCGGCGCCGTAAACTCGATGATGATGATGGCGTACGCCACGGGTAATCCCCTCGTGATAGCGGCCGCCTTCGCGATAATCCTCTTGACGGCCCTCTTGGGCAAACCGGGCGGCGGCGGTGCGGAAGGTGGTTCGGAAGAGTCGGTTGCAGAGAACGGACAAGGAGAAAACAGGGAGCCGCCAGACAACAGAGAGCCAGTCCACGGGGACGGTGGCTCCCCGAACCAATATGACAATGTCGAGCCCGGCATCGGGGCGAGGGTGCGGGTAATAGGCAACGGATCGACCATCATTTTTCAGGACGATGCCGGGAGTTGGACAGTCTCTTGGAATCCCCCACCCGAGACGGTCGGCGTTGAGGGCGAAGAGGGTCGCCCATTGCCGGCCTTTTCCACCAACGTCCGTTTTCTTGGTGTCTCCATTGCCGAAAAGAACTTCACTGTCCGAATGCCGCTTCCAGGGTGTGGTGGTCCGCAGGACGTCGTTCTCTTTGCAGAGGACAATATCCTGAAGGCGGCACCGATTGCGTGCTACTGAGGTGCCATGAATGGCCCATCGTGACCCCACGAGCCCTTTTGGGACTTCGCTGATCGACCTTCTGGTGGGAGCGCTCGCGATCGTCGCGCTCCTCTGGGTACTACACGCCCGCAATTCGGGAGAAATAGGTTCCGGCGACCACGAGAGAACCTCCGGTTTTGTCCAGGTCGAGCAATACGGGCTTCCGCATATCAAGAATATTAGGCTGGTCGTGGATGGCGTCACGGAGTGTGCGTTCGACATCGAATTCCGGCGTTACCGCCGCGGGGAACCGACGTTGTCCAATTCCACGCCTTGCACGATGCTGTCCCCGGATCCCCGTCCCATCGTGTCAGGAGCGGCTTCCGGCACTGGCCAGAGGACGGACCGCGCGACTGTCACCCTTGCTAGAATCCACGGAAAGTCTTACGACCCGCCACTCGTTATCAGCATGCGTGCCGTTTATCCCGACGGCGAATACCGTGCCGGCGTCCAGATCACCGTTCAGGACCTCGGCGAGCAAGCGGTCATCGCCGACGTCGGGATCGAACCTTGCTGTAGCATGAGCGAACCCCACTACCTCCGGGTCCTGACAATGTCAGGGTCCGGTCGAACGGACCAGACAATGTTCTGGCACGAGGTTGGCCTGCTGCAACACACCCTCGCCTGCAATCGAGGGAACCCCGTCGATTCTCGTCTCTGCACCAGACGGCAAACCGATCCTACCGATCACCCCGACTGGGTAAAGAACTTCAAGCAGCAAATCGCGGCCGGCACCCTCCAAACATCTCGTCATCTCTTTCAACTGACTCGCCCTTCCGGCGGAAGTTTCTACTCCATCGCGAACGCCAGATCGGCCGTTAGTGACTGTACGGCCGCCCGGAGAGGATTGGACAGCCGGCTACGCGTGCGCTTCGAGCCGGACGGGGACATCCACCTGTCGCCACAGAAGGCGATCACCCGCGCCACGGCGACCGGCGCCCCTTGGGCCGCCGAGTACACCAAGTTTGTACAGGCCTATGATCGACTTCTTACAGACTACGCCACTACACCATGAGGAGCCGCAGATCCGTCCCGGAAGCCATTGGGCTTTCTACCCTCGACCTCATTTGTGGCCTGTTCGGGCTCCTGGTTGTACTGTTCGCGATAACCGAACGGGTCGACGGACTCCCCGGCGTACCCAGTCATTCGCTCAAGTTCGTCAAGGTCGAAACCGAAGGGAACGACCTCGTGGACCTGGGCCTTGAACTCACCGTGAATGGGAATAGCTATCACAACTGGCCCGACTGCACCGACGTGGGACCGGTACGGTGGGGCAGTTGTAAACCCGGGCTTGTCGAGGCTGTGATTGAAGGCGACAAACCAGCTACCGCTTTGAGGGTACTCGCCATCAGCCGCTGGGACGGCCGACCGTTGGTCTCGGGTTCGGTGAAAGTGCTCGTATCGACGCCTGACGCAGACACCCCTTGTGAACTCACCCACGACAATTTCTACAGGGTGGAGGTAGACTCATGCGCGCCCTAATCAGCCTCCTGGTTCTCGCGCTACTTCCGGCACCCTCCGAGACCCTCGGGCAATCGTCCACGCCGGCCAGCCTCGAAGCCGTCAAGAAAATGAAACAGCTCCTGGCACACCAGAACGCGACCCTGGGTTGTGTGGTGAACGGTATCGACGGCGAGCGCCTCGACGTGAACGTACTCATATGGCCCACTACGACCGGGTGGAAAGGGGTGGCGTTCAACCTGACCCGGTCCGCCGGCGCGGGTGTCGCTCCCTGCTGGGCCGACCTTGGCCAATGTGCTGTAATCCGCGGCTCGCTCCCCGACTTCTCGACCTATTGTGATCCCAAGCGCGACAAACTGATCTCACACAATCCGCCAATCCACGCCATCAATAACGATATTCAGCCGCGTCTCGACGCCCTTGAGGGTTCAGAACCGTACTTGGAACTCGCGCGCGGGCTCCAAGCGGGCGATACGGACGTACGGTTCGCCGATACGCACCAATTCTTCATGTCCAAGCAACACGACGAAGTGCGAGGCGTACGCGTCGTGGCGAACGGTCGCTCAATTCACGTCGCGCGGCTGCGCGCCCGCGTTGACGAGGTCAAGTGGCCCTCCCTTTTCAACGTCGCATCATCACTTGGCATCACGGACTTCACCCTGGTTGGACCCAAGGGTTATCTTACCGCCGACGGCCGCCTGTTTCTCCGGACCGGCTGCACGCGCGTTGTGAGTCCAAGCGTGTTCCGGCAGCGGCTCTCCAAGGCTGACGCGATCTTCACCGCGGAAGCGTTGCCGACTACGCCTGACGATTGGCGACGGGCCTACGAGGACGTGCTTCAACGCAGCCTGGGCAGCTCCCCCGAATTTGGCCCAGCGGTCAGCTACGAGCTCACTCAGGAAGCCGCTCTCTTCTATGCCGCACACCCGAGGACCCCATGTCGTTGAAGTACCTTCGCGTGCTCGGTCTGGTCGCCCTTCTCGCCGGGTCGCCTCCGCCCGGGACGTGGTTGTTTCGCGCCTTTCAACGTTTCCTTCGGCTTCTCTTTCTGGTCGTCGGAGCCGCCGCAATCACCACCCTTGCCGCTTCCGCGACTGACAAGCTGTTTGACACGGAACGGTTCCGATCCGCGGTAGCACGCATGGTGCCGGAGGACTGGAAGGACGTCGACACAGAACTGCCCGGCAAACTCTATACGACCGTAGGCGGACGACGCGACGGTTCGTCCGCCTACCTGCTGGTCGGAGTGCGTGTCAGGCCGCAACCCCTTCCACCTGAAGCGGACCCTTGCCAACCGAAGAAGGAGACCTCCTTTACCGGCGCGATCTGCCTGTATGACCTGGCTCCCGTCATCAACAACCCGGAATGGCGAAACTCCCTGGAGGCTTGGCGGCCGCCGCTAGTGCCCGTGCCCCTCGGTCATTGGCTGCTGTCGTGGTTGGACAACTTCCGGCAGATCCGGTTCCCGTTCTCGGCCTATGCCATCGGTGCAATGGTCCTGGAGGTCGCCGCCCGCCAGCCTGATGCCGAGTTCACCCGCACCAAGGCCCGGAAGATCGGCGTCTTAGTGGAGCAGTCCATGCCGGACGTGTTCCTTCCCGACAGTGCCGAAGTCGTCTGGGCACGACGGCTGAATGGACCCATCCAGTTTACAATCTATTTTTTCGGCGCGCTTGCGTTGATCATGCTCACTCTGGGTGCGGCGTCCTCGTTGGTCACCAATTCTGCAGTGAAGGCAATCCGACGCCTGAAACTCCCCGATGAAGGCTGGCGCCAGGACGAAGCGACGGCCATTGCGGAAGCTAGAGCGGCGGCAGCGCAAGACGCGGCGGCTCGGGAAGAAGAAGGGGAGGACCTCGGTTCGGCAACACCGGGTGAGGAAGCGGCAAATGAGCCCACCGGCCAATCGAACCAAGGTGACGATGCCGCAGCTCCTATGGCGCAGGACGTTCAGGAGATACGGGAGTTCAACCTACCATGGCATGGTGATTCGGCCCAACACGGCTTCGATCGAAAAGATGTGCACATGACTGCGCGTTTCTACGAGGCGGTGTCGCGGGAACTTCAGCGGCGCTGCGCTGTCCTGGGAGTGGAAGTCGATCCGCCGGTCATTCGTTTCCGTCGTGCCGCGGCTCGTGCGGTGGCAAATACAATGGACACCAGTATCGTGCCGTCGTTTCTTGATGCACAGAAGAACAACTTCTTGACGTATTTCGACGCACGGTGGAGTGCCGTTCGATATCTCCTCTGGCTGATTCCGACGATCGGCTTTATCGGGACGATTCTCGGGGTCAGTGATGCGCTTCTGAGCACACTTGGACTGCAATCCAACAGGGACTTCGTGGCGGCAGGCGCGCAGGGTCAGGTGAGCGCGTCGATGGGCATGGCGTTCGACACGACACTTGTCGGACTCGTGGTAGCGGTTTTCATCATGTGGATTTACCATATGATCCAGGGTGCCGAGGAGGTGATGACGGTCCGCGAGTGCAACTATGCCGAGGAGGAGGTAATGCACAATATCAGGGCTTCTCGGCGCTCGGATGATCCGGCAAACATTCTCGACAATCTGGCGACAATGGGGCTCAGTGCCCAAATACTGATCAGGAATCTCGATCTCTTTCATGAAATGGGGCCGCGCATGCAGGCCGCGTTGGAGAGATTCCGGCTAGGCGCCGAGAGACTCGAAGAGTCGCAACGGACAGAGCACCGAAGGGGCCGCTCTCGACGCACGACTGTGGTAGTGGTCTTTCTCGTGGCGGCTGTGTTATTGGCGTGGCTCGCACTCAACCACTGGTTTTGAGGCGCGGGCCTCCGAGGCCCGTGCCGGCGGTGGGCAACCGGCTACACGGAAACCGTCACCCTTGACTCGCCGCGCGGAAATCTGCGATGAGGAAGGCAGTCTGGACAAGGGGAGGCGCAGCCATGGTGATACGTGAACTCGGTGACGGTTCCACCTACGTAAGCACCCAGGAAGAGCACGCAGAACTCTCGGCGCAGTTCGCCGCCCACTGGGGCAACGGCCGGTTCGAGCGCCTCCGGCCCTACGACACAATGGTCTTCGCCACCACCTACCACGACAGCGGCTACCGCGAGTGGGAAGGTGTGCCGCGGATGAACGTGGAGAAAGGCCGGCCCTACGGTCATCGCGAGCGTATCCCGGATTTCGAGGCCACCGAGTTGACCGCCTACCGGCGCAACGTGGACTGGGTCCGCGGCCACGACCTCTACGCCGGGGTCCTGGTCTCCATGCACCGCACCGGCCTGTGGCGCGGCCGCTACGACGTCCTCACCAGTCCCAAGCCGCGGGTGCGCGAACTGAGCGCCCCGGTGCAGGCGGCGATGGACGAGCTCGAAGCGGAGCAGCAACAGGACAAGGCCGCGCTCGCCGCCAGCCACGCGGGCCTTGATGAGGAGCTGTGGATCAACTACCGCATGCTGCAGCTCTTCGACCTGCTGTCGCTGTACTTCTGCTGCGACGGCTACGGCGACGGCGGTTTCAAGGAAGAGTGCCTCGCGCCCATCCCCGCCAGCTACGCGCCCGACAGTAGCGTTGAGCTGCGCATCACCCCGAACGTGGACGGCTCCGTGCGCATGGACCCCTACCCCTTCGATGTCTCCCCACTCCCGGTCACGGTGCGCGCCCGGCGGATGCCGCCCGGCCAGTATGGCTCGGAGGCGGATGCCCGCGCCGCGTACTACAAGACGCCGGCCAGACTGCTTCAGTTCCAGGTCAGCAACTGACCCCGTCTCGCTCACGGCAAAAAATTCTTGACAGAACACTCCGCGTGTGATTAGTCACGACCACAACCGTACCTAATGGTACGGATGGGTCTTGAAGAAGGGAGGCGGTCACCGGACCTCAAACGATGGATCCAGAAGCCCAACCTTTGGACCGCATCCAGATCTACTACGCGACCAATCGGCGTCACCGCGGACTCGACCGCTGGCAGCCAACCGGATACGGCATCGAACCGAGCAAGGACGGCACCGAGAACCTGCGCTTCGGCATGGTCACGCTCCACTGCGACGGCGGCAAGGTCGCCGAATGCCTCGAAGCCGACAGTGGATTCGGCATCGGTGACGGCGTTCGACTCGCAAAATACTTCTTCGAACGGCGGCGTTTTGCCACCATTGAGGCATTCCGTGAAGATCTTCGGAAGGAACAGAACGAGTCCACCCAGCCGCGACAGAACCTCGGCTCCACACGCGCCTTTTCCGAGCTACGCGACAAGATGGTCGCCGGCGACCATGTCCTCATCTTCGTCCACGGTTTCAACGTGACTTGGTGGGAAGCTGTCGCATCCGCCGCCAGCCTGCAATGCATGCTCAACCGCCATTCCACCCGTGACCCCGCCAACGATTCGACGCCGGTGCATGTGGTCCTGTTCACATGGCCGTCCGATGGGCGTTCAATCCCGTACTGGTCCTACTTCTCCGATCGCAGCGACGCCAAGGTGTCCGGCTACGCCTTCGGCCGCGGCCTCCTCAAACTCAGAGACTATCTCATAGACACGCGCCGGTTCTTCCGCGAACGGGGCGACCCGCCTTGTGGCCGCTCCGTGTACCTCTTGTGCCATTCCATGGGCAACTACGTCCTGCTAAACGCCCTGGAACGCATCGCCGACTTCTCGATCGGCGGTCGCTTGCCTCAGATCTTCGAGCGCGTATTCCTCTGTGCCGCCGACGTCGTCGCCGACGTGTTCCAGCCTGGAGAGCCTCTCCACCGCCTTCCGCAAATGGCAAAGGCCGTCACCATTTACCACAACCGCGGCGACCCTACCATGCCCATATCCGACTATACGAAAGGAAACACCGACCGACTCGGGTGCGACGGCGCCGAATGGCCTGCCTACCTTCCCGACCGCGTGCACCAAGTCGATTGCGGCCGCCTCGTCACCGGGGTTGTCGAGCACAGCTACTATCACTGCGGCGCCGTCAATGACGACATACGCCATTGCATCGACGGACTGCCGCCGGACTCGCGGGATAGAACACGCGAGCCGGTGCGGCATGGTTGGCCAAATGTGTGGAGGCTGGTCGGCGAATAGACGCCTAGTGCCTTCAGCCACAAAGAAGCTACGCGCCCAAAACCACTACGACTCTCGGAGGGAACCCAAGGGCGGAAGCGCGTAGAGTCTAAGAAAGTACTCCGCCGCTCGTGTCGCCCTCCCCTCAACATCGGCTTCACCCGGGGCGTCGACAAACCCCAAGAGCCGTCGAGTCTGGAAATCTCCAAGCAATAGCCCAACGAAGGTATCGACTGCCTCGTCCGTGTCTTCGACGTTGAGCAGGCCGCGGGCGTGGCACTGCTCCAGATACTGGACGAAGGCGCGACGAATCGGGTCGCGCCCCACCCTGCCCAAGCTGTGGGCCAAGGCAGGGCCGGAATGCGCTTCCGCGATGGCGGCACGGTTGATGGAAACCGCGTTGTCGCAGAGGAGGTGGGTGGCCAGTGCTCGGCCAAAATCGGTGAGGGTGGTTTCCACCGAGATGTCGCTGTCGAGGTGGCCGTTCAGAGCGACGCGAACCCGGACAGCGTTTCGGCGGATAACGGCCTCGAAGAGACCCAGCTTGTCTCCGAACCAGGCATACAAGGTTTCCTTGGACGCCGAAGCCCGTTTGGCCACGTCGAGCATGGTGGTGTCGCGATATCCGCGCTCGGCCAGCACGTTGGCCGCGATATCGAGGATATGACCGCGACGAGGTGTGTGGGATGACCTTTTCACTCGCCCCTTCCTCCAGCAAGGCCTCCAGCCTTGTCGGACCATAACTAGCAGGGTCGGTACGTGTGTCAATAGAAGCGTACTTGTTAGTACCCGTAAATCGGTTCGCCGGCGCCGGAAACTCGCGCGAACTACTTCAGGTCGGCGTCCGGCCGGAGGCTCGGCGTCATCCATGTTGTTTGAGATAGGGTTTCCCCAACGCACTCGGCGGCACCGCGCGTCCGAAAAAACCCGCGAGCAGCACCACCGTCAGGACGTAGGGCAGCATCGGGACAAGCGCCGCCGGTAGCCTGAGGCGTCCCTGGTCGCAGGCGCCGCCGAGGGCGTTTATCAGAAGCTCCATCGCGTTGCCGTCGCCGCATGACACCGCCACGCCTTCCAGCCTCGGCGTGAACGTGTCGAGGAAGCCGAAGAGGAGGCAGGCCAGCAGGGCCGGGCCCGGCCGCCACTTCCCGAAGATCATGGCGGCGAGGGCGATGTAGCCCTTGCCGGCGGACATCTCGCGCACGAAGCCGGCGCCGTGGGCGATGGAGAGATAGGCACCGGCGATGCCGCAGAGGACGCCCGCGAGGAGCACGGCGCGGTAGCGCAGCCAGGAGACCGAGATACCGGCCGTCTCCACGGCCTCGGGGGCCTCGCCGACGGCGCGCAGGCGCAAACCGAAGGCCGTGCGGTAGAGAAGCCACCAGACTGCAAGGACCGCGCCCAGACCGACGTAGACCAGCATGTTGTGGCCCGAGATCAGCTCGGCGTAGAGCGGGCCCGCCAGCGGTACGTCGGCAACGGCGTCCACGCCGGGCAGGCGGATGGGGCCGAACCGCCCGGCCGGCCCGAGATCCGGCGTCTGTCCGCCTTGCTGGAAGAGAGCGATCCCTACCACCACCGTGAGACCGGACGCCAGGATGTTCACGGCGAGTCCGGAGATGATCTGCTCGCCGTGCTGGGTGATGCAGGCGAACCCGTGCACGGCCGCGAACAGGACCGCGACCGCGATGGCCGCCGCGAGCCCGATCCAGGGGGAGCCAGAAAGGCTCGCGGCGGCGGCCGCGGCGAAGGCGCCCGCCAGGAGCTTGCCCTCCAGCCCGATGTCGATGATCCCGGACCGTTCGGAGAGGACACCCGCCATGGCGCAAAGGGTCAGCGGGGTGGCCAGCCGAAGCGTCCCGTCGAGAAGCCGCAGGATGTCGACCCAGACATCAGGCATTGGCGGGCCTCCACCAGGACGCCAACCGGGCGAGCCAGGGCACCGGCATGCGCGCGAGCGCGCCGGAGAAGAGGATGATCAGGCCCTGGATGACCAGGACCATCTCCCGGGTGACGGTCTTGAACTCGAAGTCGAGTTCCGCGCCTCCCTGGTAGAGGGCTCCGAACAGGAGCGACGCCATGACGATGCCCACGGGATGGTTGCGCCCCATCAGCGCCACCGCGATGCCGGTGAAGCCGTAGCCGGCGGTGAAGTTGAGGACCAGCTTGTGCTGGACGCCCAGGATCTCGTTCAGCGCCATGCAGCCGGCCAGCGCGCCGGAGATCGCCATGGCCGTCACGATCAGCCGGCGGACCGGGACCCCCGCATAGACCGCCGCCGGCTCGGATTGGCCCATGACGCGCAGCGCGTAGCCGAGCTTGGTACGCCAGATCAGCAGCCAGACGCCGACGCAGGCGGCGAGGGCAATGACGAAGGAGAGGTTGAACGGCGAGCGCTCCGCCTCCATCCCGAGCGCGCGCAGGATGTCATGGACGAAGGGGAGCCAAGCCGCTTCGTCGAGGCTTCGGGTCTGGGGCGATCCCTGCCCGGACATCATCAACACGCCCGAGAGCAGCCAGACGAGGAGCCCCGAGGCGATGAAGTTGAACATGATGGTGGTGATGACGATGTTGCTGCCGCGATGGGCCTGGAGCCAACCCGGAATGAAGGCCCAGGCCGCTCCGAACGCCGCCGCGCCGCCCACGGCCAGCAGGATCACCACGACACCCGGCAGGTACGGATCGAGGGCGATGCAGACGAGGGCAACGCCGAGACCGCCCATCATGGCCTGCCCCTCGCCGCCGATGTTAAACAGCATGGCGTGGAAGGCCACCGCCACGGCGAGGCCGGTGAAGATGAAGTTGGTGGTGTAGTAGAGCGTGTAGCCGAGGGAGCCGGGGTGGACGAAGGCGCCCTGGGCCATCACCGCGAGCGCCCGAAGCGGACTCTCGCCGATGGCGGCGAACACCAGCGCCACCACCGCCAGCGCCAGCATGAGGTTGATGGCCGGGACGACGAAGATCTCCATCCAGCGCGGCAGCGGCATCCTGGTCCCGGTGTCAAGTGGCGTCCTTCGACTTCGCTCGGCAGACCTCGCTACGCTCAGGACGAACGGTTTGAAGAACACGTTGCCGTTCGTCCTGAGCGTAGCGCAGCGAAGTCGAAGGACGCATCATACAGGCGCCTCGCCGGCCATCATCAGGCCCAGTTGCCGGCGCGTGGCAGCGCCCTGGTCGACCGTGCCGACGGCGCGCCCGGCGTGCATCACCATGATCCGGTCCGAAAGCGCGAGGATCTCGTCCAGCTCGACCGAGACCAGCAGGATCGCGCAGCCTTGCCGCTTGAGGGAGAGGATCTTCTCGTGGATGAACTCGATGGCGCCGATGTCCACTCCCCGGGTCGGCTGCGCCAGGAGCAGGATCTCCGGACCCTCCGCGAACTCCCGGGCGATCACCAGCTTCTGCTGGTTGCCGCCGGAGAAGCCGCCGGCCGGGAGGCGGGTCTCCAGGGGGCGCACGTCGAAGTCGTTCATGATGGGGAGGGCCCGGGACTCCATGGCGGACGGCCACGCCCACATCCCGTCGCCGAAACGCCCGGGATAGCCGAGCATGGCGTTCTCTCGCGCCTCGAAGGGCAACACGAGCCCGCGACGCTGCCGGTCCTCGGGCACGTGGGCCACGCGCAGCCGGCGCATTCGCGCGCTGTCCGCCGGATGCGCGCGGTCGACCGTGCCGCCCGCGAGCGCCAGCCGCCCTTCCTGTATCGGGGCAATGCCCGCCAGCACGTCCAGGAGCACTGACTGGCCGTTGCCGGAAACACCCGCCACCCCCAGCACCTCGCCCGAACGCAGCTCGAACGAAACGCGGTGGAGGCGCACGGTTCCCGCGGCGTCGCGCCACGTGACGTCGTCGACCCGCAACGCCAGCGCGCCCGGCGTCCCGGGCTCATGCGCGCGCTCGAGCGCGACCTTGCGCCCGACCATGAGCTCGGCGAGTTCGGCCGGCGTGGTTTGGGCCGGGTTCCGGTGTCCGACGATCCGGCCCGCCCGCATCACCGACACGGCGTCGCACACCGCCATGATCTCCGGGAGCTTGTGGGTGATGAGCAGGATGGTCACGCCGCTGTGGCGCAGGCCCCGCAGGATCTCGAAGAGCCGCTCGGTGTCGGCCGGAGTAAGCACGCCGGTGGGTTCATCGAGGATCAGGACGCGCGCCCCCCGGCGCAGCGCCTTCAGGATCTCGACCCGCTGCTGCACGCCCACCGGCAGGTCCTCCACCACGGCATCGGGATCGACGTCCAACCCGATGCTGCGCTTGAGCTCCAGCAGTTCCGCGCGCACCTCCGCGGCGGCGGGCTTCAGCCGCGCGCGCGGCTCCGCGCCGAGCATGACGTTCTCGAGCACCGTGAAGGTGGGCACCAGCATGAAGTGCTGATGGACCATGCCGATGCCGTGGGCGATGGCATCGGCGGGCGCGGCGATGGCCACGGGCCGGCCGTCGATGTCGATCTCGCCCTCATCGGGCGCATAGAGACCGTAGAGGATCGAGACCAGCGTGGTCTTGCCCGCTCCGTTCTCGCCGATGATTCCGTGGATGGTCCCGGCCGCCACGTCGAGCTCGACGGCGTCGTTGGCCCGCACCGCGCCGAAACGCTTCGAGATCCGCCTGAGGCGGATCGCCGGCGCCGTGTTCCCGCTCACGCGGGAACTGGCTCCGGCTGGTCCGGAGGGGGCCGTCGCGGCAGGAGTTCCCGCATCCATCAGAACGGACAGTTGGAGTCGCTCCCGTAGTCGTGCACGGTGATCCGGCCGGCGATGATGTCCGCCTTGGCCCGTTCGACGGCGGCGCGCACCTCGCCGGAGACCAGCGCGGCATTGTGTTCGTCCTGCGCCCAGTCCACACCGCCCTCGGCCAGCCCGAGGGTCACCACGCCGGCGGTGAACTTGCCTTCCATTGCATCCTTCAGCGTCTGGTAGGCGGCCACGTCCACGCGCTTCAGCATCGAGGTCAGCACGTGGCCCGGCGCGAGCCCGTTCTGGTTCGAGTCCACCCCGATGGCGAGCCTGCCGGCATCCGCCACCGCCCGGATGACGCCCAGGCCCGTGGCGCCGGCCGCATGGTAGACCACGTCCGCGCCGCGGTCCATCTGCCCGCGCGCCAGCTCGGCGCCCTTGGCGGGATCGTTCCACGCCGCCGGCGTCGTCCCGGTCATGTTCCGGAGCACCGCGATCCCGGTTCTGGCTTCCTTGGCGCCCTGCACGTAACCGCAGGCGAACTTGCGGATCAACGGCACATCCATGCCGCCGACGAAGCCTATCTTGCCGGTCTTGGAGGTCAGCGCGGCGGCGACGCCGACGAGGTAGGAGCCCTCGTGTTCCTTGAAGGCATACTGGCGGAGGTTCGGCCGGTTCAGCCAGAAGACGTCGATGATCGCGAACTGCCTGTCCGGATGGTCGGCCGCCACCGCGTTAATGGCATCCGCCTGGGAGAAACCCACCGCCAGCAACACCGTGGCGCCCCGTCGCACGAGCCGGCGCATCGCCTGTTCGCGCTGGGTCTCGTTCGTGACCTGGAACTCCAGGACGTCGACGCCGGTCTCCTCGACGAACTTCGTGACGCCCCTCCAGACGCCCTCGTTGAAGCTCTTGTCGAACTTGCCCCCCTTGTCGAAGACCACCGCCGGCTTGAAGTCCGCGGCCCAGGATGCCGATACGATGAGGGCTACCGCTACCGCGGCGAGTAACGTACGGATCATGTCGCTCTCCTTGTGGAACCTCCGAGCGGAGTTTTGCCACACCCTGTCATTCCCCTTCTACCCCCTCAACCGCTCGGCCTTCACCGTCTCCTTCCGCCGCGGCTCGGGGAATACGTCGGCGGTGCACAGCACGTCCACCAGGACCGGCTGGGTCTTGCCCAGGCGCAGGGCTTCGGCGAAGGCGTCCTCCAACTCGCCGGGCTCGGTGACGCGCAGGCCGGCGGCGCCGAAGACGCGCGCGTACTCGTCGAAGGGCGGGTTGCCGATGGTGTCGCCGATGTAGCGTTCGTCGTAATAGAACTTCTGGTAGGCGCGTTCGG
>MKWU01004519.1_pt1 | contig 16332 bp, 22 predicted proteins | sample 809101 | NCBI WGS metagenome assembly MKWU01 (sample SAMN05860141, study PRJNA318959) | sponge metagenome | host: Aplysina aerophoba | place: Slovenia: Piran, Adriatic Sea, Gulf of Piran | collected 2013-05-07 | reverse complement strand
AGGGCTGACCATGATCGGAAAGCTCCTGGGTCACACGAAGGTGGAGACCACCGCGCGGTACGCGCATCTGGCGCGGGAGTCGGTGCGCGAGTCCGCCGTCCGCGTATCCGACAGCATCGCCGCCGACATCCTGAAGGGATACCCGGTTGGCGGCGGGGACCAAGCCCCGGCCAGGGAAGCGACCTGACGCCCGGGCCGGGCGTAAACCTGTCAAGAGTCCTGTTACCGTTGCGGCTCCGACCTTAGCAGTGGCGGCCGCCACCGAGCCCGCATGGCCTCGTGAATGTCGTCGGCCAGTTGCTTGCTTGTTGCGGATTCAGGGCAAGAAGTTAGTCGTCCAGCCACGCACGGTGCCGTCGGAGTCACTGATTTCAACTCTTCAGGGTCCGGGGTGACCCGCCCGACCACCACGCGCTTGTTGTTGGCCGTCTGCGCCCGCCCTTGCCGGCGCGGGAGTTTACGACGAAGGCCTTGGCGCCCGCGGCATGGGCGCCCACGCCGAAGCCCGTGAGCTTGCCGTCCCGCGATCCGGCTATCCAGGGCTTGTCTTCGGGCTCAAGGGCGTCTACCGCACGCTTGGCCAGGGTCAGTTGACCCTGGCCGTGTTTTCGGTCGACGTGCCTCGATCTGCCACTTACATGCTTCCAGGGAAGCACTATACGCGTGGTTCCACGAACAGTCAGCCCAAATGTCAACACCAAAAAAGAAGCCTGAGCGCAAGGGGGTGCGGAAGCGGCACCGTTTGGCGGTTTAGACTACCCTCAACTAAGTCGCTACTGGCGATCGACACGAACGTAACACAACGGCCCATGACCGGAAAAACCACGCTTCGGCGACCGCATTGCAACTAGGACGGGGCCACGGCAGCCGGCGAACCTGCGCGTCAAGCTAAGTATGTAAGCCCCCTCTAACTCCGGGCCGCGCGGGGGGATCGTCCGCCGAACTGTCGCCTTTGCGCCCCAGGCGCCGCATTTTGCTAGTCGCCGAAGCTCGCATCATTGAGACGCCAATAGACTTTGCTGCCCTTCAGCGCCTCGTTGTCCATGGCGTAATCGATCGGCATCTGCCCGTTATTAGCCTTCGCGCGCGGGTTCGCACCGGCTTCTAGCAGCGCGGTGGCGACCGCCGGGTTCTCGTTCCCAATGGCAGCGCGATGCAGCGGAGTTATGCCGAAAAAAGACTCGCGCGCCTCGGTATCAGCACCCGCCTCTATGAGCGCAGCAATGACCGCCGGGTTCTCGTTGTTCCCGGCGGCCAGGTGCAACGGGGTCTCGCCGAAAATGGTGCGTGCTTCGACTCTGGCCCCGGCTTCGACCAGCGCGGTGGCGACCGCCGGGTTCTCGTTCCCCATGGCAGCGCGATGCAGCGGAGTAAAGCCGCCTGGGCCACGTGCGTTGACCTTCGCGCCCGCCTCAATGAGCGCGACGACGACCGCCGGGTTTTTGTTTTGCAGGGCGGCCATGTGCAACGGGGTCATGCCGTATTTGTCGCGGGCTTCGACCTTTGTGCCCGCTTCGATACAGCCGGCGATGTCGGCGACGGTCGCGACTCGCCAGAAATCGCTACCTGGACGGTCAGTTGTCCAGTCGGGGCAGGGCGCGGCGTGAACTTGAGCCGCCGAGAATGCGATGACGGCCACCAAGGCCAGGATCGGGTGCATGATGGAACCTCTCAGTTTGGAGCTTACATCCTTAAATGAAAAAGGTCATGGCGCGCCCTTCGTGCGATGACCTTGAGGAACGTGGGGCACGCGGCAACGCGGGTGAGGTTCGGGGCGGTCGAACCGTTCGGCTGGACGAAGTGGCGTTGCAAACAACATTGTCTTGGGGACGCGAACCGTGATTCGGCTACGGCTCAAGTGGTCGCACAAACCCTCCTTCGACCAGCGTACGATCACCTGCCTGAGATAGGCTCGTGGTTGTCCGCTCGCCGTCTCGTGGGCGCTCAAGGTATCCAGGGTAAACTCGCCGGGCAAAGTCGCGAAGACCGCATTCCAATCGACCATCGGGCGGTGGGGCTTCCGCTTCGGCGCTCCAACAGCCGAACGACCCCGAGGGGACTGTCTGCCGGTCTGTCGTCCATTCAGCATGTCACAAATCACTTCGTGTCTCTTGATCTCATACCGCAACGCCGCAACTCGCCCTGTGGTCGAGGCCAGTTCCACCCTCAGCCGATGGATCTGTCTCCTTGCGCGTATTTTTAGATCCGAAGCCATTTCTCGCCCTTGTTCAGTGTGCAGGTATGTTTAGACTGCGGTGCCGCCCAGCAGAGGCTCACACATGGCCGTGTGTGCCGTCGACGTCCACTCCGACCATGTACCGACCTTGGGAATCACTCATAACTAATTGATACTATTGAGTTTATGGGTTCTCATCAGACTGGTGCGACCGCTGAGATCCTGATCTCCCGTAAGCATACTGTAAGCGATGGAATGGACGCCCCCTCCCGACGGCATCAAAATGTGCCAAGGTGGCAGTAACATGAACGCCACGACAAAGGAGGAGGCATCCATGAAGCAGGTTACCATGATCGGGATCGATTTGGCGAAGCGAAGCTTTCAGGTGCACGGGGCGCAGGCTGACGGGTCGGTGGCGTTCCGGGTGAAGTTGAGCCGTGAAAGGCTGCTGAACTTTCTTGCCTCGCAGCCACGATGCACAGTCGCGATGGAAGCGTGTGCGAGTGCTCACTATTGGGGCCGGGAGATCCTGCAGCTGGGCCACGAGGTGAAGCTGATCCCGCCGATCTACGTGAAGCCGTTCGTGAAGCGCCAGAAGAACGACGCGGCGGACGCGGAGGCGATCTGCGAGGCGGCGCAGCGCCCGACCATGCGCTTCGTGGCGGTGAAGACCGAAGAGCAGCAGGCACGGGGAATGCTGTTCCGCACGCGGGACCTGCTGGTGCGCCAACGCACGCAGACGATCAACGCTCTGCGTGGTCATCTGGCGGAGTACGGCGTCACAGCTCCGCAGGGGCCGGCCCATGTCTGCCGGCTGGCAAGGGCCGTGGAGGATCCGGACTCTGGGCTGCTGGAGCCGGTCCGGGAGTTGGGCGGCCTTCTGCTCGCTCAGATCGCCGAGCTCGAGGTGAAGATCGCCGGCCTGGAGACGGATCTCAATGCCTGCGCGCGCCAGGACGAAGAGGCCGCGCGACTGATGACCATACCGGGGATCGGGCCGGTTACGGCGATGGCGCTCCAGGCGTTTGCACCGCCGATGGAGGGCTTCCAGCGTGGCCGCGACTTCTCGGCCTGGCTCGGCCTGGTGCCGCGCCAGCACACCACCGGCGGCAAGCCGAGGCTGGGCAAGACATCGAAGATGGGCCAGCGCGATCTCAGACGGCTGTTGATCACGGGCGCCATGACCGTCGTCCGTGGAGCGGTTCGGCGTGGTGTGACGACCGATCCCTGGCTCGCCAGGATGCTGGCCCGCAAACCGAGGATGCTCATCGCAGTGGCGCTGGCCAACCGAATGGCGCGGATCGTCTGGGCGCTGATGACAACGAGGGAGAATTACCGGGTTCCCGTCGCCGCCTGACACGGCGAAGCGCGGGAGCCGTCGGGGGATGTGGGCAGGACGGAGAACGAGTAAGGGCAAACGGTCAACGAGACGGGATCGGGCAAACCTGCTGAATCCGGAGAGCCTTCAAGCTCGCGTAAGCGATCTGGACCCGATCCGCGGGTCTCCATACGGGCCAGCGGCTTCTGACAGCCGCACCAACAGGCCGGATAGACGAGAGCACCTGACCGCATGCACCAAGCCGTTCGGAGAAAGTGCTTGCATCACCGGGGGCGTCCATAGACGGACTCACTCCAGTTTGTGCGCGTCCTGGCGCGCATCTGTCCTGCAAATCCGCCAACACCGGTCTTGTGCTCCTCGCACTTCCTTCTTCCGCCCTGTCCTTGACGCCGATTCTCTGCCTCAATGTTTGTTCCCTGTGTTGCGTTTGATGCGGATCTGGCCCATGCCGGAGAGCGTAACACCGGACAGGCGCGTGACCCGATCTCAAAATCACGCAATACTAGAGCGACACCCTAATTGACATTCGGGCGATCAGCTTATATAATGCCTGCAGAAACTCTAGATCGCCGACCCCATCGTTGGGCGGCAGACCCTATGGCCACCATCCGGTGGCCATAGCCGTATCAGGGGATTAGTTGAACCTCTGCTTCATTGACGAATCCGGGGACCTTGGAGCACTCTCCAATCCTCCACACCCGAATGACCAGCCCGTTCTTGTCATCGCGGGCCTATTTGTCGATATCGCAAACCTCGGCCACCTTACCACCCATTTCTTGGATCTAAAAGGTCAGTACTTCCCTGGCTTGGCCTACCCCTCCGCCAAATTTCTGGATCGAATTCTACCGGAGGTAAAAGGATCCGATGTTCGCAGAAACGCAACACGTGGAACCGCACGGCAGCAGCATCATGCCCTTGGCTTCCTAGATCAGATCCTCGGACTACTGGAACAATACGACGTAAAGCTGGTTGCACGCATTTGGGTGAAAGGCCTCGGTTTGCCATTCGACCCCACATCGGTTTACACCTCCTCCATACAGGGAATCTGTACCTATTTTGAACATCATCTGTCCCTCGCTAACGAAACCGGCATCTGTATCGCTGACAGCCGGAACAAATTGAAGAATGTCCGAGTCTCCCACTCCATATTTACGCAAAAATTCAGCCCCGCAGCGAGGAACTACCAACGGCTTGTTGAACTTCCAACGTTTGGGCACAGCGATAACCACGCCGGTCTTCAAATCTGCGACATTGTCTGTTCCGCGTTGCTCTACCCCATCGCATGCTTCGCATATTGTACCGGTCACGTGAACAACGTTCATGTACAACCTGGAGCTGCGAAGCTAAAGCAACGCTACGGGCAACGGCTGAAGGCTCTCCAATACCGCTACCTAGATCCGGTGACCCGCCGCTACAAAGGTGGACTTGTGATCTCTGATCCCAACCGACGAGGGAACGGCTCTTTGATGTTTCGCTGAATTGGATCAGCTGATCGACGCTACCGGTTTCTCAGACCCCCCTTCTGCGCCGAGCAACCCGACGCCACAAGGGTGGTGATAGCCGCGTGCTAGTTATGTCCAATACAAGCCAGTCCTCGTCGCTACGCCAAGATAGCTCAGCACATGAAGGCGAAGGGAACGCTCGCTATTCGTGGCCGGCAACACTGCGAGTGCCGCACGGCCCGCGACTCGTCTACCTCGACCTGAACCACTGGATTGCCCTAGCCAAGGCGCTGTCCGGTCACCCTAACGGACGCAAGCACCACGACATCCTGGATCAACTTCTCCACGCAGTCGAGCAGGGGCGAGCCGTCTTCCCGCTGTCCCTCCCCATCTACGTCGAAGTGCTGAAGATTGGCGACCATCGGCGTCGTTCTGATCTACGCAAGATCATGGAGCGTCTCGGTGGGTTCGCTGTGGTGACCAGCCGAGATGTCATCGCTACCCACGAGATCGAGGCGTTACTCAACGACTTGGTGGGTCCGAACCCAAATCCCATCAACGTCGTGGATTATCTGGACTGGGGCGTCTTCCGCGCCCTGGGGATGCGCGGGGGTTTTAAGGTCGTCACGCGGCAGGGCGAGGATGTGACTTCGGCTGTCCGGCACCGCTTCTCCAGCGGTCCGGATGAGTTCGACCGTATCCTCGACGAAGCCATGCTAAACCTGAATCGAGAAATCCTTGACGGCCCGTTGCCCCAAGACGAGCCCGATTTTCGGGCGAGGGGCTACCGCCCGGACCTGATTCTTGAGAGTTACGTCCAAGATGCCGCCGCAGAGCACGAATGGGCGCGTTTACTCGACACGGAGCCCCAATGGCGCCGAAGCAGACTGCGAGACGCCGTCTCGGCACGTGAAGTCGCGTTCCACATCAAAGAAATCGTCAAGACCGCCGCCAACGCTCGGAGCTTAGTGGCGTTTGCCGATATCTTCCGCGGTGTTGAAGATCCTCGACGCGCCTTCGACGCCATGCCCAGCTTCGACGTCTCCGTAACCCTAAAAACCACCATCCATAGGAATGCTCAACATCGATGGACAAACAACCACGTCCATGACATCTACGCCCTTGCGTCCACACTACCTTACTGTGACGTTGTTCTCACGGATCGCGAGATGGCGGCCCTCGTAAGGCGCTCTAAGCTCGACCAACGCCTTGGAACCACCGTGCTTCACAGTCTCCAGAACCTAACTGGCTTACTCTAAGGTGCCCGGCCAAGCCCATTGACGCGAGCGCGAGATTTCTACATCGTGACAAGTGGGATTGAGCCAGAACTTAGTCCCCTCGCTCTGTTCGAGCCACAGCCCCATTACCTCCTTGTCTGTGAACCGCCCCGGGTTTACCCGGAGACTCTATTCCTTGAGAGGATGGGGTCATGAACCAGTCAACAAGGTACTCGCCGGACGTCCTGAACCTAGACCCTCGGCGGCATGTAAGCGTTATCGAGACGGCGATGGATTAGGGAGACGATTGTCAGCAAGTCTTCGGCGTCTTCCTTTGTCATTGTCCAATGAATTCGCGCTTCGTGGGCAGTGGGATTCCGAAACATTCCGAAGGTCCCACGCACCAGATTGGCAAAGCCCCTTTGTTCACTCAGTTCGCTTGAGTTGGCACACGGATTGATTGCCAGAAGCGGGGGACTGCCGCCGAGTACGTGATCAACGAGCGTTGCGCCGTCATCTGTCAATCCGGTCCGGCTGCGCATTTTGTCGGCGACGCTTTTTACTGCTTCTTGGACGGCATGGAAATAGTCGTCAACAAGGAGCTCGGCCCGACAGAATTTCAGGACGTCCGGATGGACGCCCCGCCCTTCAAGGTCAGCCCTCAGATCGCGGGCTCGACGCTGTGCTTCGGGGAGTGTCTGAGCAGTTTCGGTTTTCTTGAGCTCGCCTGTCTCGTCCACGACGAGGCCAGAAAACGCGAGCGCCCGATTCAGAAGTGCACGCATGGGTTCGTAGCGCTGTGGCTCGCGACTATAGCGCGCCGGTTTCATGGCAAGGCGGATGAATTCGAGAATGTTGGTTCGGTTCTTCTTGGTGTTCTGGCTTTCGGCAAAGGCGTTGTAGATGCGAAGGCGCTTCGTAATAGGGCCGTGATCTGTCATTTTGCTGGAGGCAAGAAGATACTGAATTTCTGTGCCGGTGAGACCGGCGCTGGTGTCGCCGAGCGCGCCCGCGATTGCCTCCAGTTGATCCTGAGTGAAGACCGCCATCTTCGTTCTCTTCCTCGTCGCGACAGCACCAGTATGTGCCGAGCCGTGTTTAAATGTAGAATTTGAACGGTAACTTGGGTTCGCTGTCTATTGGCGCGGAGATAAGGACGTCGCCGACTGCATTGGCGAAGCGTATGGTTACAGGCATTCGGTCATTGTGCAGGCACGAGTTGAAGTTGATCTTCGTGAGGCTAAGTACGTCCGACAGCACGGTCGTCAGCTCGCATTCGCCGCGGAGGATTCGGACGGAAATCGGATTCGGCGTCTCGGGTCCCATGTAGGTGTCAAGCCGGGGTACGTAGCCTGATGTCCAGAGCAGAGCGTGGCGTTTGCCGATCTGAAGTGCCGTGCCGCGGATGACAGGGTACTCGCCGGGTCGATAGAGCTTGAGGTCATCTCGAGCGTCAGCAATCTGCACGCCCACTAGATTCGTTTCATTTCCGCAAGCGGATAAGAAGCCACGCCACTCATCGTCGGTGAAGGCGGACTTCGCGTGGATGAAGAGCTCGGCGGGGGGACCGTAGTGCAGACGGGTATACTCGCCGACCACCATCTCAATGAGGTTCTTGGCAGCATCTTGATTGAGGTGGAACTGTTTCGTGTCGGTCTGGAACCAGGGACCGAGCGCGCCGCGGAAGACCACCCCGAACTGCCCCGCACACGACGGTCATGGCGCCCGTGATCAACAGCCGTCTGAGGTCGCGCCGGTCCATCTTCGATGTCTTGTCCAGCCTCGGCTTGCCGCCGATTCCTGGAGGCGCCATTATTTGCGGTGGGGCAAGCCCACAGTTTGGATGTTTGCGGTCGCGTCCGGGCACCGCAACGCCCGGCAGCTCGGCAGGGCCACCGCATCGTGCCCAAGCGGAATCTGTCTGCTCTTCAACAGTTCGTGGTTTGGATTACCTGCGGCGCCGGTAGCCGCCGGACCGCCATCGGCCGAACCCGAGGCAGGTGAGCTTCGCCATCGACGACCCGTTACATCCAGTGATGTCGGACCCTACGGATTGTCAGATTCGTCCAGTTGAGCGCGTTTCTGAATCACGTCCGATCCTTCCCCAACGGCCTCCCCTTGTCCTATACCTCCACTTGGTTGCTGTTCGATTTCCTGGCTTGGACGGACCGATCCGAGGTCGGCGCTGTAGAAGTAGGCCGTCAGGATTCCGATGATGACGACGATAACGATGCCGATTCCGATAATGATAGGACGGCGTAACGATGTTCGGCCAGCCGTCCATGTAAGGGCCTGACGCCGTATGCCCTTCCAAGGTGTCTTACCGGTCTTCAACGGCAGAGTCTGTGTGACCGGCGGTAGAGGCCCGCGCGTTCGTGGAGCGCCAAGGCGGTGTGTCTCGATGGTTTGCCCCGCCATGCCCGAGGCCGCAACCGCGACATGGTGGTGCGATTCGAGCAAGGTTCGCAGCACATGTTCGTCTACGAGAAATGCACTGCCGTTCAGTATTTTCGCGAATTGTGAAAATTCCGCTGCGCTGTTCTCGTGACGGAATTGCTGGGTCGCAATCCGCAGGGACTGATTTCTGGCGAACGGTCCCAAACCGCGCGAGGCCTGACAAATAATGTCGCACAGCAGAGACGGCGGGCAATGGTGCGAGGTCCTATCGGCATCGAGGGGACGATAGCGGAACTCTTTCAGACGAAAGCTCGGGGGCAACCGATGTTGCTCGTCCATCCTGCTGTGCAGTGCACCGATGATTTCGAACGTGGACGCCACACCGTTCTCCAGGACGTTCAGCCGTATCTCGTCGATACCAATCAGAAAACCTGCTGCGATGTACGCGCCCCGATTAGTCGTAGAATCGTTGGGTTGCGTTGGAATGGACTGTGTGTAAACGACGTAGGACTTGGACCCGACGTCCAAACGGCGAAAGCCGTGAGACCTGCCAACACGATTCGTGACACCTTGATCGAGATAGTCGCTGGGTTGTCCCGGCAACGGCATGGGCCCTAGTTCCGTGTACTCGAAGCCTCGGTCGTTTGTCGGAGTTCCGCAGGCGTAGAAAGAAACCGACTCTCGTTTGCCGGAGATCGTCATCGTGCCGCTAGGGCCTTGATCCGGTCCCACAGATTCTGTCTGACCTTGGGAAACCCTTGCAACTCGCGTCCCGTGAAGGTGTAGTACAACCAGCTGATCAGCACTTCAACATATTGGTCATGGACACCATTGACCTTTGCGATCACCTCGCCATTCTCTTCGCTTTCCTCGACCTTACCGATAGAGAACGGCATATAATATGCGTTGATTCGGCTTGTTGCCTTCACCGCCTTGGTTGTGGCCGGAAAGTTCACCGCAAAGTACTCCTTTTCGGAACGATATTCGTTCTCGACGATGTCCCACTTCGCGGCGGCGAACAGGGTATCTATCCGATTAAGACGAATACCGGTATTACTCAGCAGGTGACCAATCAGTGCGGTGAACAACATGTCCTCGTCAAAAGGCGCGGGATTGCCGTGTTTGCGGTTTTTTGACGCATCCGAAACAAATATGAAACGCTTGTTCGCGCCAGTAAGCCTTAGGTACTTGTCCAGAGTATCGTGGAGCTTCGGTGTCAACCCTTCCTGAACCGACTCAACGGTGGGCCGGATGGTTCTTATGTCCTCGCCGGATATTTCAATAAAACTGAAGTCGAGAGCGCGCCGCTTTTTCCCGCGGAATCTCACGTTGAATTCCTGGAAGCGACCTGCTTGACTGCGATGTGGCAGGTATCCCTTTTTGAGATTCTGGACCCAATTGTCAAGGATCACGTCATGTCCCGCATCTCCATCTATGTTCGCGTATTCGAGTTGGGTGCGGTTGTCCGTATAAAGTTTGTAGACCAGAACGTTCTGTAAGGTGGATTTGCCGCTGCTGACATTGCCCACAGTGAACAGGAAATTACCTGAACGGTTGTCGACGGCCTCGCGATCGACCGAAAAGTCAATAGTTTCGGAGGCGGTGTCCACTTGTTGGTCTCTGGTAAGATCACTAATAACGGATTGCATTTCAGAAAACCACGTCGGAGCGGTAAAGTAGTACGGAGAACAACGGGGCCAGTATATCCAGGAGCGTTCCGAGGAGAATCGAAAGGATGATCGCCGCAGGACTGATCCAGTTGAGAAAATTGGTCCAGGTGTACTGGAACGAACCGACTTTGTCAGAGGTGTTGTTGATATCCTGAAGATCTACTTCCTTAAAAAGCAAATTGCGCGCTTCGACGCCAATCTGATCGAGGTCGCGCTTCATCAAGTCAGTAGTGTTGGAGTCGTATGCCTTCCTGCGGACTTCGTCCTCGTAAAAACGGTGCAGCTTGCGGATCTTATTGGAGAGTTTCAGCATGGGTGTCGCTGGATCGTTTTCGAATGCATCTCGTGCCTGTTGCTTGATCAATCCGTCCAGTTTTGTTGCGTAGGCTCGGTGCGACGCCATGGGTGCGGTAGGCGGCGGGGGCTGCAACGGGGTCAAGTGAGTTTCCAGAAGTGTTTCGACCGTTTCAAGATGAACACGAGCGATGGTCCCAAGCCCTGGATTCCGCTCATCCGTGATCTGCTGCTCAAGATTCCGACGGGCCGTTTCGAATGAGGTTTTGCGAGTCTCGAACTGTCGTACATGCTCGTTGTTATCAATCTCGGTCAGTATCTTGGCGGACTCGGAATCGAATACTCGCCACGCCGTTTCCTGAGTTTGTCCTACGATATCACGCTCAAGGAAAAACGTGTAAATTGCGTTGGTGTTGCTGATGAAGCTGAAAACGAAGACGACGAAGAAAGCGATGAAGGGTTTCGTGAGGCCGGTGTCTTCACGTCGTGCATCACGGATTAGAAAGTTGATCGCGAACAGTCCGAGTCCGATGATTGCGGCGAGCACGAAGGCCATGAATGTGGGTATGTCGTAAGAAAATCCGAGGTAAGTAGTATAGGAACTGAAGCCCGACGCCAATAGGACGATGACGAAGAAGATCACGTCGAAGTATGTTCCGGTACGCGGTCGGTCTCCCGTTCGAGTCACGACATCCCCCAGGAAGTTCTCGGACATGCTGTGTTTCCTCTGTACGTTCTCGGTTTGAGTCCCAACCAGCGCGCTTCCACGCGGGGCGGCTTCGGGCGATCGGGGAAGCCACGGATCCTCGCGGCTCGCGACCGCGATTCGGCAAGCTGCGACTCTCGGGCTGATGACGAGAAGTGTCTTTCCCGCCCGTGCTTCGGCCGCATCCACCCACGCCTGAACCGCAAACACAAGTTGCGCGCCCGGCCAGACCCCAGCGTCGCCGCGCCAAGGTCAGGTTGTGCCGAAATAGTCTTCACGCGCTGCAAGCATAGCGCATGGCCGGTTCTGGTGCCAGACCTGAAGGCAAGCTTCTGAAGGGTGTGCAAACCTGCGAGGGTTGCGTGTTATGATACTCCGTCACGGTCCGAACGAAGGATTACGCTAGCCGACCGTGCCCGCTTCAGTCGCGGAAGCGGCAATCCTTCGCTCAGACCGGGACGACTCGGACCGGCGGAGGTGGAGAACGACGATAGTGCGGCGAGATCGGTTGGCTACCAAACGCGACCTTACCTGCTGGCCGCCGAACGCTCCACTGCACGACCGAAGAATTACCCCGACCGTCGACCGTCCATTCGTGAGCGAATCATCCGGTCCTTCAAGAGGAGAGTTTTACTCCCGTGTTTTCAGCTAGTTACGGGCTGCGGGCTGTAGGACAAATCCTACTCGGACCGTGTGAAAACTGCGTAGGGAGCGATTGTCAGTTGGGGGAGTGGTTGAAGCGCATACGACCGGCCTGCTGCGAGCAATGGCATTGGAGGGAGGGATTGCTCGGGGGCGCTTTGAACCGATGCAGGCGTGGAACCGGTTTCAGGACTGGCTTCAGCGGCCGTTAGGCCGCGGCGGCGGCAACGAGGGACCGACACGCCGACAAGATTGATCGCTCGGCGCGTGTTGTACGCTAGAGCGGTCAGAGTGAACTCTGCTCGGACGTTTCCCCGTTGGCGCGTCAGAAAGGCGCCGTGGCCCATCCATTGCTTGGATGGAACCGAACGGATGCTCTACAGACGCCCCGCCGGCGAACCAATAGGTCAGGCCGCGCGGCCAGGCGTTCGACCATGCGCTCCAGAATGGTTTCGTTGGCGTAGCGGGAGATGCGACGATGCGTGTCGGTCGTGCAACGCGGCCGCAGAGGCTATCTTCGACAACCCTTCCGGTTGACGTATTGAATCCCGGGTCCCGCCGGCCAGTTGGTGGAAGTAGGTCGGTCGCAGCAAGCGTAGCTGTCCGTGGCGCTGTCGTAGCGGAACCGCGTGAGAAGCCCCTTCTTCGTCGGGGACCGATCCACCGGCTTGGGCACGTGCGGCGTGACCCCGCCTGACTCGCAGGCTTCGATGTTGATTATTTGCGCTAACTAGTTGATATTGAACGGTATTTTTCTTATCGTACACCGACATCTCCCCGTTCGACATGATGAACACCCTTATAGTGGAGGTTCTGTCCGCCCACATCGCAACATGGCTCATGGCACGTTGGGCCAAGCGCGACAAAGAGATATGGGGATGAACCACGAATAGATCCGAGTGCGGCGTTGAGGCAGGGATCCCCGGGATGTTGTCCTCCCGGAGAACAACAAGAAGCTTCAATGGCTTCTGGATAGGCGCGGCGTTAAGTTTTTGATGGGCATCTCTTCGGATCTTTCGAACCGCTGCCGCGCGAAACTTTTCTCTTCCGCGAACTCCCTGGACAAGTTCCGCGGTCCTGGAATCCTTCATTACGATAATGGATTCGTACTCCCGGAACTGGAACTCTGGGTACTGCCTCAAATTGACCTGGACGCCGTTCGTGCGGTTGTGTAATCCTCGAGGGGTACGCGGTCCAGGAAAAGGAGGACCCGAGAGTGAAGCTGAAAAGATTACTTGCCGTATTATTGGATATGATCGGGATAGGGGGAATTCCAGGGGATCTCGAAGGTTGGTGGGGGATACTGCAAAGCGAGTGGGTGCAATGGAGTGCCCTCCTGGTGGGGCTCTACCTCAGTTTCCAGTTGCTGGAGTTGGCGATTGCTCATGGCGTTGATTGGGCGGTCAGTAGAAGGCTCGGGGAGTTATCGGAAACGATCGCCGAAAAGCTCGTACCGCCAACTGAGGAAACGGATCCCTGGGAAGAACAAGTCGGCCTCATCATGAAAACCATTGACGAAGTAATCGATTACACGGCAAGCCAGTAGCCGTTGGGATGCCTCTTGGCGAAGATGTAGTTCCCGGTCCTGTCCGGCGGGTTATGCGGTAGCTGGTGCTCCCCAAATTGGTAGTGCGTTCCAGATTCTCCTCTCCAACTTGCCATGACATTCTCCTTCTCTGGTTGGGGGAGACAATCGAAGCCCGATTCACCTTCCGCACGTCCGCGTCGTTATTGCCGACCATTACCCGGATACCGCGATTCTTCATGCTCATGTTCTCTCGAGCACGAGGATTTCGTTCGGTATGGTTCGAAATTCTCTCCCAGCAACAGCAACTCGTGAAGCATCCGCAAAAACTTTGAATCGCTGCAATTGAAACCGGAGTGTTCCTGGAAAAGGGCTTGCGCCCCCCGGCTCTTCCCATTGGCCAACAATGGCGATACTCACGACATCGTAATCCCCAAAATCCAACACCGTTTCTACTCGTCGAAAACGGAAGTGGACAAGCTCTGCATCCAACGGAGCCTCGAATAACTCATCGACGTCAGAAAGCAGGATCTCCTGTGCGAGGCTTACCGCTCGACTCTCCTGTTTGGAGAACCGATACAAGGGCATGGTGAAGGACCTCCTCTAGTTGAGCTGCCTGAGAACATCGTCAAGAGTCATGTCGTTCATCGTTGCCTCCTAGTTTGAACCCCTGGGCCCACTATGAAGCCCATCGAAGTACCTATCCACCAATGTCTCGAGAATCGCGCGGGGCGGCGTTCCACCGGGAGGATACGAGATGTAGACGGCGGGACGATCCGCGATCAAGGGATTGTTCTGCTTGTTCTTCTCGAACCAAGACATCTGTTCTCGGAGATTTTGGATGAGGCGATCTTGAACAGCTATCAGCTTGTCTTTTGATGCGATGATTCGCTTCAGGCCAACCTCCCGCTCCATAGAATCGAATCGGTCTTCGATGCTTCTCATCTTTCCGTTGATTCGTCGGTACTGGGCAGCGATTTTCTTGAAGTCATCCACGCCCTTCTCCTTTTCAGGAGAGGACGTTGACTTAGCGAATTCCGCCTACAAGTCGCCGGGCCTCTCCCCGGTAAAATGTTTCCACGCAACGGCCGGCCCCAACCGGCCGTTTGGCGTTTCAGGAATGGTATCTGGGCCTGGCGGCCCCGTCAAGGTCAGCCGTACTCGTCGATCATCCGCGCCGGCCAATCCAACTCGTAGAGCGTGTCCGTGAGCCCATCCTTCATGGGCCGAGTGCAGCAGATTCTCTGATGGATGCGCACGAAGTTGTACCAGAGGAAGAAGAGGGAGAGGTTGTTGACGTGGTTCTCGAACTTCTTCGAGTGGGCGTTGGTGCGGCGGGCGTAGCGCTTCATGTGCATGCGCATGGTCAGGTTCTGGCGCTCCACGTAGCTGTTTGAAACGCCCTCTGCCTCCGTGGTTGCGTGGTCGGCGCGGCCCGAGAAGCCTCCTCCACTGCCGCCGGATAGGGCCGGTGAGCGTCCTGGTGAGCTCGAATTTGCTTGTCGTTCAGGCGTCGCCCGGAGAACCCAAGTATCAGGAAACCGTCCGCATTGACGCTCCGCCCGAAGCCGTTGCCAAGCCCATCACGAAGCGCCCACCGAAGCCCGAGAGCGAGTGGCGCTACCTCAAGGAAAAGCCCCGCTGCGCGGGCTTGGGTAAACTGCTATGTAATTCCCACTGCGGCATGCGTGTTCTGAGGTGGTCCCGGAAAATCGGACAGGTTGCTAAGGTGTATTCCACCGACCGAAGGAGGGATACCGATGCCAGCACGGCGACGATTTACGGGAGAGTTCAAGGCCAACGTAGCGCTGGAGGCGCTGCGCGGAGACAAGACGATCCAGGAGATTGCGGCGCGGCACAAGGTCCATCCGAACCAGGTGAGTGCTTCCCTGGAAGCATGTAAGTGGCAGATCAAGGCACGTCGACCGAAAACACGGCCAGGGTCAACTGACCCTGGCCAAGCGTGCGGTAGACGCCCTTGAGCCCGAAGACAAGCCCTGGATAGCCGGATCGCGGGACGGCAAGCTCACCGGGTTCGGAGACGGATAATTTCCTACAGCCCGTCGCAAGATCAGAAGATTCCATAAGCCATTGATAACAAACGGCAATTGGGTAACAAGCCAAGCTCGACAAGGCTGTCCTGAGTCTTGCCGTCCAAATCCGTAAGCAAAAGGCAAGCGAATTCGATCCAATTTCCGCGCATCCGAGCGCGTCTCTGTCCTCGTGTCCGGCCCTGTTCGCGATGGCTCGACGGCTTACGCTCTGCTCCCAGTCCCCGCGTCTGTAGGGTCATTATCCACGCCAAGTCGAGGGTGCGCAAGGAAAGGACGCTTGCCAACGAAAACGAATCAACTATTGAAGCCGCACGCTAGTGACCATCGGCGGGACGTTCCGCGAGCCGGACGTCGAACGACAGGAACCGGTCGAACAGCGCGGTCTTTCGCCAGCATCGGGCATCCAAAATCTCCAGCGGCAATCGCCATTCGAGCAGCCCGAACCAACGCAGCGGTCCGAGAACGCGCCCCGAAAACATCGTGCCCTCCGCATTCCAGTGCATGTTAGCCACCGAATCGTCGCGAACGGCGCAGAGGGTCACGAGCGTGTCCACGCTCTGCCACTCGCCGGCCATATGGGAGAGTCCCCACAGGATCACGCCCATGTCGTCCTGCGGCCATCTCCCCGGCAACCCGCGAGGGAACGTCTCGATGAAGCGGAAGAGTTCGGCGTGCCAGAACGCGTGCCGGAACAGGATCGCCTGAAGCGCCCCCCGTCTCCCCGCTCCCAGCATCCCCCGCCCCAGCGCGGTCACCTTCCACACCCCCGCCCGTCCCTCCAGCAGCCCGGCCATGTCCAGCAGCCGGTGCAGCAGATGGAGCTCCCATACATCGCCCTCGCGAAACGCCTTTCCGGTCCGGAAGTGCTCG
>MKWU01004518.1_pt1 | contig 16335 bp, 17 predicted proteins | sample 809101 | NCBI WGS metagenome assembly MKWU01 (sample SAMN05860141, study PRJNA318959) | sponge metagenome | host: Aplysina aerophoba | place: Slovenia: Piran, Adriatic Sea, Gulf of Piran | collected 2013-05-07 | reverse complement strand
GGCACAATCCAGATCCGACCCTGCTGACCGGAATGACCATCCACGACGGTATAAGGGAGTTGTACATCAAGTCGAGTCGTACAGGCGACGCAGTAGGTCTGGGCGGTCCCGGTGAAATCTACACGGTGCAGGTGAGTCCCGGCCGTCGCTGGCTCGACTTGACACTGGTCTGGACGAACACAGCCATCACCTCCGTCACAGGGAGTTCGCGTTACTACGACTCTGCCAGAAGCGCCGGAAGTACGCTCACCTGGAACAACAGTAACACTACGCAGAGGCTAGACATGCAGTCACCCATGGGGGGATCTGGCCATCCCTTGCTCACGCTCACGGTCAATGGCGTTACGAGTGGGTCCTACCAAGTCCGCTTCCAGCACAATGGAGACTGGAAGTCAACGCACGATCGGCTAGCGAAGCTGGTCATGAATTTCTCGCCTTAGCAATAGGGGCACAGACCATGAAAACAAACCGACTTTCCCACAGTGCGATTCTGGTGGAGACGAACAGTTTTTCTAGATTGGTCTGAGTCCCACTGTGCATTCATAGACACCAGTAGAAAACGTATACCCGATACCATTGAAGACCTTAAATGGATGCAGACAGGAGTAAAGAAAATCACTGTGCTTTTAAGCGAGAGAGTGATTACTTTCATGTTTAGTCAGCCATACATCTCCATTGATATTGCGGCGATTCTGGATGACCCGAGATCATCAGTCGTCAATGTTCAGATGGAAAAGTAATGCAAGCTGGTATGCACACCGGGATTAAATAGTCTCGAGGGATGAGAAAGTAGCTGATCGCTGGCAAGAAATCGGAATGTTACTTGGGACGTTTCAAAGACGCAGGGACGATCGACTCATCGGTGAATCGCGACGGACTTCCAGTAGGGTTGGAAATTCCGATTGTCGGCAGGCTCTCTGGCGTGGGTCTGCTTGATACGGTAGCCTACCTTGGATTCGCACAAGGTGCCGGTGAGATGACTTTGTCGTCCATTCCGCTTAGGGTTTCCGGCGGGATTGTCGATACATTAGTGGTAGGTATCACGACAAAAGCGGCTGGTATCAACTAGATTCTCGTCGAACTGAGCATTGTCAAATTCGGTGAAAGGCTGGTGTTAAATGTGCTAGGTGAGGACAACATAAATCCACCAGCCGCGGATGTTAGGCAAGCACTGACCTGGATACTTCTCAATGCCTTGCAATCGAGTGTCCGTTGCTCAAGTCCCGGTAGATTTGTAGTACCGAACGCCTAGCTGCCAAGCAGTAAGAGAGGCAAGAAAAAACAATCCGCCAACTAGAGGCGCGAGATGCTGGAAAGTTCTCGATGATCCGAGTGGATCAGGGATGCCTATGACAGGAAGCAGCGGGAAGTATGCTACGCAAGCGATGGGAATGACATACGTGAAAAATCGTCGAAAATCTTCTTTGTAGATTGCCATAGGATACTGTGCAGTTTCGACTCCTCCATACGTTAGCACATTTGCGATTTCCAATGACTCTATGGTCCAAAAACTCATCGTAGCCTGCAGGATGAGAACCCCATAGAAAAACAGAATCGTTCCAATGATCGCAGTAAGTAGCGTGAAGAAACTCAGTATGGAAAAGGTCGAGTCAAGATGAATCAATCCAAGTACGAGCACCACTAGTCCTTGAAGGAATCGACCTAAGCGATGCATCTGCAGTTCCCATCCAGCAATCAGTACTGCTGTACTCCTCGGTCGCAGAAGGACGCGATCGAACTCACCAGTCTTGACTAACGAACCACCAAAAATATCGAAGCCTCTCGCAAATGCTTCCGTTAAGGCAAACGAAATATTCACGGTACCGTAGAACACTACTACTTGAGGTAATTCCCATTCGTTTAGATTTCCAAACCGATCAAATAACGCCAGAATGCCTAACGCTTCGATGCCGGTCGTGAGAAAGTGGCCAATCGTGAGGAAAACAAATGAGCCGCGGTACTGCATTTGACTGCGGATGCTGGTGCTAAGCAACCGAAAATAGAGTTGGATACCGTTGATCATCCGCCTTGTACCACAACTTTCTGCCTCGCAAAACTGAACAAGACGTAGGTGGATGCCAACAAGATCGCTACCCACCCAAATTGAAAAGTAATCTCTGCGACCGCTTGATCCGTTGCGATGTTTCCACTATATATGCGATAAGGTATGTCGCACAATCCGCGGAACGGTTGCCATTGCAGAAACGGTTGGAGCCAACTAGGGAAAAGCGGCAAGGGAATCACCATTCCCGAAAAAACGACGACCAATCCGTTCATCAGGCTAGCTACTCCTCGACCTTCAATCGTCCAGAACATTGCGCCAGCCATTAGGATGGTGAACACGCAGGAAAGCAACACAGTTGCGACCATAGAGCAAAGGAACAGAACCAAGGTAACCACATCCTCTGGCGGTTTTAGTTGCCACTCCTCTAATCCAATTAATGGAAGTAGGAGCATCGCAAAAATAAGACCTGGCACGAGACGAAGTAACGTCGGAGCTGTTCGAAAGGCGAGTATTCGAGCAAACCAGAGCATGTACAAATCAAGAGGACGTAGTAGCTCATACGCAACCGCACCCGTTCTAAACAGTTGGTCAAGTTCAGGATCGTGATTCCAAGGAAGTAACCCCAACAGCACCTGCCCCAACCACACGTAGGCAACTACTTCTGGGAAAGTTATCGGTGGCGCTACCGTGGCCTGTGCATAGAACGCGGCCATGATCATCAGTTTTATGGAGCCCCAGAAAATCTGGGTGATTACTCCTGCGATTGCAGCAGCTCGATACTGGAGGAGCGTTTTAAATCGGACTGCGAATACAACCCAGTAAATCTGGACAGAGTGTTTAAATGCCACCGTCTTGAGACTCATAGAGCGCGGCAACCACATTTTCAATCGGCGGCGGCGTCACTAACAAATCGTGGATCTCGTACCTTCGCGTAATCTCAGAGATAAATCTTGGGACCTGTGTAGAGACCTGAAAGGTTGCACGATTATTCTCAAGCGTTAGAAGATGCTCTTGGTGCACTTCGTCAATTTCTGCCTTTCCTTGGAAATCCACCACAATTCGGCGCTCGTTTCCATATCGAGCCCGTAAGTCCGCGATCGTCCCATCCATAAGTAATCGACCATGATTGATCACGATGACTCGATCACAAAGTTCCTCGATGTCGTCCAAGTCGTGAGTGGTCAGAAGTACGGTCACGTCCTGTTGTTTATTCAAGGACTTGATGAACGACCTGATATTGAGTTTGGATACAGCATCTAGACCAATGGTAGGTTCATCAAGGAAGAGAATTTCGGGATCGTGTAGTAAAGCAGCCGCTAGATCACATCGCATGCGCTGACCCAAACTCAACTGGCGTACCGGCGTTTCGATAAATTCGTCTAAGTCCAGTAATTCAGAGTACAGGTGCATGTTTTTTGCAAACTGCTCTGTTTCAATTCGGTAGATACTCTTCAGTAGCTCGAATGACTCTATAACGGGTAGATCCCACCATAACTGAGTTCTCTGGCCGAAGACAACACCTATACGAGAGACATGCTGAAGTCGATTTTTCCAGGGAGTCAAGCCACCCACTTCACAAGTACCAGAGCTAGGCACCAGTATTCCAGCAAGTATCTTGATTGTGGTCGATTTTCCAGCACCATTCGGACCGATATAACCAACCAATTCTCCGGCGTTAATCTCAAACGAAACATCTGCTAGTGCAGGAATGTCTTGATGTTTGCGGTAGGCGAGATTAACGAGGGCACCACTTATACCTTTCCGTCGAACTGCGACTCGGTAGTGCTTCTCTAGATTCTCAATGGATATGTAGGCCATCCGGTCTATCTATCAATGACTGTTGTATGTCATCAGGAATTGATGACAAAGTGCCACTTTGGTGGCTTGAACCTTGTACTACGCTACACGTAGATCAGGAAGTTGATAGCCGTCGGAGTTCAGGCTTGCTCTGACGGTTTTCTTGTCAAGCTTGCCAGTGGACGTAAGCGGGATTTCATCCACATAGAGGACCTCATCAGGTAATTGCCATTTGGCAAACTTTTCTGAACAATGTTCCAAGATTGCCTCCTGACTTACATCTGCATCTGTGGCCAGGATTACTAAAGCAACAGGTCGTTCTCCCCATCGGGGATGTGGTTGTGCAACAACGCAGGCCTGAGCTACACCTTCGACACCACAAATCTCATTTTCGAGATCTACGGACGAAATCCACTCACCGCCACTCTTAACCAGATCCTTGGAACGATCCGCAACGATTACGTACTCCTCTTCATCAATGACTCCGACGTCTCCTGTGAAAAGCCAATTGTCTCGAAATCTATCAGGATGCGGATTATTGAAATACTCACTGCATATCCAAGGTCCACGTACACAGATTTCTCCCACGGATTCACCGTCGTGCGGTAAAGGATTGAAATCTTCATCAAAGATGTCTAGCTCAAGACCGGGCATCACAAGACCGGTTTTGGCACCGTTAGCCAGTCGTTTTTCATCAGAGAAATCGAGATGTTCGTACTTTCCGACACGACGAGCAAGAGTGCCTAAGGGGCTCATTTCGGTCATGCCCCATCCCTGGATTATTTCCACGCCAAGCTCTTTCCAGTACCATTCGATCATCGATGCGGGTGGAGCTGACCCACCACACGTCAGTCGACTTAACTTCGATAAATCCAGCTTGCCCGGGTTCTGCTGAATCGCCGCTTGCAACCCTTGCCATATTGTTGGTACCCCAGCCGACACCGTAACTCCCTCATCAGCCATCAACTGTGCTACGCGTTCGGGTTGCATGAATCGATGAGGAAGCACCTGTTTACAGCCCAACATCAATGCTGCCCAAGGTAATCCCCATCCCATTGCATGAAACATCGGAACGATCAGGCACATGCAATCTGTAGAAGATAAATTCATCGAGTCCGTCAAGCCAATTGTTAATGTGTGCAAATATTGAGCTCGATGCTCGTATTCAACACCTTTAGGATTTCCAGTTGTACCACTGGTATAGCACAACCCTAGCGGTGAATACTCATCAAATGTTTCCCACTGATAGTTAGTCGGTTTGCCTGCGATAAACTCCTCGTAATCCATCGCGTTCGGAATCGTCGTTGACCAATCCTCAAATCCAGGTTCAGCGGCAACGATAATCCTCTCGACGGTTGGGATGCGATCTTTGAGTTGCTCAAGTAGAGGTAGTAGATCAGCATCTACGACGATCAATTTATCACCGGCATGACTGATGATGTATTCAAGGTCTGCAAGACTGAGACGCGTATTCAGTGTGTGCAGAACCAAGCCTGTTCCTGCAGTCGCGTGATACATCTCCAAATGTCTTGAGCCGTTCCACATGAACGATCCAACCACATCACCGCGTTGCAACCCACTATCCATCAGGGCATGTGCTAATTGGTGACTTCGATCTCGTGTCTCACGATAGGTCACACGTCGCGTGCCTTCCTCTGTCGCCGTGACAATTTCTGTATGGGGACTGATCGTCGCTCCTCGGTCAATAATCCGAGACATCAAGAGAGGAGTGTGTTGCATAGCCATAGGAAGAACTCCCAATAAAACGCTGAGGTTACTTAGAGTAGCTGGGTCTCGGCGGTTTGCCGTGCCCACTTATAGTCGGCTTTACCGTTTGGAGCTCGTTGAATCTGGTCTACCAAAAGTACCTGTTTAGGTAGCTTGTAACCGGCTAGATGATCCCTCGTGAAATCGATGAGTTGCCCTTCATCCAGCATACCTTCTTCGGTTGCAGAAGCCAGCGCCACTACTCGTTGACCGAATCGGTCGTCGGGTAATCCCACGACCAGGCAATCCTGGACATCAGGATGCTTCTTGACAGCCTCTTCGACCTCCTCTGGATATACCTTCTCTCCTGCAGTGTTTATGCAGTTACTACCACGACCAAGTAGCGTGATCGAGCCATCATCTTCCACTTTGGCAAAGTCGCCTGGGATGCTGTATCTAACACCCTCTACCTCTACAAAAGTCTCCGATGACTTCTTCGGATCCTTGTAATAACCAAGCGGTACCAACCCACTTGTCGCAAGCCGTCCCGTGCCGCCTGACCCTGGCAATATCTCATTGAAGTCATCGTCAAAAACCTTGACTCCTGGATTTATTTGAAACTTCGCGGTTGTCGAGGTGGTTTCTCGATTCGTAACCGAAGAACCCATTCCTCCTTCCGTAGAACCCATCGCATCGACAAGTGCCATATCATGGTGTTCGAGTAAACCCTGTTTAACTTCAGTGCTCCACATTACTCCACTAGACACGATTTGAGTGATCGAGGAGATGTCATAAGATCTGTTGGCACTCTTTGCGTCATTCAACGCATCCAACAGAGGCTTTGCAAAAGCGTCACCGACGATCACCAGATTCATGACTTTGTGCTTCTCAACTTCCTGCCAAATTAGATGCGGGTCCAAACCTAATTTTTCGATCGTGACACATGTGCCACCTAGTATCAGAGGTACCATTGCACCAAGCCACATTCCTGTACCATGCATCAACGGGCAAGCAGTTAAGGTAATTGGGTTTAGATTCATCTCCGCAAGTTGAACCACCACCTTCGAAATGTCGTCCGCAGAATTTGGTACTGCAACACCCATGCTTGCCAAGGTCTGTAGAAGCGCTCCGATGAACTGAGCATGCCCATACATAACGCCCTTCGGCATTCCGGTGGTTCCCCCGGTATAGAGCATGTAAATGTCATCTCCTGACCGATCAATGCGTTCCATTGGTGAACTGCGACGAATCGCATCTTCGTAGTCAATGGCTCGATCTAATAAAGATTCGGTGTTGTCGTCAATCTGAATATAGGCCTTTACCTTCGGCAATCGTGATCTGATTTCCCAGATTCTGGCAGCGTAGCACCCTTGAAAGAACACAGCTTCTGCATCAGCATTGTCCAACAGGTATATGAGTTCATCTGCCTTGTACCGGTAATTGACGTTTACAGGGCAGCCTCTTATTTTGAACGTCGCGTACTGTGCTTCAAGGTACTCGTTGGAATTGTGCGCGTAGATTCCTACTTTGGAATCAGGACCTAGACCATGATCTTTGAGTAGCGATGCGAGTCTAGCTGCGCGTAGATCGTAATCTTTCCAGCTAGTTTCCTTTTCGCCACAAATGAGTGCGGTTTTATCGGGGAGTTGATCAGCGACACTTTCCCATGCCGTTGCAAAATGTAAGTCCATGTTCTATCTCGATCCAGATCGGTGAAAATGACTAGAGACGAAGGTTTGAAATACTCGCAAAATCGCACTCAGCCTTCTGTAGATGCACAATTTTATTTAGAGGTTCAGCGAGCTCACGATAATGCTGGTGCAAATCGTAAGTTCGTAGGAGAGAGCTCTCTCCCTCCGTACATATTTGTGACTGAGAAAGCCGTAAACCAAGAATACGAATCTGGAAGGTGTGAGACAGTGGTAAGGCATGCCCTATACATTCGTGAATCGAAAGAGATTCGCCTTCCAACCTCAGATATAGCTATACACTAGTCCCACCTTAAATCGTCTCGGAGCATGGAATATGCCATCAATTGAACGTCAACTCATTCGCGCAGAGTTAACCCAGCGGCGTGAAGAAGGTTGTGATGTGGCAGAAATAGAACCAAGAATAGAAACCGCCGTAGCAGACGACGATACAGAAGATGAAGTGTTTGTCCGACTCTACGACGAGCTCGACGCACTTGAACCCGATGCCTCTTTTCCTTATGAAGAACCGAGCGAACTCAGTGAAATTCAAGCTCTTCGACCTGACGGTCCACGACGAATCGAAGCTAACGTACCTGAAGACGTTTTGCGTAATCGTATTTACGGAGGTTGGCTCGGTCGCGCAGCCGGTTGTTCCTTGGGGAAGCCAGTGGAAGGTTGGCCTCGTAAACGGATCGATGAGTATTTAAGCAAAACAAATGCGTTGCCCTTAGAAGACTACATCCCATTTACTGAAGGGTCGATCAGTCCATTTCTCAAATCGAGTACCAAGGACAATATCGAGTTCATGGCACGAGACGACGACATGGATTACCCGATCATTGGATTGATTGCACTGGAACGAAGTGGAGTCGACCTCACACCTCGAAACATGGCAAATACTTGGCTCAACTACATGCCGTTCAATCTTCTGTATACCGCAGAAAATGTCGCCTACCGAAATTTTGTCAATCGACGATGGCCGCCAGAATCAGCCACGTGGCGAAATCCATTTCGAGAATGGATCGGAGCGCAAATTCGAGCAGATATATTCGGTTATGTCACTCCAGGCTGGCCAGAGAAGGCGGCAGAACTTGCATTTCAGGATGCCAGCATATCCCACGTGAAAAATGGCATTTACGGCGAAATGCTGATGGCAGCCATGCTCTCCGCATCTTTTGCTACTAACGACGTCGAGGAAATCATTCAGATTGGACTTTCTGAAATTCCTGCAAACTGCCGGCTGTCTGAAGCAGTGCACGATACAGTCGCGTGGTGCAATTCGACAGAAGACTGGGAAGAGGTGTGGGACAAGATTTTCGATAAATATGGCCACTACCATGGAGTTCACACCATAAATAATGCCGCACTGGTCGTCATGGGACTGATGTTCGGCCGCCAAGATTACGAGCAAGGAATCGTCCTGACCGTCCGCGGAGGATGGGATACAGACTGCAATGGTGCAACGGTCGGCTCGATTCTAGGTACCAAGATGGGAGCGGATTCGCTTCCAGATAAATGGATTGGTGTCCTTAGTAATCGACTGATGTCAGTGGTCCGTGATTTCAATGACAACCGAATCTCGGATCTTGCTGATCGCACATATCGAATGACAGAAAAGATCCTGAGTACACCGGATAAATCTGCAGACGCTGAAACCGAACTCGGGCAGGATGGAGGATTCGCAGGTGTCTGGAAGATGCAACTAGGTGAGAACGAATATTCGTTAGTCATTCAAGAAGATCACACGGGGTACATGTCTTCAAAATCTGCTGGCCAGAAATCCAAACTTAGAGAGGTCAAAGTAGATGGCAACCACATTCGGTTTGATTTTGCCTTAAACAGAGGTAGCTCCGAAGTAGACATTGAATTTCGTGGAAGGTTGAATGGTGATCGACTTGTTGGCGCAGGCGAGACTAACGGTTTCGAGTTTGAATTGACAGGTTTACGACAGAGGTCATGAGTTGAAATGGCAGACCGAATAAACGGTGCAGTAGCGAAATTAGCCGCAGGTAAACCCGTCTTCTATGTTGGTGGTCATGCTGGTGCCGACCTTACCTACGATGCTGGTGTTGCCATGGCCGACACATGGGCGGACTATATCAATGTAGGTTTTGAACACGGACCTCTAGACCTACCAGGACTTGATCAGTTTATGAAGGGTATGGCATCGGTTCGTACCCCCACTCCACCAGTGCTAGTTGAACTACCGTTTGAAGGACGCAATGCGCAGTTTGTCGAATATAACGCGTGGCAGGTCAGACAGTTATTGACAACCGGAGTACATGGTTTTCTATTGTGTCATGCCGAATGTCCAGAAGCAGTGGAAGCATTGGTAAAGTCAATACGGTACACATTTCGTGGCGGGACCCGAGGCACGGGCGGTCAAGGACCAGCATCACAAATTTGGGGAGTATCTTCAGCAGAGTACCTAGAAAAAGCTGACTTATGGCCCATCAATCCTGTAGGAGAGCTATTGCTTGGATTGAAGATTGAGAATCGTCGAGCATTGGAAAACGCATATGAGACAGCTAAAGTCAGAGGCGTTGCATTTGCAGAATATGGACAAGGCGACATGTCAATGTCTTACGGATTCAGAGGAACGCCAGAAGACGTACAAAGACCTGAAATTCAAGCGACTCGCAGGCTAGTATTCGATGCATGCAACCAAGCTGGTATTTGCTTTCTCGAAAGTTGCACTGAGGAAAATCTTGCAGAGCAATTGGAAGCTGGAGTTCGAATCATTCCGGGGACTGAGCGATTGAAAAAGCTAGGCGAGCAGCTGATGTAAGAACATACTCAGCACGAGTATCTACGCTGGGGCGTGAGACCTTCTTGGTTAACAAGCTCACTCCCAGCTCGGGAAAGGCGTGAAGTTTGGGTTCTCGAGCTATCTTGAGGCGGAAGTGCAGACTCCAGATCTTCAGCTCAATTTTTCTTTTGGCTACATCAGACTACAGAACGGACAAAGTAGACTGTAGACGCTGCTCTCGTCGAGGCTACATCTATAAGCTTAAATGGCGAAATGTGGCAATCAAATGACGTGTTTTACTAACTAGTAGTGAATTATTTCTCAATCAGTGAATCGAAGAGAGATTTAGGCAATTAAGGGAAATCAATATTTTCCTATATTTCAACTAGTTATTAGAATTGTTCCAACACACGGAACTTGGCACGAATCTTGAAACTCTAATGTGTCTATTTTGTCAAAGTCAACCATGTTGCACAGCATTAGAACAATTCGACCTAAATTTAATAGCGTTGTCGTGGCGCTGTTGGTTGGGCTCTTTTTGTTGACCGGTCTCACGTATCAGATGGTTTCAACGCCAACGCTGAAAGAATCAGCTGATAGGGCTATCGTTATACAGCCACACTCACAATTGGTTCGTGCAGAAGAACCAAGTATCAGAATTTAGGAGCAAGCAATGGCTGAACAGAACAACTGGATTGAAAAGTTAGTTATCTACGTTAGAACTTCATTTACTTCTTCCGAGCCCTGGTTGTTTGGGGTCTGTAGTGGAATCGCTGATAAGTTCAATCTTGATGCGGGTCTCGTCAGAGGTGTTGTTTTGATCCTAGCGTTGATTTCAGTCAAATTCACGGTAATCGTGTACTTGATTCTCTGGCTCTTCTTCTTCCGCGGAGAAGCCGACTAGATGTCAAGGAACTGACGGATAACGCGGCCGATATATTCCCGGTCCGCTTTCTTCTGCATCGAGATCTTTGCTTCTTCGTACTTAACACCCAATTCATCCTTACGGGTTTCCAAAATAATTTGGAGTACGTCAGGATCAAACTCAGGGTGCGATTGCAGAGCTAGAACTCGCTGATCGATGTAGTACCCCGCGAAGTTGCTATCCACCCCACATGCGAAGTGGATCGCGTCAGGTGGCAGTTGATAGACCTGGTCCTTGTGTGTGGCCAATAGTTGAAAGCACTTTCGAGAATCAGGTGCCCATGGGACCGGGTGGACTAAATCGTAATTTTGCAACCCTACGCGCCATCCCCTCTCTGCCAAACGAACTTCCCCACCCAATGCCTGCGCAATCGCCTGATGTCCAAAACAGAAACCTACTAGGGGTACGCTCCTTTCAAACGTAGATCGAATGAACGATAGTAACGAAGTAATCCAAGGTAAATCCTCGTAGACTGAATTCTTACTACCTGTGATCAAATAGGCATCGCACTCTTCAGGACAGGATGGCAATTCACCATTCTTCAGGTCGTAGTTCGTGTACTCAAGTGATTTACACACATACCGAGTGAAATAAGAGACGAATACATCGCTATAGTGCTCATAGCGATGAGTAAGTTCTGGTGCGAGCTGATCTGCTAGAAGCAAACCTAACTTCATAGGTGTTCTTGCTACCTCTTTGATCAATTTACTGGGTCAGATATATTCGCAATACAACATCACAGGATTTCGGTGGTTCGCATTTGACCTAAACCAAATTTGTAGCCAGTCATCGACAGAAAAGTCTGAACAATTTGTTCAACAACCATCTGATTGTGCTCTATTGGCGACCTACACCAAACTACAATCGGCACCTGCGCAGACGCTAATCCGATCCCTCGTAAAATGGATGGAAAACCTACCAGTACAATCTCTTTGAATTGCCAATATTTGCCATTCCCGGATTGGTTAATTTGTGGATGAAAGTCTACTCCTTCATAATTCCACGCAGAAATATGTGGTCTAGCTTCAACCACTTCAAACGGTTGGAATTAATGGGGTCCTTCGTGGAGTTAAATTTGGTTAAGAGGCTCGAGGTACCACAAGCATGAATGGATCTAGGAGAGATTAGTGAGCACGGCTAACATGGACGACTTCAGCATTACGCTAGGAGTCGAAGAAGAGCTATTTTTGGTAGACCCCGTCTCTCGCGATCTGCTTACAGATCCCAAGGAGGGCATTTTCGATCTCTGCGACGAGACAGCGCCACCACACAAAGTAGTACGTGAACTACTGAGAGCGCAAATTGAAACTAATACCAAGGTGTGCAGTTCCGTTCAGGAAGTACGTGAATCACTACTCGAGACTAGAAGAGTCGTTATAGAAGCTACTGAAAAATTCGGAGCATCGCCTTTAGCTGCTTCCACACATCCTATCGCTCATTGGCAAGATCTCAAAATAACGCCTAAAGAAAGATACGAACACTTTACCATGGTCTTCCAGGAAGGCGTACGCAGATTTGTTATCGGCGGAATGCATGTTCATGCAGGTTTTGGCGATCCGGATACTCGTATTCAAGTAATGACAGCAATTCGCCGTTACCTTCCCCTGCTACATGCTTTATCCACTTCTTCGCCGTTTAATGCGGGTAGAGATACAGGCTTTCGGTCTTATCGTCTCAGTTTGGTCGGTGGAATCCCAAGAACAGGTATTCCGAATCCGATGTATTCGTGGGATGAGTACGAGCTCTTATTAACGCAGTACAAGAACCGAAATTTCATTGAGAATGGCAGCGAGCTATGGTGGGATATTCGACCCTCTCACGCCTACCCTACCGTCGAGATGCGGATTTGCGATGTATGTACTCGTTTAGAAGATGCCGTTTCCATTACAGCTCTCTATGCCTGTTTGATTCGTATGTTGGTGCGACGGCTCAGAGAAGGAAATCTTCCTGAAGAACCTCTTAACGAATTGATCGCAGAAGATCGCTGGATTGCACAACGTTACGGAGTTCTCTCTTTCTTCGGGGATACTTCAACTGGGGTTGAGCGCATAGACATCGACGATTACGCAACCGCTCTCATAGAGGTGCTACAAGAGGATGCCGAGGCATTGTCGTGCGAACAAGAACTGCACCATGTCATGACAATCATCCGTGAGGGTACTAGCTCAGACCGTCAGATTGATTTATATCGCTTACGGCTTCTCGAAGGTGATTCACCAGAGGAAGCATTAAAGCAAGTAGTCAATCAAATCTTGGCCGAGACCAAACAGGGTGTGACCAGCTAGGGCTAGTCTACGCCTGCATTTCAATCACCCTAGGGAACACCAGAACCTAGGGTCTAGTGCATGTATGCAAACATCCGTCGTCGGTATTGTTGCGATAGTGCATTTGATTTGCCCAAGAGGTTGAGAATCCTTACCATGGTCTTTCTGCCCAAATCTTCTCGAAACGTTCTGTCCTTTTGAAGAATGAACAACGCGTTTTCGAGCGCAGATTCATAGTTTCGGTTCAGAACCTGAAACACAGTCAAAGCATATCTTGCATCAAGGTCGTTTGCATTAACAGCTACTAGATTTTCTGCATCCTGGAGACTTCCGAGTTCAGATGCCTCTTGTGCAAATTCAAGTCGTGTCAATGGTCTGGCCTTTTCGACTACGTCATCGCCTATGTTTGCGAGCATTGTCTGAGCAGCTTCTAGATTACCTTGCAGAACCATGACATCGGCAGCTTCTACTTTGAACAGAGGGTTATTCGGTTCAGCGTTGATCGCCTCCTGCAAGATGGCGGTTGCCTGCCCCCAGTCTCCACGATCTATAACAGCTTGAAGTTCTTGCTGTAGTGCTTCACTACTTGATAACGTAAGTTTGTCAAATAGCGCACGAACGACTTTCTCACCTTGTGGTCCATCAAGTTGCTCTACTAACTTGCCATCCTTGATCACGCGAATACTAGGTAGGTTCTGGACTCCTAGCTGTTGCGCAATGACTGGTTCAGCTGCCACATCCGAGGTAGCAAGCACCAATTTCCCTTGGTAAGTCTCAACTACACGCTCGCAGAGCATTTTCATTTCCACAGAAGGTTCAATCTGTTGCGCCCACAACAGAATCACCACTGGAACTTCCTTGGACTTTACGACAACGTCGCTTTGGAAAGTCTGCGCGCTGACGTTAAATGAATGGGAATTAGGTTGCACAGATTTAGTTCAAATTGGAGAAAAATAGGATTTTAGTAAGGCTGGCATTGTTGCCTCATTCAATATTGATTTGACTAGAGCACAGCTACTAATTGACTATTGCATGAGGCTTATGCAACTTGGACGGTTTACTGGATTCGAGTAACTCAAAAGAGGTGACTTCACCGGTCCAAGGTTAACCTTGGACCGGTGTAGTGTTTTTCCACATTCTGGTGATCAGACACGCGTTTAGTGCGAGCTTGTAGAGAAGTAGCTGGGAGCTTGGACTCCCATTCGTTCATTCACACTAGAGCGCATTCAACGACTTCACCATTATCGACCAGTTCCAGCTTACCTACCTGTGTTGCATCAATCCTATTGAAAGTGATCTGAAAGAGAAGATAGAACTTCGCGCTTGTCAGCTGTGTCCAAGTTATCCAGATAATTACTCTGGGTATCGAGTACTACTGACCGACTCCCCTCCCCGTGCAATTGCACCGAAACTATGAAATCCAGGTAGATTTTCGCCGTTTTCCATCCTTGAATCCCGTACTGTGTTCGTACAAAGTTGCGGTGCCAACATGTCAGTGCTTTCTCTACGTCGTGGTAGACCGCCACATCGCGTTCGTCCTGGTTTATTCTGTTGAGGAGTTGGTGAGCACTCTCGGGCTCTGTGTGGTCTCAACTCTTGGAAGCATGTGCCAATTGCGACCATCAAGTCGCAAACGGAACTTAATACGCCCCTCACGAACTTCCTCCTTAAACAGAACCTCGGCTCGTATGTTAGTTTCTTCGTCAATCTCCCTCCGCAACACTTCCACGATCAGGTTTACAGCTAATCCGGGCAACGCATCGTCGAAACCTCGTGCTCGTAAGAACTCCACCATTGATCCGACAATTTCTCTCCCTCCGAAGGCGTTTTGTACTATGTAGGAGATCATCCGAACTACATGGACCGGGTCAAAAGTAAAACTCTTTTACTTACCTGTTACAGTCTCGTCAGCAAATGGCTCGTTTTCCGCAGGTGCGATCCGGATTCTTGAATTTTCGCTCTACGTATTGCACCTCCTTCGGCACTTTCTCCGCGATTTTCTTTGAATTGAAGCCTCGCCAATCACCCTTCGAGAGTATGCCCATCTCATAGTCTATATCGCGCATTTCGTCGCCTTCAACGACCATGACTTTCGAGAGATAAATCTCTAAAGATTCAAAGGCTTGGCGACGCTTGATCACTCTCCTCACGTTACCTCCCCACTCCCGCCATGTTGGACTACATCGAGAATGAGATCGCCAAGATCATCCTGTTCTAACCCTTCCTTGATTCCGTTCACTACCTTGTCGTGTTTGCGTGGTGCGTGATCACATGGCACTCGTTGAGAGTTTCAACACCTGTCTTTGTAGCTCCAGGCAGACTGAGAAATCGGCCCACGAGCTGGGTCATGCACTTCAAATCGCTACTCGCGCCAAGGCTACAAAGAACATAAGCGAAAGGACAGTCCCAGCCTTCCTGAAACGCTTGCTTAGTGATGATGGCTCGAATCCGGCTTGTCGGCGATAGGAGATCTTTATTTTCTGAAGCTTTGAGATCATTCTGCTTAGGCGTTTTGATGGCCGCTTCAGATTGATCGAAGCCCGATGTCAGAAGCCAATCCTTTAAGTCTTCGGCGTGCATATAGCCACCCTCCCGTTGGTCTGCACCTGTGCCCTCGAGCTGGACCAGCATGATTGGTCGTATGTAGCGATTAGTCTCGGACAGAAGTTTCTTCGGTACAGCATCAAACGTCCGCAACTTCGTCAAGGCAACATTCAACGTAATCTTCCAGCCATTACCAAGCTGAGGATCGACGTTAAGTGGCATCTCGATCATGCCTTCTCAATCCAGTTATCGGCATGTCACTTTATACAGCACATGTGCATAACGTGCAGTCAGCGGGTTCATACCTCATCTTAACTGGACATCCAGCGGGGCCGGGGTCAGTACCAGAACGAAACATTGATTAACGCTGTAGAGAGGTCGTTGAAGAGTGGTCTATTGATGACCGGCTCATCTCACTCGTACAAGAGTAAACTGCATTTAAGTGTCTCAATCCGTGGTTGACCTAGCTCCGGGTTAGGGGGATAAGAGAAATGGAATCAGTTGCGACAACGCAGAAACAAGTGCAACAGATCCTACGACCCACGCAATTAACTTGACGAAATTCTTAGCGTTCGTGGCTTCTGTTTTCGCCATATTCAGCTCCATTTTATGGGTTAGCTTTTCTTCAAGATTTTCTGTTCCTTGTACAAATT
>MKWU01004517.1_pt1 | contig 16338 bp, 12 predicted proteins | sample 809101 | NCBI WGS metagenome assembly MKWU01 (sample SAMN05860141, study PRJNA318959) | sponge metagenome | host: Aplysina aerophoba | place: Slovenia: Piran, Adriatic Sea, Gulf of Piran | collected 2013-05-07 | reverse complement strand
CGGTGCCGTTGAAGATGCACCAGCCGGCGGAACCGTCGGCATGGGAGATGGTTTCCACGACTCGGAATGCGGTGAGGGGGTCAAGCTCGGGTCCGCCGAGTTCTGCAGGGGCGTACAGCGAGAAGAGGCGGTGTTTCGCCATGCGGTCGGCGAGTTCAGGCGGCAGTTGACATTCTTCGTCGATGCGGTCCACATTGGACAGGATATCGGGGACCAGGCTTTGAGCGACGCTGACCAAATCCTCGGGCATGAATGGGACTCCGGGCGTGGTTTTTGGGCAGTCATTATAGACGTGGAGCATCACGTCGGGCCGGGGATGACTCGCACGTCAGTGTGCACGCCCGAGCAACTGCCCGGTTGCAATCGCATTTACGGCGGCGACAACGTGGTGATGACCGGATGGCGGAATGGGCTATCGAATCGGGCCGGCCGTGACGATTTAAGGTTGAGTGATGATGTGCTTAATGGTAGGATGGCGCAGGCGATTTGTTAGCTCAAGTCGAGGAGGTCTTTTTTGATGGCAGATCAGAACCATGATATCGCATTGATGGCCCACCTGATGCGGCGGGCCGGTTTTGGCGCACAGTACGCTGAACTCGAAGAGCGTGCGGCCAAAGGCTATGACGCGACGGTGGAAGAGTTGCTCAACCCCGAGGTCAACCATCACGGGATGGACTTGGACGTTGCGGAACGGTGTTTCATCGAGTGGAGCCACCAGACCAGGGGTGTGCCGGAATATTTCGCATTCCGCATGATCAACTCAAGGTGCCAGCTTGAGGAGAAGATGGTTCTCTTCTGGCACGGGATCTTGTGCACCGCGGACAGCAAGGTGCAGAGCTACCCGACGTCGTATGACGAGATCGAGATGTTTCGTCAGTACGGGATGGGAAGTTTCCGGGACCTGCTGTTGGAGATTTCCCGCGACCCGGCAATGATTTTCTTCCTCGACAACTGCCTGAGCCACAAGGGCGCAATCAACGAGAACTATGGGCGCGAGTTGCTGGAGTTGTTCTCGATGGGTGTGGGCATGGACGGCGAGTTCAACTACACCGAGGACGACGTGAAAGAATGCGCCCGCGCTTTCACCGGGTGGACGATTGCGAACAACGTGCCGGGCCAACCTTACGGTCGTTATCGGGCCAAGTTCGTGTTCAACCCCGAAGACCACGACGAAGGCACGAAGACCTTCTTGGGCGAGACCGGCAACTTCAACGGCGAGGACGTCATCGACATCATCGCTAAGCAGCCTGCAACGGCGCGTTTCCTCTCCCGCCACCTGTACAGCTACTTCATTTCGGACGAGGCGCAGGTGCCGTCGTGGATGGAAACCCCGCCGAAGGATCCGGAAACCATCAAGATGCTGGAGGACGAATATTTCCGTTCCGGCTACAACATCAAGTCCATGCTGCGCGTGTTGTTCCACTCCGACGCGTTCTTGAACGCGCAGTTCCAGCGGGTGAAGAGCCCGGTGGAAACCGTGATGGGAACGCTGAGGTTGGTGGGCGACTGGACGGAGCCTAAGCCCGGGTTCGAGTTCATCTTCGACGAGATGAAGCACATGGGGCAGGAAATATTCAACCCGCCATCGGTTGAAGGCTGGCACACGGGCCAGGAGTGGATCGACGGTGGCACGCTGGTGCACCGTATCAACTTCACGGCGGACTTCGTGGGCGACCTTAAGCAGCCCGGTGTGCGAGAAATCGTGAACCGGCTGGGAGAAATCGGCCCGGTGATTTCGCCGGAGCAGATGGTGGAGTCGACATGTCAACTGCTCGGCCACTATGAGCTGGCGGACGAGACGCGTCAGATGTTGGCCGCCGGCGTTGCCAAAGGCGGCACCATTCACACCGACACCGAAGAATTCGGCACCCGGGTGAGCGAACTGCTGCAAATGATTGTGGCGACCAAAGAGTACATTTACGCCTAGCCCGTTTCATCACCGGCTGGCGCTATAGATTAAGAGAAAGAGCAAGCAATCCCGACGGGAGGAATAAATCGTGACCGCTACGAAGAAAGACCCGGTGTTGGTGGTACTTCAAATGTCCGGTGCGTTCGACGCGCTGAACACCATCATTCCCTACAGCGACCCGCTGTACAAAGACTACCGGCCGCACCTGAAGGTGGAGCCGGAGGAAGTGCTGGCGATTGACGGCAATGTCGGGTTCCACCCGGCGATGGCGCCGATCAAGGACCTGTATGACGAGGGCAAGGTCGCCGTGATCCAGGGCATCGGGTATCCGAACCCCATCCGGTCGCACTTCCGCTCCATGGACATCTGGCACACCGCCGAGCCGACCAAGATGGCGACGGAAGGCTGGTTGGGCCGGGCGATCCAGGATTTGGACCCCAACAAGGAAAACGTGCTGACGGCGGTGAACTTCGGTCGCGGACTCCCGCGCGCGCTGGCCGCCCCGGGCGTGTCCGTCGCGTCAGTGGGCAGCTTGGAAACCTACGGCGTACTGACCGGGATTGACGGTGAAGACCAGCGCGCAGACGCCTTGGACATCTTCTCCCGCATGTACTCGCCCATGGTGGGCAACGGGCCGATCAACGACTACCTGTCGCAGACGGGCCTGGACGCGCTGAAGGGCGCCGACATCCTGCGGACGGCGCCGGAGATCTACTCTTCCAGCGTCGAGTACGGCGGCGACATGTTCTCGCAATGGGTGAAGAACGTGGCCCAGGTGCACACGGCCGGTTTTGGCACGCGCGTCCTGTACACCGGTTTGAATCCGGGTGCGTTTGATACACACGCCAACCAGCCGACCTCCTTCGCCAAGCTGTGGGGCGAGGTTTCCCGCGCCGTCAACGACCTGTACCAGGACCTGAAAGAACACGACGCCAACCAGGAAGTGGTGATGGTGCTGTTCACCGAGTTCGGCCGCCGTGTGCAGGAGAACGGTTCCGGAACCGACCATGGTTCGGGTAGCGTGGCCTTCGTGATGGGCGATGCCGTCAAGGGTGGCCTGTACGGTGATTACCCGTCACTCGAGCCGGACAAGCTGGACGAGGGCGACCTGCGGTGGAACAACGACTTCCGCAGCACCTACGCCACCATTTTGGACAAGTGGCTGGAGTTGGACGACAAGGCGATCCTGCAGGGTGAGTTCGAACAGTTCGACTTCATCAAGTAAACGGCCGCTACCGGCCCCGTCGTACTGACACTGGCGCAATTCAGATAGGGGCAGGTTCCACGCCTGCCCCGCATATTTTCAACAGCGGTCAGTGTCGGCACAGCAACATCTACGCAAAAAGGTGAATACAATGGTTACTGCGACTGACATTGCGCCGGTAACGTTCCAGTACAGCCACGTCATCGGGCGCCAGGAAGTGCGAAGCGGCAACGGGTTCTTCAACCCCGTGGCGATCACGCGCGACGGCAACGGGCTGCTCTACGTTTTGAGCCGAGGAACCGAAACGCCGGCGTTCTTCCCGTGCAAACGGGTTACGGTGTTCAACCCGGACGAAGAGGAAGTCCTTGCGGAATTCGGTCAGAAGATTCCGCCCGAAGACGCTGATGAGACCACTCCCAATGGATCCTTCATGTGGCCCACGTCGGTGGCGCTGGACAGCCATGGCTACGCTTACGTGGCGGACGAATGGTTGAACCGGATTTCGATCTATGACCAGGAGCGAGGCAACTGGATCGGAATGTGGGGGATTCCCGGCGATGCGCCGGGTGAAATCGACCGACCGGCGGGCCTGGCGTTCGATAAGAACGACAACCTGTACATGGTCGAAAGCCGGAACCACCGGGTTTCGGTGTTCACGAAGGACGGCAAATACCAGTTCGGCTGGGGTGGCAAGGGCGACGGTGACGGACAGTTCAACCTGCCTTGGGGCATCGAGATCGACCACAACGGGGACGTATACGTGGCAGACTGGCGTAACGACCGGATCCAGAAGTTCGCTCCGGACGGAACATTCCTGATGAAGTTCGGCGAATCGGGCGATGGCGAAGGCCAGTTCAACCGCCCAACGGGCGTGGCGGTGGACAAGGACGGCCACATCTTCGTGACCGACTACAAGAACGACCGCGTCCAGGTATTCCGCGAAGACGGCGGCTATGTGACCACGATGCGTGGTCAGGCCGGCCTGTCCAAGTGGGGTGCCGAGCGTGTGTACCTGGACCCAACGATCGTGCAGGCCCGGAACCGCGCCCTGAACCTTCAGGAGCGGGAAGGGGCTTTCCAGGGTCCCATCGCCGTGGAAGTTGACGACGACGGCCGGGTGTTCGTGCTGGAAACGGCCCGCCACCGGGTGCAGGTGTTCAGCAAGCAGACCGCGATGTTTGCCGGCGAACTCTGATCCCACAGCTGAATCAACTACGGCAAGGCCGCGGCTCCAGTCGCGGCCTGATTTTTTGGCCCGGCGTTCTTGGTGAGACCCCGAAACCCAGTCACGCTCTTGGCCGTCTGTAATGTGCATCATGGTCACAACCGTGCCGCGTTAATCCCCGAAAGCATAGTGAGCGTATCGGTCTCGTAAGATTTGTTCGTGGCATGGGGGAAGGTGTTTGATCAAGCGTAATTGCCGCGAAGCAGGGTTGCGCCGTTCGCTTTCGGTCGCGCTCTTAATCGTTGCGGCAGTGGGTGTCATGTGGAGCCTGGAATCTCCCGTGGCGGCGCAGGAGGGAACGCCGGCGCCCCAACCGGAGATCGATGGATGTCTGGTTGCTGTGGGCGCGGAAAACCCGGAAGTGCGTGTCGGCGAATCCATGCACCTGTGGATTTGGGGCGTCGGCGTGGAGCCGGACAGTTGGGATTTGAAGGTCGATGGACACGGTTCGCTGATTCTGCAAGGCGCGCGAGAAATAGATCCCCGGGCGCAGTTCGTGGAGTGGACCGTCGCCGGTGAAAAGGCCGGTGAAATTACCATCTCGGTCGACATGGTCTGCGAGAAACCAGGCCACGGCGCCGATTCATTGACGCTGATGGTCCTGCCTGGAGCGCCGGATTCGATATCCAGTCCTGCCTCACAACCCGCAATCGGGGATTGCACGACTCATTTGAGCATCAGCGATCAGGCGGTGTTGGTGGGCGACCAGGTGCACGCTTGGTTTGTTGGTGTAGAAACCGAAGAACGGAGTTGGACCCTTGCCATGGAGGGGGACGGGTCGGCCCAGGTGGTTGGAACCCGTGAACTCGATCCGGAATACGTTGAGTGGAAAATGGAGGCGATGGCAGCGGGGATCATCCGCTTGACGGCCACTATGGATTGCCGGAAAGGGGGAGTCGGGGTCAGCAGTCGCGAAATCTTGGTCGCGGACCATGACGACAAATCCGACCCCTCCCAAGTTCAACAGGCGGGCAGCGGTTCAGCCGGTCATGGCGGAGGCTCCTGGGGAACTGCTGCAATCGTCCAGGTCGGCTTGATGGCAGGGTTGCTCGCGGTTCTGGCGGTCCTGGTTTACGTGTTGGTACGGCGACGGTAGCGGGCTGACGAACCACCATGGGAACTCTGGCCCCATGCCTACCGGCCAAGGACTTCTCGACAAGCGATCAGGCACTGCCCAGGAACACTTGGGTGAGGATGTCGGTGTCGCGGATGGACTGCGGCGTGCCGTTGTGCACGACCGTCCCCTTATCCAGGACGTACGCGCGATCCACGATATCGAGGACACCCTTGATGTTGTGCTCAACCACCATGATAGTAGTGTTGAGGCGTTCGCTGATCTCAGCCACCTTCGAGAATACTTCGCGCACGATGATGGGAGCGAGACCGAGAGTCGGCTCATCCAGCAGTAGCAGTTCTGGCGACGCCATCAAGCCGCGACCCAGAGCAAGCATCTGCTGCTGGCCGCCTGACATCTGGCTGGCGTAATCCCGCCGTTTTTCGTACAGGACGGGGAACAATTCCATGACCGAGTCGAGGCGACGGAATTTCTCGGCCCGGTCGTTCAGGTAGATGCAACCCATCTCCAGGTTTTCGGCGATGGTCAGATGGGTGAAAACCCGCCGACCCTGAGGCACGAAGGCGATTCCCTCCTTGACGATCTCGTGGGTTTCGGCGGCCAATTGCTGCTCGCGCCAGTAGACGGTGCCGGACACCACGGGGGCGAGGCCCATGACGGCTTTGAGGACGGTGGACTTGCCTGCGCCGTTGGGTCCCATGACGGCGACGATCTCGCCGGCGTGGATTTGCATGGAGATATCGTCGAGGGCGCGGACTGCGCCGTACTCGACCGATATGCCGGTGAGTTCGAGCAGGGGCGGGTTGCCGTTGGCTTCCATAGAATTGGTACCGGTGCGGTTAGACAGGCTCACCATGAGCGCACGAACGCTGGTTATGCGCCCAGGTAGGCCTCGATGACCTCCTCGCTGTTGAGGACGGGTTCGACGTCGCCGGCGGCGAGGAGAGCGCCGCTGTCGAGCACAATGATTCGGTCGGAGAGTTCGCGGACGATTTCCATGTTGTGGGAGACGAACACGATGGTGCTGCCGTCCTCGCGCATCTGCTTCATGATGTCCTTGACGCGCTCGAGCATCTGGGGGAAGAGGCCGGCGAACGGTTCGTCCAGGAGGTAGGTCTGGACGTTCATGGCCAGGGCGCGGCCGATCTCAAGGAGTTTGCGCTGGCCGTAGGACAGCTCCTGGGCGAGGGAATCACGCTTTTCCCACATGCCCACCTGTTCCAGGATCGATTGCGCCTTTTGTCGGGTGGACGGTCTGGTTCGCTCGAACAGCGAGGGGAACAAACGGCGCTCGGTGAGGACGACCATGATGTTGTCCCAAACGGTGATCTGGTCGAAGAGTCGCACCTCCTGGAAAGTGCGGGTCAGGCCATGGTCGGGGGTCTCGTAGGCTTTGACGACGCGGAGGCCCTCGCCGTCGATGATTACCATGCCACCGTCCAGAGGGAGGACGCCGCTGAGCAGGTTGACCAGGGTCGACTTGCCGGAGCCGTTGGGTCCGACGATGCTGGTGGTGCCCTGGCGCGGGATGGACAGGCTCAACTCGTCGACGGCGCGGACGGCGCCGAAGTGCTTGGAGATAGCCTCGGTCTCGAGGGCGTAGTCGGTATGGTCGGATTGCGTTGATGTCATAGGCGATACCTCCCAACGAGGCCTTGGGGGCGGAACAACATGAGCAGCACCAGCATGATTCCGAGGGCAGCCTGACGCGCCTGTCCGATGTATTCGGCAGGCAGATACGGGATGAAGCGCATGCCCTCCTCCAGGAGGACGAAGGCCATCGCCCCGAGTAGAGAGCCCCAGATGGTGGCCAGGCCGCCGAGGATGACGATGGATACCATGAGGACGGATTCGAGGAGTATGAAAGAGTTGGGATCGATGAAGGTGGTCCAACTGGCGAACAGGCCGCCGGCGATGCCAGCCATCATCGCTGATATCACCCACACTGCGAGCTTGTAGTGGGTCGCCTTGTAGCCGAACACCTCAATGGCCTGCTCGTCCTCTCGGATCGCGGTGAGCACGCGCCCGAATGATGATGACACGATGAACCAAGACACCAGCATCACCAGGGCGAGGAACACTAGGCAAAGCAGCAGAAATTCCAGCTCGCCGTCGAAAAGCCAACCGCCGATCTGGGGTCGGGCGATCTCGTGGATGCCGAACGCTCCGCGGGTAACCGGCCGCAGGTTCAGGAAAACGTTGAAGGAGATGATGGCGAAACCGAACGATGCCAGGACGAATATGTCGTCGCGGAAACGGTTGAACACCACGCCCACCAGGACGGCGGCCAGGCCAGCGAGGACCGCGCATATCGGGAGGACGGCGAAGAAAGGCCAGCCGAAGGTGGGGATGGCCTCGGTGCGGAGTTGCTCGTAGGCCGGATTTGAAGTTAGGACGGCCATGGTGTAGGCGCCGATGCCGAAGAACCCGACGTGTCCGACGGAGAGCAGGCCGGTGTATCCGACGATGAGATTCAGGCTGACGGACAGGATCGCCCAGATTGCGAAGACGGTACCGATAATGATGGCGAAACCGACGCCCTGCCAGAACATGAAGGCGATGGCCCAACCGATGATGAACAGGCTGGCCCAAAGCTCAATGTTGCTGCGGGCATGACGGGCCAGTTGCGCGGGGTCGCGGACCAACCCGGTCAACTCGCGTATGCGCTGAGTACCGAAAGGCACGGCATCACCTCCGAGGCAGCAGGCCCTGAGGCCAGAAAGAGAGGAACAGGATGAGCAGGATAAATGCGATGGCGTCCTTCCACTCGCCGGCCAGGTCCCAGATGCCGAATTGCTCGACGACGCCGAGGACGAACCCGCCGACGATTGCGCCGTAGAGGTTGCCTATGCCACCGACCACGGAGGCGATCCAGCCCTTGAGCAGCAACAGCAGGCCCATGCGCGGCTGGACGGCGGTGTCGTGTCCGGTGAGAATTCCGGCCAGGGCGGCATACATTGCGCCGATGAAGAACACGGCGGCGATGATGACGGTGGTGTTGATCCCGACGACCTTGGAGACTTCCTCATCGTCGCCGATGGCGCGGATGGCGCGGCCGAAGGAGGTCTGCTTGAGGAGCAGCCAGAGGACGGCGAAACCGGCCACGGCTACGCCGATGCCGAAGACGTTGAATGCCTTGATGCGGGCGCCGCCAATCTTCCAGGGGGCGCTCCCGAACGCGTCAGGCAGCGGCCGGGGAGCGCTCTCGAAAACTATTACGATGAACGCAGCAATGGCCAGCAGGATGCCCAGGGAGGCAACCAGCATGATCAGGGGTGAGCGGGCGCGCTGGCGCATGTACACGTAGAGACCGCGGTAGAGGGCGAGGCCCACGCATCCGGCGAGCAGGCATGACACGGCCCAGCTGAGGTAGAGCCCCGCGCCCGGAGCGCCCGAGACCAGGTAACCGCATGCCGCGCCGATCAGGGCGGCGGGCAGGCCGGCGAAAGCGGCGACCAGCGAGAGGCGGATGGTGGGAGAAAACGACTGAATGATCCAGTACGGTATGGCGATTGCGGCCAGGGCGGCCACAACGCCTACTGCCGGGCTCAGCATCACGTGGATAATCGCGGGGTACGATAGCACCACGCCGGCGTAAGCGCCGATGGCTCCGGCTGACAGACCGATGGCGACTCCGATGGTGTTGGGACTGAATCGGCCGCGCAGGCGCGGATACAGCACGGCATGCAGCGTCCAGGCGACCACGCCGGCGACGATCGCCGCGAACACCGCGTTGACGTAGATGCTGTTGACGTCGGCGCGGCTGCCCAGGGCCGGAGAGGTCCGCAAGTAGAAAACGCCGTAAGCCCCCAATCCTGCGGCGGCGCCATAGTAAAGGTCGAAGAACCAGACGGTGCTGTAAACCAGGGTGAATCCAATGGCGAGCAGTGCGTACACCGCGCCGACGGCAAGACCGTTGAAGGCGAACTGGAGGGCTTGAGGCGGTGATTGTCCGATCTTCCAGGCTAAGTAGGCGATTACCGCCGCGGCCAATACCGCGGCGAGCAAGCGCGTGCCGGGAATATTCAGCAACTGGGGCAGCCCCCGAGCGCTTTCACGTTGAGTGGACATGGATGTATGTCCTCACACTGTTATCAGTTATCGTGTGGTTTCAAGTGGGCAAATAATATCACAATGAAAAGGACCGGCCGCTTCTCAGCGGCCGGTCCGGGTTTGTGAGGTATCGCGAACGAGACTATGGAGTGGGGGCCTGACCCAGGACCACGTAACCCAAATTGTCGTCATTGCGTTCGGCCACGGGGAGCACCTGTACGACGACGTTGCCGAGGCCGGTGAGATCGCCGTTCTCGTCGAAACCGTAGTTGTCGCCGATTGCGCCGTCGCGGGTGAGATTGTTGAGGCAGTCGCGGAAACCGTCGGTGTCCTGATCGTCGCCGGTGACCGCGAGGCACTCGGCCGCGATGTAGACGTCGTCGTAACCGGAAGCCTGGAACCAGGGAATGGTGGCGACACGACCATAGCGGGCTTCAAAGTTTGCGAGGAAGTTCATACCCGCCTGCGTGGAAAGCTCCGGATTGGGGATGATGGCCTTCATACCGGTGGCGGCTTCGCCGGCGATCTGCAGTGATTCGGGGCCGGTTGCGACGGTTTCGGCATAGATGGGCCCTTCGAATCCCAGTTCCCGAAGCTGCTTCATGATGGTGCCGGCAGAGAATTCCGTCTGTGGGGCGAGGTACACAGCCTCAGGCTGCGCGGCGATGAGTTTGGTGAGCTGCGTGCGGAAGTCAGTGATGTCGGAGGTGAAGCCCTCGCTGGCCACCGCGTGCCCGCCCAGTTCTTCGAACCGAGCCACCGTGGTGCGGCGCGCGCCTTCCGCGTAGTCTGTGGACTCGGTGATGGTGGCGATATGGTGGTGGCCATCCACGTGGATGGTGTTGCCGGTGTCGATGCCGAGTTGATTGTCGTTGATTGCCGTGCGGAAGATGTAGTCGCCGGCGCCGGCGATATCTGGACTGGTGGCAGAGGCGGAGAGCAAGATGACGCCCTCGTCTTCTGCGAGCGGGGCTGCGCCGAGCATCGCGCCGCTGCACGTGGTGCCCAAGATAATCTTGACGCCGTCAACGTCGGTGAGTTTGTTGTAGGCGGTGATGGCATCCTGGGCGTTGCACTTGGAGTCCTCAGCTATGAGTTCCAGCATACGGCCGTTGATGCCGCCGGCGGCGTTGATCTCCTCGACGGCGAGTTGCTTGGACTGGATGAGTGGGTTGCCGTACGATTCGGCCGGACCCGTAAGGGCATCCATCGCGCCGATCCGGAAGGGCTCGTCGGACTTTTCCATCATGGCTGCGCCGGAGTCGGGTTCTGCGCCGGGGGCCGGGCCGAGGATGCGGTATCCGTTGTTGGCGTCGGAACGCTCCGCCTCGGGGAGGACCACGACGACGGCATTGGCCAGCCCAACGACCTCGCCCTGATCGTCGAAGCTGTAATTCTCGCCGATTGCGCCGCTCCATGTGATGTTATAGAGGCAGTCGCGGAAGCCGTCAGCGTCCTGGTCATCGCCGGTCTGCTTGAGACATTCGGCGGTGATGTACACGTCGTCATATCCGGACGCCAGGTACCACGGCAGGGTGACGTAGTCGTAGCGTGCGCGGAAGTTGTCCAGGACCTCCACAGCCTTGGGGTTATTGGGATCCAGTTCGGCGGTGATGGCCTTGAGGCCGGTGGCGGCTTCGCCCGCGACCTCGAGGGCGGTGGCTCCCACCGGAACGATTTCGGAATAGAGGGGTCCCTCGTACCCCAGCTCCCGTACCTGCTTGACCACGGTGCCGCCGGAGAACTCAGCCTGGGCGGCGATGTGAATGGCGTCGGGGTTGGCGCCTATGATCTTGGTCAGCTGGGTCCGGAAGTCGGTGATATCGGAGGCGTACCGTTCTTCAGCCACTATCTGGCCGCCCAGCTCAACGAACCGCTCGGCGGTTACGCGGCGCACGCCCTCGGCATAGTCGGTGGTCTCAGTGATGGTCGCGAGTTTTCGCGCCCCGTCGGACCAGATGACGTTGGCGGTATCGATGCCGACCTGGAGGTCGTTCATGGAGGTGCGGAAGATGTAATCGCCGGCGTGGGCGATGTCCGGATTGGTCGCCAGACCGGAGAACAGGATGACGCCGTCCGCCTCGGCCAACGGGGCTGCGCCGAGCATGGCGCCGCTGCACGAGGTGCCAAGGATGATCTTCACGCCGTCAACGTCTGTGAGCTTGTTGTAGGCGGTGATGGCATCCTGGGCGGCGCACTTGGAGTCCTCGATGATGAGTTCCAGCATGCGCCCGTTGATGCCGCCGGCTGCGTTGATCTCATCCACGGCCAACTGTTTGGCCTGGACGGAAACGTTGCCGTAGGTCTCGCCGGGTCCGGTCAGTGATTCCATCACGCCAACGCGGAATGGCTCGCTTGACATGGCGTCGGGCGCGGGCGTGGCAGCCTGGGCCGGAGCGGTAGATCCCTGAGAACCGGCGCCGGAACCCTGAGCGGGCGCTGCGGTGGCGGCACCGGACGGAGCGGCCGGCGCGGTGGTTTCGGTTTGCGGTTGGGATGAATCCCCACCGCAGGCGATGACCAGTGGGATGGTCATTAGTATGAGCGCCAATGGCAACATATACTTGAGAATTGAAGGTCTCATAATTAACTCCCGTGAGAAGGTTATGATTGCCTGATAACGGCATTTAAAAGAAGAGTTTAGCACACTGGAAACACAAACCCGTTCCGAAATGTGCGGTATTCGCGCTGGGGCGCGTGACCCAGCGAATTGGCGAGATACCCCTTTCAAGTTTGGGACGGGCCGGAGACGTCCGTGGCAACCCCTTCCAGGAAGGAGCGGCCCGACAAGAATATAAGGAAAAGCACAGAACGGTGACCCGATGCTCTCTGGTAACATCGTGCGGAGTCGAATACGCATTTGGACAGGCTAGAGCTTGCCGCTTATTGATGCAGGACTTTCATCGCAACACCATGGGCCCGTTGCCGAGATAACGAAAAAACCCATCCTCAGATAATCAAAAGATAACCAATGGAAATTTCCACGGACCGACTGGAGCGATCACGGCGACCGACCGGCCGGGCGTTCGCTGCGCTGGTGTTTTGCGCGCTGACGATGACCATGGTATCCGGGGCCTGCTTCGGCGAGACGTTCGACGGATTCCTGGGCCGCTGTTGGCCGCAGTCGGAAGAGACGTCGCTGGCGTCTTACTCCACGAGCATACCACCGCCCCCGGCCCGGACGACGGCGGGAATAGATGCGGCGGCGTCCGACTACGAGGCGGCTATCCGCAGGTACGACACAATAATCGCCAACGACCCGGACAACGCCCTGGCCTACGGCTACCGGGGGTACTCGCACGCGGCGTTGGGTCGGTACGAAGATGCGATTCGCGACTACAGCCGAGCCATGGAACTCAGGCCCGAAGACCCCACGCTGTACAACAACCGCGGATCTGCGTACGCCGCGTTGGGGCGATACGGCGACGCGGTACCCGACTATGACCGGGCGGTCGCGCTGGACCCTTGGTTCCACCGCGCATACGACAACCGGGGCGTCGCGCTGTCCAACCTGGGTGAATTGGACCAAGCCATCAGGGACTTTGGTCGGGCCATCATGCTGAAACCCGACGATCCCCTGCCCTACAACAATCGCGGCTCCGCGTACGCCGACCTGGGGCAGCACGAGCGGGCGATAGAAGATTTCGGTCAGGCTCTCGAAATTGATCCCAAGTTTGTCCGGGCCTTTGACAACCGCGGGACAGCCTACGCGGACTTGGGATTATACGAGGACGCGATCAGGGATTTCAGCCAGGCGATCGCCATCAACCAACAGGACCCGCTACCGCGCAACAATCGCGGAACCGCTCTCGCCCAACTGGCCCAATACGGTGAAGCTCTTGAGGATTTCGATCGGGCCATCGAATTGGATCCCGATCTGCATAAAGCGTACAAAAATCGGGGCAACACGTATGTGGACCTGGGTCGGTTTGATGAAGCGGTCCGGGACTTCGACCGGGCCATCCAACTCAATCCCCATGATCCTCGGATTTATCAGGCGCGTAGCTTCGCGCACAAATCCTTGGGGAATCACGCCCAGTCCGAACAGGATCTGGAAAAGGCGGCGGAACTGGCGCCATGAGATGGGCCGAAATTGGCTCCCCGGGTAGGATTCGAACCTACGACCTAGCGGTTAACAGCCGCCCGCTCTACCGCTGAGCTACCGGGGAACGGTAACGTCGCCATGCTGATGCTCAACATCGAGGCGACGGCTTTCAATTCTAGCACCGAGGGGTTTGGGTAGCAAGCACACAGCCCACGCCGGTGAAGGACTTAGATGACCCGGTACCGGCGATGTTCAGGCTTGGCCCCATGCTAGAATCACGGATAAAAAGGTTGGCGGTGGCCGGGATTTCCACAATGGACATAATCGCGGGACAGCGAGTTGGTGAAGTGATGGTGTCGCACTCGCAGCGCATCGAGGCACAATGTTACGACCTGCACGGCGCGCCTCCGCTGGGAGCGTTGCTGCGCATCGGGTCGCCGCCCGCGTATGCAGTGGTACGCGAGATCTGGCACGAGGCATTGGATCCGAGCCGACCACTGACTCCAAGAGGGCGGAATCTGGAAACGGAAGAAGAGATATACGCGGCCAACCCGCAGCTATCAGCGATGCTCACCACCCGTTTTGCGGGGCTCGTGGTTGGTTTCGGAGCTGGCCCGACCGTTCGGTTCGGATTACCACCACAGCCGCCTAACCTGCATGCTTTCGTGTTCGCTTGCGATTCCGATGAAACGGCTGCATTTACCAACGATCTCGGCTGGATGCGTCTGTTGCTAACGGATGGTTCGCCTGCCGTCGACTCAGCGCTGGCCGGATTCCTGCGCCGCTCGGCGGCCGTGGTTGCCGACCGCCAGGGATTTCTGCTGAGGGCAGGCCGGACACTGGCGGCAGAGTTATCTCGTGACCCACAGCGGCTCCAGGCTATTTTGCGCGAGACCACGACGTGATCGCGCCAAACGGACAAAATTCTGCAGCGTTGCGGAGGCTCGGCGTGGTGGTCGGTGGGTCGCTCTCTCGCGGCCTGGACGTTCGTCTGGATGGATCAGCAAACGCGTCTCTGGAAGACGTCGCGGTGGGGTCATTCGTAACCGTCGTGGGACGCCGGCAACGGTATTTTGCGGTGGTAACCGATCTGGAGTTGCGCACAGTGGACGACAGCGTGCGACATTTCCCGCCGACTCGCTCCCCGGGGGGCGACGACTTTCATGCGGAGGTGATGGCGGGTACACTGGCGTATGGGCAATTGTCGGTCATGCCGAGTATGACTGCTCCGCTGCATTCGGATGTCGCCGGCGGTGGCACGTCTGAACTCGCAGAACAGGCGAAGACGATACCGGAGCACTTTGCCCCCGTGTACGCGGCGTCCCAGGCGGACATTGACGCGGTTTTCAGGGCGCAGGGCAGTGACGCGTTCTCGCTGGGTTCCCCGCAGGGTATGGAGACGGCGTCGATCCGGCTCGATCTGGGCACACTGGCAAGCCGCTCGGTGGGTGTGTTCGGGGCGTCGGGGTCTGGCAAGACATTCCTGGCGCGCATGTTGCTGGCTGGGCTTGTGAAAGAGGGCGACGCGGTGTCGCTGGTCTTTGACATGGAAAGCGAATACGGGTGGCAGGGACAGGACAACGACCGCCGGCGGCAGGTCAAGGGACTCAAACAGCTTTTCCCAAGCCGGGTGGTGACGTTCACTCTGGACGAGGAAAGCAGCCGGCGCCGGGGCGTTACGCCGGACGGCGTGGTGCGCATCGGGTACGACGAGATCGAGCCGGCCGACATCGAGGTTCTGCGTGACCTGCTGAACCTGTCGGAAGTCGCAGCGTCCACCGCCTGGAACCTGGAACGGCACTACGGTCGCAGCGACTGGCTGCGGGCGTTTTTGGCGTTGAGCGGCGCCGATGTGGGTGAGCTGGCCAACGAGTTGGGCGTGAACCTGGCGGCACTGCAGACGCTGTATCGACGGCTGTCCGCTTGGTCGCGGTTCGGGTTCCTGGCGGACACCGGCGAGGGCAGGAGCAGCGCCGGCGGGATCATCGAACAGTTGCAGCGGGGCAACCACGTGGTTCTGGAGTTTGGGCAGTACGGACGCAACACGGCGGCGTATGTACTGGTGAGCAACCTGCTGACCCGGAGGATCCACGAGACTTGGGTGCGGCGCAAGGAACTGGCCGACGGTGGGCAGGGCGACGAACCGCGCCCGCTGGTGATATTCATCGAGGAGGCTCACAAGTTCCTGACGCCGGAGGTGGCGTCTCAGACCATTTTCGGGTCCATAGCGAGGGAACTGCGGAAATACAACGTAACGCTGATGATCGTGGACCAACGGCCCAGCGGTATCGACTCGGAAGTGATGAGCCAGCTTGGGACTCGGTTGTCGTGCGCGCTGAACGACGACCGGGACATGAACGCTGTGCTCATGGGAGCGAGGGATGCCAATCAACTGCGCGGAGTCCTGGCCCGGTTAGATAGCAAGCAGCAGGCGTTGGTGTTCGGACACGCCGTCCCCATGCCGGTGGTGGTGCGGCCGCGGGATTACGATGAGTCGTTTTACGCTGAGATGGCGATTGCGACATCCGCCGCGGGTTCGATTCCGGTGGGAGCGTTGGCCGAGACGGAAGCGGAGCGGATGCAACGCGAGATCGACGAACTGTTTCCGCCCGAGTGAGTTTCGCATCGATATGTTGGAGCCACGGGGAATTTGAACATGAGGGTGGTTGAGACGTGTGCTGAAATGATGGCGTTGTGCAAGGAGGCGCGGCGCCCGCTGGGACTGGTGCCGACCATGGGAGCGCTGCACGACGGGCACCTGTCGCTAACCCGGCAGGCGCGCGCGGACAACGCGACGATGGCGGTGTCGATATTCGTGAATCCCACG
>MKWU01004514.1_pt1 | contig 16346 bp, 14 predicted proteins | sample 809101 | NCBI WGS metagenome assembly MKWU01 (sample SAMN05860141, study PRJNA318959) | sponge metagenome | host: Aplysina aerophoba | place: Slovenia: Piran, Adriatic Sea, Gulf of Piran | collected 2013-05-07 | reverse complement strand
GCGAACCGGATCGCACACTCGACCTACCGGCCGATGCCGCGTTCGCGGGCGAGGCCTGGTCCTGGCTCGGCGACGCGCTGCCGCTGGTGACGGCGGACAGCGATCTCGATCCGCAGGAACTCGCGCAACTGCTGCGCGCCGCGTTCTTCTGCCCCTCGGACGACGCCGACGCGGATTCCTGGGAACGCCAGCGCGACGAGTTCGAGCGCGAAGCGCTGCACTTCGCCACGCGCCTGCTGGTCTCCGACGACGAGGCGAGGCGGGCCTCGATCGCCTCCAGGTGCGAGGCGCGGGCCTCGTCGTCCGGGTAGCTCCCCGCGAGATCCGGTGCGCCCGCCACGTCGCACAGCCGGGTGAAGGTCGGGGCGTCCTCGCAGGCGACCGTGAGCCAGCCGTCCGACGCCTCGAACGCCCGCCAGACGGCGCCGCGCGGGCGGAGGACGGTGTGCCCGTCGCCCGATCGGACGGTCCGGCCCGCGAGCGAGGAGGCGTTCATCTCCCACGCCTGGAGGGCGGTCCCGCCTCCGTAGAGCGAGGTGTCCACCTGGACGGCCTCGCCGCTGCGATCGGCGCGGACCAGGGCCGCGAGGGCGGCCGTGCAGAGCGTGAGGGCGCCCACCTGGTCGGCGATCGCGCAGCTCGCCGGCTGCGGCGGCCGGTCCTCGTAGCCGGAGAGCCAGACCATCCCCCCGGCCGCCTGCGCCGCCATGTCGAGGGAGCTGCGCTGCGGATAGGGTCCCAGCCGGCCCCAGCCGCTGCCGGTCACGTAGGCGATGCGGGGATTCGCGGCGCGCATCTCATCGAAGCCGAGCCCGAGCTTCTCCATCACGCCCGGCCGGAAGTTGCTGGTGACGACATCCGCGGTCGCCGCCAGCCGGAGCACGATCTCCCGACCCTCGGGTCGGCGCACGTCGACGGCGATGCTGCGCTTGCCGAGCGCGTGCGCGAAGGAGAAGCCGACCATGTGGTGATCGCGCGCCGGCGTCCGGGGCGGCGGCGCGCCGGGGCCGCTCCTGTCGACGCGGATGACCTCGGCCCCCATCTGCGCGAGCATCATCATCGAGTGGGGGCCCTGCTGGGCGATCGTGAAGTCGAGGACACGGACGCCTGCCAGCGGTCGGCTCATCCGAGTACCCCCTTCGCACGCAGTGCCGCGATCTCGTCGGCGCTCACGCCGACTTCCTGCAGGCGGCGCTCCGTATCGGCGCCGGGCGGCGGCGGTGCAGGCGGCGTCGTCGTCGGCTCGCCGCCGAAGACGTACGGCGAGCCGACGACGGTGATCGCCCCCAGTGTGGGGTGCGCCATCTCGGTCACGTAGCCGTTGGTACGGGCCTGGGCTTCGCCGAGGATCTCCGCGTGCGTCTGCGCCGAGCCGGCGGTCACGCCCACGCGCTCGAACGCCTCCAGCCACTCCGCGCGGGTGCGCAGCAGGAAATGCTCGCCGAGGATCTCGAGCACGTCCCCCATCGTCACGACCCACTTCGAGCGATCGCCGTAGGGCATGAACTGTCCCTTGAGCTCCGCCAAGCCCAGAAGGTCGCAGAGCGCCTCCCAGCGCGGGGAGCCCATCCCGGCCAGGGTGATCCAGCCGTCCTTCGCCTCGAAGACGTGACAGAGCGTGTAGTCGCTGATGTCGGGATGGCCGCGCCCGATACGGGGGCTGACGACGCCGCGCACCGACTGCGAGTCGAGTTCCCAGGACTGGATGCCGATCTGTGCGCCGTAGAGTGAGACGTCGACGCGTCCCCCGACGCCGCTTCGGCCGGCGCGGACGAGGCCTGCGAGGATGCCCGAGCAGAGGTACATCGCGCCGGTCGAGCTCGCGATCGCGGCGCCGGCGGGAAGCGGCGGATCGCCCTCGAAGCCGGAGCGCGCCATGTAGCCGCCGGCTGCCTGCGCCGCGAGGTCGGCGCCCGGCGCCTCCGCCAGGGGGCCCCGCGGACCGAAGCCGGAGCAGACCGCGTAGACGAGGGGGCCGTTGACCGCCCGCAGCCTCTCCTCGTCGATGCCGAGGCGCTCCGCGAGCTCCTCGCCGACGCTCCGCACGACGACGTCGGCCTCCGCCGCGAGCCGCTCGAGCGCTCCGAGCGCTCCGAGCGCCTCCTCGCGCTCGATGTCGAGCACGACGCTCTCCTTGCGGGAGTGGTAGGTGATGCGGTCGAGCTCGTGCTCGAATCGCGCCTGCGCGAGCGCGGAGGACGCGGGGGGCTCCACGACCGTCACCCGCGCTCCCATGTCGGCGAGCATGCGGGTCGCGTAGGCGCCGTGGCGCGTCGGCAAGAGCTCCAGCACGCGCACGCCGTCGAGTGCGGCCGCCATCCGCTGCCACCTCCCGGAGCGCCGGCGCCGCTCCCTCCCGGAGGGGCGGCAGAGCCTACGATTACCACATCCGTGGGCGGAACGGTTGTCGCGCGGTCCCGGCAGCGAGCGCGGTCGCGTGGCATGGTCCCAGGAGGCGGCCCCGGAGCGGAAGGCACCCCGGTGGTGAGAGGACGCTCGTGACGACACCGGGGCCGACGCAGCACTTCATCGAGTCGCAGCGGCTGCGCCTCTCCTACTGGAGCTGGGGCGAGCGCTCCCGTCCGCCCCTGGTGCTGCTCCACGGGAAGCGCGACCAGGCGCGCTCGTGGGACCGGCTCGCGGCAGAGCTCTCCGGCGAGTGGCACGTCGTCGCGGCCGATCTGCGCGGGCACGGGGATTCGCAGTGGGCGGTGGGATCGCACTACGTCTTCGCCGACTACATCGCCGACCTGGTCGCGCTGATCGAGGCGATCGGCGCGCCGGCCTCCGTGGTCGGGCACTCCGGAGGCGGTCTCGTCGCCACGCTCACCGCCGGCCTCTACCCCGAGCACGTGGAGCGCGTCGTCGCGATCGAGGGCACCGGCGCGCACCTCGAGCGGCTGCCGCGCGCCGAGCCCGACGCGATGCGCGCGTGGGTCGACCACACCCGTCGCCTCGAGCAGCGACCGGGCCGGCTCCTGGACACCCGGGCGGAGGCGGCGGAGAGGATGCGCCGGGGGAATCCTCGGCTCTCCCGGGAGCGCGCTCTCGAGCTCGCGGAGCACGCGGTGCGACCGGCCGACGGGGGCTACCGCTGGAAGTTCGATCCCTGGGTGGACTCCAGCGATCCGGTCGAGCTTCGCCCGGAGGAGGCGTCGCCGATCTGGGGGCGGGTGCGGTGCCCGGTGCTGCTGCTGATCGGGGAGGAGGCGGCCGCTCGCGGCGTCCAGAGCCCCGATCACGCCCGCCATTTCCCCGATGCACGGGCGGTGGTCGTCCCGGGCGCGGGGCACTGGGTGCACCACGACCGGCCGGTGGACGTGGTGGAGGCGATCCGCCGCTTCCGGAGCGGCGATCTCGAGGCCGAGCCGTGAAGCCGCAGCGGCCCCCGGGGATTGTTGACAGCCCCGTGGGAGGGGCCTAGCGTCCCGGCCACATCGAAGGGAGCCGGCGTGATGACCCGATCTGCGGCCTGGCGGGGCACGCGGTCGCCAGACCGCTTGCTGGCGCGGGCCCTGGCGCGATGACGGGCGCGTTCACGCTCGAGCAGGGGCTCTACATTCCGGGCGAGAGCGCCCGCGGGCCGTGGGGCGAGAACGAGCTCGGCGGCGGGCTCATCACCGGGCTTCTCGCGCACGAGGTCGAGCGCCACGACGACGGCACGCTGCACCCCGCGCGCCTGACGTTCGACATGTACCGCCCGGTGCCGCGCGGGCCGCTTCGCATGACCTCGCGCGTGGTGCGGGACGGCCGGCGGATCCGGGTCGTCGACGTCTCGCTCACCCACGAGGACATCGAGGTGAGCCGCGCCTCGGCGCTGCTGATCCGCCGTACCGAGGAACCGCCGGGCGAGGGCGCCCGCCCCGCCTGGTGCCCCCCCGCCCGGGGGCCCCGCGGGGCGGGGCCCCCCCCCCGCCTGTGAGCACGGTCGCCGGCCCCGAGGGCATCGCTCCCGATCAGTGGCCCGGGCGGGTGAACGTGGAGCGATTCCTGGAGAACCGATCGCTCCGCCCGACGGGCGGCTCCGAGCCCGCGGCGCGCTGGACTCGCGTGAGCAGACCGGTCGTGGACGGCGCGCCGATCACGCCCCTGGTGCGCGCCGCGACGGCCGGCGAGGCGGCGAGCCCCGTCAGCAATCGCAGCCCTGTGGGGCTCTACTTCAAGAACGCCGACACGACGCTCTACATGCACCGGCTCCCGATCGGCGAGTGGATCTGCCTCGAGGTCGTGGCGCGCGGCAGCGCCGAGGGCGTCGCGGTCGCGGAGTGCGCGCTCCACGACGAGCACGGCATCTTCGGACGATCGCTCGTCGCCTGCGTCGCGACCGCCCGCAACGAGATGATCGGCGGCCGCGCCTCCGAAGCCCCTGCGGCGGGGGCCGGCGGCGCCCCCCCGACGGGCCGCCCCCCCGAAGCCCCTGGGGCGGGCGCGAGCGGCGCGCCGTGAGCGGACCGCTCACCGGCTGGCGCGTGCTCGATCTCGCCGAGACGCAGCAGGGCCTGCTCGCCGCCAAGTTGCTCGCGGAGATGGGCGCCGACGTCGTCAAGGTGGAGCGCGCCGGCGAGGAACGCCGTGGAGCCCCGGTCGACCTCGAGGAGTCCGCCCCCTCCTCCTGGGAGATCGCCTTCGATGCCGGCAAGCGCAGCATCGCGATCGATCCGGGAAGTGCCCGGGCCACCGATCTCGTGCTCGATCTCGTGCGCCGCGCCGACGTCGTCGTCGCACCGCTCGGGCTCGGTCTCCTCTCCGAGCTCGGCCTCGACAAGGAGCGCCTGCGCGCCGAGGCACCCCGCGCGGTGCTCGCTGTCACCTCGCCCTACGGTGCGCTGGGGCCTCTCGCCGGCGCCCCGGGCGCCGACATCACGGCGCAGGCGCTCGGCGGCGTGATGTGGAAGACCGGCGATCCCGACGACCCGCCGATGCCGGCGGGCGTCGCGCTCGCCGAGGGGGTCGGGGCGCTCTACCTGCTGATCGGCACCCTGGCCGCGGCCATCGGCGCCGAGCGGGAGGGGCGCGGCCGCCGCGTCGACGTCTCGCTCTACGGGTCGCAGATCGGGATGCAGTCCTGGGAGATCGACAGCGAGTGGCTGCTCGGTCGCGTCACCGAGAGGCTGGCCGTCGGCCATCCCGACGTGAGCGACCGCCGCATCTGCCACGCCTTCGAGACGGCCGAGGGCTGGCTCCAGCTCGCGGGCGTGCTGCGCGCGCGGTGGCCGCAGCTGTGCGAGATGATCGGCGAACCGGAGATGTCGGAGCGCTGGTCCGACGAGGCCGCCCAGGCGGAGCACATCGACGAGATCATCGCGACCTTCGGCGAGAACCTGCGCCGGCGTCCCGTCGCGGACTGGCTCGAGGAGATCGAGCGGCGCGACATCCTCGGCGTGCGCGTGCAGGACGACGCCGACATCGCATCCGACCCGCAGGCGCGAGAGAACGGCTACGTCGTCGAGATGGAGCACCCGCAGCGAGGTGCCGTCTCCGTCGCCGGATCCCCCTTCATCTACGACCGCGAGCCGCGGATGGCGCTCGCACCACCGCCGGTCCCCGGCGCCGATGCCGACGCCCTGCTCCGCGAGATCGGCTACACGCCCGGCGCCATCTCGGCGCTGCGCGCGGAGGGTGTGGTCGCATGACGGGTCCCCTGGACGGCATCCGCGTGGTCGACTTCACGATCGCGCAGCAGGGGCCGCACGCCACCAAGCTGCTCGCCGACATGGGCGCCGAGGTCATCAAGATCGAGAGGCGCCAGGGCCGCACCGGCGGCGGCGAGCCGTGGATGCGCGGCTTCGTGCTCGCCCACAACCGCAACAAGCGCGCGATCAGCCTCGACCTCAAGCACCCGGAGGGGAACGAGATCGCCCGGCGCCTGGCGGCGACGGCCGACGTCGTGGCCAGCAACTTCCGGCAGGGCGTGATGGAGAAGCTCGGCCTCGGCTTCGAGGACCTCCGGCGGGCGAATCCGCGGGTCGTCGTGGTCCAGGGCTCGGGCTGGGGCCCGCTCGGGCCGCGCGTCACCGAGGGCGCCGTCGACATGGTCGGCCACGCCCGCGGCGGGCTGATGTGGCGGACCGGCTTCGAGGGCCGGGGACCGATGACGGTCGGCTGCGCCGTCACGGATCAGGTCGGGGCCCTCGTGCTCGGCGCGGCGCTGCTCGGCGCCCTGGCGCGAGCCGCACGGACCGGCCACGGCGAGAAGGTCGACACCTCGCTCTACGGCGGCCAGGTGGCGCTGCAGGCCTGGGAATTCGCGGAGCGGTCGCTGCGCGGCGGGGGCGCCCAGCCCCGCGCGGGCACCGGGCACCCGCTGATCAAAGGACGCGGCGTCTGGCAGGCGTTCGAGGCCTCGGATGGATGGCTCGCCATCGGGTGCACGGACCCCTCGCGGCTGGGCGCTCTGTGCGAGGTGGCGGGAGTCGAGCCAGCGGCGGCCGGGTCCCCGGCGGAGGCGATCGCGGCGGTCGTCGCCGGGCTCGCCGGGCGGCTGCGCGGGCGCCCCGCGGCCGCGGGGGGGGGGCGGGTGGGGGCCGCGGGGGGCGCGGGGGTGGGGGTGGCGGGCGCCGGCGCCGCTGCGCGGGCGCCCCGCGGCCGAGTGGGTGGAGCTGTTGCGGGCCGCGGGGATCGCGGCGGCGCCGGTGCAGCGCTACGGCGACATCCGGCGCGATGAGCAGGCTCGCGCGAACGGCTACCTGCTCGAGATGGATCACCCCGAGTACGGCGAGATCACCGTGGCCGGGATGCCGATCACCTTCGACCTCGAGCCGATGGCGCGCGCAACGCCGCCGCCGAGCTTCGGGGAGCACACGGAACGCTACCTCGAGGAGCTCGGCTACGGCTGGGACGAGATCACGCGGCTGCGCGACGAGAGCGTCTGCTAGGCGCAGGCGGGCGGACGGAGAAGCACGCTGCGCGCGAGCTACTACCTGAACCCGCAGACGCCAGGGCCCGCGGACGATCGCCGCGTGCTGGCGGAGGTGCTGGGGCAGGTCGACCTGGCCGAGCGCAGCGGATTCTCCGACGTCTGGATCACCGAGCACCACTTCACCGGCTACAACGTCTACTCGGACCCGATCACACTGGCGGCGGCGCTCAGCCAGCGGAACCCCTCGCTCCGGATCGGCTTCGCCGTCAACGTCGTCCCACTTCTGAACCCGGTCCGCTTCGTGACCCGCTGCAACCTCCTCGACCAGCTCACCTCCGGGAAGCTCGTGGTCGGCATCGGGCCCGGCAACGCCCCCGACGAGTTCGCCGGCTTCGGCGTCGACATCGATCTGCGCCACGAGCGCATGGCCGAGTTCATCTCGGTCTGCGAGCGCGCCTGGTCGGCCGGGCCGGCCGGGTTCGCCTACGACGGGCCCCACTACCGGGGAGAGGTCCGCGGCCGCATCATCCCGGCGCCGGTCCAGACGCCGCAGCCGCACATCGCCTTCGCCTCCTCCGATCCGGGACGCCTCGAGGCGGCCGGACGGCGCGGCTGGTCGCTGCTGCTCGGACCGGTCGCACCGAAGGTGATCGCGCCGCGGCTCGCGGACTACCTGCGCGGGCTCGACGCTGCGCCGGAGAGCGTCCGCGAGCGGGCCCTCGGCGACATGAGCGTGCTCCGCCAGATCTATGTCGCCGAGGAGGGGGAGGACTGGCGGCGCACCATCGCGGACCCGATCGACGTCTACGTCCGCAAGAGCGCCGTCGCGAACGCCGGCGAGGCCGGCGAGGGGCTCTCGCCGTCTCGCTTCAGCGACTGGCGCGATCGCTACCTGAGCGGCGGCTGGCTCGTCGCGGGTTCGGCCCGGGAGGTCGCCGAGCGCCTCGCGCCGCTCGCCGGGCTCGGGATCGCGAACCTGCTCTGCTGGATGAACTTCGGCCACATGGAGGACGAACTCATCCGCGCGAGCCTCGGGCGCTTCGTCGAGCGCGTGCTCCCGCTCATCCGGGAGCTGGAGCCCGATCCGGAGCTGCTCCCGTCCCTGCTTGAGGACGCCGGCGCCGGCGACACGGACTTCGCGCGGATGTGGCGTGGCGGCGCGTAGCCGCCGCGCCGGGCCGCACAGGCGCCGTCCCTACAGCTCGAAGGGACGCCTGAGGCCGATCACGTGTCCCTCGGGATCGGCGAAGTAAGCGAGCTGCACGCCGTGCCCGGTGCGCCGGGCGCTCTCGTAGATCTCCTGGCTCGTGAAGGCGCTGCGCTGCGTGCTGCTCCACGGGTCGTTCACGACGGTGCCGCCGGCGGCGACCACGCGCCGCATCGACTCCTCGATGTCGTCGACCTGGAAGACCGGCGTGGTCGGCGAGTGGATGCGGTCGTCGGGCACCGGCTGCGGCGTGCCGCCGCCGATGATCTCGAGCGTCCCGCTGAAGGTCGAGCTCCCCTCGTAGCCGATGCCGGGGAGGCCGAGGTGCGCGAGCCGTCCCTCGACGCGCGGAAGGTCGAGCAGCGGCAGGTCGAAGGCGTCCTGGTAGAACTGTCTCTCTCGCTCCACGTCCTCGACCCGAAGCAGGATCACGTGCAGGCCGACGATCATCGCCTCGCCTCCTCTCTCTGCGTCTCGCTCACCGTTTCGCTCACGGCGACCACGCGCCCCTCCGCCGCCGAGAGCCGGGCGGCATCCAGGACCTCCTGGCAGCGGAGTCCGTCCTCGAAGGTGGGCCCCTCGCTCCGGCCGCTCTCGATGAAGTCGAGCAGCGTGTGGATCATCGCGCCGAAGATGGGGACGGCGCTTTCGCGGACCGTATCGGGGAGGCTCGACGGGGGAAGCTCGACCTCGCGGGGTGCCCGCTCCCCGCGCCGGGAGCGGTAGACGCGCGCCTCGCCGCGCACCTCGTCGCCGTCGATGACGACGGCCCCCTCGCTCCCGTAGAGCTCGATGCGCCGCCCGCGTCCGGGCGGGACGTTCCGCGAGAACTGGATGGAGACCAGAGCGCCCTGCCGCATCGAACCCGCGAGCAGGAAGGCGTCGTCGGCATCGACCGGCCGCCTCAGTCCCTCGGCGTCGCCCGCCTCGCCGACCCAGGTGCGCAGCTGGGCCGAGACGGTTGCGAACTCGCCGAGCCAGTCGCGCGCGAGATCGATGTAGTGCGAGCCGACGGCGCCCAGGTAGCCGCCGCCCTCGGCCGACGAGTCGAGCCAGCTCCAGGCGCCGCGCTGCCAGCCGGGGAAGTGCGTGACCGAGAGCTGGCGGGGCTCGCCCAGGTCGCCGGAGGCGACGAGCTCCTTCACGTAGCGGTGGCTCTCGAAGGGGCGCACGAAGAACGAGGTGACGTGGGCGACGCCGGCGTCGCGCGCGGCTCCGAGCATCTCACAGGCCTCGGCGGCGTCGAGCGCGAGCGGCTTCTCGCAGAGGATGTGCTTACCGGCCGCCGCTGCGGCGAGCGCCATCTCGCGGTGACGGGCGACCGGCGCCCCGATGTAGACGATGTCGACCTCGGGCGACTCGATGAGCGCACGGTAGTCGTCGCCAGCGAGGCGGGCGCCGAAGCGCCGCGCCGCCTCGCTGGCGCGCTCGGCCCGGGCGCTGCAGATGGCGGTGACCTCGGTGCCCTCGAAGGAGGCGAAGGTGGGGAGTGGAACGCGGGCGGCCCACGACGTCCCGATCACGCCCACGCGGTAGGGACGGGTGTGCGTCACGACGGGAGGCAGGGCGGCCGGCCGCGGTGGCCGGCCGCAGCCGGGTGGGCGGGGGACCGGCCGGTGGCCGGCCCCCCGCCGCACGCGGCGGCTTCGATCACACGACCGCGATCTGGTCGAAGAAGACCGCCGGCCGCTCCCAGAGGGAGAGGTCGTACTGGTCGCTGCGCCACACCACGACAGAGGGACGCGTGGTCGACCAGACGGCGGGCGGGTCGTCGTGCATGACCTGCACGGCCTCCCAGAACTTCTTCTCCCGCGCGTCCGTGTCCATCGTCTGGATGGCCTCGTTGAACGCCCGATCGAAGTCGGCATTGGCGTAGAACTTCGACGGCTGGCTACCCTCCGACCAGCTGAGCGCGAAGGCGGCGTCGTGCTGCCCGATGCCGCTGAAGGCCCAGCGCTCGATCATGATCCGGGGCGTCCGGCCGTAGATGTGATCGCGCCAAGTGCTGACATCGATGTTCACGATGCTGGCCTGCAGGCCGATCTCATCGAAAGCGTCCTTCACGGCGAGCGTGTGCGCGTCGACCACCGGATCGTTGCCCGTCAGCTGCCCGATGGGAGCATCGAAGCCGTTCCCGAAGCCGGCGTCCCGCAGCAGCGTCCGCGACATGTCCGGGTCGTAGCCGTAGGGGCCGACGTTCGGGTTGAATCCGAAGTCGGTGCGCGTGAGCTGCTGCCCCTGCATCTCCTCGGCGAAGCCCTCGTAGAGGCCAGCGTAGGTCACGTTGTCGAGCGCGTGGGCGAGCGCCAGGCGCACGCGCAGGTCCGAGGTCGGCCCCTCGTGGTACTCCACCGAGAAGTTGGTGTGCGCGTTGCTGACGTTGACGGCGGCGCTCACGCCGCCGTTGTGCAGGCCCTGCAGACGCGCCACCTCGAGCAGGGGGGCGTTGATCGCCGCGACGTCGCCGGCCTCGAACGCCGACGCCCGCGTCGATCCCTCGGTGATGTTCGCCCCGGTCGCCTCGATGATTCCCTTGTTGCCGCGCCACGAGCTCGCGCTCGCGACCAGGTCAGTCCGCTCGGCCTGGATCCACCGGTCCACGACGTAGGATCCGGTTCCGACGGGCTTCCCGCTGAGAGCCTGCCACTCGGCTCCCCGGTCGGGGTCCTCGTAGATGTGCTTCGGGAGAACCCAGCTCGAGATCATCCGCCGGTCGAGGATCGGGTCCGGCGCCTTCGTCACGACCACGGCCGTGCGGGGGTCGAGGACCTCCACGCTGTCCACGGTGTTGAGGCGCGAGATGAGCCGCGACTTGTTGTCCGGGTTCGTGATGTACTCGAGTGTGAACTTGACGTCCTCGGCGGTGAACGGCGTGCCGTCGTTCCAGTCCGCCTCGCGAAGGTTGAAGACCCATCGCGTCTGGTTGTTCGTGTCGAACTCCCATGAGGTGGCGAGACCCTCGGGGACGTACTGGTTCGTTCGCGGGTCGCGCCTCAGCAGCTGATCGAAGATCCCCGCGTAGTCCGAGGCGATGGCGGCCGTGGAGTTCGGGTCCAGCGTCTCGCCGACGCTGCTCTGGACGGCGACGGTGATGCTCCCGGTCTTGACGGTCTCCGCGGCGGCGGCCGTCGGCGTCGCCGTCGCTGCTCCGGTGGAGGCCGTCGGCGTCGCGGTGGCCGTCAGCGGCGCCGTCGTGGCGGCGGGCCCAGCGCCGTCGTCGTCATCGTCGTCGCCGCAGCCGATCACCGCCGCCGCGGCGAGCCCGACGCCGCCGAGCGCGGCACCGCGCAGGAACGTCCGCCTCGCGAGCAGGGTTGTCCTCAGATCTTCCATACAGTTCGTCCTTCCCCTCTGAACTACCGAGCGATCGAATGCTCATGGCCAGCGCGCGCAGTCTAACGCTTTCGTCAGGATCATGGCGACAGCGCCGGGCCGCCGGCCGCGCACCTCGCTCAGCGGCGGCGGATGCGGGGGTCGATATACCCGTAGGCGATATCCGCCAGCAGGCTGCCCGTCAGCACGAGGAAGCCGATGGTCAGCCCCGCCCCCTGGATCACCGGGTAGTCCTTGCGCAGGACCGCGTCGAGCGTGAGCGTGCCGAACCCGGGCCAGCTGAAGACGTTCTCGATGATGATGGTGCCGCCGATCAGCGTGCCGAAGTCGAGCCCGATCAGCGTGACGATCGGGAGCAGGGCGTTCCGCATCACGTGCCGCCGCACCATCACGACCTCGGCCAGACCCTTGGCGCGAGCCGTGCGGACGTAGTCGGAGTGCATGGCGTCTGAGACCTGGGCGCGCATCAGCCGCGTGTAGCGGGCGATCGGGTAGGAGGCGAGCACCGCCACCGGCAGGATGTGGTGATCGAGCCCTCCGCTACCGAACGTGGGCAGCCAGTGGAGCTTCACGCCGAAGAGCAAGATCAGCAGGATCGCGACGAAGAAGTTGGGGACCGACTGGAAGAGCAGGGACATCCACACGGCGAAGGTATCGAGCCAGCCCCGCCTGACGGCGGCGATGGTCCCGAGCGGGATCGCCACGACCAGCGCCAGGATCTTGGCGGGGATGACGAGCGGCAGCGTGCGCTGGATGCGCTGGATGATGAGATCGGAGACCTCCTGGCTGGTCTTGATGGAGGTGCCGAAGTCACCGGTGGCGAGCCCGCCCAGGTAGTCCAGGTACTGGACGGTGACCGGCCGGTCGAGCCCGTACGCCACGCGGAGCTTCTCTATCTCCGCGGGCTCGATGTCGCCCTCGGTCAGCAGCAGGATCGGGTCGCCCTGGAGCCGCGGGATGATGAAGAGAATGGTGACGAGGAGCCACAACACCACGGCGAACTGCAGGGCGCGACGCGCGATATACCCGGTGTCCACTAGGCCTCCCTCGCCAGCGGGGGCCGCGGGCGTCGAGCGCGTGGCGGGGTGACCGTACATGCCGCCCGGTAGGCTGTCGAGAACCGCAGGCCGGGCCGGGGCCCGGAGCGAGCCGGGCGGGGGCAGGTGTCACGCTGCCCGAGCGAGGGGGCGTGGCGCCCTGCGCGTCGCCATCTCTCGACGGACGCGGCGTGCGGGAGGATCTGTACCGCCGGACTCCGTTCGCGAGCGGCGACCCGGGTGTTCCGGACGTCGCGCCGCGTCGCCGCTATCCCCTCGGCAGCCCCAGCCCGCGCGTGGCGATCACGTTCCGCTGGATCTCGGACGTTCCGCCGCCGATGGTCGCCGAGATGTAGTAGAGGAAGTGGTAGGGAACCGCGGCAAAGAGCGGAGCGCGCGGCTCGTCGGGATCCCAGAGCTGGCAGTAGAGGCCCAGGAGGCGCATCGTCGTCTCGGTGGTGCGCTGCAGCGTGTGCGAGCCGTGAAGCTTCGCCACCGACGGAACGTAGCCGAGCGCCTCCCCGCGCGCATGAAGCGAGGCGATGCGCAGCGTGAACTGGGCGCCCACCTCGATCTCGATCGCCCGGTCGGCGACGGCATCTCGGAGGGCGGCTCCCATCGGCGCCTGTCGGCGGCCCTGCTCGCTGAGTGCGAAGACGAGCGGTTCGCGCAGACGCCTCCGGGAGACGTCCGCGTTGTACTCGGTCGAGCGCTCCGCCTCGAAGCCCGACATCGCCACTCGCCAGCCCTCGTTCTCGGCGCCGAGCAGGTTGTCCGCGGGCACGCGCACCCCGTCGAAGTAGGTCTCGTTGAAGCTGTGCCCGTACGTGATGTTCGGGAGCGGGACGATCTCGACGCCCGGCGAGTGCAGGTCGACGAGCAGCATCGAGATGCCGCGATGCTTCGGAGCATCGGGGTCGGTGCGCACCAGCACCATCATCCAGTCGGCTTCGTGAGCGCCCGAGCTCCAGATCTTCTGGCCGTCGACGATGAAGTCGTCTCCGTCTCTCACGGCACGCGTCGACAGCGACGCGAGATCAGAGCCGGAACCCGGCTCCGAGTACCCCCCGGCGAAGAGGGCCGTGCCGGCGAGGATGCGCGGGATGTGCTCCCGCTGGTGCCGCTCGCTCGCGTACCGCTCGAACGTTTCGACACTCGCCACGCCGAGTCCGGGCGCGTCGGCCGAGGCGAGCTCCTCCCCGAGGATGCGCCGCTCAACGGTTGTCATCCCCGCCCCGCCCCGCTCGCGGGGCAAGCCCGGAGCCGTCCAGCCGAGCTCCGAGAGCGTATCGCGCCAGGCCACCGCGGCGGCCCGCCTCGCGGGATCGTCGGAGAAGTAGTCCTCGCGCCACACGCGCACGGTGCGCCGGCGCAGGCGTGCTTCGGCGTCCGAGTAGACGGGGGGCAGCCGCTCCGCGATCGTCGCCCGAACGCGGGCCCGGAATGCAGCCTCCTCGGGCGTCTCCGACCAGTCCATCGGCTTCCCCCATCGGCGCCGGCGCCCATGCGATCGGGGCGAGCGTACTACACGGGAGCGCCCTGAGATGCGGCGCGGAGGCGCGCTCCGGCGTCAGATCACCGATGACTCCCGCAGCGCCGTGATCTCGTCCCAGCCGTAGCCGAGCTCTTCGAGCAGCAGCTCCGTCGACTCGCCGACCTCAGGGACGCGCCCCGGTTCCGCGAGCGGCATCTCGTCGAAGACGATCGGCGAGCCGACGACGGGCCGGCGACCCCACGCCGGGTGATCCAGATCGACGACGTAGCCGTTGGCGCGCGACCGGGGATCGGCGAGGATCTCCGCGTAGCGCCGGACGGGCCCGGCGGCGACGCCGTCGAGCGGCGCGAGCCGCTCACACCACGCAGCCGTCGTCCTCTCCCGGAGCCGCTCGCGAACCCACGCATCGAGCGAGGCGTGATCGCCGGACGCGCCGGCGCGGGGCGGCCCTTCGCCGGCATCGGCGAGCGCTGCCAGCAGATGGTCCAGCGCCGGCCCGTCCGCGGCCAGGGCGATCCATCCGTCGGAGGTGGGAAAGGCGCCCGAGACGCCGCCCGTCCGGCGCAGGCCCTCGCCCGCCCCGGCGCGCGCGCCCGCGCCACGGCCCAGGGAGTGCGCCGCGATCTCGGGCCCCTGCAAGGCGATCTGGCTCCCGAAGAGCGAGACGTCGACCTCGCTGCCCTCCCCGCTGCGGGCCGCACGCACGATCCCCGCCGCGATCCCGGCGCAGAGATGAATGGCGCCGAGCTGATCCGCCACCGCCGCACCGAGGGGAAGCGGGGGATCGCCCTCGAAACCGGTGCGGGACATGAGCCCGCCCGCGGCCTGAGCGATCAGGTCGACGCTCGCCTGCCGGGCGCGCGGACCACGCGCCCCCCAGCCGGAGGCGCGGGCGTAGACGATGGTCGGGTTCGCCCCGCGCACGTCGCCGTAGCCCAGCCCGAGGCGCTCCATGACTCCCGGTCGGAAGTTGTGGACCAGGGCGTGCGAGCGCGCCGCGAGGCGGAGCACGATCTCGCGCCCTCCGGGCGTTCGCGCGTCGAGCGCGATGCTCCGCTTGCGGCGGTTGTTGGTGTAGAAGGCGACACCCGTCCAGCTCTGATACGCCCGCGTCCGCTCCCCCTCGCGGCGCTCGACCTTCACGACGTCGGCGCCCATGTCGGCGAGCATCACGGTCGCGTAGGGACCCTGCTGGTAGAGGGTGAAGTCGACGATGCGCACGCCCGCGAGCGGCCCGGCCATCAGTGCCCTCCCCCTAACACGCCGGCCGCCTCCAGCATCGCGACCTGCTGCGGCCCGTACCCGAGCTCCCGAAGGAGCGATGCGGGATCGTCCGCGTCCCCGGACGAGCCCACGCCCGGCGGGGCGGCGGCGGAACCGTCGAACTGGATCGGGGAGCCCGCGACGGTCACGCCGCCGGAACCCGGGAGCGTGCGCAGGTAGTCGTTCGCCCACGCCTGCTCGTCCGCCAGCACGTCGTCGTAGTCGCTCACGCGCGCCCCCATGACGTCGTTCGCGCTGAAGAGGCGGAGCCAGTGCGAGCGGTCGTGCGCTGCGAAGCGGGCGCGCAGCACCCGGTCGATGTCCGGAATCCCGGCGGACCGGCTCCGGTCGTCCGGGTAGCGGGCGGCGAGCTCCGGCAGATCCATCAACGCGCAGAGCCGCTGGAAACGGGCGGCGTCGACCGAGCCGAGCACCAGCCACCCGTCGCGGGCCTCGAACGTGCCCCAGATCGCCCCCGGTGACACCTCGGGATGGCCGAGCCCCGCACGTCCGCTGTCGCGTCCGAGCACGGACTCCGCGGCGATCTCCCACGACTGGAGGGCGACCTGGGAGCCTGCGAGCGAGACCTCCACGGCGCATCCGCGCCCGGTCAGGGCCGCCTGCGCCAGGCCGCCGAGGACGGCCGCCAGCAGGTAGGCACCCGCGCCGTGCTCGCCGAGCGCAGCGCCGGCGGCCGTCGGCGCCGCGCCGTCCCGGCCCGTCTTCCACATCAGCCCGCCGGCCGCCTGGGCCACGATGTCGGCCATCGGCTCCTCCGCGCTCCCGCCGAGCGAGCCCGAGGCGGTGGCCTGCGCGTAGACGATCGCGGGACTCGCCTCGCACGCGGCCGACGGATCGAGACCGAACTCCCGGGCACGGCGCGGGGCGAGGCTGCTGACGAGCGCGTCCGAGCGGCTCGCGACGCGCAGCGCGATGTCGCGAGCCTCCGCGCGGGAGACATCGAGCGCGAGCCGGCGCTTGCCGGCATGGAGCGCGACTCGACCGGCGTCCTCGCTGCCGGCGCGAGCGGCGCCGTCGCCCGGATCCCGGCGCTCGAGCACGATCACCCGGGCTCCCAGCTCCGCCAGGACCCAGCACGCGTAGGCGCCGGGCTGCCCCCCTCCGAGCTCGAGCACGCGCATCCCGGCGAGC
>MKWU01004513.1_pt1 | contig 16348 bp, 14 predicted proteins | sample 809101 | NCBI WGS metagenome assembly MKWU01 (sample SAMN05860141, study PRJNA318959) | sponge metagenome | host: Aplysina aerophoba | place: Slovenia: Piran, Adriatic Sea, Gulf of Piran | collected 2013-05-07 | reverse complement strand
CCTGCACATTGTTTTCCACGGCTTGCCCGTTTAGGACAATGGCTTGCTCAATGGAAGCCGCTTGTAGGGGCAACACTCCGGCCTGATACGCAGCACCCAACAGGAGCATGTTGGCAAAAATCGTATCCGAGAACAGCCGCTCGGCTAGCCAGTAGGTATCGAGGTAGATGTTGTCCTTGCTCGTGCAGCGGTCAATCAGGGCGCGCAGTTGGGCCGCGTCGGGAAAAGGCTGCATGCGCGGGTTGCGATTCATCTCCGCATTGGCGATTTCAGCGGTGCTGACGAAGGCGCGAGTGCGCTCGGGCGCGGCGTATTTGAGGTTGTCCGGCTCGGATGCCCGCAGCAGGTCAAATCCCAAGTACAGATCGACTTCCCCCGGGAAGAGGCGGTTAAACACAGGCTGCTCGGCGGCGCTTATCACAATCGGCGCTTCGACCGGCCCGCCCTTTTGCGCCAAGCCGGTGTTGTTGGACAAATACACGTATTTGCCCTCCATCATGGCCGCGTACGCAATGAGATGAGAAATCGTCACCACGCCCGTCCCGCCCCGTCCCATAGCAAAGATCGCGTACGGCCGATCCAGTGGACATTCTGGCGGCTCTGGCAGTTCGTCCAAAGGCTCTGGACGGCGGCGGCGCAAGCGCGTGCCCTTGGCCGGCTTGACCACGGCAAAGGACGGGCACTCGCCGTCGATACACAACCCGTCTTGGGCGCACTGGGCCTGCCGCACCTGCGTCTTGTCGCCGAACTCGGTCGCCACGCTGTAGAGCGCGGCGCAGCCTTCGGACTGGGCATAACAGTCACCGCAGCCCTCGCAAATATCCTCGTCGATGAGCACGTATTCGTCGGGCGTCAAACCCTGGCGACGGCGACGGCGGCCTTTCTCGGTGGCACATTCCTTGTCGAGGATGAGCACAGTCGTCCCGGCAATTTCCTTGAACTGTTCGAGGGCGGCGGCGTGGCGCTCTAGGCCGAACACTTCGATCCGCTCCCCATCCAAGTGGCGATAGCGCGCGGGGTCCTCGCTGACGATCCCCACCTTCACTACCCCCAATCCCAAAAGCTCCTGCACGACATCCGACACCGGCCGCTGCCCACCGGGCGTCTGCCCACCGGTAAGTGCGACCGCTCCGTTGAAAAGCAGCAGAAAGGTAATGTTCACCTCGCCTTGGACGCAGCTTTGGATCGCGCCGCGGCCGCTGTGGAAATAGCTTCCGTCGCCCAAGTATTGGTAGATATGCTGATTGCCGTTGAAGGGTGCCCAACCGCTGTAAATGGAGCCGCCAGCCCCCATCGTGGGGATGTAGAGGACGCCAGAATCGTAGGCTTCAATCGCCCGGATGGAGGAGCAGCCAATGGCCCCCCCAGGCTTTTCGTGCAAGTCGCGGAAGGTGTTGTACGGACAGCCGCCGCAGGACATGGGCGTGACGCGGGGCACGGTCGGATAGGTGCGGTCGAGCACGCGCTGCAACTCGGCGAGGCGCTCGGAAGCCACCCCCAGACGCGGCCCGAGCTTGAGCGCCAATTCCTCGGGATCGACTTCGCCGTGCGCCGAAATCAGCGGCTGCCCGTCCTCGTCCCACTGGCCGTACACGGCCTCCACATCCATTCCCCACAGCGCGGCTTTAACGCCCTCCTCGACAAAAGGGCCTGGCTCTTCGACCACGTAGATGTGCCGCAGTCCACGGGCGAAGGTGCGCACGATTTCGTAGTCGAGCGGGTAGCTCACCGCAAGGAACAACACCGGCACGCGCAGTCCCAAGTAGGAGAGGGCCTGCCGCACATCCGCGTAGCTTTTGCCTACAGCCACGATGCCGATCCCACCACCCACGTCCGCATCCACGATGCGATTGAGGTCGTTGGCGCGGACATACGCCTCCACCAGCGGCCACTTTTCCTCCACCAGTTGCTGCTGCATGGGCAACGCGCCCGTAGCCATGACGATCTGGTTGAAGCGCTTGGCAAACGCGCGCTCGGGTAATGCGATGTCTGGCCGCACACCGGCCAAGTCAACCGTGCTCGCGCCATCGCACACCGGCGTCGCCAGCTTGAGCGCAGTTACCACGCCAGCGTGGCGCGACAGGGCGACCGCATGCAGCCCCAAGCGAATGACATCTTCGATACTGGCCGGATAGAAAATCGGCACCATGCTGCTGCGCAACACCCAATCGCTGGCCCCAGGCGAGACCGAGCTCTTGGAGCGGTGATCTTCTCCCGACAGTAGGACCATCGCGCCGCGTGCTCCCGTGCCGCTGAGGTTGGCCAACCACACCTCGTCGGGAATCCACATCGTACCGTGCGCCTTGCCATACCAAAAGGCGTCCACGTCCCCACTGGCCGCAAACTGGCTGCCCAATACGGCCGAGGCTGCGGTTTTCTCGTTGATGCCGAACTGGTGTACCGTGCGCCCCAACTCGTTGAGCATTTCGAGTTGGGCGACGACCTTCAGGTCCAGCCCACCCAGCGGCGATCCCTCATAGCCAGTGAAATAGGTCTGGTTGACGTGGCCGGTGGCTTGATCGCGCACTTGTTTTTCGCGCACGAGGCGCACAATTGCCTCCATGCCCGTGAGAAAAACCCGGCCATCGCGCTGTAGAAATTTGTCCTGAATGTCCAGTTTCATAAGAGGCTCTTGAGCTACGCCCTCTCGGTAGCTCTTGTCCGTTAGGCCATATATTATATATAATTAGGTGACGCGCCGCAGACACACGCCACCCTTTAATCCACAATATAGAGTTTACTAATGGCCGAAACGATTGACGAACTCACCATCCAGTACGAAGAAGACGGCAAAGTCTTGCGCAAAGAAGTAGCCAAGGAAGTGCTCAGCAAAGGGGCTTGGGCGACGATTATGTACCTCTACCAAGACCTCGACCGCAAAACCGACGAATACGGCCCGAGCAAAATATCCATCCGCCGCTACCAGAAACGCGACGGGACCTTTTCGCAGCGCAGCAAGTTCGAGGTGTCAAGCGCCGCGCAAGCGCACGCCATCTGCAGCAAGATCCAAGACTGGTTTCCCCCAGAATAGGCGCGCCGCTCACCCTGCTGTGCTAGCAACCTTCACCGGCACGCGATGCCAACCCGTGCGGCCATCGTACAAATCGGCTCCAGCGTCGGTCCTCGGCTGCGTGTCCCCTGCACTATCCGTTGCCCGCGCAACAATCTCGTACTCGCCCGACGCAGGCAATTCCCATTCGTAGGCCCACCTGACCCAAATGTTGGGCAAGCGCTGCGTGGTAATCTGCGCCTCGCCCCAAAATCGCCCGCCATTGGTGCTGACCTTGACCGATTCGATTGTGCGCTCGCCGGCCATGGCGATCCCGTGAATAATAAAAGGGCTGCCTTCGACCCCGCGAATGGTTTGCAGCACTCTTGAAACCCCGCCGTTGTCTGGATCTTTCACATCGTCCCACACCGAGAGGGGCGCGTCAATCCGCGAGTTCACGGTCGCCACAGCATCGTCCGACCACTTGAAGGACTTGTTCTCGGGCTTGCTTTCCCAATAGCCGAGATAAACCTCGTCGATCAACTCGATACGGGTGATCCATTTGGGCATCTTCTGGCCATAGTGCCCGGGGTTTATCAAGCGCAGGGGAAACCCGTGCTTGGAGGGCAGCGGCTCGCCATTCATTTCCCAAGCGAGGATCACCTCGTCGCGCAGCGCCCGCTCCAGTGGAATCGACGTGGTATAGCCATCGGAGCTGTCGCTGTAAAACTTGACTCGGATCGCCTCGCTCTTGATCCCGGCTAGGTTAAGAACCTCAGACAGCGGCGTACCCCCCCATTCGGCATTGCCCACCAATGGCCCGCCAATCCAGTTGCCAATGCACTGCATGGTCAAGACCTGCCGCTGCATGGGCAGCGCGGTAATATCCGCGTACGTCAGCCCGGTCAGGGGCTGATCCACCAACCCATCCACCACCAAGCGCCAGCTATCGGCCACTAGGCCCGGATCGTAATTGGTCCCTTTAATCGACTGGAGATAGTGCCGTGCATTGGAAGTAATCGGCGGCAGTGGTAGCGCCCCTTCCTCGGGCATCTCCTCCAGATCCATAATGTCCATGTCCGGCCCGGTGGGCATGCTTTTAAAGCGCACCTCGTTGCCGTCGCAACCCCACGCGGGGAAGATCGCGGTGGCGATAACAGCCCCGCTCGACTTGAGAAACTGACGTCTAGTTGATCTGTTCATGACAACTCCTTCAGCGAATGAGGGCTAACCCCACGCCCAACGACGATCCGGCCCCGATGTTCTCGCCGTTGAAAACCGACTTCCACAACAAGTCGATCCACAGCGGGCCAGCCACCTGCACGGCCACATTGCCACCCACTTCGGTGAAATCCCCCTCCGAGACCTGCACTACTCCGACCAGCCCACCCTCTGAGTCCGCCGCGAGGGTGTACACACTGGCGACAAAGCCCTTGGCGAACAGCCACGGACGCGGCGTGGCCCCCAACTCGACAAAATAGGACACCTGGTTGGAAAACGGACCGCCGCGCAGCTTGTACCCCACCTCACCACCCGCGTAGAGCGGCAGCGGATAGAGCGACAGCCCCGCCAACAGCCGCGCACCCTGTTCGGAATAACCAGTGCCAAGGGCCGGGTCGTAATCTCGGTTGTACCCGCTGGGGAACGCGACATCGACCTGCGGCGACAGCACCAATCTGCCCTCGGTAAGTTGGTACTTCGCGCCGAGATGCACATCGCCCAGCCCCCAAGTGATGCGCTCGACAAAGCTATCCTCAGACACCAGCCGCCCCGCGCCGACCTGCCCAGTCAGCGTCAGCCGCTCTCGCAACCCGTACTCGCCGTATGCGAGGACCTGGCGGGCGCGGAACTGGTTGTCGTCCATGCCCATGGCAGAGCGTTGGCCCATGTCGTTGAAGACCTCATCGGTCGAGTAGTGGATCCCCGAGAGTTTGGCGTAGTAGCCTCCGCGAGGCTGGCTCCAAGCTCCAGCCCAACTCTCTCCTGCACAACACAAGGCCAACAGGCTCATTGCTAACCAACGCATTTTTTGACCCCTTTCCGCGGTGCAATCCGCTCGTAGAGTGCTAACAGTTTCTCGCCCTCGGCCTCCCAGTTAAAATGCTCTTCTGCAGCTCGCCGCGCCTGTATCCCCTTGGCCTGGGCTGCCACTGGGTCGTCGAGCAAGCACCCGATGGCGCGCGCGTGAGCGACCGGGTCGCGCGGGTCCGCGAGCAGACCCCAATCCGCGACCGCGAGAAATCTGCGTATGGAAGGTAAATCACTGGCTACTACGGGCAAGCCGCAGGCGAGGTATTCAAAGAGCTTGGTCGGCACGAAGGAGGCCAAATTCTTGGGCGAGATCTGCCCCGGCACCAAGCCGATCTGGCACGCGGCGATCGCCGCCCCCAATTCGTCGTACGGCACGCGCTTTTCACTGTAATGTATCTGCTCTTCCAGCCCCCACTCGCGCCGGCGAGCCTCAAACCGCTCCCGCAGCTCCTGAGAGTGAAACGACCCAACGCTCAAGAGGCGGACCTGCGGATGGGTCTTGGCCAGTTCGCGCATGATTTCGAGCAAGAACAGCCCGCCCCGATCTTCGGACAGCGAGCCAATATGGACCAGGGCGCAAGGCCCTAGCTCGCCGCAACCGGGGGAAAACCACTCCAAGCGCGGGTAGTTTTTCACTACCGCAAAGGGACGGCTGGCAAAGCGCTCGCCTTGCTCCTCGACCACCCCGACCACGGCCGTGACAAAGTAGCGCGCGAGTAAGCGCTCCCCCCAATCGACCAATCGCGCAAGGGGCCGCCGCAGCCGCTCGGGTACCCACGGCCGCACCATCGCTACCAGTGGGAAGTGCTCGTGGACATCGTAGATGACTCGGCGACCGCAGAGCTTGAGCGCCGCTCCCACCGGCAACAACTCGGGGTCGTGGAAATGGAAGCAAGCGGCGTTCGCACCCAGCCCGACCCGCAGCAAGCGCCACAAGTTCAAAATCCGCTGGCCAGTCCCTCGCGCCAGCGGCACGGTTTGCACGCGCACCCCTGCTCGCTTTCCATTCCACTCCTCCGGCCCTGGCCCTACCACCGTCACCGCGTATCCCGCACGCGCCAACGTCTGCGCTTGTTTGTAGAAAATCCGCGCGTCAAACGGGCTGTGGACATTCGTCAGGTGGTACACCTCAGGCGCAGCCAAAAAGCACCTCCCTGCTTTGCGGGCCGCAATTAAAAAGCAAATCCAACACCGACATCTCAGCGACAAAACCCGCGTGACACTGGGGGTACACCGGGTGTTCAAATCCGGTAAAGCGGCACTCAATGTCGGCCGCAGCAAACGCCTCCACATCCACATACGCCTTCGAGGCCCCTTCCCCCGACAGGTACACCTGACAGTCGCACGCCTTGGTCATATCCACCAAGCGCAAGGTCTGCTCATCCCGCAGGTCCATCTGCGAACTGAAGCGAACTTCAACCTCCAGGTCCAAAAGCTGTAACAAGTGGCGCAGCAGGGCCACGTTTAAGTCGATCAATTGGGTCCACGCACTCGCGTATAAGTCCTCTATGGCTGGGGAGTACTCGTCGAAAAAGGGCGCGTGGCCGTAGTGCCAGCGCAAAGCTTGGCAGTGCTTGCGCCGCCAATCGCCATCGGGCGGGATTTCCACATCGCATATTCGCTGCTGACCCCGGCCCCGCGTCAGCACCGGCACGGTCAGCCATTGCCAGCCAGAAGCCGTGCGAATGCGGTTGCGGTTGGTCAGGCTGCCCCGACTGTATTGCACGTCGTCGGCCAAGACCCACACGTCGGCTTGCTCCACCTTGTGAAACAAGCCCAGCCAAGGCAGAAAGTTGGGCTGGTGCGCCGCCAGCACCCGGCTCATCAGCGCACCCACCTGAGCACGTCAAATGCCTCGGCGTACTCCACCATAATCTGCCCTCCTCTGGTCCGCGCCCAGCTCCATATAAAATCCTCTTGGGTGTACGGACGATGCTGCTGCGACTGGTAGCAGCGCAGCGCGGCGACCTTGGTCTGCACGTGTGCGTGGGTGAGTATGCAAAAATGTCGGTAGTCAAAACTCAAGTTGTTCCACGGCAACTCGTAGCCGAGCACTGTGACCGTCTTAAAGGCGCGCAGGCCCTCAATGTGAACGGTCTGGTGATCTTGGTGCAGATCTTGGGCGCTGGGCAAGAACACGGTTGCTGGGTCAATTTCTCTTTTCATCTGCACCAACTCTTCAAGGATTTCTTGGCGCATGTGGGGCAGGTGGCGCACTTTGTACTTATAGACCAGCAGATTCGCCGCAGGGATCCCCAGCACCTTTGTCCCCTCCCGCACCTCCTTCTCCAGAATGTCGGGCGGAAAGGGCGGCGGCACCGACTCGGCCGCCGTGGAAAAAGCCGCGTAGTACACCTCGCGCCCCTCCTCCACCATGCGGCTGATCGTCCCTCCGCAGCCAAGCTCGCCGTCGTCCGTGTGCGGCGCGAGCACCAAGACTCGGTTATTTGCCGTCACGACAATCTCCTTCTGGCGCAGCCAATATCTCCGCCAAGCTGCAGCACACCATTTCCACGGCCTCGTCGCTCAAACCCGGAAACATCGGCAGGCTTACCACCTGCGCTAGCACTTCCTCGGCAACGGGAAAATCCCCGGGACCATAGCCCAACTCCCGCTGATAAAACGGCGTCAGGTGGCACGGCGGCCAGTACACACTCCCCGCTTCAATCCCCCAGCGCTCGCGCAATTCGGCGACCACGCATTCGCGTCTTTTCCCGGCGGGCAAGCGCACGGGAAACTTGTAGTACGCGTGTACTCGGCCCGCGAATTCCGGCAAGAGCACCTCGCCACACCCCAAGCGCGTGAGCGCGTCCCGGTAGCGGGTAGCGAGGCGGTTGCGCTCGGCGGTGTGCTCAGCCAGCCGCGCCAATTGCCGCAAGCCGAGCGCCGCACTCAATTCGGGCAAGCGGTAGTTGTTGCCCAAGCGCTCCAACGAGCGACCTTTTGCGCTGACTCCATGCGTGCGGAAGCTCCGCGCAAAATCGGCCAAATCGCGGTCGTTAGTGCTCAACATGCCCCCCTCGCCCGTCGTCAGTGGCTTAGTCGGAAAAAAGGAAAAGCCCGCGGCATCGCCCAAACTCCCGGCCGGCTTACCATCCGCGCTAGCGCCGTGAGCGTGGGCCGCGTCTTCGAGCAGCAACAGCCCACGCGCGCGGCAAAACGAGCGAATGTCTTCGATGTCAGGCGTAATTAGGCCGGCGATGTGGACCACGACTACGGCCCGCGTCTTCTCCCCGACCTGTGCCTCAATCTGCGGTAGGCCGCTCGACAGGGTCTGCGGGTCGATGTCGCAGAGGACGGGCCGGCCGCCGGCCAACAGCGCGGCATTGGACGAGGCAATGAACGTATTCGTCGGCACCACCACTTCCCGCCCTTCAACCCCCCAATAGCGCAAGGCCACCTCCAGCGGCGCGGTCCCCGAGCTCATACCCACGGCGTGTTCCGCGCCCACACACGCGGCAAACTCCTGCTCAAATCGCGCCAAGTAAGGCCCCATCGTCAGGCGTCCGCTGCGGAGGATAGCGGCAAAATCTTCGAGCAGCGCGGCCACGTCTTCTTCGGGGATACAGGGCCTTGTCTGGGGCACTTTAGGCGGCACGGTTGCGCCTATCTCCCCGCGCCGGCGACGGGCCTAGCGCGCTCCCCAAAAAACCACCGGCTTCTAGCACCAATACTTTCACTGCAAAAACTCCTTAATCAATTGAATGCACTGCAACATACACAAATACACAAAGAGGCGCGTTTCCAGCAAGAGAGCGCGCCCTACGGCCCCTTCTTACTTTGACAAACAGAACCTCGCGTTTAACTTTTGGAACATGAATACAACGATGAGAAATCCCACCCGCTCAGTTCAAATCGGCCGCACGACCATTGGCGGAGATCACCCCATTGCCGTGCAGAGCATGGCCGCTACCCGCACCCAAGACACAGAGGCCACCACCCGTCAACTGCGGCTCTTAGCCGAGGCCGGAGCGGACGTCATCCGCGTGGCTGTAGATAGCAAAAAAGACGTGGAAGCCCTCGCCCAAATCGCGCCTACCGTTGACGTACCGCTGTCCGTGGATTTGCAAGAAAACTACCGCTTGGTCCGCAGCGTGGCACCACACGTGGAGAAAATACGCTACAACCCCGGACACCTATACCATCACGAAAAAGGCAAGCCGGTCGCCGACAAGGTCGCCTTTATAGCCGACGAGGCCGCCAAGCACGACTGCGCCCTGCGCGTGGGAGTCAACTGCGGCTCGGTCGATCCGGCGCAAGCCGAACGCTTTCTGGACGAAGACTCCATCTCGCCCATGATCGCCTCGGCCTTAGAGCACTGCGAACTGCTCGACGCGTTGGGCTTTACGCGCTACTGCGTCTCGCTCAAGGACTCCGATCCGGCCAAGGTCATTGCCGCCAACACCCGCTTTGCCCAAGAGCGGCCCGATGTGCCGCTGCACCTCGGCGTTACTGAGGCCGGGATGCCCCCCGAAGGCGTGATCAAAACCCGCATTGCCTTTGAACAGCTCATCAGCGCCGGCATTGGCGACACCATTCGCGTCTCGCTGACCTTGCCGTTTGACGACAAGGGCGAGGAGGTCAAAGTCGGGCGGCAGATCCTCGACGACATTTACTCGGGCCGCTTCCGCTCAGTGCCCAAGTTGCTCCCAGCCGGGCTGAACATCATCTCCTGCCCCTCCTGCTCACGGGTGGAAAACGAAGCCTTCATCGACCTAGCGCACCAAGTGCGCGAGCTAACCGAGTACGCCCGCGATCACCAGATCACCATCGCCGTCATGGGCTGCCGAGTCAACGGCCCAGGCGAGACCGACGACGCCGACTTAGGGCTGTGGTGCGCCCCCAACTTCGTCAACCTCAAGCGCGGCCCCCAACTCATCGGCCAATTCCCGTACGACGAGGTCCTCGATGTGCTTAAAGATCAAGTTGACGAGTTGATTGCCGTTGGCTAGGGCCTTAGTAGGAAATATCAAAAGTGCCGGAAGCTGAGCGCGTGGAAGTTACCGATGATACCCTAATGGCGGATCTTTCCGACGGGAGGACCATCTCCGTTCCGTTGGCTTGGTATCCTAAGCTAGTTCATGCGACACATGCAGAAAGACGCAACTGGCGGCTTATAGGTGTAGGTCAGGGAATCCACTGGCCCGACCTAGACGAGGATATCAGCGTGGAGGGCTTGCTAGCGGGTAGTCCTTCCGGTGAAAGCCAAGAGTCCTTGAAGCGGTGGTTAGAAGCTCGAAAATAAGGTACTCGCGACCGTCCCTTAAACCTCAAACACAATTACACCCACAGATTAGGTATCCCATGCAAAATCCTATCAAAGAACAACTTGCCGCTGGCCATCCTTCCATCGGCTCTTGGCTCAACCTAACTTCGCCGCTGGCAGCCGAAGTCATGGCTGCGGCCGGCTTCAAATGGCTGGTAGTCGATGCCGAGCACTCGGCTTTTGACCTCGGCCACATCGCCCATACCTTCCGCGCCATCGAGGCGCGGGGTGCCCTGCCCTTGGCCCGCGCCTGGGACCACGACCCGACCACGGCCGCCCGCCTGCTCGACGCTGGGGCTTGGGGCTTGGTCTTCCCACACGTCAGCACCCCAGAGCAGGCCGAAAAACTAGCCCAAGCCGTGCGCTATCCACCGCGCGGCAACCGGTCGGTGGGCACCGGCCGCTGCGTCACGTTGGCCCCGGACTATCGCCAGCGCTTTGACGACGCCGTCCTCTGCATCCCACAGATCGAGGATATGGAGGGCATTGAAAACGCCGAGGCCATCGCCCGCGTCGAAGGCATCGATATCGGCTTCCTTGGGCCGGGTGACCTTGCCATGTCTATGGGCGTCGCTGCTGGCCACCCCGACCACGAGGCAGCCTTACAGGCTTTCCGCGCTGGCTGCGTCAAAGCTGGCAAACCCAGCGGCATCCCGGTCAAGGACTCCGCCGAAGTTAAACGGCGCGTCGCCGAGGGCTTCCAGTTCATCGACTTCAGCAACGACATGCGATTTTTGGAAGCCACAGCCCAGGCCGCCTACCGCGAAGCCACGGCTGGATGAACATCCTCAACTTCGGCTCGCTCAACATCGACCTCGTTTACCAAGTCGAGCACATCGCCCGCCCCGGCGAGACCATCGCCAGCTCGTCCCACCAAGTCTTTGCCGGCGGCAAAGGCGCGAATCAATCAGCCGCCCTTGCCCGCGCCGGAGCGAATGCCTTTCACGCCGGCCAAGTCGGGCCAGACGGGCAATGGCTGGTCGATAAATTGGCTGGGCTGGGCGTGGATGTGCAGCACATCTGCGTCGGCGACGTACCTACCGGCCACGCCATTATCCAAGTTGACCGCCAAGGGCAAAACAGCATCGTCCTCTTTGCCGGGGCCAATGCCCAAATAGACAGAGAGGTAATAGACGCCGCACTATCCCGTTTTGACCAAGAGGATATCCTCCTCTTGCAGAATGAGATAAACAACGTTGCTTACATCATCACCACAGCCGCCGAACGGGGTCTGACGATATGCTTAAACCCCGCGCCCTTTGGCCCAGAGGTTCGCGCGTATCCCCTCGAATTGGTCGATTTGCTCATCGTCAACGAAACCGAGGCTACCGGCCTCGTGGGTGCATCCGAGCTTGCCGATCTGGCTGCGCTCTGCCCCCACGCCCAAATCGCACTCACGCTGGGAGCCGCTGGTGCTCAGTATTACTCTCCGACGGAAGAATTCCACCTCCCCGCACCACAGGTCGAAGCGGTAGATACGACAGGTGCGGGAGACACTTTCATCGGCTATTTTCTTCAGGGCCTGACCGCCGATATGACCACACGAGACGCCATGACCCGCGCGGTGCAGGCCGCCGCTCTCTGCGTCACCCGACCAGGGGCGATGGATTCAATTCCAGCCGCAGATGAAGTATATTAAACCATTGTAGTAGAAAGGAATACGTATGCCGAACATCATGCTCACCGCTCAGTTTCAAAACGCCGAATTCGCCTCCAGCGAGCGCGAACAGGGCCTTGCACATCTCCGTTCCCTCGGCACCCTCGTCCCAGAGCCAGCCGTCCTCACCGCCGAACACGCCCCAGACCTCATCGCCTCCATCGCCAGTTCATCGGTCTATACGGACGAATTTTACGCCGCGGCCGAGGATTTGCGCATCGTCGCCCGCTGGGGCGTCGGCTTTGACAAGGTCAATATCCCAGGGGCCACGCGCCACGGTGTGATTATCACCGTGACGCCGGTTCACATGGACGCAGTCGCCGAATACGCCATCGCCCAGTGGATGGCTACCCTCAAGCGAGTCTATACCCTCAATCACCTCTCCCACCGAGGCGACTTCTCCATCATCCGCACCTATGAGGCCCAATACACCACCCTCGGCCTGTACGGCTGCGGCCGCATCGGCCAAGAGGTGGCCCAGCGCGCCGTACCGCTCCTAGGCGAGGGCGGTCGCCTGCTCGTCTATGACACCCGCCCCGACATCGCCGACATCGCCGCCCAATACGGGGCCGAAGTCGCCGACTCACCCGAAGCGCTCTTTCGCGAGAGCGACACGGTCTCGCTCCACGTCTCGGGCGACGATACCATCGTCCACTACGACCTGCTCAGCCTGATGCAGCCCCACGCCTCCCTGATCAACCCCTCGCGCGGCAATCTCGTCAACGACGCGGACGTTCACCGCGCCATTGAGGAGGGCAAACTCTATTACTACGTGGTGGACGATCCAGTCAACGACACCCGCGCCATCCACAAGGACCACCCACGCATCATCTGCACCAACCACAACGCCGGCATTACGGTAGAATCCACCATGCGCCTCGACGCCAAAGGCATCGAGCAAGTCTCAGCCGCCATCGCCGGCCGCCAGCCCGAACACATTCTCAATCCAGAGGTCCTCGACCACCCACGGGTCAAAGCGTGGCTCAAGGAGTAAGAATGTGAAAATAACCCGCTTCGACGTCACGCCGCTCAACAATCGCGGCCTCTTGCTCCAAGTCGAAACCGACGCTGGCCTCACAGGTCTAGGCTCCCCCATGAACTACGAACACGGCCGCACGGTGGAGCGGGCCATCCTCGACATGGGCGATTACCTGATCGGCCGCGATCCCCTGCAAATCGAAGACCACTGGCAGACCCTCTATCGCTCCAGCTATTCCCGCCAGATGCCGATCCTGTTGGCGGCCCTCAGTGGCATAGAAATGGCCTGTCTGGATCTTTTAGGTAAAACCGCTAACTTACCCGTGTGGAAGCTATTAGGCGGATCAGTGCGCGAGAAAATTCGCGTCTATGGAGCAGCCGGAGGCCCCACCCCAGAGCAAGCCGCCCAAGCCGCCCGCCAGCGCGTCGAAGAAGGCTTTACAGCCCTCAAAACCACCCCCTTCCCCAATCCTGTGCGCCCCATCGAGACCCCAGCGGGGATTGAGCGAGTCGCGTCCCACATTGCGGCCATGCGCGCAGCCGTCGGCCCGACCATCGACATTGCCATTGACTTCCACCGCGCCACCAGCCCGGCGTTGGCCAAAGTGCTCTTGCGCGAACTCGAGCCGCTAAGGCCGCTCTTCGTGGAGGAGCCGACCCGTTCCACCGACAATATCGGCCCCCTGCTCGAACTGACGCGCTCGACTTCCATCCCCATCGCCACCGGCGAGCGCTGCGCCACCCGCTGGGGCTTCCGCGAACTGTGCGAGCGCAAGGCCGCGGCCATCGTCCAACCCGATATCCGCCACTGCGGCGGCCTACTCGAAATGAAGAAGATCGCCGCCTTAGCCGAAGTCCACGAGATCGCCGTTGCTCCCCACAACGCCGCTGACCCCCTCGGCATCGTCGCCTCCGTACACGCGATGGCCGGTACGCCCAACTTCCTCATCATGGAATACGGCGGCGGTGGCGGCGAAGGGTTCTTCACCAGCCCTTTGCAAATGCAGGATGGATTTGTGGAATTGCCCCGAGGGCCGGGGCTAGGCGTGGAAATCGATCCAGATGGTCTGGAGGCGGCTACCCACCGCGGCCCCTGGCGGCAGCGGACGATGCGCCGCCACCCAGAGGACGGCTCCTTCGCGGATTTTTAGAAGATGATGGACGCCGAAAAAAATACAGATGCCGTGGATATTCTTCACAGGCGTTATGTTGAGGACAATTCGGAAATGGAAGTTCTGGTCAAGAAAGAACGGATACGCGCCAAAGTCGCTGCTGAACTCTATCAACTCAGAACCCAACTTGGCCTATCCCAACGGGCATTGGCAAAAAAGAGCGGTACGTCAGCATCTGTGATATGTAAACTTGAAAACGCAGATTACGAAGGAGACTCACTTGCTATGCTGTGGCGAATCGCTGCCGCCCTGAACAAACGGGTTCAAGTTTCTCTAGAACCTCTACAAAAAACAGCTAATTGAATTCGCGGCCGGCCCAACCCTAACTCAAGCAGCACGTATTCCAGTTCAAAAATCCGCTCGGCAGTCAGTGGCGTCAGACCACGTAACTGTGACACTGTACCCGCTTGTCGGCGAACCCTTCCCACCCACGCCGGCGAATTCGCGGCCGGCTATTCTTCTTCCCCGTTGTCCTCATCATAGTCGGATTCGTCCGGCTCGTCTTCAATACCGTCTGGTTCTGCCGGGTATATGTCGCTAAAGTCAACGTGCCATCGTTCTCTTGCCCAGTCGAGCAATCTGGCGCGGCGCTCATCTATAGCCTCCGGTGTCCAATCATCTTGGAGTGCTAGTTCGCGCTCTTGGAGCAGAGAGGATGTCGCGTAGCATGGCCACTCAGCGTCAATCGTCCCCTTCTTATCGGGAAACGGCTTATTGCCAAGGGAAGAGTTGTCCTTGGTCAGTACCAAATTGCCAATGTCATGCACATATTTCTTGTGCGTGTCTGTATCGAAGTACTGCTGCCAGTAGGGTTGATTCGTGATGGTTTGAGGGAGCACATGCTCGATAGACTCTCCGCTTCCGATCTCCTCCCAAATTACCTTTGGTGATACGCCTTTGGCTGACGCAAGGTGTTGCTCATATTCATACAAGAAGTATCTGAGTCCTGTCCACCAGAACCATTGCTCAGGCTTTTCTATATTCGTAAAGTCGTCGAACCGACTGTTTGCCCAAGGATTCATCTCCTGTTTGATCCGCCGCATTACATCGTCGAATTCCATGCCGTGCGCCACCTCGTATGCAATTGAAAACAAGGCCGCTTGCCTGTAGTTAGACCTATAGTCTGCCGCTCGATAGATGCGGAAAGCGAATAACTCACAGAGTTTCACGATTTCAAGGTATTTCTTTGGATCGGATGGCCATCGTGTTCGTGCTGCCATCAGCAATGGTAGAAAAGTTGCAGTTACTCCTATCCTGACGAGTTTCTCGCTCCAGCGGATGACGTCATAACGGATGTCGCCGTTGAAGTTATTGAACGCATTACTTCTAGCTGGCCTGAGCGCATCGCAAAAACAGGTGCAGGCTTCGCTAAGTCCGTTTATGTATTCACGTAATTCTCTCAGCAATTTGGCGTGGTTTCCTTGATATTCTCGCAGGTCAAACTTACTTCTGATGCTCCCGTGTCCCTCCCAGTTCTTAGGTTGCGGATCGTATTGCATGAGCCAATGTGCACGTAGCATCCGGTTTTCTTCTTCAGGTGAACCTAAATCAGCGGCCATCAATTGCTTCAAGATACACGCCCACGCTTGGTTCACAGAGCTTGCGAATTTGTCCCTATTATCTGGCGTTACGTCTTCAAAAGACGAGGCCGCATAGAGCAGGTAGTTCTTGACCTTCTCCAATTCAGTCAATGGTTTACCCCGGCTGTTCATTACTTCAAAAATCACCCCAACCTCGGCCTCTTTTTCTACTTCATACAGGTTGAAATGAAGCCGTGTTGTCACCTTGTGATATAGCTCCCGCAGTGATTGCTCACTTCCTTCCTCCACACACAGATGCTCGGCAATCTGTTTTTTCGCGTTCAAGAGCCGTTGGGCTGACTCTACTTGTGGCCCCGCGCTACTCGGGGACTCCGATAGGATACTCTTCTTAAAGAAATCGTCCGTGTCTTCGTTAAGCGACAATTTATGGAGCGGTAAGCCGTCAAGGTCCGTAGCCTCAACGTATTTCTTCTTGATTCCTTGGGCGAGATCATGGCTGCTCTCGTACTTGCTCAACGCTCTGCTTATCTCGTTCAGCAACAAAACGATGGTCGTGAACCGCTGTTGTCCGTCCACGATATGCCACTTAGCGTAATTCGTCCCCTCGTTATCGGAATCGGACTTCCCTATAATATCCTCCGGCTGATGGAGGACGATGGTGCCAGTGTAGTGGCGACGATTTGGGCTAAGCAGTTCCAGATCGGCCAGAAATTC
>MKWU01004512.1_pt1 | contig 16350 bp, 12 predicted proteins | sample 809101 | NCBI WGS metagenome assembly MKWU01 (sample SAMN05860141, study PRJNA318959) | sponge metagenome | host: Aplysina aerophoba | place: Slovenia: Piran, Adriatic Sea, Gulf of Piran | collected 2013-05-07 | reverse complement strand
CTGCGGGCTCGAGCCGGCGAGCCTGCACGGGGACGGCAGGCCGGACCGGGAGTGCGGGCGCGTGTCCGCCTCCGGCGGAAACCGAATCGTCGGTGTCCAATTTCGGAAGACGCCTGCACGGTCGACCGCCCGCGGTGGATGTGGGGCCCGCGGTTGTTCATGCGGACACGGATCTGCCGGCATCTCCACGCCCTCGCTTCGAGATTCCGTGAAGATTTCGCACCAGCGGAACGAGGACGGCGCCCCCAGGAGTCCAGTATGCAGGGTGAGTGCATGACCCTTCCCGCCACCGTCGACGAGACGGTCTCCCGGCTTGCGCAAGGCGACTACGTGGCGGAGCGGAGCCTCGCGACCGCAGTGTTCCTGACGCTGAAGATGCGGCGTCCGCTGTTCCTCGAAGGCGAGGCGGGCGTGGGGAAGACCGAGGTCGCCCGGGTCCTCGCCCGGGTGCTGGGCCGGCGGCTCGTGAGGCTGCAGTGCTACGAAGGGCTCGACGTCGCCTCCGCCGTCTACGAGTGGAACTATCCGCGCCAGATGATCCGGATCCGGCTCGCCGAGGCGGCGGGCACGGGCCGGGAGGCGTCGATGGAATCGCTCGAGGAGGGCATCTTCTCCAGGCGCTTCCTGATCCAGCGCCCCCTCCTCCAGGCCCTCGCCCCCGATCCCGCGGGCGCCCCGGTGCTGCTCATCGACGAGCTCGACCGCGCCGACGAGCCGTTCGAGGCATACCTCCTGGAGCTGCTGGCCGACTTCCAGATCACGATCCCCGAGCTCGGCACCATCGCGGCGAGCGAGCCACCCGTGGTGGTCATCACCTCCAACCGCACCCGGGAGATCCACGACGCCATCAAGCGCCGCTGCTACTACCACTGGGTGGATTATCCGGACGCGGCGCGGGAGCTGGAAATCCTGCGGGTGCGGGCTCCCGGGACGGCGGAGGTGTTGAGCCGCGAGGTCGTGGCGTTCGTGCAGAGCCTGCGGGAGATGGATCTGTTCAAGGCGCCGGGCGTGGCCGAGACCATCGACTGGGCGCAGGCGCTGACCCAGCTCGACGTGCTGGCCCTGGCGCCGGACGTGGTCAACGACACCCTGGGCTCGCTGCTGAAGTACCAGGACGACATCGCCCGCATTCGCGGAAGCGAAGCGGCAGGCATCATCGAGCAGTTGAGGCGCGAGATGCAGACCGCGGGCGCGGCCTGACGGTTCTCGGCGCCGTACCGGGCCGGCACGTTCCGAGTCGCATCCTTGGCGCCGACGCCACCTCCCGAAGCCCGCTCCGAAGCCTCCACCATGGCCGAGCGGCGCGAGGCTTCCACCGAGACGCCAGCGGCGTCCCTGCGCGAGGCCCTGTCCCCGGACGCGGCGATCGACGCTGCGCCCGGAGGCACATCAGGCACATCAGGCGCCTCGGGTCGCCTCGGGGCCAACCTCATGTACTTCGCGCGCACGCTGAGGGCCGCGGGTCTTCCGATCGGAAGCGGCGCGGTGCTCGATGCGCTGCGCGCGGTCGAGGCGGTGGGCGTGGCCCGGCGCGACGACTTCTACTGGGCGCTGCACGCGGTCTTCGTGCGCAGGGCCGACCAGCGACCGCTGTTCGACGAGGCGTTCCACGTCTTCTGGCGCAACCCGAAGCTCCTCGAGCGCGTGACCAGCCTCCTCCTCCCCACCGTCCACGTCCCCCCGCAGGGCGACGCGCGACCGCTCAGCCGCCGGCTGAGCGAAGCGCTCTTCGCCGGCCGCGAACGCGAGGCGCGAACCCGCGAGTCGGAGAGCGAGATCGAGCTCGACGCCACCCTCACCTGGTCGGACCGGGAGGTGCTGCGCTCGCGTGACTTCGAGCAGATGTCCGCCGCGGAGCTCGCGGCTGCGAAGGCGGCCATCGCGCGCCTGCACCTCGCCATCCCTCCGGCCCCGACCCGGCGCTACCGCATGCATCCGCACGGCTCGCTCATCGACATGCGCACCACACTGCGCAGAAGCCTTCGGCTCGGATCGGGGTCGTTCGAGCTCGCCCGCCGGCGCCGGCGCCGGAAGCCGGCTCCCATCGTGGTGCTGTGCGACATCTCGGGGTCGATGAGCCGCTACTCCCGGGTGCTCCTGCACTTCGCGCACGCGCTCGCCCGCAATCGAACCCGGGTGTCCTCCTTCGTTTTCGGCACCCGTCTCACCAATGTCACCCGCCAGTTGCGCGACCGCGACGTGGACGCGGCGATCGAGCGGGCGAGCGCAGAGGTGGCGGACTGGGACGGAGGCACTCGCATCGGCCGGTGCCTCGCCGTGTTCAACCGGGAGTGGTCGCGGCGGGTCTGCGGCCAGGGCGCGGTGGTTCTGTTCATCACCGACGGGCTCGACCGCGACGTGGGCGAGGGTCTCGAGGCCCACGCGGACCGGCTTCGCAAGTCCTGCCGCCGGCTGGTGTGGCTCAACCCGCTCCTTCGCTACGATGGATTCGAGCCCAGGGCGGCGGGAATGCGCGCCCTCCTGCCGCACGTGGACGAGCTCCGCCCGGTGCACAACCTCGACAGCCTGGGGGACCTCTGCGAGGCGCTTCTGGAGCCGTCCGGGCGATCCGCCCGGTCGATCGAGTCCAGCCGGTTCGGCGGCGGGGCGGTCCGCCGGATGGCCGCGCGCTGACGAAACCTCGCGAGCCTTTGCGCTCAAGACGGCCGAGAGACCCCTCAATCTTGCGTGGATCCACTCCGCCCGTCTCCACCTCGCCCGGGAGTTCGCCGACGAGCGCGTCCTGGCGAATCGCCGTCAGCGCCCGTAGCCGCTCGGCGCGCGGGAACCGAGCCGCCGGCTGCCGTCATTCGTTCATTCGCCGCCGCCCGGCAGCACGCCAAGGCCGCGCACGTTCTGTCCGCCGTAGCGCCGCAGCCGGATGTCCGCCTGCTCCTTGTGCCCGGCGAAATGCTCCATCGCGCAAATGCGCGAGCAGTACTCGCCGAGCCTGATCGATGCCTCCTCGGTGATGCGCTGGTACGTGCAGGTCTTGATGAACTTGCCGACCCACAGGCCGCCCGTGTAGCGCGCGGCGCGCCGGGTGGGGAGAGTGTGGTTGGTGCCGCTCACCTTGTCGCCGTAGGAGACGTTCGTCTCAGGGCCGAGGAACAGCGCGCCGTAGTTGGTCATGTTGTCCAGGAAGTACTGGGGGTCCCCGGTCATGACCTGGACGTGCTCGGCCGCGATGTCGTCGGCCACCGCCACCATCTCGTCGACGCCGTCGCAGACGATCACCTGGCCGTAGTCGCGCCACGCCTGTCCCGCGATCTCGGCGGTCGCCAGGGTTTCGAGCTGGCGCTCGACCTCGGCCATCGTCTCCCGGGCGAGCTTCTCGGAGTTGGTGAGCAGAGTGGCGGGCGAGGTCGGACCGTGCTCGGCCTGGCCGAGGAGGTCCGCCGCGCAGAGCTCGCCGTCCACCGTCTCGTCCGCGATCACCAGTGTCTCGGTGGGCCCGGCGAAGAGATCGATGCCCACGCGGCCGAAGAGCTGGCGCTTGGCCTCGGCCACGAACATGTTTCCCGGGCCGACGAGCATGTCCACGGGGTCGATGGACTCGGTGCCGAGCGCCATCGCCCCGACCGCCTGGACGCCGCCGAGGCAGTAGATCTCGTCCGCGCCGCCGAGATCCTGAGCGACCACGATGGCCGGGTGCGGCTCGCCCCCGTACGGCGGAGCGCAGGTGGCAATTCGCTTCACCCCCGCCACCTTCGCGGTCACCGTGCTCATGAGGGCGGAGGCGATCAGCGGGTACTTGCCGCCCGGCACGTAGGTGCCGACACTGCTCACCGGGATGTTCCTGTGGCCGAGGACGACGCCTGGCATCGTCTCGCACTCGACGTCGCGCAGTGCCTCCTTCTGGATCTGCGCGAAGTTGCCGATCTGGGTCCGGGCGAACTCGATGTCGGACCGCTCCCTCGCGCTCATCCGCTCGTGGCAGGCATCTATGGTGGCCCGACTCAGCCGGAATTCGGCCGGCGCCCAATCGTCGAACCGCTGCGAGTACTCGCGTACCGCGGCGTCGCCGCGCGCCTCGATGGCCGCGAGAATGTCCTCCACGGTCCGGCGCACCTTCGCGTCGGCGTCGGCCCTGGCGTCTTCGCTGATCCCGGTCTTGAGGTAGCGGGGCACGGTGGTCCTCCTTGTGTCGGTATCGAGAACGGGCCATCGTAGTGTCCAGGGCGACGAGTGACAAAGGGAGGCTGCGGATCCGCCGGATCGTGGCCAAGCGCTCTGCCCGCATCGCCCTACATGTGCCGCAACCGTCTGGACGCCGCGCCGGCCCCGATCGCGACCAGCACCAGCGCCGCGCCGTTGAACATCAGCGCTCCGGCGGTTCCGACGGCGCCGGCGAGCAGTCCCATCTCCAGGTGTCCGATAGGCGAGAAGCCGACCGCGACCTGCCACGCGCCCATCGCGCGGCCGCGCAGCTCGGCGGGCACCGCAAGCTGCATCATGCTCTGGGTCAGCACGTCGCTCGCCACGGCGCAGAACGCGATGGTCACCGTCACCACGACCGCGACAGGCAGGTTCGGCGCGAGCCCGAGCGCCATCACCGCCAGTCCGAACGCCGCGACGATCGCGAGCCAGATCATCCCGAGCCGGCGCCTCGGACCCGCAATCGCCATCATGACGCCGCCGATGATGCCGCCCGTCGAACGTGCCGCGTGCAGGATCCCGAGGCCGGCCGCGTCGAGGCCCAGCCGGTCGACGGCGAGATCGGGCAGTGCGGTCAGGAAGGAGAACGCGAACACCTCCACCGCCGCGGTCACTGCGAACAGGATGAGGAGCGGGCGGTTCGCTCCGAGCTCGCGGAAGAAACCGACCAGCCCCGCCCGCATCGATCGGCGTTCGGCGCCCGCCTGCGCCGGCGGGCTCGCGCGCTGCCGGCCGAACGAGACGAGGGCGAGCGCCTGCGCGCCGGCCAGCACCATGTAGGCGGTTCCGATGCCAGCCTCCGCCGCGACCCAGCCCGTCACCAGCGCTCCCGCGAGCTGACCGAAGCGCACCGAGATGTTCAGGGTGCCGAGCGCCGACACGACGCGCTCGGCGCCGGCGAGGTCGAAGGCGTAGCTCGAGCGCGCCGGGTTGTAGGCGGCCCGAAATACCCCGGAGACGAGGGTCAGGACCAGGACGACGGCAAGCCCGGCCAGGCCGCTCATGAACAGGGCGCCGATCACGAGCAGGTTGATGCCGAGGGCGGCCTCCACGGTGCGCAGCACCCGCGCCCGATCGAAGCTGTCGGCGATGGTTCCGGCGATCGCCCCGACGAAGAAATTGGGAGCGAAATAGAGCGCGAGGGAGAGTCCGACCCACGCGGTGGAGCCCGACAGCTCGTACACGGCCAGCCCGAACAGCAGCATCTCGCCGACCATCGACGAGCCGTTGAAGAACGTCGCGGCGAGGAGCCGACGGAAGCGCCGTCCGCCGAGCGCGAAGGGTTGGCGGAGTCTCCGGATCAAGGCTGCACGGGCTCCGGCCGTGACCGATGCGCGCGGAGGCACGACGGGGGCCTCGGGAACTCGAGACGCGCGCGGGACCGCCCGTGAATTCCGGGCCCGCTCGTTCCGAGCCGGCCGCAGCGTTCCCGCCGGCGCTCGGTGGTCTCCTGCTCCGGCAACGCTTCAGACGACGGGATCACGCCGTGCGGGGCGAGGTGCCCCGGCCGCCGCGGACACGCGTCACGCGTACCGCTCCCGGCGACACGAACGATTCAACCCGTGACATGAGCGTCGCGCGACGCACGATCGGCCCAGGCGCGGACATTGCGCTTGAGCTCGTCGAGATCGCAGGCGCGCCAGCCCCTGCGCCGTCCATCCCGGAACACGTCGTAGCGCTCCACCGCCATCGTCGCGGGATCGCCGAGGATCACGAGGATGGTGAACTCCGGATGCTTCGTCAGCCGCTCGAACATGATCCGCTGCCCGACCGGCACGTCGCCGCGGCGCTTCCACTCGATGAACAGGAACCGGCCGTTGATCTCCACCAGCCCGTCCACGTCGGTCATTGCGATCCGGCCCGGGAAGCACTCGTCCAGCACCGTCAGGTCCGGCTGACCGAGCCTGCGGTAGCAGCCGTCCTTGTCCGGGCTGCAATCCCATCGCATCCGACCTCTGGACATGCATCATCCTCCAGGCGTCCCGACGACGGCGGCGGACATGCCGGCGCCGGCGACCCGGGGTGCTCCGGCCCGCCCCGCGTTCGCCTGCGTCATCGCCACCGGACCGTCACGATACGCCTCGCACCCCGCCACCGCGACGCCCGGCCCGAAACCGAGTTGCTACACTGCCACTCGACCACGGTGGAGGCGACATCCATGGCAGGAAACCGGCTGAGCGACTTCGCGAGCATCGTCGAGGACCTCGACGCGATGGGCCGTCTGGTGAAGGTTCGCTCGGAAGTCGATCCGCACCTTGAGCTCGCGGCGATCGCGGCCCGGTTCGAGGGCGGACCCCGCGCGGTGCTCTTCGAGAACGTCAAGGGACACGACGCCCCGGTGCTGACCGGTCTGTACTGGTCGCGGGAGCTGCTCGCGGACCTGATGCAGCGCGACGAGCACACCCTGCCCCAGTTCGTCGCCGGGTGCATCAAGGAGTGGCAGAGCCGGCCGATCCCCCCGATGATGGTCGGGCACGGCCCGATCTACGAAGGGCAGTCCATCAAGGTCGACCTCCGCCGCATCCCCGCGCCGGTGCACGCGCTCGAGGACGGCGGCCCGTACTTCGACGCCGGCGTGGTCATCGCCCGCGACCCCGACACCGGGGTGCGCAACGCCTCGATCCAGCGATTCATGGTCATCGACGAGCACACCCTGCACGTCAACATCGACGCCGGCCGACACCTGGAGCTCTACCTCGAAAAGGCCCGCGCCCGGGGCGAATCGCTCGCGTTCTCCATCAACTGCGGCGTCGGCCCGGGCCTGCACTTCGCGGCCGCCACGCCGGCCGAGGCCGCTCCCGCCGACGCCGACGAACTCGGCATCGCGTGCGTCTTCCACGAGGCGCGGCTGGAGCTCGTCAAGGGCAAGAAGCTGCCGGTGCACGTGGTCTCGAACGCGATGTACGCGCTCGAGTGCGAGATCGTGCCGGGAGAGCTCGGCGAGGAGGGCCCCTTCGCGGAGGTCACCGGCTACTACGCGCGCCGCGCGCCCCGCCCCGTGGTCCACGTGCGGGCGATGCACATCCGCCCGAATCCCGTCTTTCAGACCATCCTCTCCGGGGTCGAGGTCTGGAACTCGGTAGGGCTGCTCGGCGAGGCGAACGTCCTCGGCATGCTGCAGCGCCAGGTGCCGGGCGTGCGCAACGTCTACTTCAGCCACGGGGGATGCGGCTTCTACCACGCCATCGTCTCCATCCGGCAGACGCGCGCGGGCTGGTCGAAGCAGGCGATCATGGCCGCCTTCGCCGCGTTCCCCCCGCTCAAGATGGTCACCGTGGTCGACGACGACGTCGACATCCGCGACGCCAACGACGTGGAGTGGGCCATGGCCACCCGCTTCGACCCCGCCCACGGCATCCTGCGCATCGACAACGTCTTCGGGCACGGCCTCAACCCCGGGTTTCCCGACTATCTCGGCACCAAGGTGGGATTCGACGCGTGCCGCCCGTTCCCGCACACCCCGGAGTACGACCGCGCGGCGTACGACGCCGTGGACCTCGGAAAGCACGAGATCGACGTCCCGGAGATTCGTTCCGGCGCGGAGCGATCAGGCTGAGTCGACACGGCGCGGGAGAACCCTGACGAGCCGCCGCATAAGCTTTTGCCGCTGAAGCGCTTTAGGTTGCTCTCGAAGTAGCTGCCGACGCCTTCGCCCCCACTTCCAGTCTGTGCATCACGCGAGGCGGGGAACACCATGAATTCGTATGACACGACGATTTTCCCTCCTCACACCCTGAGCTGTTGTCCCTCCTAATCGACGTGAGTCGTTTCGATTTGTTACATGGGCAATGCCAGAGGGCGAGATGGTTATTTGGATCATTCAATTGCTTGATGGACAATTGTGCCGGCTTACGGAAGGCAAGGATCCAGCATGACCCCGAACGACAATGACATCGTGGTCACCCCGCTGAGGAAGCGACGCCCAAACGGCGAGCCGTACACCCGAGTCCCGGAAATCGAAGCCCTCTTGGTGGAGTTGTCGTCCCTCTCTCGCGACGAATTGCTTGAGCGTGCCCAAATCTCGCGGCGTGACGCACCCGGCTATGTTCCGAGTGAGTGCTTGCTCTACTTCATCCGAGCGAGCCGTGCAGACAACAATGACCACTGGTTCGAACGGCTGTATCGAATTCTGAACGAGCGTGTTCTGCGCAGCCTGCCCAAGGCGGAGAATCTGGACAAAGGGACCGCGTCGTACACCCGCGGAGCCATTCGCGACGCGGTGCACGAACGGTTCGTGGAGAGGCTCGCCGCAGACAGATCCACATACTCCGAACGGCTGGACTACTTCGAGGTGAGGTTCGACGGGGCACTGGCCAACCTGCGCCGTGACGCCCAGGAGAAATTCTGGCGGGAGGAGAACAGGTCGATAACGCTCGATGATGGTGATGAGACCGGAGAGCTATCTCCGGAGGTGGAACGGGCCGCCGCCGAGAATTTCGACCCCTTCGCCTTGTTCAATGTGGAGGACCTGGATTTCCGGATGCGCCTGGACGCGGCGATTGATGACCTACCACCCGTGCAACGGAGAATCCTGGAGATGCTCGACAAGGGCTTTCCCATCGACTCCAAGGAGGATGGTGTCATCACAATCGCCAAGACGCTTGACCGCTCCGAGAAGACCATCAGAAACCAGCGCGACAAGGCCTACGCCACCTTGCGCGCCAAGCTGATTGGAGGAGACGAACAATGAGTGGCACTACCGACCAGCCGTCGAAACGCGACGTGCTCGACGCATATTCGGTCGAACCGGACCCTGGGCGGGAAACGCTGGAACGCTATCTCCGCACCTATCCGCAATACGCTTCGGAGCTGGTCGATCTGTCGCGTGAACTCGCCCGCGAGTACCCACCCGACGAAACTCCGCTTTCCGCGGAGGACCAAGCGAAAATCGATTCCGCGTGGCTACGCCATGCCGCGGCGGCACCCGCAGCTATCGCCGACCCATTTGCAGCCCTGTCGGTGCAGGAGCTTCGTGACGTTGCGAAACGCCTCGATGTCCCGCGGCAAGTCCTCACGGCAATTCGGAATCGACGTGTGCAGTTGTCCACCGTTCCGCGTCGCTTTCTGGCGCGGCTCGCTGAAGCGACCAACAGCTCCCTCAATCAGTTGGTTGCCGCTCTGTCGCCTCCGGGCAGCTCCGAATTTGCCCGCAGCTACAAGTCGGACCAAAAGCCGATCGCCAGCGAGTCCGTCAGATTCGAGCAGGTGCTGATCGACGCGGGCGTCCCGGAGGAAAAGCGGACGCAGTTGATGTCGGAGGCCGCCTGAATGGAAGGCGTGGAGCTCGCACGTCAGGTCGCAGCCGAGCTTCACAGCAGAGCGGTTGCCAGAGGCGCTGATCCCGCGTCGCCCTACGCATTCGCGGTCGCGGAGGCCGAACGGCGAGGAATCGACGTGGAGCCGACGGAGGTCGGCGGGACGTTGCTCGATGGCGGCCGCGCAATCTTCATGCCCGAGGAGGAACTCATTCTCCACGAGAATGCAGGAACGCCGTTCGAGCAGGCGTTCCTGGTCGCGCACGAGTTCGGCCACGCGGAACTCGGAGATGATTCCGGGAGCGAGCCAAGCCGCAGCATTGATCCCGCAAGGCCCGCCGAGGTCTCACCGATCGGCCTCGACCGCGTCGTGGACTACGGTCGTCGACAGCGGCGCGAGGTTCAGATGGATCTGTTTGCTCGGGAGTTCCTGCTGCCGCGCCCGGTGCTCCGCTCACTCCACATTGACGACGGACTGAGTGCTACGGAAATCGCCGAGCGTTTCGGCGCTCCGTTCGACATAGTCGCTCAGCAGCTCCTTGATGCGCTGTTGCTTCCGCCGATCCCGCCGGCGGCTGACGAGACCCCCGACGCGAAACCATTGAACAAACTCCAAGTTGCGGCTGCCGGACATCGAGGCGAGGCCTATCTGCTTGAAGCCGGACCTGGCACGGGCAAGACGCAGACACTGTCTGCCCGCGTGGAGGGGCTGCTGGAAGAAGATGTCGACCCTCGTCGAATCCTGGTGCTCACGTTCTCCAACAAGGCGGCGGGTGAGATGGCGGAGCGGATCGCCCGAAAGCACAAGGACGCTGCGGCGGCCATGTGGATTGGCACCTTCCACGCGTTCGGCCTCGATCTGATCCGCAGGTTCCATGCGGAGCTGGGACTACCCGGGGACCCGCGGTTGATGGACCGTACGGAAGCAGCGGAACTCCTGGAGTACGAGTTCCCTCGATTGGGCCTCCGTCACTACCGCGATCTCTACGACCCAACGCAGATTATCGCCAACATGCTGGCGGCGATCTCTGGGGCGAAGGACGAGGTGGTCGACGCGGCCCGTTACGCCAATCTGGTTGGGGCGATGTGCAGACGAGCTGCGACGGATGAGGAACGCGAGACCGCCGAACGGTGTGCCGAAGTCGCCAGCGTCTACGCCGCCTACGAGGCGCTGAAGCGTCAGGAACGCTGCGTCGACTTCGGCGATCTCGTCTGTCTCCCGGTGCAGTTGCTGGAACGAGATCGTGCCATCCGTGAACACCTGCAGAATGAGTATGACCACGTTCTCGTCGACGAATATCAGGACGTGAACCGAAGCAGTGTGCGTCTCCTGCAGGCACTGCGACCGGACGGTCGCAATCTGTGGGCGGTTGGGGACGCGAAGCAGTCGATTTACCGGTTTCGCGGAGCATCCTCGTTCAACATGGTGCGCTTTGGCGGGGAGGACTTTCCCGGTGGGAAGCGCGGTCGTCTCGATCTGAACTATCGGTCGGTCGACGAGATTGTCGAGGCCTTCTCGGCGTTTTCGACTGGCATGCGGGTGGGTGACGCATCGAGCGGGCTCAGGGCAACCCGCGGTACGGGAGGATTTCCGACGGAGTTCCTCACGGTCGAGCGAGACACAGCGCAGACCGTCGCACTTGCCGACACCATCGAAGAGATGCGGCGCGCGGGATACGCCTTCCGAGATCAGGCGGTCCTGTGCACCGGAAACGAGAAGCTCTCCAATCTCGGACACAGCCTGGAGCGTCTCGGCGTGCCGGTGCTGTTCCTCGGCAGCCTGTTCGAACGCCCCGAGGTCAAGAATCTCCTTTCGCTATTGAGCATCCTGACCGACCGATGGGCCATGGGCCTGGTACGCATTGGCTGTCTGCCCGATTTCAGGATGGATATCGCGGATGTCGCGACAATCGTGAATCATCTGCGGGCCACCAACTCAGCCCCCGCGGTATGGCTGGACGACGTTCAGGGCATACTGGGTATCTCGGCCGAAGGGCAGACAGCCATGGACGCATTGGCTCGCGCCCTTCACGGGTTCGACCATTGCGCATCGCCGTGGACGACCTTGGCGACGGTATCGCTGGATCGCACCAGGATGGCATCTCGCCTTGCCGAATCCGGCGATCTTGCGGATCGGGTTCGCGGAATCGCGATTTGGCAGTTCATGAACTTCGTCCGGGCGCAACCCGCAGGACGGGGACTGCCGATCACACGTCTGCTGGAGCGGGTACGACGCCTCGTGAGGCTCGGCGATGACCGCGACTTACGCCAGCTTCCGGCTGCGGCGCAGGGGCTGGATGCAGTTCGGCTCATGACGATTCACGGGGCGAAGGGACTCGAGTTTCCGGTTACCCATCTTCACGGACTGAATGCAGACACGATCCCGAGGAAGTCACCGACTCTGGGATGCCCGGCGCCGGACGGGATGATTGAGGGCGGCGAAGGTAATGCACTGGAAATCCTTCGAGCGGGGCACGATGAAGAGCAGGAGTGCCTGTTCTACGTGGCGCTGTCGCGGGCCCGCGATCGATTGTTTCTCTATGCCCCCACCCAGAAGTCCAACGGTCATCGGAGACCTCTATCGCCCTTCGCAGATCGACTGGGCTCGAACTTGCTCCGCCGACCGGTCGTCCCTTCCCAGGCGCTTCCGTCAGCGCCGGAGACTGACCCTATCCCGGTCGCAATCGAGGGCAACCTGCGTTTCACTGCACCTCAAATCGCCCTGTACGAGAGATGCCCCCGGCGGTTCTTCTACACACACGTGCTGCGAGTTGGAGGCCGACGAACAGCCACGTCCTTCATGCAACTCCATGAGGCGGTACGGACGGTAGTGGACCAGCTCATCGCCGTTCCTGGCACAGTCTCGGACGAAGAACTGAGCCGCCAGACGAGCGATGCGATGGCAGCGCATGGGCTCTCCGATCACGGCTATAGGAACCACTTTCAGGAACTTGCGGTCGCGATGCTCCGCTTCTTCGTCGCCAGCCGGGACGGCTACCGAGCGGATGCACCGGTAGCGATCAACCTGGAATTCGGCGAGGAGCGGGTCGAGGTCCGTCCTGACGACGTGCTCGTGCGTCCCGATGGAGGGCACATCCTGCGCCGCATTCGGACCGGCCACATGCGCTCCGCAGAGAAGGACGATGTGGCGGCCGCAGCGTTCGTTCTCGCCGCTCAACGGGCCTTTCCCGACGCCGACGTCCAGCTCGTGCACCTGTCGGACGCGGAAGTGCGTCCGATCGAGCTCACGTCAAGGAAGCTTCAGACACGACGAGACAAGCTCGCCGGCTATCTCGCAGCTATCCGACGCGGGCACTTCACGCCGAAGGTCTCGTCGAGGGCATGTCCGAGTTGCCCGAGCTTCTTCATCTGCGGACCGACACCCGATGGGGTCCTGACAAAAAGAAATCGCCTGAGCGTTACCGGTTCACCCGAGTCGCTTCGATTGAGTCCTTGGAGCCGGGCTTTTCCCGGCAAACACACAAGGACTCAATCGCCATGAAACTCGACGAGATACTCGATTGCGACGATCTGGGCGAAGCCCTGCGCGAGGGCCGGCCCCTGCGCCTGGCGCGGACGTATCGAATCCTCTTCGCCAAGGACGACCTCGACTTTCACCCACTCTGCGTAACGGATCCCGTTCCGCTGGGACGCCAGATCCTCGACAGCGCGGGTCTGGACCCGAAGGACGGGTACAGCTTGTTCGCCATCCTGCAATCCGGTGACTTCGAGGATGTTCGCCTCGACGAACCGTTCGACCTGCGCGCGCATGGCGCCGAACGTTTCGTCGCCTTCCTCACGGACCGCATCTACAAGCTGACGCTGAACGACGCTCAAGTCGAGTGGGGAAAGCCGGCCATCAGTGGCACCGCGCTCTACGCGCTCGCCAAGCCGGGCGACGATGAAGCGGTGTTTCTCGAAGTTCGCGGCGGTCAGGACCGACTGATTGAGCCAAGCGATCTCATCGATCTCACCGAGCCGGGCATCGAGCGGTTCATTACGGCACCGAAGGCTCCCGACAGCTTCGAAATCATCGTCAACTCGCGCTCTCGCACCGTCGACGCAAAGCAGGTGACCTTCGAGCAGGTCGTCGAGCTCGCCTTTCCCGGCAAGCACGCTCCGAACGTCGTGTTTTCAATGACATATCGTCATGCCGCCTCCAAGCCGCACGCTGGTGAACTCGCACGCGGCGGGGTCGTCGAGGTCAAGCCGACAGGAACCGTGTTCAATGTCACACGCACCGTTCAATCGTAGCGCTGACCTCAAGCGCCTCCGCGACGAGGGCTATTTCGTGCAGATCCGCGGCGGTTTCCTGGTCATGCGCGACGTGCCTTACGTGGACGCACAGAAGAAGGTCCGGACCGGAACGCTCATCTCCAGCCTGAATCTGGCTGGGGATGAGACCCGGACCCCGGACACTCATGTCGTCTACTTCGACGGTGACTATCCCTGCAGCGCGGAGGGAATACCGATCCAGGCCATTTCGAACGCGAGCCGCAGCTACGACCTAGGTCATGGACTGACTGCGCGGCATAGGTTCTCGAGCAAGCCCAAGGGTGGCTACTCCGACTACCACCACAAGATGACGAGTTACGCGAACATCCTGGCGGGGCCTGCGGCGGTTCTTCGACCCGAGGCCACGCCGCGGACGTTCCGGTCGCCGGAGCTCGAGGACGAGGAGAACAGCGTATTCAACTACACCGAGACTGCTTCCGACCGGGTTGGAATTGGTGCTCTCACCCAGCGACTGATGGGTGAGCGGACGGCCATCGTCGGACTCGGGGGCACGGGCTCGTATGTTCTCGACTTCCTCGCCAAGACGCCCGTTCGCGAGATCCGGCTATTCGACGCCGATGAGTTTATGCAGCACAACGCCTTTCGAGCTCCGGGCGCTCCTTCGCTGGACGAGCTACGCGAGGCGCAGAAGAAGGTTGACTACCTGAAGGCCATCTATGGACGGATGCATCGGGGAATCGTCGCCCACGCGGTTACCCTCGATTCGAGCAATGTCCAGCTTCTGGATGGCATCACATTCGCTTTCCTCTGCCTGGACGCCGGCGAGTCGAAGCGCGTGATCGTGGACAAGCTGGAAGCACTCGGCGTCTGCTTCATCGACGTCGGCATGGGTCTGGAGCTGGACGACGGATCTCTGGGCGGAATCCTCCGTGTGACTGCGAGCACCCCGGAGATGCGCGAGCACGTTCACCGGGGCCGGATACCGTTCACGGGAGGGGGAGAAGACGAACTCTATGCGTCGAACATACAGGTGGCCGATCTGAACGCACTCAACGCAGTGCTGGCTGTCGTGAAATGGAAAAAGATACGGGGCTTCTACCGCGATCTCGAACGGGAGCACCACTGCACCTACACGACCGACGGCAATATGCTGACCAACGGCGCCCTAAAATGATCCGGCACAACCGATTGGAGCACCGCTTTCTCCGACACCTTCCCGACGTGCTGGAGCCGGGGGTGCTATTCATCTCAATGGAATACGCCACCGCCGCCCATCTCTGTGCCTGCGGGTGTGGCGAGGAAGTCGTTACTCCCTTCACCCCGACCGATTGGAAGATGACATTTGACGGCGAGACCGTTTCCCTGTGGCCTTCCATTGGCAACTGGACGCTGCCGTGCCGATCCCACTACGTAATCATGCAGGGCAGGGTTGTGGAATCAGGACCTTGGACCGAGGAACAGGTTGCAGCAGAAAGGCAACGCGACCGAGCGACCAAGGCTCGATACTACGGAGCAATCGAACCTGAAGAGGCTACCGCCAAGCCAGTAGATTCTGCGCCGGACCAATCCTTGCCGATGCGAATTCTCCAGCGCATATGGAATTGGCCACTACGCCGCGACAAACAGTAGCGGTGGGGACGCGTCATCCGGACAAACCGGCGCCGAACGGTTCGTCGCCTGCGCCACCATCGCAGGCTTCTCCTCCATCGGTTGAATATCGCTCGCGCCGAATGATCCAATGATTGGTCTGGTTGAGCGAACAGACGCGGGTCGTGATCGTAGACACGCCGGGGAATAGAGTCGTCGCGATGGCTGTTTGGGGACGCAGCGCACCCAACGGATCGATGCTGCCCGAGGCCGCCGCGCGCGGGTCCCAAGCGGACACGAACGGCATGGGTAGGCCGTCGGCGCGCTTCGCGAGATCCCTCTCCATGGGCAGTGATCCTTCTCGGCGGTGCCCTATCCCTCAATGCCTGCCTTGGTGTTGCAGCGCCATCTGGAGACCCGACCCCATCCAGATTCGTTCCCAGCAAACATTGTGGTTACACGAATCAAGCGTACGACGCGAAAGCAGGATCCCGTACGAATTGAATGGTGCTGGTCAAGGATTCTCGGACAGAATTGCGGTCCGCGTCTCCATTTGGTCGCGGGATTGCGCGCCTCACCGAAGACCAACCCTCGGCGCGCCAGACGTACTCCGAACCCCTATCGCACACGAGGGCAATGACATGCCCGTCCACTTCACCACCGATGAAATGACCGGACGCCGCGAGCGCGCCGCGGCCGCCGTCCGCGACGCCGGGCTCGACGGCCTGCTCTGCTTCAAGCAGGAGTCCATGTACTGGCTCACGGGGTACGACTCGTTCGGATTCAGCCTGTTCCAGTGCCTGGTGGTGACGGCCGACGGGGACGTGACGCTGCTCACCCGGCTCCCCGATCTGCGCCAAGCCCGTCACACCTCGAACATCGAGGACATCCGCATCTGGAAAGACGCGGCGGGGATGAATCCGGCCCGCGATCTCCGGGCGCTGCTCGACGAGCTCGGTCTCGGCGCCGCTGCACTCGGCGTGGAGCTCGACTCCTACGGGCTGAAGGCGCACCACTGGCGCCAGATGGAGGCGGAGCTCGCCGGGCGTTGCACCCTCACCGACGCCTCGACCCTCATCGACGGGCTGCGCTCGGTGAAGAGCCCGGGGGAGAT